>Ga0136633_1001888_pt1 | contig 14970 bp, 15 predicted proteins | sample AntDrymeUQ832206_2_FD_105494 | JGI IMG/M metagenome (GOLD analysis project Ga0136633, IMG submission 105494) | Polar desert sand microbial communities from Dry Valleys, Antarctica - metaG UQ83 (22.06) | ecosystem: Environmental > Terrestrial > Soil > Desert | place: Antarctica: Dry Valley... | reverse complement strand
CGACCTTCAAGGTGTTCGTGCTTGCCCGTGCCCTCCAGATGGGGATCTCCCCCGGACTCTCCCTGCATGCACCGGTGAAGTACTGCTCGCGGATCTTTCGCAACGGGAGCAGGCCCTACTGCCCGCGCAACGCCGGCGACTCGGAGTCGGGCACCTTCGACATGCTGCGGGCGACCTGGGCCTCGGTCAACACCTGGTTCATCCAGCTCGAGGAGCGCACCGGCCTGCAGACGCCTCCGCAGCTGGCCGAGAAGCTGGGGGTGCGCACGGTGGACGGCAGCTTCACCGGCGGCAGCCTGGGCCGCGACCCCTCCTTCGTGCTCGGGCCCTACGGCGTCAGCCCACTGGCCATGGCCTCGGCCTACGCGGCGTTCGCTGCGCACGGCAAGTACTGCGCGCCCACCCCCGTCACCTCCATCACCGACGCCAGCGGCAACCCGATCGCGCTCAAGACAGAGCCCTGCACGCAGGCGCTCGAGCCACAGGTGGCCGATAACATGAACGCGATCCTGCGGGGCGTCATCGACGGACCGCGCGGCCACCGCACCGGCGCCGCCGCCTCCATCGGCCGCCCGGCTGCAGGCAAGACCGGCACGACCAACGACTCGAGGGCCGCCTGGTTCGTGGGCTACACGCCGCAGCTGTCCACCGCGGTCTGGTTGGGGAAGTCCACCCCTACACCGATGCGCAACGTCACCATCAACGGGCGGTACTACAAGCAGGTCTACGGCGGGGGCATCCCTGCCCGGATCTGGAAACAGCTCATGCTGGGCGCGCTCAAGGGCGTCCCGGTGCAGAACTTCACCGGTGCGAACCTGAAGCTGACCGTGCCCGGCACCCGGCTGCCCAACGTGATCGGGCTGCCGCTCGAGACCGCGTTCAACAAGTTGCGCACCGCGGGCTTCGAGGTGACGGTGGGCCAACCGGTCGACTCACTGCTGCCTGCCGGTGTGGTCGCGCTCACCCTCCCCGCGCCCGGCACCTCCGTGCAACCCGGTTCGAACGTGACCATCGCCGCCTCGACGGGCAGGGCACCGGTCGCGCCCACAGCGGCACCCCGACCGAGCCCGAGACCGACACCGACAAAAGCAAAGCCGACCAAGAGCCCGAAGCCGCCGCCCCCCACCGCGACGCCGTCGCCGACCCCGTCGCCTACTCCCTCGCCGACGAACTCGCCCGGACCGCCTGAGCCCAAGCCTTAGGCGTCAGGCCAGCGCGGCACGCACCGCAGCCGCGACGCGGCCGCCCTCAGCGCGGCCGGCGATCGTCGGGCCGACCGCCTTCATGACCTGGCCCATCGCCTGCGGACCGCTCGCCCCCGTCTCGGCCACGGCCGCGGCGACCAGTGCGACGAGCTCCTCGTCCGATAGCTGCTGCGGCAGATAGGCCGCGATCACCGATTCTTCGGCGAGCTCCCGCTCAGCGCGCTCCGTGGCGCCACCGCTCTGGAAGGCCTCCGCGGCCTCGCGGCGCTTCTTGGCCTCCCGCGCGACGATCTTGAGCTCCTCGTCGTCGGACAGCTGGCGGGCGACCACACCGGCGACCTCCTCGTTGGTGAGGGCCGTCAGCACCATCCGCAAGGTGGCGCGAGTGAGCTCGTCCTGCGCCTTCATCGCCGCGGTCAGGTCCTCGTGCAAGCGGTCCTTCAGCTGTCCCATGAGCAGCAGGCTAAGGGCTCGGGCTCGGGCCCTGCTGTCGGCTAGGCTGGCCCCGCACCATCGGGGTGTGGCGCAGCTTGGTAGCGCGCTACGTTCGGGACGTAGAGGCCGCAGGTTCAAATCCTGTCACCCCGACCACTTGACGTTCGTACAGACTTCGTACACAGTTCGTATTGTGGACGTACGAACTCGGCATCAGGTCTTCGCGCCAGGGGAGCTCCCCCTGGTCGTGCTGGCGCTGCTCGAGAGCGGACCGCTCAAGGCCTACGAGCTGCTGGACCAGCTGGGCCGGCTGTTCGGACCGGACTACCGACCCTCCCCCGGCGGCCTCTACCCGGCGGTCACCGCTCTCGTGACCGAGACGCTGATCGAGGCGCATCAGGAAGGCCGGGCCAAGAGATACGCGATCACCCGCCGCGGTCGCGCCGTCCTCGAACAACGCCGGCCACAGGTGGCCGCCATCGAGCACCGCACGGGTGCCCGGCTCGGCGACATCGACCGACTGAGTGACGTGCTCGCCCGGTTCACCACACAGGTCGAGTCCCATGCGGGACAGGTCGACCCGGCTGCGGTCGAGCGCGTGTTGGACCAAGCCCTGAAGAAGATCGCCACCCTGAGGAGCAGCAATGGCAAGACCTGAGAAGGACCCTTTCGAGCGCGTCGTCGCGCACGAGCAGAAACTCACTCGCAGGTACGACAGCCTCACCACTCGCGACGGCATGATGCGGCTCGTAACGCGGTTCTTCGCGAGCTTGGCGGTGCTGTGGGCCCTGCTGCTCACCGCCCACTGGGTCTTCTTCCCCGAGCCCCGCTGGCTGGCGGCGGGACACACGCTGGTCTTCGCGTTGGTCGTCGGCTACTGGGCTGCGGCGACGACCTTCATGTCCACGGTGCTCAAGCGTCAGACTCCGGATCACGACCTCTGACTCTTCTCGGTCTCGACACTCTTGCGGGTAGATCGCCTGGGTCATGACCCAGGCGATCTACCCATCATCACTGCGGGAGGCGTCACCGGTGCAATGGCCCCGGCTTAGGGTCGCGGCATGACCCGCACCGTGGCCCTGCTGGGCGCAACCGGTTACACCGGACGGCTGACCGCCGCCGAGCTAGAGCGCAAGGGCATCACCCACCGGGTCGGTGGCCGCTCCAAGGCGCGGCTCGCGGCGGTCCCCTCCAGCGGTGACCGGCACGTGGTCGATCTGGCGAATCCGGACGCCCTCGACTCCTTCCTGGACGGCGTCGACGTGCTGATCACCTGCGTCGGGCCTTTCTCGGAGTTGGGGATGCCGGTCGCGGAGGCTGCGATCCGCACCGGCACGCCCTACGTCGACTCGACAGGTGAGCCGCAGTTCATGGCCCAGGTCTACGAGCAGTTCCGCGGGGCCGGCTCCGCGCTGGTGCCGGCGTGCGGCTTCGACTACCTCCCGGGCGACCTCGGGGTGGCCGTGGCGGCCGAGGAGCTCGGCGTGCCCGCGGAAGAGGTGGACGTCGTGTATGCAATGACCGATGCCAAGGTCACCCGGGGCACGGCCCGCAGCGCGATCGGGGCCCTTGGGTCGACCCGCACCGAGCTCGGCCGGCTGGTGATCCCTGGAGAAGCCGGCGACGTGACCGCCGTACAGCTGCCTTGGGGGGAGTTGTTGACCGTGCCCATGCACCAGCCGGGCGCGACGGTCCGCACCGGCGTGGCGGCGCCCGACTGGGCCACGAAGCTGACGCAGGCGCTCGGCCCGGTGGCCGCGTTGACCGGGCCGCTCACAAGGGCCGCGCAGCCGTTGCTGTCACGGTGGGTCGAGCGGCTGCCGGAGGGTCCGACAGATGAAGCCAGGGCAGGTGCGCGCGCCCGCACCTACTCGGTCGTCCGCGCAGGGGGGCGAGAGGCGCGGGTCGTCGTGCGGGTCCGCGATATCTACGGGATCACGGCCAGGTTCCTGGTTGCGGCGTCGCAGCAGATAACGGGCACCGGCGCAATGGCTCCGGCCCAGGCACTGCGGGCGCGAAAGTTCCTCGACAGCGTCGCCTATGAGGACGAGGGCGGCGCGCTCACGTGGTCGCTGCTCTAGCTACTCGTGGGGCTGGGCGAGCCGCCACTGCTGCCGCCGGAGCTGTTGCCCGTCGAGCCGCCGGGCAGCAGCGTCTGGGTCGGGGTCGGCGAGGGCGTCGGTGAAGGGGTGGGGGACGGCGTCGGTGAAGGAGTGGGAGACGTGGTCGGCGAGGGCGTCGGTGACGGCGTCGGTGAAGGGGTCGGAGACGTCGTTGGCGAGGGTGTCGGGGTGGGCTCCGCATCGAGCAGGTCCGCGTGCAGTTCGATGGCGGCCAGGGAAGCTCGCAGCTGCTTGGCCTTGCCCGCGGAGATGACGCCGTTGGCCTCCTGAGCCGCCACCTCGGCCCCCAGATCGGTGACCGCGGCCCGGAGGGCATCGACGTCTGCGCCGTTGGCGGCGTCGACCAGGTCAGCCGTCAGCTCCTTCATGCGCTCCTTGGGCGACAGCTGGCCACCGCATCCAGCGAGCAGGGCGGCGGCCAGCACGATCGCCCCGAGCCGCCTCACTTGGGCACCTGGCTGACCAGCCTGTCGATGTCGGTCTTGAGCTGGGCTGGCAGGTCGTTGTTCGTCGCCGGGATCGGCCGGGCTGCGCCCTCGCGCTGGGACAGGGCGATCCCGCCACCGACCAGGACCAGCAGCGCGACGACGAGGGCAGCGACCCACGGCGCCCGGGAGGACCTCGGTGAGGCAGCCGTGGTGAGCGGGACGGAGCGGGTGGGCGAGGCCGTCTGCAGCACCGTCGTGCTCTGCGCCGAAGGAAGCATCGTCGTGGTCTGCGTCGAGGGAAGCACCGAGGTGGCATCGCCTTCGTAGAGCCGGGTCAGCACACCAGCCACCTCGCCTGCCGACGGCCGGTCACCGGGGTGCCGAGCCGTCATCGCGGTCAGCAAGGAGACCCACACCGCCGGCAGGGTGGGCGGCAGCACCGGCTCACGGGAAAGGCGCGCCATCGCAGCTTCGACAGCTGGTCCGTCGTACTCCCGCTTGCCGGTGATGCACTCGAGCAACAGCAGCCCGAGGGCGTAGACGTCGCTCGCCGGGCCGACCGTCTCGCCGGTGACCTGCTCGGGCGAGAGGTAGGACGCGGTGCCGACCATCAGGCCGGTGGAGGTGACGCGTGCCGCGTCGACGAGGCGCGCGATGCCGAAGTCGGTGAGCTTCGCGCCACCGGTCTGCTTCAGCATGATGTTGCCTGGCTTGACGTCGCGGTGGACCAGACCTTGGGTGTGCACGTGCTCCAGTGCCTCGGCGATGGCCAGGCCGAAGATGCGCACGTCCTCCAAATGCAGCGGGCCTCGCTTGAGGGCAGCCGACAAGGTCTCGCCCTCGACGAACTCCATGACGACCCACGGGCGACCCGCGCTGTCGGTGCCGGCGTCGTAGACCTGGACGAGCGAGGGGTGCGACAGCCGGGCCAGGGTCTTGGCCTCGTCGGCGGCGCGGGCTGACGACTCGTCGTGCGCGACGGTGACCAGCTTGAGAGCGACCACCCGGTCGAGCGAGGTGTCGGTCGCTCGCCAGACCTCGGCAGTGCCGCCACGACCGACGAGCGAGTCGAGCCGGTAGCGGTCGGCGATGACCGCGGCGGAGGGCAAGGCCTGCGTCGGGTCCTGCGGCGGCTCCTGGGGCTGCTGGGGGTCCTGCGGCTGCTGGGGGTCCTGGGGCTGGGTCATCCCCTCGCCACCAGCTCGGCGATCTGCACCGTGTTGAGGGCAGCGCCCTTGCGGAGGTTGTCGTTGCTGATGAACAAGGCCAGCCCCTTCGGTCCGTCCTGGCGGATCCTGCCGACGAACGAGGGATCGGCTCCCGCTGCCTGCAGGGGGGTGGGCACGTCGGTCACCTCCACCCCGGGTGCGTCGTCCAGCAGCTCCAGGGCACGTGCCACCGAGAGGTCGTCGCGAAACTCGAGGTTGAGCGCCAAGGAGTGACCGGTGAAGACCGGCACGCGGACACAAGTGCCGGACACGCGGAGGTCGGGGATGCCGAGGATCTTGCGGCTCTCGTTGCGCAGCTTCTGCTCCTCGTCGGTCTCGAAGCTGCCGTCGTCGACGATGGACCCTGCCAGCGGCAACACGTTGAACGCGACCGTCTGCGAGAACACCGTTGGCTCGGGGAAGGTCAGCGCCCGCCCGTCATGCACCAGCTCAGGTGCCTTGTCGCCGACCGCTCGCACCTGGCTGTCCAGTTCGGCGACGCCGGCCAGACCGGCGCCGCTGACCGCCTGGTAGGTGGCGGCGACGATGCGGACCAGGCCGGCTGCGTCGTGCAACGCCTTGAGCGCCGGCATCGCGGCCATGGTCGTGCAGTTGGGGTTGGCGATGATGCCCTTGCGCATCTCCCCGAGCGCCTGCGGGTTGACCTCGCTGACGATCAGGGGCACGTCTGGGTCCATCCGCCAGGCAGAGCTGTTGTCGATGACGACCGCACCGGCCGCGGCGAAGCGTGGCGCCTGCTCCCTCGAGGTGCCGCCGCCCGCCGAGAAGATGACGATGTCGAGACCGCTGGGGTCGGCGGTGGACGCGTCCTCGACCGTGACGTCCCGGTCGCCGAAGGGCAGCACCGTGCCGGCGGATCGCGCGGAGGCGAAGAACCTGATGTCGGTGAAGGGGAAGGCTCGCTCCAACAACACGGCGCGAACGACCGCTCCGACCTGACCCGTGGCGCCGACGACGCCGAGAACCGTCATCGGCCGGTTCCGCCGTAGACGGTCGCGGGGTCGTCGCCGCCGAGGTCGAAGGCCTCGTGGACAGCCTTGACCGCAGCCGGCACGTCCGTGTCACGGCAGACCACCGAGATCCGGATCTCGGAGGTGCTGATCGCCTCGACGTTGACCCCTGCGCTGGCGAGTGCCTCGAAGAAGGTCGCGGAGACCCCGGGGTGCGAGCGCATGCCCGCTCCCACCAGGGAGACCTTGCCGATGTGCTCGTCGGACAGCACCTGCGCGAAACCGACCTCGCCCTGGACCTTGACCAGCGACGGCACAGCCGTGGCCAGGTCGGAGGTGGGCAGCGTGAAGGAGATGTCGGTGCTGTCGGCCGCGCCGGACACGTTCTGCACGATCATGTCGATGTTGACCTCGGCGTCGGCGATCGCCCGGAAGATGCGGGCCGCCTCACCGGGCTTGTCGGGCACGCCGACGACGGTGATCCGCGCCTCCGAGAGGTCGTGCGCGACGCCGCTGATGATGGCTTGCTCCACGGGGGGCTCTCCTGTGATCGTCGTACCGGGGTTGTTCGAGAACGAGGAGCGCACCACCACGGGTACGCCGTAGCGGCGGGCATATTCGACGCACCTCAGGTGCAGGATCTTGGCGCCGGACGCCGCCAGCTCGAGCATCTCCTCGTAGGAGACCGTCGGCAGCTGGCGGGCATTGGGCACCAGCCGTGGGTCGGCGGAGTAGACCCCATCGACGTCGGTGTAGATCTCGCAGACCTCCGCCTGCAGCGCCGCCGCCAGAGCGACCGCGGTCGTGTCGGAGCCGCCGCGGCCGAGGGTCGTGACGTCCTTGGTGTCTTGGCTGACGCCCTGGAAGCCGGCCACGATCGCAACGTGACCGTCGCCGAGGGCTTGAACGATGCGGCCGGGTGTCACGTCGATGATCCGCGCCTTGAAGTGGGACGAGTCGGTGATGATGCCAGCTTGTGAGCCGGTAAAGGAGCGTGCCGACAGGCCCAGCGACTGGATGGCCATCGCGAGCAGTGCCATCGAGATGCGCTCACCGGCGGTGAGCAGCATGTCGAGCTCCCTTAGCGGGGGCAGCGGTGAGACCTGGGTGGCCAGATCGAGCAGTTCGTCGGTGGTGTCGCCCATGGCTGAGACGACCACGCACACGTCGTGGCCGTCCTTGCGGGTCGCGACGATGCGCTCCGCCACCCGCTTGATGCGCTCGGCGTCGGAGACCGACGACCCGCCGTACTTCTGCACGACGAGACCCATGTCGCAGAGGGTACCGGCGGAGGCCGCCCGATACTGTCCCCGCATGACCCAGGTGCTGGCAGGGGAAGGCGTGGTCGCCCAGGGCGTCGCGCGGCGCTTCGGCGACGTCGAGGCGGTGCGCGGCATCGACCTCACAGCGCGCCCGGGAGAAGTGACCGCGCTGGTCGGGCCCAACGGCGCGGGCAAGACCACGCTGCTGCTGGTGCTTGCGACGCTGCTCGTCCCCGATGCGGGCGAGGTGCGGATCGCCGGCTACGACCCGCTGACCGACCCCGACTCGGTGCGGGCCCGGATGGGCTGGGCGCCGGATGTGTTCGGCCTTTACGACAACCTCACCTGCCGCGAGTACCTCAGCTTCTGCGGCGAGGCCATGAAGCTGGGCCGCACCGCAGCCCGTCGCCGGGCCGGTGACCTGCTCGAGATCGCCCGGCTGGCTGAGTATGCCGACCGCCCGGTGCACACCTTGTCGCGCGGCCAGAAGCAGCGACTCGGTCTCACCCGAGCTCTCGTCCACGAGCCGCAGGTGCTCCTGCTCGACGAGCCCGCTTCCGGTCTCGACCCCCGCTCTCGGGTCGAGCTGCGCGAACTGCTGCGATCGCTGGCTGTCCAAGGCACCACGATCCTGGTCAGCTCGCACTTGCTGGGAGACCTCGAGGAGTTCGCCGACCGCGTCGTCTTCGTGGACAGCGGCGTGACCGTCGGCGAGCACCGGATCGACCAGCTGCCCGACTCCGTTGCCCCCCGGCCATGGCGGCTCAGGGCCCTCGACATGGCTGCGCTCGTGGCGGCGCTGGCCAAACGGGGAGTTGACCACGAGCCTCCGACACCGGCAGGCGTGGACGTTCTGCTCACCGGTGACGAAGCGGCTGCGTCCCTGCTGGCCGCGCTCGTCCGCGCCAAGGTGCCGGTGGTGGCCTGCCAACCGTTGGGCGGCCAACTCGAAGCGACCTACCTGGAGCTGACGCAGTGAGTCCCGAAGGCATCTCGACCGTCGCCCGCCAGGAGTTCACGATCCGGATCCGGGCCGGCCGCTGGCGCTGGCTGCTCGCCATCTGGTTCGTGCTGCTGTCGCTGTTCACGCTGCTGATGCGCACCTCTATCTCGCGAGTCGGGCAGGACGATGCCACCGACAAGGGCGTGGTCGTGTACGGCGGACTGGCGCTGCTGGTCCTTGCTCTGGCGCTGCTCGTCTCGCCGGCTCTCTCGGCCCAGTCCGTCAACGGCGACCGTGAGCGCGGGACCCTCGCGACGCTGCAGGTGACCAGGCTGACCGCCGGCGACATCGCGTTCGGCAAGCTCGCTGCCGCCTGGGGGACCTCGCTGGTCTTCGTGGCGCTGAGCCTGCCGCTCATCGGCTACGCCATGACCCTCGGTGGTGTGCCCCTCGTGCGAGTGCTGGTCTCGACCCTGGTGCTGGTGCTGCTGCTCGGCAGCGTTATCGCCATGGCGCTCTGCCTGTCCACCCTGCTGTCGCGCACGACGACCTCCGGCTTGCTGGCCTACCTCGTGGTCTTCGTGCTGTGCGTCGGGACCCTGATGGCCTTTGGCCTCGGGACGGCGCTCACCACCGAGAAGACGACCATCACCACCGAGGAGTTCTGCCCGTCCGACCCCAGGCCGGGCGTCCCCCAGCCCGACGGGACGTTCTCCCCGGTCCAACCGCCGGAGGGCTGCCAGCCGGCCCAGACGTTCGACACGACCCGGTCCCGCACCGACAAGGTGTGGTGGCTGCTGGCGCCCAACCCGTTCGTGGTGCTCGCCGATGCTGCTCCTCGGCTCCCCGACGAGACCGAGCAGGAGCGGCTGCGGCGTGAGCAGTTGCAGCGGCAGGGGATCGCGACGAGCAGCCTGCGCGACTCGGACCCGCTGGGCGCGATCGGCAACCAGGTGCGCGGCCTCCGGCTCAAGCCCGGTGAGACCACTGAGGTCGGCCAGGCCTCCACTTCGGAAACCCCGCGGCTGGTCGAGCGACGCGCGGTCTGGCCCTACGGGCTGGCCTTCGACGTGCTGCTCGGCATCGGCGCCATGTGGCTCACGACCCAGCGACTCAGGACCCCCACCCGCACCCTGCCCAAGGGACAGCGGGTCGCTTAGACGTCGACTTGGCGGCGGCCTTCGAAGGCTCGGCCGAGGGTGATCTCGTCGGCGTACTCGAGATCACCCCCGACGGGCAGTCCGCTCGCCAGCCGGGTGACCCGCAGGCCCATTGGCTTGACCAGCCGGGCGAGGTAGGCGGCCGTCGCCTCGCCCTCGAGGTTGGGGTCGGTCGCGAGGATCAGCTCCTCCACGGTGCCGGACGCGAGCCTGGTCATCAGCTCGCGCACCCGCAGGTCGTCCGGCCCGATGCCCTCGATCGGCGAGATGGCGCCACCCAGCACGTGGTAGCAGCCCCGGAACTCGCGGGTCTTCTCGATCGCGACGACGTCCTTGCTCTCCTCGACGACGCAGATGACCGTCAGGTCACGGCGAGGGTCACGGCAGACCCGGCACTCGTCCTGCTCGCTGACGTTGCCGCAGATCGTGCAGAACCTGACCTTGTCCTTGACCTCAGTCAGTGCGGTGACCAGCCGCCGTACATCCGCGGGGTCTGAGGACAGCAGGTAGAAGGCGATCCGCTGGGCACTCTTGGGGCCGACGCCAGGGAGCCGGCCGAGTTCGTCGATCAGGTCCTGGACGACGCCTTCGTACACCGGCTAGAAGCCCGGCAGCCCGAGGCCACCGAGCCCGCCGGCGACCGGAGCCATGGCCGATTCGCCGAGTGCCGCGGCCTGTGCCTGCCCGTCGCGGATAGCCGCAATGACCAGGTCCTCGAGGGTCTCGGTGTCGTCCGGGTCGACCGCCTTGGGGTCGATGTTGACGCTGATCACTTCGCCCGCGCCGGTGACCGTGACCGTGACCAGCCCCCCACCGGCACTGCCGGTCACCTCGGTTGCGGCCAACTGTTGCTGCGCCTCGAGCATCTGCTGCTGCATCTTCTGGGCCTGCTTCATCAGCTGCTGCATGTTGGGCTGGCCGCCCGGCTTCGACATCACGCGCTCCTCTGCTCCGGTCCCACTGTAGAGCCGCGCGGCCTACGGCTCGTCGGTCCTGACCACCGTGGCGCCGAGCTGCTCGGTGACCAGCCGCAGCGCCTCGTCGTCGCCGCTGACCACCCGCTCCGGCGCCGGCAGGTCCGGATCCTCCGGCGCGATCTCATCCCCGGGCGCCATCCCCTCGTAGGCCGGGGCGGTCGGCTCGGCGGGCTGCTCCGCGGCCTGGCCGACGATCACTGCCGTGATGGCATAGGTCCGGCCAAGAACTGTCTTCAGCGCGTCGTTGAGGTAGTCGACGTTGGCCCCAGCGACGAAGTTCTTCTGGTTGCCCGCGCGGGTGAACGCGAGGGTTAGCGTCTTGTCGTCGACGTCCTGCACCTGCGCGTCCATCAACGCCGCCCACGTGGTGCGCTTGAGGCCCTTGACGGCGTCCATCACGGCCTCCCAGGCGAGCCGCATCGCGCCGGTGTCGATCCCGCCGGCGCTGACCGGTGACGGCTCGGGTGGAGCGACCTCAACCTCAGGACCACCGGGTACGGCGGCAGCTGGCCACGCCTGTGCAGCGGGCACCGGCTCCTGGGTGGGCGCAGGCACCGAGGGGGCCACCGGTGCCACCGGTCTGCCTTGATCCACGGAAGCCTTGTCGCGGTCCGCAGCCGGGGCCGACGGGACGGAGTCTGCGTGGATCACCGGCTTGGGCGTTACCGCGGGAACGTCATCGCTGATGTCGAACCGGCGCTCGAGCCGCTCGAGCCGGGTCAGCAGCGCCGCGTCATCCGCGGAGGCGGCTGGCAGCAGGATGCGGGCGCACACCAGCTCGAGCAGCAGTCGCGGCGAGGTGGTGCCGCGCATCTCGGTGAGGCCAGCGTGGAACAGGTCGGCGGCTCGTGACAGCCCGGCGGTGCCGAGGCTGGACACCTGTCGGGCCATCGCGGCCAGCTGCTCAGGCGGGCAGTCCAGCAGCCCCTTGTCGCCCGCCTCGGGGACAGCGTCGAGAACGATCAGGTCACGCAACCGCTCGAGCACGTCGGCGGCGAACCGGCGCGGATCGTGACCGTTCTCCATCACCCGGTCGACCGCCGCGAAAACAGCGGCCGCGTCCCGTGCGGCAAAGGCGTCGACGACGTCGTCGAGCAGCGTGTCCGGGGTGACGCCCAGCAGCGACGCAGCGCTCTCGCGGGTCACGCCTTCGGAACCGGCGGAGGCCAGCACCTGGTCCAGGATCGACAAGCCGTCCCGGGCGCTGCCGGCTGCCGCACGGACCACGAGCGGCAAGACCGTCGGGTCGACGTGGATGCCCTCCGCGGCGACGATCTCCTCGAGCAGCCTGGTCAGGTCCTTGCGGGGCATCAGCCGGAACGGGTAGTGGTGGGTGCGCGAGCGGATGGTGGTTAGGACCTTCTCGGGCTCGGTCGTCGCGAAGATGAACTTCACAAACTCCGGTGGCTCCTCGACCAGCTTGAGCAACGCGTTGAAAGCCGCCGGCGTGACCATGTGGGCCTCGTCGATGATGTAGATCTTGTAGCGGCTGGAGACCGGCGCGTAGAACGCCCGTTCCCGCAGGTCGCGGGCATCATCGACACCGTTGTTGGAAGCCGCGTCGATCTCGATCACGTCGAGGGAGCCCGGCCCGTTCGGCGCCAGCGCGATGCAGCTGTCGCAGTCACCACACGGGTCGGGGGTCGGCCCCTTCTCGCAGTTGAGCGACCGCGCAAGGACTCGTGCGCTCGAGGTCTTTCCACAGCCGCGGGGCCCGCTGAACAGGTAGGCGTGGTGGATCCGGTCGTTGCGCAGCGCCTGCTGCAGGGGTTCCGTGACGTGCTCCTGGCCCTTGACCTCAGAGAAGCTCCCGGGGCGGTACTTGCGGTAAAGCGCCAGGCTCACAGGACCTCCACTGCTCTTCACGAGGGCGACCCCCCGCGCACCCGCCCAGAGCTCGCCTGCCCTTGCTGCCTTCCGGCCCTGGGGGAGTTCAGCGAGAAAGGCGCCGCACGAGGGGTCTGGCGTGACTCTAGCCGCGTCCCCGACACCCCGCGTTCGCCCTCCCGGGTCGGCTAGCATCGCAAGCGGAGGATTCGCCTAGTTGGCCTATGGCGCACGCTTGGAAAGCGTGTTGGGGGCAACCCCTCGCGAGTTCGAATCTCGCATCCTCCGCCACCCGATCACACAGGGAGAACGGCGTCATGAAGGTTGGGCGGCGCCTGAAGCACTGGCGTGTTGCCTTCAGCACGGCGGCGCTCGTGGCGCTGTTGGCCGCCGCCAAGTGGGTCATCCACGAGCAGTCGTGGGACGTGATCGAGCTGAACCCGCTCTACTCGAGCGTCGTCGCCGGCGGGATCTTCGTGATCGGCCTGATCGTGGCCGGCGTGCTCTCGGACTACAAGGAAGCCGAGAAGATGCCGGCCGACCTGACCGGCGCGCTCGAGAACATCTACCACGACTGCCTGTCCCTGGCGCGCAGCCAGCCCACCTTCGACCTGGCCGCGCTCCGCGAGCGGCTGCTGGCAATCGTGGTGGCGTTGCAGCGCGACGTGGTGGACCCGGAGGGCCGTGAGTCCCTGGGCGCGATCGCCGACCTGTCCGAGTCGATCTTCGAGCTCGAGGAGCTCGACGTGCCGGCCAACTACATCGTCCGGCTGCGGGCGGAGCAGGGCCTCATTCGACGCAACGTGCTGCGGATCTACCACATCGCGCGCACGCAGTTCCTGCCATCGGCCTACGTGCTGATCCAGACCGTCATCGCTCTGATCATCTCGGCTTTGCTGTTCACCAACGTCGAGCCGTTGCAGGAAGCGCTCGTCGTCCTGGTCCTGATCTCCTACTTCTTCCTCTACCTGCTGAGGCTGCTGCGCATCATGGACACGCCGTTCCGCGAGGACGGCACGACGATGGATGACGTGAGCATGTTCCTGGTCAAGGAGTTCAGCGAGCGGCTCACGGCCGACGCACAAAGCAGCTAGCGGGAGGTCTCAGCGGTAGCTGCCCAGCGACGATGCGGTTACCGAAGCGCCTGCTCGAGAAACCTCGGTGCATCCTCAGCCCAGACATGCATCCCCTTCGGACCCCCGAAGCAATGCATCTGTTCATCTTCTGGCCCTTCAGGCGGATAGACCTTGCCGGTGAATGGCTTCCCCAGACGCCTGAACTCCGCTCCCAGCGCACGACTTGGCTCCAGGCTGTTGTCCTTCGGTGGTTGCAAGAGCAGCACGGGAATCTCCGTCTTGCCAACCGCCTCCAACAGACGCGTCCGCAACATCGGGTTCCCCTCCCAGCTCATCGCGGCAGGGGATAGAGCAACGGCCGCTCGATACCCGGCCCCTCGCTCTGCCCCTAGGAGGGTTTGGATGCCTCCATAAGACCAGCCGGCAACCACGATCCGCGAGCTATCGACGAACGGCAGGCTCCGAAGACACTCGAGACCAGCCAACTGATCGTCGAGCTGCTCAGTCTCCAGCTTGTGGACGACCAGGCTATTCGCCGCTTCCGGTGGACCGGCTTCGCGAGCGCGATTGACTTCGTCGACGATGTAGTCGCCTTCTGAACCTTCATGTCCGCGACGTACAGGAGCGAAAAGAACATATCCGGCCGGCAGAAACACCCGAGCCAAAGCATCAAACTGCTCTCCGCGCCCTGGGGCGAACTCGGCGCCATGGTTCCACAACACTGCGGGGAAAGGCCCTGCACCTTTGGGCTTAAACAAGAACCCAAGCAGCGCGAGATCGGCGCTGCGAAACGCGACGGGCTGCCTGACCGCCGTGGTCAACGGATCGGAATAACGGCTTCGCGAATCAGTAGCCACGGCGACGTGTGCTGCCATAGCTCTAATGGCCTCTGCCGTCCCTGCCGGCCGCGTCTCTTCCGAATCGCCCATCGTCCCCTCCAGGTCAGATGATCGGAAACTAGTGCACTCATCTGCAGCAGGTTCACCCTCGACGAGCGTCACCACTGAGAACGCCGCTTCCTCGTCCTGTGGACAACTCGTTACCAGCGGTAAACGCCCTGACAGCGGTAGCTCCGCTCATCGCGGTCGCCCGTACGCGTCCGGAACTTGCCGCCCTGCCCGGCAGCTGGAAAGCGCTGCGTGAGCCGGCACCGCCGAATCGAGCCGCCCGACGAGCTCACCCCAACAGACGGCGCCACTGACGGCGCAGCCTGCGGAAACGTCCAGATCTCTGGCTCTTCTGACATACCCGTGGAGGGTTGAGAGCGTCGGATGGGGCGACACGCCGTTCCCCGCCTACGGTTTCGAGTGTCAAGGTCGGAATCGCAGGGATACAGGGGAACGGCGTGCGCGGGT
>Ga0136633_1001887_pt1 | contig 14973 bp, 9 predicted proteins | sample AntDrymeUQ832206_2_FD_105494 | JGI IMG/M metagenome (GOLD analysis project Ga0136633, IMG submission 105494) | Polar desert sand microbial communities from Dry Valleys, Antarctica - metaG UQ83 (22.06) | ecosystem: Environmental > Terrestrial > Soil > Desert | place: Antarctica: Dry Valley... | reverse complement strand
TGGTGGTCGGGAGAGGTGCGAGAGCGGCCGAATCGGACTCACTGCTAATGAGTTGACCTGGGAAACTGGGTCCGAGGGTTCAAATCCCTCCCTCTCCGCCACGCCGGTGGATCGCTTGGGGATCGTCCGCCTGGACTCAGCCCGCGACAGTCACGTCTCGAGGCGTCTTCAGCGCTGTCGTGTGCCGGGCTGGAACAGCTCGCGTCGGCGATGTCGGGCAGTATTCGGGAATGTCCACCCTCACGATAAGCGATCAGGGCGAAGCGATCCGTATCTCGTTCGACGACATTCTCAAGTACCACGGAAGAAGTTCGATCGCCGGCGCCGCCCATGCCTTCAAGGCCATGGAGCGCGCCTTTTCACTGCTGTCCCCTGATCAGCCTCCGGACCGCTACCTCATGGTCGTCGAGAGCGGCTTCCCGGGCGACGGAGCCCGAGATGCCTTCGAGATGGTCACTCGCGCTGCCTCTGGGAACCGCTACCGCGTGGTGACCGAGCTTGCCGGGGACGGGGTCCCCGAGGCTCCCGGAGGCCATTTCTGCTTCCGCCTCCACTACGGGGCAGTGGTGGTGGACTTGACCCTGCGTGACGGCCTCGTACCCGAGGAGTTCGTCGAGGTCGCCTGCAGGGAAGCCCCGAGTGCGGCTGAAGCCGAGCACGCCCAGCGGCTCAAGGAGGAGATGGCTGCCCGGCTCATGCGTCTTTCGCCGGACGAGGTCTACGACGCCGAAGTGATCTCGGGACCACCAGACGAGCCGGACACGAACCGGTGAAGGAGACCCGGACGTTCGACTGGACGTTCCTCGGCGGTCCGGCCTCGCCCCGGCCCTCAATGCCATCAGTCTCGCCACGGTGCGGTTCCGCGCACAGCTCGTCCAGCGGATCATCCCGACGCCCGGCCTGATCGGCGCACCGATGCTCGTCGCATCGAGCATCGCCACCGACGTTCTTTCGGCGGAATTCGACCCGGTCTCGACCGCGGCGCCTCGCCGCCGGCCTTTCCGGTCGCCGCCTGGGAGCTCTCGCTCGGCGCGTGGATGCTCGTCGAGGTCTTCGAGCCCTCGACCACCACCTCGGGAGAGCTGAACTCCCAGTGGCCTCGAGTCCGAGATCGAGGCCGGCTGGCTGGTCTTGATATGGCGTTCGTGGCTACCGGAGCGATGTGGGCGGGTGCCGGCGACGTCGCCCCCGCCGTGCCGGAAGCTTTTCCGAAGCTCGGACACGGATGATATGCCCGATTTGCCGCAAGCACGAGGGGGGCTGTCATGGAAATGACCGAGGACAAGGCAAGGGTTGCGTCCCGCGGCGCCACCCAGACAGCGGGGGTGCTGCTGGCGGCCAGCGGGGGGATCCATCTGGCCCTGACCCCCGCCCACCAGACCGCGCACGCCCTCTTCTTTCCTGTCGTGGGCGCCGCGTTGGTGGCGCTGGCGACCGCCCTGTGGTTCCGGCCGGCACGATGGACCGGGCCGGCGTTCGGCGCCGCCGCCGGCCTGGTGGCCCTCTACGGCTGGACCCGCGTCGTCGGGCTGCCCGGCGGGGCCGGCCCGGACACCGTGGACACCGTGGGCCTGTTCACCAAGGCCCTGGAGGCGGGCGCCATCGCCGCGCTGGTCGTCGCCCGGTCCCACGGGCGGGCCTCCCGGCGGCCGCCGGCCGTCGCTGTGGCGCCGGGGAACAGCCGGCGGCGCCGGTCCCTCGCCCTCGCCACCGCCGCCACGCTGGTGGCCACGGCGCTGACCGGCCCCGGCGTCGCCCCGGCGACGGCGGCGGTCACCGTCTGCCCCACCGGGTCGCGGGCCAACCCGTACAGGGTCGTGGCCATGCCGGTGGACATCGTCTACAACGAGTACGGCGACCACAACCCGAACGGGCGCATGTACGCCCTGGAGGGCGAGCACCTCACCATCAAGAACCAGGTTGCGGCCAGCCCGAACACGCCGGTCGAGCTGGTGCGGCCTCTGGTGATCCGGGCCAACCGGGGCGACTGCCTGACCATCACCCTCAAGAACGAGCTCGACCGCCCTGCCGGCTACCACGTCCAGGGCCTGGCGTACGACGTGACCACCGACGACGGCTCCTTCACCGGCGACAACCCCGACTCCACCGTCCCCCCCGGCGAGACCCGCACCTACACCTACTACGTCCCGAGCTACGAGGAGGAGGGCTCCCGCCTGGTGGAGGACCTGGGCGACCCCCGGGGCGGCGGGGAGCTGCACGACGCCGGTCCTCCTCCCCCCGGCGAGGTGACGGCGCCCCATGCCGCCTCCCACAAGGGGTCGATGGCCCAGGGCCTCTACGGCACGGTGAACGTGCTCCCCCAGGGTTCCACCTGGACCGACCCCCGCACCGGCTCGGACATGTTCGGCAAGGCCGGCCCCAACGCCGACATCCACATCGCCGGCCTGGCCAACGACTTCCGGGAGTACACCCTGATCGGGTGGGACGAGACCGACATCCTCACCAAGGACAACCAGGTCCCGGTCGAGGCCAACGGCGCCGAGGTCTCCTTCTTCGGCTTCAACTACCGCACCGAGCCCCTCCGGAACCGGGCCACCGACGACGTGCCCGAGGCGTCCAACAAGGGCGGCGACACCGGCGACGGCGAGGAACTGGCCTACAACTCCTGGGCCCACGGCGACCCCGCCACCCCCGTGCTGCAGGGCTACAAGGGGGACCCGGCCAAGATCCGCATCGTGATGGCCGGCAGCAAGGAGACCCACATCTTCCACCTGCACGAGCACCGCTGGCGCAACGAGCCCAAGGACCCCAAGTCCACCCGCATCGACTCCCAGAGCTGGTCGCCCGGGCAGTCCTTCTCCCTCGACCTGGAGGGCGGCGTCGGCTCCCAGACGGGCTCGGCCGGCGACTCCATCTTCCACTGCCACCTCTACCCCCACTTCGTGGCCGGCTTCTGGGGCCTCCTGCGCTCCCACGACGTGCTCGAGGACGGGAGCCGTCTGTACCCCGACGGCACGAAGACCCCCAAGCTGGTCCCGCTGCCCGACCGGACCGCCCCCCCGGGACCCACGCTCGCGAACCCCGGGTACCCCCACTACATCCCGGGCGCCATCGCCGACACTCCTGCCGTGAAGGCCCAGTACCCCGACGGCCGGGTCGCCCCCAACGGCAAGTTCGGTCACCGGCCCCCCCAGACGCCCCTGGGGCCGGTCGTCAACGGCGTCAACGACCGCCGGGGCCCGTTCGACACCTCCTGGCGGGCGACCGGGACCGTCGACGGGATCGCGGCCCTGTCGCCGGCCGAGACGGCGGCTTTCCCGGCCAAGAAGCCCGGCGCGCCCTACGTCGACCCCTGCCCCTCGGGTAGCACACCCCGCAAGTACGAGGTGTCGCTGATCCAGCGCGACATCGTCTACAACGACAACGGGTGGCACGACCCCAACGGCCGCATGTTCGTCCTCAAGGAGGACGAAGCCGCCGTGCTGGCCGGCACCAAGGCCCCCGAACCGCTCGTGATCCGGGCCAACAAAGGCGACTGTGTGGACTTCGAGTTCACCAACAACACACCCCTCAACCTCACGGCCAACGACTTCCAGAGCGCCCTGCTCCTGCAGGAGGCTGGCATGCACGTGCACCTGGTGAAGTTCGACGTGCTCGGTTCCGACGGGGCCAGCAACGGCTGGAACTATGACCAGGCCGTCCTGGGCAAGGGCGGGAAGAACCTGACGGCGCAGACCCAGCGCTACCGCTGGATGGTGGACACCGACATCAAGTCGATCTTCTGGCACGACCACGCCTTCGCCGGCGCCCAGCAGCAGCACGGCGTGTTCGCCGGGATGATCCAGGAGCCGACCGGCTCCACCTGGCGGGACCCGAAGACCGGCGCCGCGGTCAGGTCCGGCTGGCGGGCGGACATCGTCGACCCGAACGGGCCCGACTTCCGGGAGTTCGCCATCTTCGCCCAGGACTTCGCGCCGGTCCTCGACAAGGACGGCAAGGCGGTGAACCCCCCGGCCATCCCCGACGACACCGAGGACTACGGGGTCTCGGCCGTGAACTACCGCAACGAGCCCTTCCAATTCCGCCGCAGCATCACGGTGGGCAAGGGCAAGGTCAAGCCGGTCGACCCCTCCTACGTCTACAGCTCCAAGGTCCACGGGGACCCCTTCACACCCCTCATGGAGGCCTACCGGAAGGACCCGGTGAAGATCCGGCTGTTCCAGGGGGCGTTCGAGGAGCAGCACAGCTTCTCCCTCCACGGCGCCCGGTGGAAGTTCGAGCCCGACGACCCGACATCCTCGTTGCGCTCCAACCAGACGGTCGGGCTGTCCGAGGCGTTCAACTTCGAGGCGCCCAGCTTCGAGAACTGCGGCACCCAGGCCTGCAAGGGCGACTACCTGTACCGCTTCAACGACAAGGACTCCACCTGGCTGGGGGCGTGGGGCATCTTCCGGGCCCACAAGTTCAAGCAGGACGGCAAGAACGGGCGGAGCACCCTGTTGGAACTGCCCGACCAGCCGGCCAAGGCGCCTGCCGACACCAACAACGTCGACAACGACAGCACCAGCACCTGCGGCGACGGCATCCTCACCGGGCTCACCGGCACCCTGCTCGGCGGCACCACCTGCCTCACCGACAGCCTGGGCCTCACCAAGCCGCCCGACCCCGGGAAGACCTTCTGCCCCTCGTCGGCGCCGGTGAAGAAGTTCTCCGTCGTGGCCCTGCAGACCCCGCTGGTCTACAACACGGCCGGCGACACCGAGGATGCGGGGATGGTGTACGCCCTGGCCGCCGACGAGGCCGCCATCAAGGCCGGCACCAAGAAGCCCGAGCCGCTGATGATACGGGTGAACAAGGGCGACTGCGCCGAGGTCACCCTCACCAACAGGCTCCCCACAACCGTCCCGGCCCGCAACGCCGACGACCCGAGGTTCGAAGCCGACGACCTGCAGGGTTGGGGGCCGTCGAACCGGGCGTCGATCCACGCCTCGGGCCTGCTCAAGTACGAGGTCAACGGCTCGGACGGAGCCACCGTCGGCAAGAACTCCAACCAGACCGTCGACCCAGGCGAGTCGATCACCCAGAGGTGGTACGCCGACGAGGAGGTGGGTGCGGTGCTGCTGGAGGACATGGGCGACCAGCTCAACCACCGTTTCCGGGGCCTGTTCGGGGGCCTGGTGGTGGAGCCCCCCGGCTCCACCTACAGCGACCCGGTCACCAACGCCCCCTTGGCCGGCGGCACCCAGGCCATCATCCGCCACCCGGTGGGGAACAGCTTCCAGAAGTTCCGGGAGTTCGGGCTGTTCCTTCAGGACGGCCTGACCACGCTCAAGGGGGGCGCCACCACCGCATCGGGCGGGCGCCACCCGATGGGGGTGGAGGACGAGCCCGAGGACGGCGGCGACAAGGGCTACAACTACACATCGGCGCCGTTCAGCCGGCGCCTCACCAACCCCGCCGACCCCGCGCCCGGCGAGCTGGCCTCCATGTTCAGCAGCACGGCCGGCATGGGTGCACCCGCCACGCCGCTGTGGCAGGCCATTGCCGGCGACCCCGTCCGCATCCGCCTGTTCGGGTCACAGGACCAGCGCCGACAGCAGTCCTTCGAACTGACGGGCCACAGCTGGCCCCAGGAGCCGGGCGGCACGGGCACGGTCTGGCGCAACTCCCAGGACGCCATCGGTGCCGGCGCGCAGTTCAACTTCCACATCAGCCAGGCCGGTGGTCTCCTGCAGTCGTCGGGGGACTACCGGTACGGGTCCACCGTGTACTGGCGCCATCGCGAGGGTGGGCTGTGGGGCCTGTTCCGGGTGCTCCCCGCCACCACCACCAAGGTCAAGCCCCTGTGAGCGCGGCGGTGAGGACCCGACCCCCGCGGCCCGCCGCGGGGGCGGGAGCCCGACGGCCGGCCCCGGGCGGCCCGGGGCAACGTGGCGGGTTCCGCCCCGGCCGGGCGGCGTTGGCCGCCGCCGCTCTGGTGGCCGTTTGCGTGGGCGGCCTGTGGGCCGCCGGCGGCTTCGGTCATGAACACGACCATGTCCGGCACGGCCACGCGCCATCCCGGCCGCGGCTGGTGACCGACGACGGCCTGGAAGTCGCGCTGGTCGGCTTCGAGCGGCTGGCCGACGGCCACGCCGGGGTGAACTCGCCGGTGCTGCCCATGAACAGCAGAGGCATGCCCATGGCGGGGGGCATGGGGCCGATCGGCGACGCCATCGAGAAGGGCCAGGAGCGCATCGCCGTCTCCGTCCTGCTGCACAACAAGGGCACCGCAGTCCACGACTACACCCCGGACGGGTTCTCCCTCAGTTCAAAGGGCCGCCCGGTCGAGCTGCTGGCGAACACCACCTCGACGGCCGCTCCCGGAGGGCTGGTGGCGGGCGCCCGCCTCTCGTCCACCGTCTACTTCGTGGTCCCCGAAGGCGCCTGGCCCCTCGCCCTGTCCTACGACGGCAAGGGGGGCCTGTCCCTCAAGGCTACCCGGCCCGCTCCCGTCCCGCCTGGGGGCGCCCACGGCCACTGATCCCCGCCTGCACCCCAGGAGAGCATTTCGCCCGAACCGCGCCGAAAGGTGCGCTGCTGGGGATAATCTTGCCCGAGCCGCAGTCGTGGCCGGGGGGGCGAGTGCATGGTCCGCAGGGTCAGAGCAGTGGGAGAGCATGATGCCGGCCGGGCGGCGGATTCCTCGGCCGACAAGGCCGATCGAGTCCGTGTCGGCCTGTTCGGGCCGCTCTCCGTGCGGGTGAACGGCAGCACCCTCGGGCCCCGTGACTTCGGCGGCAGCAAGCCGCGGCAGTTGTTCGAGCTGCTCGTCCTGGCCCGGGGCCGGCCGGTCACCAAGGACCGCCTGGCCGACGAGCTCTGGGGCGAGGATCTTCCGGCCAACATGGCCGCCACCCTTGAGAAGTACGTCTCCATCGTGCGCCGGCGTCTGGCGCCGGCCCGGCTGATCGACACGCTGCCGCACGCCTACCGCTTCGCCGTCGAGCGGGCCGATCTCGACCTGGACCGCTTCGACGCGCTGATCGAGCGGGCCGGGGACCTCGGCCCGTCCGAGCAGCGCCAGTCCCTCGAGCTGGCCCTGGCCCTCGTGCGTGGCGACGTGGCGGAGGACGATCCCTTCGCGCCGTGGGCAGAGCACGACCGCGCCCGGTACGGCGCGATCGCCGTGAGGGCCCATCTCGACGCCGCTCGTGCCGCGCTGACCTGTCGCGACCTCGACGCCGCCCACACCCACGGCGAGCGGGCCCTGGCCCGCGACGTCCTGAGTGAAGAGGCGTGTCGCGTCCTGATGCTGGCCGCCTACGCCTGCGGGCGCCAGGGGGAGGCGCTGCGCCATTTCGAGGACTGCCGCACCATGCTGGGGCGCGAGCTCGGAGTGGAACCCATGCCCGAGACCGAACGCCTCTGCCGGCTCATCCGCCAGCACGTCGACCCGAACGAGCTCCTTCCGGCGCCGGCATGGGACCAGATCCCGGCGGCCATCGACCTGCGTGCTCCCAACGTGCCATTTCTCGGCCGTACTTCCGAGCTGGACCACGTCACCGGCCTCATCGACTCCGCCATGACGGCAAGGCGGTACAGCCTGGTTCACGTGGTAGGTGCCTCGACCCTGGGCAAGACCCGCCTCGTCGTCGAGGTCATGGCCCGGATGAGCCGCGTGTCGGTGGGAAAGGCGCGGTGCGCACGGGTCGAGAGCCAGCTCCCCTTCGTCCCACTGGCCATGGCCGTGCTGGCGGCGCTGCCGCCGGATGCTCCGGATCCTCTCGCTGCGGTACTGTCCGAGCTCGGTGCTCACGCCACCGAGGCCGACCAGCTCCGTTCCCTCGAAACGCTGGCCCGGACGATCGTCGCCAACGGTCCCACCGTCCTGGTCCTCGACGACGCCCAGTGGGCCGACACCGCCACGCTCACGGCGCTCAGCTACCTGCGTCACCGGTGCCGCGCCGTTCCCCTCGCCGTCGTCGTCACCTTCGACCCGCTCCTGGTCGACACGGGGCACCCGCTGACGGCGCTTCGTCCCGAGGCCGTGGTGTCGCTCGGGCCCCTCGGACGCGCCGAGGTCGACGAGGTCGGCTGGCCGGGACTCTACGACCGGACACGGGGCCACCCCCTGCTTGTGGCCGCCTGTCTCGAGACCCGGGACCACGGGCACTCCGAGGAGCTGGTGCTCCGGCTGTCGCCGTGGGTGCTGGAGCGCGCCGCCGAGGTGGGCGAGCAGGCACAGCGTCTGCTCGTCACCGCCGCCGTGCTGGGGCGGCCCTTCTCACCGGAGGACCTGTCGACGTTCGTCGGTGACGACCTCGAGGAGGCCGCCCGCGAACTCGAGGCCCTGTGCCGACGCGGCCTGCTCGTCGCCGACGAGTCGGGCTTCGATTTCACCGCTCCCCTGTTGCGCGAGATCCTGGCGGCCAGCATTTCCCCCGCTCGGAGGCGACTGGTGCGCGAGCGCCTCGACCGCCATCGCCTCCGCGGCGTCGCCACCTGAGCGGGTACTCCAGACACCTATGAGAACGCCGCGAAGCCCTGCAACATCGGGCTGGGCAATTTCCGCTGGAGACCCTGCGGGTGACTCGGCGCGGGTTGGCGAGGGCTACGCCAGGAATCTGGTGTCGCCGTTCAACCCCGGGTCTGAGTGGAAGTCGATGAGGAAGCAGGTTGTGTCGTCGCTCAGCACACCGTGGTGATCCAGCACGGTGTGGGAGAGCTGGCGGACGGTCTCGGCCGCATCGAGGTCGCCGCGCGACTGGGCGGCGAGGAGCTCGACGAGGCGTTCCTCGCCGAAGTCCTCGCCGCCCGGCCGGTGCGAATCGACCACGCCGTCGGTGATGCAGAACAGCCGATCGCCCGGTTCAAGGACGTCGTGGGCGACCTCGGTGGCGCTGCCGCCGATGACATCGCGGCCGAGACCGGCCGGCAGCGTGGGCTCGCAGTCGAGCGGGCCCAGGACCTCCCCAGCGCGCACCAGCAGCGGCAACGGATGGCCGACATTGATCCACGTCAGATGCCCGTCGCGCAGATCGAGCCGGCCGAGGAGGCACGTGACGAAGCGTTCGCCGGAGCCTGACCCGGCCACCGCGACATCCATCGCCTGGTAGGTGGCGTCGAGGTCGAGACCCGAGCGTCGGCTGTGCCGGTAGCTGCTGACGGCCAGATGGGCGAGCTGGCTGGACTCCAACCCGTGGCCCATCGCGTCGAACACCGCGAAGTCGAGGATGTCACCGTTCACGGCGAAGTCAAAGGAGTCGCCGCCGACCTCGTAGGCGGGCTGGATCAGGCCGGCCACCGAGACCCGACCGCTGTCGAGGCTCAATGGCGGCAACAGATCCCACTGCATCTCGGCCGCCAGGCTGAACTTCTCGCTTCGCCGAATGGTGGTGTAGGCGTCGGTGCACTGGCCTCGGGTGACGACCAGAGCGGCCACCACGCCAGCGAGGCTGTCGGCCAACGATCGGGCGACTTCGTCGACCTCGGAGAGGGTCACGGCCATCACCCCGAGCCGCGCCGCTCCGTCTACCACCACACTCCACAGCCTCGTGCCGCCGTCGACGGCCTCGTCCACCTGCCGGGCAGTCGTGAACGATCGTCCGCCGGTGGAGTCGTCCATGTCGATGGAAGCGGTCGCGGCCGATCCTATGATCGGCACCAGTCGGCGTTGCTCGAAGTCGGTCACGTACACCGACAGATCGCCCATGCCGAAGGGCACGACGCGACGGGCGAGGAACGAACCAACCTGGTCCGGCGCCTCGCGCCGCGCTTCATGCAGGAGCGCGGCCACCTGGGCGTAGACCCCGGATGCTTCCGACGGCAGCACCCGCGTGTCGACGACGCCGTCGACGTCAGTTTCGCGATTCGATTCTGCGAAGGCCCTCGGCATTCCGCTCCGCTTTCCCTTGGGGCCAATGACGCGCAACCGGGGTCCGGGGCGACGTGCCGGGAAGGCCTGCACACTGCGTGCTCTCCAAGCAACGATACACCGCCGCGCCGCCGTCCTCAGGCCGGGCGAGGGACGGGTTGGTCGGGTTCGCTCTGGCATGGAACCCCGCCCGGTTCGCAGGCACGCCGTTTGGCAGACTTCACCGCCCGCTACGAGCCAGGCCGGCGCCGAAGCGCCGGCCCTCCATGACTCGGACACGCAGGAGCGTTCGATCAGTCCTCGACGGAGAACACCTTCGTCATGTCGTACTTGAACGCATGTGGCGGTCCACCGTCGCGGTCGTTGATGAAGCAGACGGCTGCATAGGTGTTGCCGGTCTCGAGCGAAGCGCTGAACGTGCCCTTGCCATCGGGACTGTTCACGCCGGTACCACCGATGAACACTTTCGACGGGTCGAGATCCTTGAATGCCGCCGGACCTTCGCCTTCACCCTCGGCCTCGAGGAACGCCTGGAGGTTGTCCTCCACCGTCTTGGCGTCGAGAGAGCCGAAGTTCAGAAGTATGGCGTGGTGGAACTGTTTGGGACCGTCGTTCACGAACGTGAACTTGTCGCCAGCCTTAACTTCGATGTCGAACGAGTAGTCCCTGGCAGTGATCGTGCCGTCGGTCTCGGGAAGCTCGCCGGTGCCCTCACCCACCGTGGCGGCGGACACCAAGAACTCCTCTGGCTTGGTGGGCTCCTCGCCCTCTTCCTCGCCGCCTTCAGCGGCGGTGGTACTCGGGGCCGCCGAGGTGGTAGTGCTGGCCGCCTCGTCGCCCTCCGGTGAGTCGTCGCTGGCGGGCTCGGCCCACACGAAGTACTGGCCGGGACGGAGGATCACGGTCTCGGTGATCGACTTCGTAGTCCCCGACACGCCGACGTTGAACTCGAGAAGTTCGGGCAATGCCTCGCCGCTCACGGCCTTGGCAATGGCGTCGCGGAACTGGGCCTCGGTGGTGCCGTCCGGGACCTTGGTGAAGTCGACCTCGGTCTCCTCCTGGTCGCTCTCGATGGTGATCTCCACGGCTCCGCCAGGTAGCTCAGACGGTGCAGTCAGACCGTCTTTGGTCACAACGACCTTGACGGCACCCGCTCCGCTGGTGTCTCCGCCAGCGGCGGTTGTCGTGCTTGACGCGGTGGTGTCGTCGTCAGAACCGCAAGCAGCAGTGAAAACCAGTGCAACAGCCGCCGCAACAGCACCAACGCGACGTACGCGACGGAACATGCGTGTCTCCCCTGTAGAGGATGTCCGAAATGGACAATAGCAAGCTATCGGTGCACAGCCCCCGCGTCCAGTACGCCCGTTCACCACAACGACGACGAGGCCGACGACGGCGAAGGCATCCAAGCAAGCCGGCGCATCTAATCTGGGGGGATGGCGGCCGCCGAGAAGCTGCACCGAGCACCGGTGGTCCTGCGCCAAGAAGGGCGAGCGTTGTTCGAAGCTCGCCATGAACTCGGGGCGGAACTAGAGAGCGCAGGGTTGGCGCGCCGTCTGGTTCGTGAGGCGCTGGCCGCGGCGGGCCGCGACGCCTGGTTCGACACGGCGGAGTTGGTGGTCAGCGAGGTCGTCACCAACGCCGCGTTGCATGCGCGCACCCCGATCGAGCTGTGGCTCGGTGTCTACGAGGAACATCTCAGCGTCGAGGTGCGGGACTTCAACCCGATGCTGCCAGTGCCGCGAGACTACGACCTCGAGGCCACCACGGGCCGAGGCATGGGGCTCGTGTCGACGCTCTCGAAGTCCTGCGGCGTCCACGGTCTCGGCGAGCACGGCAAAGTCGTGTGGTTCCGTGTCGCCGATGACCCCACCGAGGTCACCGCCGACCAGTTGATCGCAGCCTGGGACATGGACGGGCTACTTGTCGAAGCCGACGAACGTCCCACAGTTGTCGAAGTCGTGTTGGCGTCGATGCCTGCGACGTTGTGGCTCGCCGCCCGCCAGCACCATGACGCGATGGTGCGAGAGCTCGTCCTCTACGTTGCCGAGCACCCGCAGTTGTCTCTCGACGTTGCGTCGGCCGATGCTGCCCGGGCGCTGGTCTCGAACGCGGTGATGGCTGCCATCGAAGAAGCGCACGTGGCCGGTCGGACCGAGCCGCCGCTGCCCGAGGGCCACCCGAGCCCGCTGCCGTGGGTGCCCCGACAACTCGACCTGCAGATCGAGGTTCCCGTGGACGCGGCACCGTCGTTCGCCACCTTGCAGGACGTCCTGGACACCGGCGAGAGGCTGGCGGTCGAGGGTGATCTGTTGATCCGGCCCGGGCTGCCGGAGATCGTGGCGGTTCGCGACTGGGCTTGTGAGCAGGTCATCTCGCAGATGGCGGGGAACGTCCCAAGGGCGTGGCCGGGAACCGATCAGGATCGCTTCGAGGTGGAGGTCCGCGATCGTGCCGCCCCTCCGGCACCGCAGTGGGACGCCACGGTGGTGACCGGTTCCTCCGTCGGGGTGATCGCCGCCGATGACGCCAACCGCATCATCGCCATCAGCGCGCCGCTCGCTGCTGCACTCGGTTGGGATCCCGACGACCTCGTTGGCCGGCGCGTGGTCGCCGTGATACCGCCGGCGCTGCGAGAAGCGCACGTGGCGGGCTTCAGCCGCCATCTCAACACAGGTGAAGCGCACGTGCTGGGTATCCCGCTCGACCTTCCCGTCCTGCACAAGGACGGATCCGAGCTTCGCTGCCGGTTCCTCGTCGAGCGTGCGCCGGCCAGTGCCGGACGCGCCGTCTACCTCGCATGGATATACCCGCTCGAGTAGCACCCGCCGCCGTCGGCCCCGGGGATCCCGGTATGACGATCGCCGTCGATCTCGAAGATGCGCGCGAGCAGGCGCGCATCGCGGTCGTGCACGCCTTCGACATCCCCGACACACCGCCGGATGGCACCTTCGACCGCATCGCTGCGGTCGCTGCCCGCACGTTCGATGTCCCGATCGGCATCGTGAGCATCGTCGACACGGATCGCATCTGGTTCAAGGCATTCCGAAACGCCGGGGCTGGTCAGCGGTCGCCGACGTCGACGTCCCACGCGGTGGTGTCGGGCCGGTAGCGGCAGTAGGTGCCGGTGACGATGGTTCGCTCGAGGTGGGCAGCGAGCTCAGGGAGAGACGGGTCGAGCTTGCGGATGGCGTCTCGTACCCGGGCCGTCACGGCCTTGCGGGCCCGTTCGGCTGGGTGGTTGGCGAACTGGCGGGGCCTGCCGCCGCTGCCGGTGACTCGCCCGAGCTCTTCGATGAGGGCCTGCCGTTCTGCCTCGGCCCGGCTGCGGCGTTCGGGGTCGTTGCTGCGGTAGGCCTCGTCGGCTTCGATGTCGAGGTCGGCGAGACGTTGCCGGTAGGCGTCGAGAGCTCGCCTGTCGGCGACGTCGCCTGACCGCCCTGAGCGGTCGGTGGCGTCGATGAGGTTGAGCACATGGATTTCGATTCCGGGCGAGGCGAGCAGCTGGGCGATGTCGGCGAGTCCTTTGGTGTGAGGGACGGTCGCCTCTCGGCCGGCGAAGAAGAGCTGCCAGACCGGGCCGCGTCGACGCATCGACGCGGCGGGCGCGTCGCGGCCTGAGCCAGCGAAGGCCGATCGGTCCCTCACCTCGGCGAGCCAACCGGCAGCACCGAGGCGCCGGTAGGTGGCGGCCGCCTGTTCGAGAAGCAGCTGCGCGGTCTCGGGTTGGCCGAGGGCGGCGGCGAGCAGGCCGGCAGGGTGGGCGTGACTGCCGGCGAAGGCGACGACGGCGCCGTTGACCCCGCACGTGTCGGCGAGCGGGCGGAGATCGTCAAACAGCTTGGCGGCCAAGGCGCTGTCGTCGAGGAGGACCGCTGCCTCGGCGAGCTCGCGCACGAACACGGACCACAAATAGGAGCGATCGGCGCGCCAGCTGCCGAGGTCGACCACAGCGGCGACGTGGTGACCGGCGGCGTCGAGGTCGCCGGCGCGGGCGAGGAAGCCGGCGGCCACGGCGTGGGAGTGGACCGGCGCTCCGGTCCAGTGCTCGATGGCCTCGGCCGCGAACGCTCGCAGCTCGTCGGGTCGGCCGCGAGCCCGCACAAGCTCGAGGCGCTGGGACATGCGGACGTTGCCAGTGTCAGGTTCGCGGATCCGCTCGCCCATCGCCGCCGCCTGTTCGATGAGCTGGTCAGCATCGTCGAGCCGGCCCCGCAGGAGGGCGACGCAGGCTCGCCTCGTGGCCGCGATGTACCGGTGACGGGGCTGGGCGCGGGCGTGGCGGTGAGGCGTGCCTCCCAGGCGTCGTCGGCGCCGGCGACGACGGCCAGCGCGTGGTCGAGGTCCCGCACGATCTCGTCACGTCGCGCCGCGAACCGCGCGCCCAGCTGCGCGGTGGCCAACGCGACGCGGGCGATGCGTTCGGGCTCACCGACGCGGTCGGCGACATCGCGGGCGTGGCGCAGCAGGCCGCGGGCTTCGACCGTGCTGCCGGCGCGGGTGAGGGCGTCGCCCTCGGCCAGCAGAACGTCGACCAACTGGCGGTCGTCAACGTCGACCGCGGCGTCGGCGACCGCGCCTCGGAGGCGTCGCAGATGCCCGGAGGCCTCTCCGAAGGCGAGCGCGGCGCTTTCGACCGCGGCCGCGGCGAGCGCCCACTTGACCGCACGGTCGGGGCCGTCGAGGGACACGGCGGCGATGAAGTGGCGCGCCAGCTCGGAGGGTGCCACGTCCCCGCTGCGGTTCATCCGGGCATCGAGGGCGGCGCCGATCGCCTGGTGCAGGGCGATCCGTCGAGGAAGATCGATCTGGTCGAGGATCGTTTCGCGCAGCAGATCGTGCACGAACATCATCCCGGTGCCCGTCCGGGCGAGCACGCCCGCTTCGACCGCCGTTCGTGCATCTGCTTCGACGTCGACGGTCGAGCGACCCAGCGCCGCGGCCACGACATCGGGCCGCACGTCGGTGCCGAGAACGGCGGCAACCTCGAGGACGGCGATGGTGACGCCCGGGAGGCGGGCGACTCGCCGTTCGACGGCGTCGCGCACCGCGACGGGGACCATGTCGGCGCTTCCACGTTCGAGGTCGGCCAGCAAGGCCAGCTCCCTTACGAAGAACGGGTGGCCACCGGTACGCCGATGGATGGACTCGGCCGC
>Ga0136633_1001886_pt1 | contig 14976 bp, 9 predicted proteins | sample AntDrymeUQ832206_2_FD_105494 | JGI IMG/M metagenome (GOLD analysis project Ga0136633, IMG submission 105494) | Polar desert sand microbial communities from Dry Valleys, Antarctica - metaG UQ83 (22.06) | ecosystem: Environmental > Terrestrial > Soil > Desert | place: Antarctica: Dry Valley... | reverse complement strand
GCCCGACCTGCCGCAGGTCGTGATCGGCCTCGCCGTCACGCGGGAGGGCATCCCGGTCCGGGTGTGGGTGTGGCCCGGCAACACCAACGACATGTCCGTCCTGCAAGAAGTCAAAGACGACCTACGCGGCTGGCGCCTGGGGCGTGTCGTGACGGTCGTCGACCGCGGCTTCTCAAGCGATGAGAACCTACGTTACCTCACCCGCGCGGGCGGGCACTGGATCGCCGGCGAACGGATGCGCGACGGTTCACCAGACGCCCAAGCCGCGCTGTCGCGCCAGGGCTACCAGACCGTTCGCGACAACCTGCGCGTCAAGGAAGTCCGCGTCGGGACCGGCGACGCCTCCAAGCGCTTCATCGTCTGCCACAACCCCGGCGAAGCCGACCGCGACAAGACCCACCGTGACGAGACGATCGCTCGCCTGGAGGCCGAGCTCGCCCGGATCGCCGCCGCCCGCGCGAAGGCGACCAACGCGAAGGCCTCGACTGCCCATCACCGCGCCGAGTGCGCACTACGCGACCACCCGACGCTCGGGCGCTACGTCCGCCAGACCAAGACCGGCCGGTTGCTGATCGACCGCTCCAAGGTCAAGGCCGAGCAGCGCCTGGACGGCAAGTACCTGCTCTCCACCAGTGACCCCGACCTCTCAGCCGAAGACGTCGCGCTGGGCTACAAGAACCTCCTCGAAGCCGAACGCGGCTTCCGCGACCTGAAGAGCACGATCGAACTACGGCCGGTCTTCCACCGCCTCGAGCACCGCATCCGCGCGCACATCCTGCTCTCCTGGCTCGCGCTGCTGCTGATCCGCGTCGCCGAACGCCAGACCGCCCAGACCTGGCGGCGCATCGCGCTGGAACTACAACGACTGCACCTCGTCACACTCACCGGCCCGACCGGCACGCTGCAGCAGACGACCCGCCTCACCGACGCGCAGCGCGAGATCCTGACCGCCGCCGGCATCCCCGCGCCGCCGCGGATCACCGCGCTACAGCCCGCCTGAAGCACCCCCGGCGACCAGCCGCGACCCCCTCCCGACACAGCCGCAGGCGTGGGCACACACGCACAAGCTGCACAAAGTCCCAGAACGCCAGCAACCACGGGCGATAACGGCCCATCCGTGTGACCACCAACTGCGGAACTCGGGTTTCACAATCGACTGCTTGAGAGGCCACGCAGCATGAAGGCCGCCCTCGGGCGGCCTTCAGTGTTTCCGGGGCCAACTGGCAGCCGTTAGGCCCCGCAACGACAAAAACCGCCCAGCGGAAAATCTCCGCGGGCGGCTCGTACAGCTGACCATTTGCTTGGTTGGACGGAGCCGAGCTGTCGGCTACGGCGGCGGCGATGCCGGTGGCGGCGGGTTCGCGGCCGCGGCGGGCGGGAATGGCAGCGTCAGCGACGCGGGGCCCATCGGCAGGTTGAGCATGTGCTGGCTGCGATGACCGGTGACCTTGCTGGCGCGGCGCGTGCCTCCGGTGCGCTGCACGGGCTGATGAGGGTTGCGCTTGGCGTGGTTGCCGATGTACCCCTGGCGCACGCAGATTCGAAACCACTCTGCCAGCAGCGCCGCGGCTGCGCGCAGGCGCTGCGCCTCGATGGAGACGCGGCGTTTAGAGCGCGTGGCGTTGGAGGTTCCGGACACGGCGTAGCGGTCGCGCCAGGCGTCAAAGACGCCCTCGAACTGGCTGTGGGAGTTCAGTAGGTCATGGAAGACGCGTTCGCGGCGCCCGATGGGCAGCAGCGCGCGGACCTCGCGTGTGCACGAGATGGTCTGCATCTTGTTACGGCAGTCGTCGGTCCAGCGCAGCGCGCAGCGGTAGGCGATGCGCGGGTCGCCGGTGCCCGAGAGCGCGAAGCCTTCGCCGGGCCCGGCTGCGGGGGCGGAGGGTCCGCCGCAGTAGCGACAGCGTGGGCTGTGCTCGTCCCAGAGGCCGTCGGGGTCGCGCAGGCTCGTCCAGTCGCGTCCGCCGGGCAGCAGGCGCTCGGGCGTGATGCTGGCGATGCCCTCGTTGGTGTTGAAGCCGATGAAGGTGCGGTTCGTGAACGCGCGGTCGGCGATGACGCCGGTGAAGCGATGCGTGGGGTTGTCGGGGTCCTCGTTGACCGCGGTCATCGCCTTGCGAAACAGCGTCGGCCAGCCGAGGTGCTCTTGGATGTCGGCCTCGAAGAAGTTCAGCGCGAACGGCGCCCAGAAGTAATCGGAGATGGCCGGCAGGAAGTAGCCGCCAATCCAGACCTTCTTCTTGCCGCCCCTGCCGGTGTTGTCGTACATGCGGATGCCGACCTGCTTGTCGCGGCTGCGCATGATGTGGCCTTCGGGGCCGAAGGTGAAGTAGCGCGAGCGCCGCCAGTCGACGAGGCCGATGTCGCGAGCCTGCTCGTCGGTGAGCTTGTAGGCCTTGTTGTTCGGCGCGACCGCAGCGGCCGCGGGGGCTGCGGCGCCCGCGCGCGGGGGCGCCGGGAGCGGCGGCTGGTCATCAGGCGGGAGGTCGGGGTTATCGGGCTCGGGCGCGGCGGAGCGCTTGTGGCGCTCGTCGGAGACCACATCGTCAGAGGCGCGCGCGACGGTCCTGGTTGCGGTCCCGGTCCGCGACGCGCAGTAGGCCGCGTCCGGGCAGGCGTGCTCCAGTCGGGAGTGCGAGTGCGCGGGCGTGCCGTCGATGTGGACGAAATCGAAGGCGTGCGGGACGTTGCGCGCGGCAAGGCGCACAAAGCGCGTTGAGGCGTGCTCGAAAGCGGCGACGTAGCGCGGCGACTCAAGCTCGCAGAAGCGCCGATAGGTCGTCGCCCATGACGGCCGCTGAGGGAACCCGCAGACCTCCCAGATGGGCGAGGACTGCGCCTCGTTGTACCAGCGCTGCCAGTCGGGGTTGCCGGTGAGGATGTGCGCGAAGAAGATGAGCCCCCAAGAGCCGTCCATCCGCGGCGCGCCGGCCTGCCCGGGCAGCCGGTCGGGTGATGTTGCGCGCATGAGCTCCAGGCACGCCGCCGGCGCGAAGCGCCGGAACATCTCGATGACGGCGACCGGGTTGGAGAGCTGCGGGTCACAGGAGAACTCGGTCGCGCCCTTCAGGCCGAACGCGGTCGCGTTGGTGCGCTGGCGGCGCTTGCGGCTGGTAGCTGAGCGCTGCTGCAGCAGTTGCTGCTGGTAGGCGCGGCGCTGGCGCTGCGCATCCCGGCGGGCCTGCTGGCGTTGTGCGCGGGTCATGACCGTAGCCCCGGCATGAGGCCGATGGCGGCGAAATCGCCGACCGCCCACACAAGGCCGCGGGCGTCCCCGGCGACGTGCTGCTGGTGACCGAGCAGCGAGAACGCCAACTGCACCGTCAGTAGGCCGGGCTCGCGCGGGAAGCCCAGCACCAACCAGACGCGGGGCGCGACTCGTGTGTGCCAGTCCTTGACGAGCTCGGCGTCGATGTCCTCGCTGTTGCTTGTCAGCCCCTGGTTGGCGAGAAACAGGAGGAATGCCTTGAGCATCGAGTCGGGCTGGTCGATGTCGATGCCGGGCAGCAGCTCGCGGGCGTCCGAAATGCAGCAGTTGAGTGCGCTGTCGCAGGCCTCGATGAACTCGGCGACGATGTCGCTGGCAACGACGCGGGAGGTGGTCACCGGGAGCGGGCGCGCGGCCTGTGTCACGGCTGCGAAAGCGGCCGCGAAGTTGCGCCCACCGCCATTATTGGCCGTCGTCATGCGACCACGTCCTCGTCGTCAGGAGACCCGAGGACGTCATCGAACATCGCGAAAATCGGGTCGCTGACAGCGCGGCGACGGGCGATGAACGCGGTGAACTCCTTGGTCCAAGCATCGTCCGCCGTGTCGTCGAAGAGCGGGTCAATCCACATCCCGTCGATGGACCGGCCGTCGCTGCCGATGACCATGAGCGTCCGGGAGTCATCGCGGGGGCGGGCGAGCACGCTGCGGCTGCCGTCAGACGCGAGGTCAAACGGCTCGTAGCTCCCGTAGTGCAGCTCGCGTGAGCCCGGTTGCGGCTTACAGGGCAGCGCCGGACGCGGCTCGTCGGCTTCCGGCGGCAGGTCCTCGAACAACGGGTCGCCAAGCTCCCGCCGCCAAATCACGAAGTCCTCCAGGAAGACCCGGTCGACGTCGCCCAGGTAGCCCGGCCCGACCATCATGAGGAGCTCGCGCATCACCCCATCCGTGCCGAGGACGACGAAGCACGTCCGCGGTCCGTCCTCAAACGCGTCGCAGGTCGTGCCGTCGCTGGCCTCATCACGTGGGTCAAGCTCGCTGACGAGGTTCATCCAGGGGATGCTCAGCGGCGTCAGCGGGGCGACATCCCGCACGCCGTAGCGCACCGACTTCGTCCTGCTGCGGGTGCTGCGGTGCGCACGGTTAGCACGGTTGTGCTGGCGGCGGTTGGCGGCCCTGCGACTGCGGTTGTGGCGGTCCTTGCCCATGGCTGGCGGTACGTCCTTTCGGCGGTCGTAACAGTGGGAACGCCAGCAACGTAGGGTCGCCACAGCACTGATTCGCACGCCATATTCGGCATATGTCTGCCCGATTCATACCGAACAGACGTTCGATTCACAAGGCGGACTGCCGAACTTGTGTTCCCGTCGCCCGACCGGTGGGATTCTTCTTCGTCCACGGCCCAAAGTGAGAACCGAAACGCGTTCTCACGGCGGCTACGCGCGCGACGACGGAGGTCAGAGCCGGCGCACGGGAGCTACAGCCGGTGAACGTCCTCGTCCGGCTCTGCGCGTCTTTCAGGCAGCGGTGGCTCATCCGCACGACGCTGCAGGTTCGGCTCCCACTCTTCCCACTCGGCTTCGACGAGCTGCTGCCACGGAACGCCGAGCGCGCGAGCGCAGTTGACGATGTAGCGGAGGGGCGGGTTGCTCATCTCGCCGTTCTCAAGACGCGAGAGGTTGCGCACGCTGATGCCGGTGATGGCTGCCAAATGAGCTTGCGAAACGCCCTGCTCGCGCCGGATGAAGTTCAGCTGCGTTTTCGGTGCTGCCAGCCAGCCCTCGCGCGTGGGTAGCGGACGTCGCTCGGTCACGCGCGGGAAGCTACTCGGCTGGCTGACAGCGTGGGCTCCACGACGGCCTCGGACTCGCTGGCCGCCGCCGAGAGTGTCAGTCGAGTTCAGGCGGCGCGTCCAGCACCCAGAGAATGGCATCTATGTGCTCGCCCTCGCCGTTGTTCCCGACGGTGACCAATCCCTGCCAGCCGAACCCCGGTGGGCCGCCTACGAAGACGTCAAGCGTGCCGCCGTTCACAGCTTGCTTGATGTGCTCGCAGCGGAACGGTTCGCCGGCCTCGCGGGCGGTTCAGTCCCGCTGCGCGCCTACTGTCGGCGCATGGCCGCTACCGCACCAGCCAGCCAGCGCCCGCAACCTCGCCGCGGCCGTACCGCCACGCACGATGCCGAGACTCTGCTCGACCTGGTAGCCGCGGTCGCGCGCGCCGCGGTGACCGCCGGCCGGGCCCGCCTTCCCGAGCGCGTGTCGATGGCGGCCTTCAACACTGTCAAGCTCGACGTCGACCGCGCCCGCGGCATCGCCGACCCGAGGACGAGCCCGGAGCGCACGCCAACTGCGGATGCCATCCAGATGCGATTTAAGGAGCTCGCTGGACGACCGGTGCGGTGGGCCGAGCTCGTCGAGGTCGCGCTGCGCGCACCGGACAAGCGCTCGATGTGGCTGGGAGTCCTGCGCCGCGACGACGCGCGCGACGACCTTACCGACCAGCTCGTCGCTCACGCGCTACAGCGCGTCGCGCACGAGCGCAGAGCTGGCACGGTTGCGCGCCACGAGTACGCCGAAACGCAGCAGGAGCTTGTCGCGGCCGACCGCGACCTGCACGGCGAGGACGGGCTGCTGGAGGAGGTTCTGCCGACCGCTAATCAGATACTCGCGTACTGCGGTGCCAGCTGGGTGACGGCTCTCAAGCTCGCAGGGCTCAGGCACTACCGCCAAGCACCGTCCGCCCGCAATCACCAGCCGAACCTGCTGGCGGGAACGCCGTTCGCGCAGATGGTCGCGTTCTACGCCGCACTCAACGGCCACTGGCCCTCAACCGGCGTGCTCAAGCACTTCGCTGCCAGCTGCAACATCCGTATGCAGAACGTGCCATCCGGCGGGGTCCGGCCCGCGCGCGCCGATGCCGTCCGCCTGTTAGAAGGCGCCGGTGTCGCGCCGCCCTCCCGCACCCAAGGCGGGGGCCGTGCCCAGCGCCTGACCTACCGGTTCCCTGTCAACGGCATTCCGGGCGCGTTTCTGCGCGCGACTGACCCTGCTCGCGCGCGCCCGGGCGAGAACCCGCGCCTTGACGCGCTGCGCCGCGAACTCGCCGTAATCTCCATGCGAGTGTGGCTCGCCGGTCTCGCCGCCGGCGACAAGCGCGTACGCGCCGCATACGTCAGGTGGCAAGTCGGCAGCGACTGGACGACAGCGTCCTCCCTCGCCAGGCACCGCCTCGGCAGCTTCGCAGAGCTCAAACGGGAGGCCAACGACGAGAATGTACGCGTCCGGCAAGGCGGCGGCGACCCGCTCGCCGACGCGACCGCCCGCGCCACGGTCATCCGCGCCGAAATCCAAGCCATCAGCGCCAGCGGCACGGTTCAGCCGGAACCCGTCCCGTTCGCCGACGCGCTGCGGGCGGTGCTCGCCGGGCCCCACGACGAGGCACAGCCGCCCAAGCAGTGAGCTGAACCGGGAGCTCCGAGTCGTGCCGGTTGCTGCTCATACGAGGCTGATGATGCCGTCTTGCACTCCGAGGGCATCTCGGTACTCGGGCTTGGCGACACTTGAACCTAGACCCTATGGACGGCTGCCCGTCCTTGCGGGCGTACAACTCGCGGCGGTTGATTTCGGCGGCGATGTCTTTGGCGTGCATCGGGCGGCCCGCCTCACGCAGGACGGTCTCGATGGCGTCGTGCAGCAGCATCGCTCCCGGCATCAGTCGGACTGTACGCGGAGCTGACGGCGGCGACCAGCCGTGCTGCCAGACGCGGCGGACTTACTGGCGCCCGCGTTCCGGCATGTGCTCGCGATAGCGTCATCGCATGGCCGAGCAGTCAAGCGGTGAGCAGGTAGTCGCCGCGACGTTCCTGTTGCCGGCGTCGTCGGCGGAGCCGCTCGTCATCGAGCTGCCGCACCATGCGCTGCGTCTGGTCGTCGTCAACAATGGCTCAGTAGGCCTTCTCGATGACTCCTGGGATGCCGGCGGCATCTATGTGCTTCTCGGACCTGCAGACGAGCGCGACCGCTACAGCGCCTACGTGGGCAAAGCCCCGTCCGGGCTGCGCTCACGCGTCGGCCACCACGTCCGCTCGAAGGAGGGGTGGGACCGAGCGCTTCTCGTCGCCCACACGAGCTACGGCTTCTCCTCGGCGGCAGTGGGATGGCTGGAAGGACGCCTGTGGGACGTGCTCACATCAGCCCCAGCTGCCGAGCTGCGCAACCACGTGCGTCCGCGCGACGAAAGCCTGCCACCGTGGGACCGCCGCGAACTGGAGCGCTACATCACGCCCGTCACAGCGGTTCTGCGCGCGCTCGGAGCGAACCCGGACACGCCCGACCAAGCGCCATCCCACCGCCGCGGCCGCGGAGCCCGACGCACGTACTCAGAGACGGTGAGCGACCTGCTTGAGGCGGGCTTGCTGACGGTGGGCACACGCCTTCGCCCCATCCCCGACGCGTTTGACAGCCCCGCGACGGTTGTGGAGGGCGGCGGACTTCAGGTCGGTGACACGGTCTTCGAGACGCCATCAGCCGCCGGAGTGCACGCAGCCAAACGCTCCGTCAACGGCTGGGACTTCTGGGGAGCGGCATCCGGTGACGGCACGCTCGTGGCGCTATCTGAGCTGCGTCGACGACTGCAAACGAACGAGAGCAAATCTGCGCCCGTTCCTCGGGCCGCGACGCCAGCTACCACGCCCGTCGCGCCCGCAGAAGCCGCGCCGCTTGAGCAGGCCGAGATGACTGAGGCAACAGAGGTGGCGGCGCTCGATAAGCCGGAGCCCGACGCCAACGAAGCCGCGACGGTAGGAACACGGCGAGGAACCCCGCAGCGAGTCAAGGGCACCCTCGATGACCTAGCCCGCGCCGGCATGCTGGACGGAGCCATCTTCGCGACCTACAAGGACCAGCGCTATGAGGCGACGCGCGAGGGCGAAAATGGCTAGCGCCTCGCCGACGGCACAGCGTTCCGCTCGCTTTCTCAGGCTGGGGCTCATGTCTGCCGCCGGCCCTCTTGTAACGGCTGGACCTTCTGGAAGACCGAGTACGAGGGCAAGGTTGTGACGCTCGCTCAGCTCAGGGCATTGCTCGGCGGGCAGGACGACTGACACGACCACGAGCGCTGCGCGGCAACATCCGCCGCGCACAGAGCTTCACGCTCAAGCAGCACACCGTGCGTGCCGTAGCGTCAGATGATGAGCGCGCCCGAAGAGTCCTCTGAGTTCGACGCTGGCACCGCAGGCGCGAGCGCGCGGCGGGAGCACGCGCGCCGGCTCGCGAACCGCGAGGAGCGCGTCCGCGAGAAGCATCCACATGTCGGCGGGCTGATGCTCGCGCTCGGCAGCGCCCCGACGCACGAGACCGTGTGGGCGCGCGGCGCCGGCGGGGAGGAGCACGTCGCCAAGTTCCTGGCGAAGCACCTCAAAGCGGACGTCGTCGCGCTGCACGACCGAGCCATTCCCGGCAGCCGCGCGAATATCGACCACATCGTCGTCGCGCCCTCCGGCGTCTGGGTCATCGACTCCAAGCGCTACAAGGGCAAGGTCGCCGTCGTCAAATCGCTGTTCGCGCGGACCAAGCTGACCATCAACGGGCGCGACAAGTCCAAGCTCATCGACGGCCTGTCCAACCAGGTGGCGCTCGTCAAAGCCGTCATGGCTGAAATCGCGCCCACCGTGCCCGTGCGCGGCGCGCTGTGCTTCGTGGACTCGGACATGCCAGCGCGCAAGCTGACCTTCAAGGGCTTTCCGCTGCTCAACGTCAAGCCGCTGGCGAAGCGGATAAACGCGCGCGGGCCGCTCGCCCAGGACCACCTGAGCATCATCGTCTCCGAACTCGCGCGACGCTTCCCTTCCGCCTGAGAAGCCACGACCCGGCGCCCACCGCCAGCACGCGTTCGCTGAGCGCGCGGTCGCGCAACCAGAGCAGCTGAGGCTCGTACCGCATGCCGTCAGCGACCGCGCTCATAGGCCCGGCGCCTTGCGCACTCCCACGGAAGCGAGAACATCAGTTCGCCGCCGCCTGGCGGCTTACGGTTCATGGTCATGGACCCCGTTACCGGCCTAACCCTCGGCGCCATCGCCGGTAACACGGTCGGCAACCTTGCCGCCAAAGCTGTCGAAGGCGTAGCTCGGAGAGTTGGGCTGACCGTCTGGGAGAAGGAAGACGAACTCGGGCGCCTCTTCCACCTGATGGAGTCGGCGTTCAGCAACGAGTTGCCGGCGATTACGCGAGCCGACCTGGGCCGTTCGTGGCGGTCGAGCCCTGCCTTCATGGAGGCCTACGGCCGGCTGTCCTCGACGTCTGACCACGTGCGCGAACACCGCGCGCTCGTTGATGCCATCGAACCGCTCGTCGGAGGAACCGCGGACAAGTCTGCCCGGGAGGTCGCGGAGGAACTCGCGCAGGCACTGCCGGCGTTGCTGTCGGAAGCCAAAGAGGGTGCCGCGTGGGTCCTCTCCGAAATGCGGCGCGCCGAGCATGGCTCAAACGCGCACTTCGCGGACCTGAAGGCACAGCTGGCGGGGTTGGAAGCCGCGCTAGCGAAACGCGACATGGGCTGTGTCATCCTGGCGTCGGACTGGCCGAGCGGCCACGGCGATGTGGTGAAGCGCGCCCACATCGCGGATGCCGCAGGCTTCGCGAGCCTCACTCAGGCGCTGGACGGCAAAACCAGGGCGACCGAGTTGCGCAAGCTTGTCAGTACGCGCAGACCCTGGATGGATGGTCTGAAGCCGGAGGTATGGGAACTCATCGCGGTGTCCTGCGAGGAGGACGGCCTCTGGCAGGAAGCCTGGCAGGCCTGGATTGAGACGCGAGCCAGGCCCGGCGCCGACTTTGTCGGGTGCTCGGTGCGTGCTGCCGAGGCCGCAGTTCAGGCCGGTGACCGGGTCGCCGCCGTCGCACTGCTGGATAGCGCTCGCGATGATGAGCCTGACCATCCGCGCGTGCTGTTCCACGACGCCATCAGCGAGAAAGACCCGCAGAAGGCACTCTCCAAGCTCGACGCCATCCAGACCGCGGACGGTGCGCTGGCAGCGTCGGTGCAGGTCGCCAAGGTCTCAGCGGCCGTCGAGCTCAGGGACTTCGCTGCAGCGCGTCGCGCGCTCAGTGCCGCCGCCGATGCCGGAGCGCGGGAGACGCTGCCGTACCGCATGACGGAGACCTCGCTGGCGGTGCACGAGATGATGGATGCTGCGCGCCCCCGGTCTGGGGACGTCGTGCGGTTGGCAGACGATGCGCTTGACCTCGAAGCCGAGCTGCTCAGGCGTAACCAGTACGAACAGGCCGCTGGCGTTCGGGCACAGGCATCCGCCTTCTACGGTTTCGCCGGAGACCGCGGGAAGGCTGAGGAGCTGCTGGCCTCCGCTGTCGAGACCTACAACGTCGACGCCGCCGACCCCCGTCTCACCATCGCGATGGCCGCGTCGTATCTGGGTAACTACGACATCGTCGAGGCGCTTATCCGCCCTGATGACGACAGGGCTCGTGCTCGGTACCTTCGCGCTGCCATCAAGTCGCGCGGCAGCGAGGATGAACAGCGCGAGGCCGTGGGCGAGCTCGATGGCCTGCTCGACCACGAGAACGAGGACATTCGTAGCATCGCCGCAGTCCGGCGGTTGGCACTTGCGGGCGCGGCCGCAGGCATCGAGTGGAGTGACGAGGCCGAGGCCGTCGTGGCCAAGCGGCAGCTCGCCCCGGTGGTCGTCTTCAAGGCGTCCTGGTTGGAGAGCAACGACCGCCGCGACGGCGCCGAGCGAGAACTGCTCGTGCACTCCGACGAAGCGTGGGCGCTCACGGAGCTGATGTACGTCAGCGCTCGGGCCAAGGACTGGTCGAAGGCGGCTCGTTACGCCGACGCGCTCCTTGCTCACGGAGAGGCAGACTGGGAAGCACAGCGCAGCGCCGCTGATGCTCTGCATCTCGGCGGTGACAAGGCACGCGCGCAGATGGAGTTTGAGCGTCTGGCAGCTGACCCTGATGCACCGGTCTCCGTTCGCGCCGTGGCGTACCGCCGACTGGCCGAGCCCAGTCTCAACAACGGCGATTACGGTCGCGCTGTCCGCATCACGGGCAAATGGCTCGACCTGGAACCCGACGAGCCGGACGCAGCCTGGGTCCACGTGCTTGCGCTGGCCGGTCTCGGACGGGACGCGGAAGCCATTGCGGCCATCAACCAGCGCGACCTCCATCCGCGGCAGCCAGCCGAGTATCGCGTCGCCTCGCAGCTCTACATCAACGCTGACGACGCAGTCAGCGCCCTGCGGAAGGTCATCGCCTTCGCCGACGAGCACAGCCCGCCAAGCGAGGAGCTGGAGATGTTCGTCGTCATTGCGGCGCTACGCGCAGGCGCTGATGTCCCCAAGGAGTTCCGCGAGCGCGTCTCCTTCGAGCGCTTCACGGAGTTGTTCCCTGAGTCGGAACGACTGCAGACCCGCTCGTTGGATGAGTTCCAGCAATTTCTCGACGAGGACCTCCCTGAGCGCGCCCGCCACATCCAAACTATCGACGGCCAAATCATGAAGGACGGCAATACGCCGACCGCCATTCTGGCTTTGGTCACGGACAACGACATGGGCGCGCTGTGGATGCGGCTTTCATGGAGTGGCCGCCTGCCGATGGGCTACTGCGTCCCCGAACTCGACGAGCTTGAGCGCTCGGACGCCCGCGCAGCTCTCGGCGGCTCCGCTGTCTGGGACGGCACGAGCGTCTTCGTCGTCGACCATGTGCTGACCGACCTCGCTCATGTCATCCGCACTGCCTTTCCGGGCTCCATTATCCCGCAGTCGGCGCTGGCCGACATCGCCGAGGGAGTGCGAGCCCTCACTCTGGAAAGTGGCGAGCGCGCGGAGGTCAGCTACAACCTCGCCGCCGGCCAGCCGGAGCTGCGCGAATGGGACCGCGAGCGGACCGAGGCGTTCGCCGGGCGAGCACGCAGCGCGTTGGACTTCGCTCATCAGCTGAAGACCTGTCCCGACTCCGACCCCGCCGACCCCCAGCCCGAAGACCGAGACTTTGACGGCGACATCTCCAGCGCGTTCCGAGCGGTCCTCGCCGTTGCCAGCGCATCGCGCCGACTCAATCTGCCCATCTATTCAGATGACCGCGACATCCGCCGGCGCGCCCGCGCGGATGGCCTGCGCGCCTTCGGAACAATCGCCCTCCTGGATGTTCTCGCAGAAGCCGGCTACATCTCCAGCGAACAACGCACAGCGGCCCGACTGGCTCTCCTTAACGGCCGGGCTCTCGGCGTCAATCCGGGGTCAGACGAACTCATCGAACTGGGCCGCTCTGCCGACTGGAAGCCCTCCGTCGCGCTTGACCTCGCGTTGGCCGATGCCTGGCCGTGGCTGCAGGACGCGGACAAAACGTTCCAAGCCTGGGTGCTGTTTCTGAGGCAAGTTCGGCGTGAGGCGCCCGCCGAGCTTCGGTACTGGATTGTGCGCCTGTTCGACGCCATTCGGCAGGCGGTGCCCGAACTCCGCGTCGCGTTCCTGGCGCAGCACCTGGTGATGCTTGCACTCATCCCGACCGAGCCGGACGCGACGCAGTACTGCCGCGCCGTCATCGCCGCCCTTGCGCTGGCGCGCCCGTACCTACACGGCGACCCGGGCGACCCGGCAATGGCCGGGTTCGTCGCGTTCGCGACCGTAATCTCCCAGCACCATCAGAAGGCGGCAGCGGGAGCGGTCATCGGCCGCTCCTGGGCGATGCTGCCGTTTGACGACCAATTGCGGACGCTTCCGCTCATCTCCAGCTGACCGCCTAGACCGGAGGAACGAGCCCACTCGGTCCGTTGCCGGGCGTCCACAACAGCGGCGACGCCGGTGGCGGCTCCAACGGGTCCTCGTCGACGAAGCGGAACGGCACGTTTATCGGGTCGGTGCGCAGGCGTACACGCGTCATGCCGGGGGCCGAACCCCTCTCGGTCGTGACGAGTCGGACCGGCGGTGTGTTGAATTCAGCCAGTGCGTGAACTTGGCGACCGAGAACGTTGAAAGGCAGGTGGTGCCGGCCCGGATGCCCGGCTTGCGCATCTCGAATAAAGCTCTCCACGGCACCGTCCTCGACCTCCATGATGAGCTCCTGGAAAGACACCTGTCCTCCGCCCGCGCGCAGCGCTCCGGCCAGTGTGAGCAGCTCGTAAACCTGCTCGGAGGTGGCCGTCTTGGTGATGTCGACGGGCCCGAAGCGTTCCTCGACGAGTACGAGCGCGTCGAACCTGGCGCTGTGGACCTTGAGGCGCTCGACGTTGCGAGCGTCCGCTTCGGTCCGGGCTCCGGCGACGATGGGCAGGCCACCCACAGGTAGCAGCTCAGGCATCTTGCACACCACCTTCTCGGCCGCGAAAAAGGCGAGAAGAGAGCGAGCTGCGGCGGCGCCTGTCGCGGCGTCATGAACGGGTTCAGCGCCGACGTGCAGGCCGATGGAGAGCCCGCCAGACGGCGGGTGCTTGACGTCTATGAAGACGCTAAGGCCATTGGCGATGCAGCCGACCGATAGGTCAAAGCCCTTGGGTGGCGGAATGCCGCGCGCCGCAAAGTGCAGGTTCTCCGCGTCAGGTCCGTCCCCGAATTCGAGGCTGAGGTCCACCACGGAGCGCCCCGGACAGATGGTGTGCGCGACTTGGTAGCCGCCGGCTCCGAGCGCGCTCACGGCTTCACGGACAGCAACCGGCGGGTTCTCGACCCGCGACCACAGGCCCTCAGTGATTTCGACCGGTTGCCCCGCCGCTAGCGCTCGGCGTACCTGCTCGCGAGCCAGCTCACCGGCGTCATCATCCGTGAAGCCGAAGGAGGCGTTGGCCCGAGCCTCCGGGCGCAGCCATGCCTCGGCACTAACGCGGCGGTCGCCTCGCGTTTCGTGGATGACCATGAAGGGCGGGTCTTCCCACAGGCGCTCTTTGAGGTCGGCACTGCCGACGGACATCTCGTAGCTGAAGCTGGGGTCGGCCGTGTTCGCGAACTCATCGAGGCCAAAGGCGCGGTCGACGAGGTCGCGTGTGTTCTCAAGCTCCCTGCCGCCCTGCTGCATGGCCCGGATGAGTCCCGGCATGAGGTCGCCTCGGTCTTCGCCGAAGTAGCGAGTCCTGATGTCCGGGTAGCGCGCCAACTCGTCCTGGATGCGCTGAAGGCCCCAATGGCTCACGTCGACGTTCGGTTCGCGCTTGACCAGGCGACTGTTGAATGTCGCGCGCAGCGGCCGGCTCAGGTTGCGTGGAAAGACGAAGACGACGGCTTCGGGGTCGTAGGCGGCAACGGCGTCGTCGAGCGACGTCTCACATTTCTTCCACGCGATGCTTCCCGGATAATGCTTGACCTGCCAGACGCGGGCGCGTCGCGATGGGGTCGCTGGCAGGAGAACGTCGGCGCCGCCGTCCGGAGCCGCAGGCCGTTCAGCGTCGGGATGCGTGGCGAGCACGATGCTCGCGACGAGCTGCTCGAAGCGCTCGTCACCGAGGACCTGTAGGTCGCGGGCTGACACTTCGCGGGCCACGACTGCAAGGTACGCCGAGGAGGGGATGAACCCCCGTCAGCTGGCGCGGGCCCACGCCTCGGCTGGGCATTTGCTTGGTGCTTGTACAAGAGCCCCTCAGCGGTCGGGCTAAACCCCAGCGTCTATAAGGGCTTTCGGGATTGTGCAAAGAGGCCAGATCGCCGGCGGCGTTGCCGACCGGCACGCGCTGGGAGGCGATCGCACCGGCGGCGGCGGCGAGCGTGAACGGGGCGATCAGCGAGCCCAGGGCGGTCAGCGTGTCGACCGCGCGCAACTC
>Ga0136633_1001885_pt1 | contig 14987 bp, 16 predicted proteins | sample AntDrymeUQ832206_2_FD_105494 | JGI IMG/M metagenome (GOLD analysis project Ga0136633, IMG submission 105494) | Polar desert sand microbial communities from Dry Valleys, Antarctica - metaG UQ83 (22.06) | ecosystem: Environmental > Terrestrial > Soil > Desert | place: Antarctica: Dry Valley... | reverse complement strand
GCCGCGATGGGTGGCCGATACAGTCCCACCTCCACACCAAGTCGACGCGGGGTGGAGCAGTCAGGTAGCTCGTCGGGCTCATAACCCGAAGGTCGCAGGTTCAAATCCTGCCCCCGCCACCAATAAGCCCTGGTCAGCCATCTGGCTGGCCAGGGCTTCTACCGTGTTCAGGCGGTCTTCCTCCGGCGCTTCAACCGGACTGCGTCGGTGGAAGCGGCCGGGGCGATGAGTTGCTCGAACACGCGGGCGGCGTCGGCTTGCATGCCGGGCAGGACGTGCTGGTAGGTGTCGATGGTGAAGGCCGGGTTGGCGTGACCGAGCCGCTCGCTCACGACCTTCACGGGTACGCCGGCCTTGATGAGCAACGTCGCGTGGGTGCCGCGCACGTCGTGAAATCGAATCAGGGGCACTCCCGCCCGCGCTCCGATCCGCTCGAAGGTCTGGGAGATGGAATGCGGATGAACGGGCTTGCCGTCAGCGTCGGTGAAGACCCAGCCGCTGTCCTCGGCGCTGACTGCGGCCTGCTCCGCCTGTTGCCAGCCTCGCCACCCGTCGAGCACAGCGACGGTCGTCGGGTCGAGGTCGATGCGCCGCCGCGAGTTGCGGGTCTTGCCGCGGGACTCGTGCACCTCGTAGGCGACGGCGACGAGCCCCCGATTCACCGAGATGGTCGCGGCGGTCAGGTCGATGTCGTCCCATCGCAGTCCCAGGAGCTCGCTGCGGCGCACCCCGGTGGTGGCCGCCAACCAGAAGGCCGGGAATAGGCGATGGCCCGCGGCGCACCGCAGGAAGGCTTGCAGTTGCTGGGCGGTCCACGCCTTCTGCTCGACCTTGGGGATCGATCGCAGCCGCGGGGCGTCGGCGACGAGGGCGACGTTGCGTGACACGAGGCCCTTGCGGACGGCGTCGTTGAGCGCGCCGCGGATGATGAGGTGCACCTCGAGCACGGTCTTCGGCGCGAGCGGCCGTTGTCCGTCGGTCGGGTGCAGCATCCGGTCATAGAGCGCTTCGAGGTGCTCGGGCCGGACACGGCGGATGGCGGTCCGTCCGATCGCGGGGAGGATGTGCCGGTCAATCTTGCGGCGGTAGCCGTCCCATGTGCTCGTGGCCAGCGCGAGCCTCTTGCCGGGCAACCACCTCGCCGTGAGGTAGGCCCCGAAGCTGAGCCCTCGCACGTCGTCGTTGCGACCGTTGACATCGGCGGCGAGCCGCGCCGCGAGCCGCTCGGCTTCGACCCGGTCGGTGCCCGCGGGATGCCAGATGCGCCGCTCGCGTCCAGTGACGGGATCGAGCCCGTCGTAGATGACCGCGTACCAGCGGTTGCCCTTCTTGGCTACATAGCCCTTCATGACCGTCCTCCTTCTGAGCCTCGACCATCGAGACCCGGTAGAAGGATCGGTAGAAATGAGCAGCCATGCTGGTCAGCCGAGCGATGACCACTCAGGCCAGTAGCGCTCGCCGGCTTCTGTCGGAATCGGGACGCTCGTCCTCGCCGTAGGCGTCGACGAGGACCTCGTCGATCAGATCGTCGATCCGGTCACCTATGACGCTGACCCTACGTGGATGCCATGGCGGGATCGGTGTGCGGGCGTGGCGTGGCTGCTGCCTACGATCATCCCTGTGGCGACTCGACGCCCTCACCCACGACGAGTACGAGTTGCTCGCCGCCGCTCTCACGCGATGACGGGTCTCGCCGACTCCTGCAACCCGATCGGGATCCGCGGCCACGGGGGTCCGCCGTGACTCGTCCGCTGCCCCTGCGCGCCGAGCAACCCCCTGACGATGCCGCCGTCGTCCTTCGAGCTGGCGTGATGAGCGCCGACAACGTGCGGCGCTCGGCGGACCGGACCTTCGCGCTCTACGCCGTCTATGGCATCTCGGTCGAAGGCGTGATCGACGGGACCGTGCAGGAGGTATGTCGTAGCAGTGAACGGATCGCCGGCTACCGCCAGATCCGCCTGTCCACGTTCGGGCGGCTCCGTTCGGCGGGCTTCGCGCTCCTCGCGACGTTCGACCATCCGCACTTCACGCTGGTGCTGGCCGACCTCAGCGAGCTCACCCTGGCGCGGCTCGGCAAATGCTTCGACGAGCCGATCCCCAACCCTGGACGACCACCCGCCGGGTAGCCTTGCTAGGCATGGAAGGAGCACCTGTCGTGACTGTCCACTACGACATCGCCGTCGACTTCATGGACATGACCAACGATCGGCGGCTGTGGGCCCGTGCCGCCGATGCTCGACTTGGCGTGGAGCTGACCGTTGGTCGTCACGCGATCGTCGGCGACGACGACGCTGACCCGAAGGTCGCGCGGATCGTGGCCATCGACGCTGACGGCAACGTCGAGCTCGAGGTCCTACCGGGCAGCGTCGAATCCCACCTCGACCTGCTCGCGCCGGCCTGAGCCCCAGCACGACCTTCTACAGTTTCTTCTACTGTGCGGCACGCAACAGGCAGGTACGCAGAGGTGCGGACCGGGAGGTGCGATGCGCGAAACCCCAGCTCAGCGGCACTATCTGGTACAGGACGTGACGGGCTGGCACGCTGACCATCCGGCTCATAACCCGAAGGTCGCAGGTTCAAATCCTGCCCCCGCCACCATTTGTCCGAGATACTCGGTCCGAAAGCCCACCTTCTGGTGGGCTTTCGTGTTGTCCCGGCCCCTTTCGCCGGACGCTCCGACCGAGTAAGTCGGACGTCCGCCTGTGCGGCTGCACGTGCTGCACAGGCGTGCACACCCAAGCCTCACGAGCCCCTCCGCGTCGACCGGCTGTGCATCGGGTGTGAAGAGCTCGGCCCCATGGCGCCCCGTCGCGAACGCGACCAGGAAAGGACTGAGCGCGCGTGCGCCGGGGCGAGATCCCCGGACCAGTCCTCCCGACGGAGCCGCACGGGCCCCGAGACGGAGCACCCAGCCATGTCCGAGTCCCCCTACTTGAACCAGCACGACGCTGCTGATCTCTGCGGCAAGAGCTACGACACGATTCGCCGCTACCGCCGCGAAGGCACGCTGCCCAACTCCCGGACCAGGGGCGACGGGACCGTCCAGGTCGCGGTCGCTGATCTCGTCGCCTGCGGCCTCCTCGACCCGCTCGTTGCCTCCGGTCCCGTCGGCGAGCTGGCCGACCGGAGCCGCTCCGCCCGTGACCTCGTCCTGGTGCGCCAGGAGCTGGCGGTGGCCACCGTGCGCATCGAGGCGCTCACCGAGCGGCTGAGCAGCGCCGACGCTGAGGTCGCCTTCCTGCGTGGCCTGCTCAAGCGAAGCGGGCAGAGCTGATGGGGCGCCCCGCCAGGGGCAGCGTTCGCCGACGTGGCCGGCGCTGGCTGGCCAGCGTTCCCCGCCGCAACGGCAAGCGCCTCGAGTGCATGTTCAACGCCGAGGACCAGGCGTGGACCTGGATCGCCGAGCAGCTCGACCGGCGCGCCGCTGGCCTCGAGCCCACCAAGCCCGCGCCGCTGACCGGACCCGAGCCCCTGGCCGACCCGACCGAGGTCAACGTCCCCGCGGCGCCCGTCGGGGAGCTGCACACGCTGGGGAACTACGCCCGGGCCTGGCACGCCGAGCAATACCAGGCGCTCCACGCTGCGGGACCCGATCGAGCCAAGGACGTCCTCGACGACATCGAGCTCCACCTCCTGCCTGCCTTCGACGGCCCGATCGAGACCGACATCGCCAACGGGCGTCAGAAGATCGTGACCTGGACCCGGCGGATGGCCGGCTACCCGCCCACCGCCGCCGACGCCCCTCTGGAGAACGGCGCGAAGACCTACGCCATCAAGACGGTCAACAACCTGCTGTGGGTCCTCACGCAGATCCTCCGCTACGCCCACACGCTCGGCGCTGACGTTCGCATCGTCGACGGAAACCCCCCGATGCCGGCGCTCACCAAGGGCATCACTGCCATGAAGCCGCGGGGGCGCACGAAGCGCAAGGCCAAGCTGGTCTCGTTGTCCCAGACCGCCAGGATCGCCGCCGGGTTGCACGTCGTGCACCAGGTGGCCCTCTGGCTCATGCGCATCGCCGGGCTGCGCATCACCGAGGCCTACGGACTGATCGTCGCCAACTTCGTCGACGATGGCCACCAGGGGTATCTCCTGATCGAAGCGATCGGTGGCCGCACCTTCCACATCCGCGACGACAACGAGAGGGTCATCGCGACGACCCGCAAGCAGGACGGCAAGACCAGCGCCGCGTACCGGCTCATCGCGCTCCCTGACATGCTCAGCGAGCTGATCCGCCGGGTGGTCATCGCCTTTCACACCGATCCCGTCACCGGTGAGGTCGCCATGGCAGCCCGGCTCGTCCCGACCATCCGGGCCGCAGGCGGGGGCATCGCCGGCTTCCGCACCGCCCTGAAGAAGGCCGCCGCCGAGGTGCACGGCTCGGGCCATGAGGACGACTACGTCCTGCCGCACGACATGCGCAAGGGCTACGCCACCGACCTGGCGTGGGACCCGGAGCTCTCCGAGCGGGTCAAGCGCCGGGCCATGGGGCACCGGGCCGGAGCCGACGTCTTCGACCTCGTGTACGCCCTCGACGACCGCCTGAAGGAGGCCATGCTCCCCGCGGCGGCCACCATGGACCGCGAGCTCCGCGACGCCGTCGGCTCGCTGACGGTCCCGACTGCACGACGTCCCCTCTACGGCACGGCGCTCTGCCCGCAGCGGCTCGCGTACGTCGACGCTGAGCTCGAAGGGATGGGCTGGCAGGTCAACGACCGCGGCGATCGCATCACCGCGTCTGAAGCGGCCATCCATCTCGGCTTGTCCGAGACGGCCACCCGGCGCCTGTTCCCCAAGATGATCCCGGCTGTGAAGGGCCCCGACGGATGGCTGGCCCAGCTCGAGGACGTGTTCGCCTACCGGGACCGCCTCGCCGGGCACCGCATGCTCCCCGACGTCGCCGCCCAGGCCGGCGTCGACTACCACGCCGCCTACCGCACGATGCTGCGCCTCAGCATCGAGCCCGGCGTCGACGAGTACTCCCGCGCCATGCTCCTCACCGACGACCAGGCCGACCGCATCCTCGGTGAGCTCGCCCGCATCGACCGCCTTGAGGCGCGCTCGATCACGGTCGCCCGCGCGTGCGCGGCACTGCTCTGCGCTCGCAGCACCGTGGAACGCTGGGCACGCGACGGCGACGGCCCCCTTCAGTACGACGAGGCGACGGCGGCCAGCAACACCCGCTACATCACCCGGGCGTCCGTCGAAGCCCAGATCGCCCGCCGGGGAGGCCGTCGCCGCGAAGCGACCGTGAAGACCGCTGGGCTGAAGGAGGCCGCCGGCCTCGACGACCACGCCATCCGTTCCCTCATCGCGGCCAAGGTGCTCGTACCTGTCCGCAACGGTGAGCTCACCGCCGCCTCGGTGCAGTCCTGGGTGACGGGGTACCGCCCCGACCTCCTCGACTGGCTCCGCCTCCAGGTAGAGCCCTAGGTGCACACGCGGACAGGCCCTCCGTGAGCCGGGGGGCCTGTCCTCTCGCAGGGGTGACCCCTGCCGGGGCTGGTCACATAGCCAGCCGTGCCACCAGAACCCCGAAGGGGTGGGGGAGGACTTCCACTGTGCCGACCGTTGTCGATCGTGCACGCCGGCCGCGATGTGACCGATCTCGCCGTGTGGTGGGCCTGCCCCGATGGGCACTCCTACCAGGACTCGATCGGTCGGAAGGCCGCGGGGTCTGGGTGCCCCCGGTGCGCTGAGATCTGAGCGCACGACGCCACTGTGGGGGGTTCGCTCGTGCCTCACTGCGCGGTTTCACGCACCCGAGCGCCGGTGACCGGCCGGGTTCGAGCGCCTCTTCCCTCGCGCGATCAAAGTGACTCCCCCGACGTCAAGTGGTTCTGGCCGGGGCCACGGAGCCAGGCCCGCTGTGGTTGCGCACGTGCGACGAGAGATTCTGCACTCGAGGGTCAGCGCCGGCGTTGCACCCGCTGACACCAGGCCGGCGGTCGGTCCGTCCGCCAGTCTGAGCATGTCGCCGCGGTCATGGCCGAGCTGCTCGCCAGCCCAGCGGTGTGAGAACCGCACCACGACCTTGGCTGCCGGGGCGCCTCGATCGACCGAGCCGACGTCACCGCCAGCTGGCGTCCGCCCGGCCGATGAGGCGACCGCTCGGCGCTCGGGGATCCGCCGCCCCCGGTCTGGGCGGGCCTTCGCCGCCCGTCGCGGTGCGACGATCTCGCGATGGGGCGACACCTGCAACTCAATCGTCCCGATGATGTTCGTGCATCAGCTCACCGGCTCCGGCTGTTAGCGAGCGGCCAGCTCGAGCTGCGCTCAGTCGCCCGCCGATTGTCCCGCTGGCTCCTCGCCGTCGGTGTCGGAAGGCCGAACCGAGGGGTCGTCCACTCGCCGGTGTTGGCGGGATCGCTCCAGGACCTCCCCCAGCTCCGCCGGGGAGAGCAGCCGACGCGGCCTCCTGCCCCGTCCCCGCCAGAGGAGGTAGCCGATGACGAGCGCCACGAGGATGATGTAGAACGCGCTCATGCTGCGCCCGTTCGGGCGGGGACGGCCATCGATTGCGAAACTACATCTTGTCGTAGTGATCCGTCAGAACGGGCAGAGGCCGATCGTCGCGAGCAGTCCGTGATGGGTGAACGTGCTCCACGCGGCGAGCGTTGCGCCCGCCAGGGCTGAGAGGCACACGAGGGGCACCACTGCGGTGGCGCGGGTGATGGCGGTGGGGGCGGGTGGGTCGCGGTCGAGGGCGGAGAGCCGGTCGAGGATGGTGCAGCCGGTCGTGAAGCTCGGCACGGGACCCAACATCGTGGCCGTGACCTTGGCCAGGGCGGCTCGAACGAGTGGTCGTTCCGTCGGCAGGGCGGCGGCGTCCTCATCGGCCCATCGCTCCACTCCAAGGCGCAGTGCGTCGATCGACCGCCGCACCGGACCGAGCCAACCGACGGCCGCCTCGGCGGCGGCGGCCAGCGAGAGGTGGCGCTGATGGTTGTGGACGAGGTGGCTACGTTCGTGACGCACCACCGCGTCGAGCTCTCGGTCGGACAGGGCGGCGACGAGTCCGTCGCTGATCACCACCTGAGGGGACGACCCGGCGACCGCGTACGCCAGGGGCTCGCGGGTCGGGAGACGGACGACGTCGACGCCGTCGATGGTGTTCCGAGTGCCCAGCCAGGCCTCCACGCGGACAACGCCGACGGCCTGGCGGGTCTGGCGCCTCGACTGGTGCATGGCGCGCTCGAGGAGAACGAAGGCGAGTGCGCTCGCCCAGCCGACGGGCGCGCCGCCTGGGAGAACGGGACCAAAGAGCTCGTGGCAGGCCACGGCCACGTGTTCGACGCCGAGGGCGCGCAGGAGCGTAGGGCTGGCGCTGAGCAGGAGTCCGATGCGGATCGCCCACAACCCGAGGCTGAGCGAGGCCAGGTTGAGGCGGGTCCAGTCGCGCGGCGCTAGGTGATCCCACGACTGCACCAGCGCCCCTGGGAGAACCAGCAGGGCCAAGCCGGTGGCGACCAGGAGGGCGGTCACTTCGTCTCCGGGGAGGCCCGTAGGGCCTCCTCGAGCTGGATCCGCACGTTGGCGGGAAGCGACTCGACGAAGCGGGTCAGGGCCACGGAGCGGTCGCCGGCCGTTGCGAGCACCTGCCGCATTCGGTTGGCCGCGCTCTCGTCGCGATCCAGCACGGGTCGATAGGCGAACGCCCGTCCCCTGGGTTCGCGATGCAGCAGGCCCTTTTCCCAGAGGCGGACCAGGATCGTCATCGGCGTCGTGTAGGCGAGCTTGCGCCGCTCAGACAGGACATCGTGGACCTCGCGGGTCGTCATCGGCTCGCCGCGCGCCCAGAGGATCTCGATGACCTGGTTCTCCAGCTCGCCGCTGGGAAGCTTGGGCTTGCTCACCTCGAGCGAGCGTATCCAACCTGGCTGGCCCGCGGAAACGACAGGCTGTCGGAGGTGCACACCTGGGCTGGCTACGACAGGCGGTCGTAGATGGGATGACGGGATGGCAGGCAAGAAACGGGGTGCCGCCAAGTCGTCCCATCGCAAGGGACCCACGCCGCGCAAGACGACGCAGGTCCTCGGCGAGGTCCGAACCGATCCGGCGACGGGCCAGCCGATCCCGGTGAGCAGGCGCCGGGTGAGCGGGCCCCCGCAGACGGTCGAGCTCAGTGCAAGCTCGCGCGTCACGCCGAAGTTGCGGGCCCGTGGCCCATTCCGCCCCACCTGGCACAAGGTTGTCGGCGCCCTCCTGATCATCGCCGGGCTCGGCCTCTTCGTGATCAACGATCTCGCCTGGTTCGACATCGAGTTCCTCCCCGGCGGTCACAACGAGCTCTGGGCCCTCCTCGGCATCGTGTCGGCGGCCGCCAGCACCTGGTGGTTCGGATGGTTCGACCGCACCCCGCGTCCGGGCCGCGGATGACCCACGTCGGCTACGTGGCCGCAGGCTGGTCGTTGGCCCTTCTGACCCTCGGCGGGTCCGCGCTCCGTCTGCTCCACCGTGAACGACGGCTGACGAAGCAGGTGGCGCCAGATGAGCGAAGGTGGACCTCGGCTGCACGCAGGTGACGAGAGGATGTTGCGGGGATCGATCAGCGGCGTGCGGAGCCCGCGATGACCCCGGCGCTCGTAGGGGCCCTGATCCCGTTCGTGGGGTGGATCATCACCGGCGTTGTCAGGGCGCGACGAGCGCAGCGGCGCCGGCGGCGATGAAACAGGTAGTCCGACTACGACAGCCTGTCGGACCAGCAGTAGCCTTGACCGAATGAGCACCGAGGGTCTGGCCGACGACGGGATCGCGGTGTGGTGATCGGGCTCCTGCAGTTCGATCCGATCGAGTACTTGGTGCTCGGGCCGCTGCGGGTGTCACCGCATGGCATCGCCACTGCGGTGGGCTTCCTCGCCGGTGCTCGGCTGCTGCTCGCCACCACGAGGGAGCGGGGGATCGATGACGAGGTCATCCAGCGAATGCTCTACCGGGGTGCGATCGGCGCGCTGATCGGCGCTCGGTTGGCCTACGCCGTCAACCATTGGTCGGACTTCTCCGATGATCTGCTCTCGGTGCTGGCCGTGTGGAAGGGCGGCATCTCGCTCTTCGGCGGCATCGCCGGCGGGGTGCTGGCGGCGGTGCCAGTGATGCGCAGCGAGCGCCTGCGGTTCTGGCGCCTCATGGACGCGGTCGCCCCGGGCTTGGCCCTCGGCATCCTGATCGGCCGTGTGGGCGATCTCGTGGTCGGCGACCACCTCGGGAAGCCCACCGACTTCGTTCTCGGGTTCACCTGCACAGGGGCTGACAGCGCATCGCCTTGCGTGGCGCCGGTCGGCTCTGGTGTTCACATGCCGGCGCTCTACGACCTGGTCAGCGCGGGGGGCCTGTTGGTCGCCCTGCTGATGCTGCGCCGCCGGAAGCGCTGGGACGGCTTCCTGATCATCTTCGCAGCCGGGTGGTACGGCGCCGGGCGCTTCCTCGAGGACTTCTACCGCATCGATGACACCGTCCTGCTCGGTCTCTCGGGAAGCCAGCTCACGGCCCTCATTCTGGTCACGGCATCGACGGCCTGGCTTGCCTTCGTCCGCCGCACCCCGAAGCTCGACACCGCTCCGGATGCGCCGGAGACGGCCGAGACCGGCCAGCGGTCCTCGTAGCACTTGCCTACGACATCATGTAGTAGGAACGTAGAGTGCCGCAGCCTCCGAACGACCCATCGGTCGAGATCCGTGAGATGCTCCGGGGCGACCTGCGCTTTGCGGCCCGGCTGCATTCGCGAGCCCTGCCGCATGGCCTCTTCCCTCGGCTCGGTGAGCCGTTCCTTCGTGCCTACCTCCAAACCTTCGTCCAGAGCCGTGACGCGGTGGCCCTCATCGCCACCCGGGACGGGAGGCCGTCGGGGTTCGTGGTCGGAGCCGTCGACGATCGGGCGCACTACCGCTGGGTCGTGCGGCGGCGCGGGCTCATCCTGGGCGCAGTGGGGTTCGTGGCCGTCCTTCGACGCCCCGTGGTGGCGGTTCACTTCGCGCGGACGCGCCTTCGGCGCTATGCAGCCGGGCTGGCTCGCCTGGCCCGAGGGTCCGCGCCAGGGGTTGAGGTGCCGGCGGAGCGGCGACCGGCCGTGCTCGCCCACATCGCCGTCGAATCGGACGACCGCAGCAGCGGCGTGGGCTGCCAGCTCGCAACCGCGTTCCTCGACCAAGTGCGTGACCGGGGTGGCGTGCAGGCGCGCCTGCTCACGATCACAGACAGCCCCGCGGGACGGTTCTACGAGCATCTCGGCTGGCGGCCCGGCGAGACGTTCGACGATGGTGACGGTCTGAGATGGACGCGCTACGAGATCGGCCTCTGAGCTGGCTGGGCAGCGTGGTGGCAATCACCATGCTGGCGGTCGCCTGCACCAACCCTGAAGAGGCCGGCGACCCTCCTGCCGCGCTGTCGGACTCCACGACGACCACTCAGGCTCCGACCACCACGGCGACGACGCTGCCACCGCCGCCGGCGTGGGAAGCCTCTGCGGGGGACCCGGCCCCAGAAGCGAAGGAGCTGGCGACCGGCGTCCTGCAGGCCATCGGCACCTACCGCGAGGGAGAAGGGACGGTGGTCCTCGCGGGGGAGCGAGTCACCGGGCTGTCCCTCGCGCCGGCGGTCGTCGATGCCGCTGGTCCCTTCCTGATCCCCGACGCCGCCTCGACGGTGGAGATCGTCTATCCCCAGCTCGGAGGGTTGACCTCAACGAGAGCGTCGATCATGACCGTCATTCGGCATCGCACGCTCATCAGCGGCGAGCAGCGGTCGGTGACGCGCACCGTCGACGTGCGCCTCGAGCTCGGGCCCGACGGCTGGTCCGTGACCGAGCTCGCGTCGCTTGGCGGCGACCCGCCGTCCACGCCGACGCCGACGCCGACCGGCCAGCAGGTCATCGACAACGACCGCATCGAGCTGCCTGACTCGGCCGTCTGGGACATCGGGGCCGGTGGCGTGGACGACGTCATCCTGCAACGCCTGCTCGACCTCGCTGTCGATCACACGCTGTCGGTCACGGTGCTTGCTACAGGACATCCGCGCAACGTCTTCGACAGCGACAACCTGAGCAACCACACGGCAGGGCGCGCCGTGGACATCTGGGCGGTGGATGGGGTACCGGTGTTCGACCAGCGTGGCGAGGGCAGCCCCCTGCTCGAGCTGGTGCGAGGCGAGCTGGCTGCCGGCGTCACCGAGCTCGGCTCACCGTGGGATCTCGACGGTGCCGGCGGACCGTCGTTCACCAACGCCGTCCACCAGGATCACCTCCACCTGGCCTACGACGGCCCTTGACCCGGCCCGGCGGCGCTCGCCCAGGTTTGTACGACGTCGTGTCGTAGCCTCCGAGGATGTCGCAGATCGGCACTGACCAACCAGGGACGTCATCCGGTCGGGTGCTCGTCGCCGCGCTGCTCGCGCTCGCGGTTGCCTTCGTCGGCTACCTCGCGCTGGGGATGCCGGGGATGGACCACTCGTCGGAGGACGCGAGCGGCATGGACCACGCGATGGACGTCCCAACGTCGCTCTCCCCAGAGCAGTTCAGCGCCCGGGTCGAAAGAGCTGAGGGGCTGGTCGTCAACGTGCACGTCCCTGACGAGGGGAGCATCCCGGGCACGGACACCGCCATCCCGTACGACACCATCGTCGGAGATGATCGGCTGCCGTCCGATCTGGCAGCCCCCATCTTGCTGTACTGCCGTACCGGTCGGATGTCAGAGGTCGCTGAGCGCGCGCTCCTGGACGCTGGCTTCACGGACGTGTCCCACCTGGACGGTGGGATGGAGGCTTGGCAGAGGTCGGGCCGCTCCCTCGGGATCTGATAGCTCGTCTACAACCGGTCTCAGGCGAGCAGCTTCAGGCAGGCCTCTTCGCAACGGCGGCAGGCCTCGGCGCACACCCGGCAATGCTCGTGCATCTCGGCATGCCGCTCGCACTCCTCCGCGCAGAGCCGACACGCGTCCGCGCACGCCTTGAGGATGGCGGCGCTGAGCGCCGGGTTGGCGCCGGCCTGTCGGGTCAGCACGGAGGCGGTGGCGGCGCAGACGTCGGCGCAGCCGAGGTCGGTGGTAATGCAGCCTCGAAGTTCGGCGGCCATGTCCTCGCCCAGGCAGGCATCGGCGCAGGAGGTGCACGCCGTCGCGCAGTCCTGGCAGGCGTCGATGCACGCCGTGAGGGCCTTGGCATCGAACTGCAGCGACGAAGGGTTGGTGGCGAGCATCTGGTCGGTCACGGTCATGCGAGCTCCTGAGGAAGGTTCGTGGGGGTCGAGCGGCACCGGCTGCGACTCTGCCCGTCTACCCACGGCCCCCCGAGTACTACACGATGTCCGAGATGGGTACGGTCTGGGGACCCCTACCAAGGAGCTCCCTGCGATGCGAATGCGTGCCCTCCCTGTTGCCCTCGGGTTGACCCTGATCCTCGGGGCGGCGTGCTCGTCTGACGACGACGCCAGTTCGGAGTCCAACGGTGACGCGTCCGCTGCCCACAACGATGCCGACGTGGAGTTCGCCCAGATGATGATCCCGCACCACGACCAGGCGGTGGAGATGGCGCAGCTGGCTCCGGATCGGGCGGAGAGCACCGAGGTGAAGGACCTTGCCATGCGGATCAAGGAGGCCCAAGCACCCGAGATCGACCAGATGGAAGGGTGGCTGGCCGACTGGGACGAAGAGGCCGGCGGCGACATGGGTGAGATGGACGACTCAGAAAGCATGGACCACAGCGGCTCGGGGATGATGTCCGACCAAGAGATGACCGATCTCGAGGACGCCTCAGGGGCCGAGTTCGATCGGCTCTTCCTCGAGATGATGTTGGCGCATCACACGGGAGCGGTGGAGATGGCTGAGACGGAGATCGACGAGGGTGAGTTCCCGGATGCCCTGGCCCTCGCCGAAGGCATCAAGTCGACCCAGGAGGCCGAGATCGCCGAGATGGAGACCCTCCTCGAGGATCTCTGAGCCGGCAATGGTCGATGACGCTGCCCGGGCGGGGCAGCGTCTCGGGCTGACGAAAGTTGTGTTGGCGATGTCCGGCCGATGCGGTGGCACACTGAGGCGCTTCCGCCCACGCGGGAAACATCCGAGACGAGCAGTGGCAACACTGGATGGACCGATCGACACGGGGCGGTCAAATGCCGAGAACAGCCAAGCCGTGACCACCGGTGAGGAGGATGTCGGCGAGCGTGAGGACCTTCTCGTTGGAAGCGGGCCTTGACCGTCAAGGGCCCGGTCGCTGGGCCTCCGCGATCATCGATGCGCACTTGGTGGCGTGGCCCCGGACGTCCGCCTCGCAGACCACGAAGTGTTCGGACCTGTCGTGGACTACGGCCACCGACAGCAGTTTGGGGCGGTGAGTGGCGCGCCGGGCATGGACGGCACACTGAAGCCTCGGCACAGGAGGGTTTGTCGGATGGCATCGAGCAGCGATCTCAGACGTGGTGTGCAGAGCGGTGTGCAGCAAGGGTGTGCAGGCCGTCTGACGAGGGACGATGCGCGCAGCGCGGCCAATGGTGGGACGCTGCGACACTGCCCCCGCCACCATTTGCAGCGTGAAGGCCCAGGTCAGCGGCCTGGGCCTTCGTCGTTGCTGCGGTCGTCTACCGGGTTCAGGCGGTCTTCCTCCGGCCGTTCCCCCGGCGTTCCACCGGGTCCGCGACAGCCGGTGGAACAGGCGCGGTGAGGCGCTCGTAGGTGCGGGCGGCGTCGGCTTGCATGCCGGGCAGCACGTGCTGGTAGGTCTGGATCGTGAAGGCGATGTGGGCGTGTCCGAGCCATTCGCTGACGACCTTGACCGGGACGCCTTCCTTGATGAGCAGCGTGCCGTGGGTATGGCGGAGATCGTGCAGCCGGATCACCGGGACACCGGCGCGGCGGGCGATCCGCTCGAACACCTGCGACAGCGCGTGGGGGTGGATGGGCTGGCCGTCGCCGTCGGTGAACACCCATCCGTCGTCGTCGATCCCGACCGCAGCGAGCTCGGCGGCTTGCAACGCCTTCCACCCGGCGAGCACTGACAGGGTGGTGGTGTCGAGGTCGATGGGTCGGCGGGCGTTGCGGGTCTTGCCGCGGGTCTGGTGGACCTCGTAGCCGATGGCGACGAGCCCGCGGTTGAGCGAGATGGTCTGCTTCTTGAAGTCGATGTCGCCCCACTTGAGGCCCAGGACCTCGTTGCGGCGCATCCCGGTCATCGCCGCCAGCCACAGCAGCGGGAACATGCGATGCCCGACCGCGGCCCGCAGAAACTGCTGCAATTGCTCGGCGGTCCAGGACTGGGCCTCGGTCTTCTGAATGGCCTTCAACCGCGGGGACCGGGCGATGAGCGCGACGTTGCGGGTCACCAACCCGCGGCGGACCGCGACGTCGAGCGCGCCGCGGATCACCAGGTGGATCTCATAGACGGTCTTGGGCGACATGGCCGGCCGCTCGGCGTTCGGGGTCAGCAGCCGGTCGTAGAGGGATTCGATGTGGTGGTGGCGGAGCCGCCGCAACCCGATCCGCCCGAGGGCCGGGACAACGTGCAGGTCCACGTTGCGCTCATAGCCCCGGTAGGTGCTGGCAGCGAGCTGGAGCTTCTTGCCCGGCAGCCACTGCCCGGTCAGGTAGGCGCCGAAGGTGAGCGACCGCACCGCGTCAGCACGGCCTTGCTCCTCGGCCGCCAGACGCGACGCGAGCCGCTCTGCTGCGGCCCGGTCGGTTCCGGCGGGATGCCACGTCCGCCGCTCCTTGCCGGTGACGGGGTCGAGGCCCTCGTAGATGACCGCGTAGAACCGTCCACGCATCTGTGCGATGTACCCGTTCATGTCGTTCCTCCTTCTGCGGGTCCCGACAGTCGAGATCCGGTGGAACGATCGGTAGAACACAGCACGCCCGCCGTCCAGCGACGTTGAATGTGCACGTTGTGCCTGCTCCGCGGTTCGGCCCGCCCGGTGGAACGAGCGACTCGTGAACCGAGTTCGCAAACGGTCCGGACACGATGCTGGGCCAGTGGGAGGGCGTAGTACTCTTGGTTTCGTTCGTTGC
>Ga0136633_1001884_pt1 | contig 14989 bp, 15 predicted proteins | sample AntDrymeUQ832206_2_FD_105494 | JGI IMG/M metagenome (GOLD analysis project Ga0136633, IMG submission 105494) | Polar desert sand microbial communities from Dry Valleys, Antarctica - metaG UQ83 (22.06) | ecosystem: Environmental > Terrestrial > Soil > Desert | place: Antarctica: Dry Valley... | reverse complement strand
GCGTCGATCAGGTCAGCCAGCGCTGCCAGTGCCGCAGGGGTCGGCTCGGCGTCGGGGGAGAGGCCGGCGATCGGCTCGAGGTGGAGCCCGTAGCGGGCGAGGTAGCCGAACGCGTCGTGGCTGACCACGACAAGGTCGCGCTGGCAGCCGGTCAACCCGTCGGCGTACGCGGCGTCGATCTGTTCGAGGTCGGCGACCAGGTCGTCGGCGTTGGCGCGGTAGGTGGCGGCGTTCTCGGGGTCGAGCTCGGCCAGACGGTCGCCCATGCCTCCCGCCAGGTCGGCCATGAGCAGCGGGTCGAGCCAGAAATGAGGGTCGAGGTCGCCGTCCTCGGCGCCGGCCACGGGTCGCAGCTCGACGACGTCGGCAGCGTCCAGCCGGGCCCCCTCCACGTTGGTGTCGACAGCGTCGTCGACGGCTGGCTGGAAGCCGCCGAGGTAGACCACCAGGGCAGCCGAGGTGAGGTCGGCGGTGGCTGCGATCGACAGCTCGAGGTCGTGCGGTTCACCGCCGGGGTTGGTGAGGTTGGTGACAGTCCAGTCGTCCCCGGCCACCCGTTCGGTCACCCAGGCGAGGGGGTAGAAGGAGGCCACCACGTCGCGCGGGTTTGTCTCCGACGCTCCCGTGAGGGCGCCGCATCCGGACAGGAGGGCCACGGCCGAGAGTCCGGCGCAGACCCGGACCGGGAGAGCGGTGACCGACAACATGAGAATGATTCTCACCAGAGTGAGAATCATTGTCAACCCGGTTGGGCGGCATACTGGTCCGATGCTGGTCGTGAACAGGTTTCGTGTCGCCGAGACGGATGCCGACGGGTTCCGCGTCGACCTCGAGCGAGCGCGGCAGGCGCTGGCCGAGCGACCGGGACACCTCGAGAGCCGGATCGGCCGCAATGTCGACGACCCGACGCTGTGGGTGCTCACCAGCACCTGGGAACACGTCGGCGCCTACCGGCGCGCGCTGTCGGCGTACGACGTCAAGCTGTACGCCGTGCCGGTGCTGAGCCGGGCACTCGACGAGCCCAGTGCCTACGAGTGGGCCGAACCGGGCAGGGACCTCAACCACGCCACGGCCCGGTCGTTAGGCTGACTCCTTCCGGACCGGCAGCCAGCCGGCCTGTTGAGCCGAAAGTGAGCTGTTCCCGTGGCCAAGCCGCCTCCCTCGACCCTCGACCACGTCGTGTCCCTCTGCAAGCGCCGGGGGTTCGTCTACCCCTGCGGTGAGATCTACGGCGGCACCCGCTCCGCGTGGGACTACGGTCCGCTGGGCGTCGAGCTCAAGGAGAACATCAAGCGCCAGTGGTGGAAGGCGATGGTCACCGCCCGCGAGGACGTGGTCGGCCTCGACTCCAGCGTCATCCTGCCGACCCGTACCTGGGAGGCCAGCGGCCACCTGAAGACGTTCAGCGACCCGCTCACCGAGTGCCAGTCCTGCCACAAGCGCTACCGCGAGGACCACCTCCAGGAGGCGTACGCCGCCAAGAAGGGGATCGACGACCCCGACTCGGTGGACATCAACGAGGCCGTGGCGTGCCCCAACTGCGGCACTCGTGCAGCCTGGACGCCGCCGCGCGCGTTCAACATGATGCTGAAGACCAACCTCGGCGTGATCGAGGACGAGTCCGGCCTCCACTACCTGCGACCCGAGACTGCGCAGGGCATTTTCCTCAACTTCGCCAACGTGGTGACCTCAAGCCGCAAGAAGCCGCCCTTCGGCATCGCCCAAATGGGCAAGAGCTTCCGCAACGAGATCACGCCCGGCAACTTCATCTTCCGCACCCGCGAGTTCGAGCAGATGGAGATGGAGTACTTCGTCAAGCCGGGAGAGGACGAGGAGCTCCACCAGTACTGGATCGACACCCGGACGCAGTGGTACACCGACCTCGGCATCGATCCCGACAACCTGCGCCACTACGAGCACCCTAAGGAGAAGCTCTCCCACTACTCCAAGCGGACCGTCGACATCGAGTACCGCTTCGGGTTCTCGGGTCGCGACTTCGAGGAGCTCGAGGGCGTCGCCAACCGCACCGACTACGACCTCACCCAGCACAGTGAGTTCTCCGGTCACGACCTGTCCTACTTCGACCAGGCGAGCAACGAGCGCTACATGCCCTACGTCATCGAGCCGGCAGCCGGCCTCACCCGCAGCCTGATGGCGTTCCTGATCGACGCCTACACCGAGGACGAGGCGCCCAACACCAAGGGCGGCGTAGACAAGCGGACGGTGTTGCGCCTCGACCCGCGGCTCGCGCCGGTCAAGGTGGCGGTGCTGCCGCTCTCGCGCAATGCCGACCTCTCGCCCAAGGCGCGCGACCTCGCCACCGAGCTCCGCCGCCACTGGAACATCGAGTTCGACGACTCGGGCGCCATCGGCCGCCGCTACCGCCGTCAGGACGAGATCGGTACGCCGTACTGCGTGACGGTCGACTTCGAGACACTCGACGACCACGCCGTGACCGTCCGCGAGCGCGACACCATGCAGCAGGAACGGGTCGGTCTCGACTCGATCACGTCATGGTTCGCTCAGCGTTTCGTCGGCTGCTGAAAGGGTGCTCATGCACAATGACGCCATGCGTCTGCCTGCCCGCCTTCTCGCCCTGACCGTCGCCCTGACCCTGGCTCTTGCGGGGTGCTCCGGCGGTGAGGAGAAGCCTGACGACGAGGGCACGGGGAGCCCGACCGAGACCGCCGAGGCCGAGCCCTACCTGCCGGTGCCGGACGGCGTCGAGCTGACCGAGCAGGGCAGCACCCTTGCGGTGGGTGAGACGGCGACCGTCGCCTACGAGCCGCGCCAGGACCAGGTCGGCGCCATGGAGATCAAGGTGACGTCGCTGGAGAAGGCGACCTTCGACCTCTTCGTGGGCTGGGACATCGACAAGAAGGTCAGGTCAACCTCCCCGTACTTCGTGCGAGCGAAGGTGACCAACGTCGGCGACACCGATCTCGGTGGGCGGCCGGTGCCGCTCTACCTCGTCGACGCCGAGAACCGGCTGATCGAGTCGTCCCTGTTCAAGGGCTCCTTCAAGCCGTGCGACGACGCGTCGTTCCCCAAGAAGTTCGAGAACGGCGACTCGCTCAAGGCGTGCATGGTCTATCTGGCCCCCGGGAAGGGTGACCTGGCGGCCGTCGAGTTCCGCCCCACTCAGGAGTTCAACCCGATCGTCTGGGAGGGCGACGTCGAGCGCGCGGCAAGCACGGGTGGCACGAAGAAGTCCGGCGGCAAGAAGAAGTCCGGCGGCAAGAAGAAGAACGGCGGCTCCAAGAACGGCTGACCGTCTCGAAGACGTGCAGATTTCGTGGTGCCTGCCCTGCCGCACGACAATGAGGACATGCCCCTCCAGCTCGGCTCGCTGACGGTGCCCACCCCCGTGGTGCTGGCGCCGATGGCGGGCATCACCAACGCGGCCTACCGCCGGCTGTGTGCTGAGCAGGGAGCGGGTCTCTACGTCTGCGAGATGATCACCTCGCGCGGCCTGGTCGAGGGTGACCGGACGACGCTCGACATGCTCGTGTTCGATGATGCCGAGACGGTGCGTTCGGTGCAGCTCTACGGCACGGATCCGCGCTACGTCGGCAAGGCAGTGGAGATCCTGTGCGCCGAGTACGGCGTGCACCACGTGGACCTCAACTTCGGCTGCCCGGTGCCGAAGGTGACGCGCAAGGGCGGCGGGGGAGCGTTGCCGTGGAAGCGCGGCCTGCTGGCCGAGATCCTGGAGCATGCGGTCGCCGCGGCGAGCCCGTTCGACGTGCCAGTCACGATGAAGACCCGCAAGGGCCTCGACGACAAGCACCTCACGTACCTCGATGCGGGCCGGATCGCCCAGGAGTCCGGCTGTGCCGCGATTGCTCTCCACGGCCGCACCGTGGCGCAGGCCTACTCGGGCCGCGCCGACTGGGAGGCGATTGCCACCCTGGTCGACCACGTCGACATCCCGGTCCTCGGCAATGGCGACATCTGGGAGGCCGGCGACGCGCTGCGGATGGTCGAGCAGACCGGTGCGGCCGGCGTGGTGGTCGGCCGCGGCTGCCTGGGCCGCCCGTGGCTGTTTCGCGACCTTGCGGACGGGTTCGCCGGTCGGCGTACCCAGATCCTCCCGGCGTTGGGGGAGGTGCGCAGCATGATGCGCCGCCATGCGGAGCTGCTGAGCGAGCACATGGGGGAGGAGCGGGGCTGCAAGGAGTTCCGCAAGCACGTCTCGTGGTACCTCAAGGGCTTCGCCGCCGGAGGGACGCTGCGGCGCTCGATGGCCCTGGTCGACTCGCTGGCCGCGCTGGACCGGCTGCTCGACGAGCTCGACCCGGACGAACCGTTCCCGACATCGGCGCTGGGTGCGCCACGCGGCCGGCAGGGCTCACCCCGCGCCCGCGTGGCCCTACCCGAGGGGTGGCTCGACGACACCGACGGCACCTCCTGCACCGTGCGCGAGGACGCCGTTGAGGTCACGGGAGGATAACGAGATGATGACGTAGTGATCACGGTCTCGTGATCGGGAACACCCGTGGAAAACACCTTCAAGATTGGGACGCGGCTTCGCGGCTGTGCTTCACTCGTGCCTTCTCGGCGCGTTCGGCCCACAGGTCGGGCGTCGTACCCCCGCAACAGCAAAGGATCAGCGCTGTGGCAGATCATCGCCACAAGCGGGACACCAATGCCCGCCCGTTCAAGTTCACCCTTCCCAAAGCCACTTTCATAGCAGGACCGATCGCCCTCGTGGCGACCTTGTCGACCGTCGGTGCAGGAGTCCTGGCCGCCAGTCCCGAGACCCGGGACCTCCTGATGGCGAGCAGCGCCAGCTCCGTCAGCAGCACCGTCGACCTCTCCGACCGGCCGCAGATCGTCTCGCGCTCCAACTCCCGGATCGATCGCCTCAGCGACGTCGACAAGATGCTGACGGCCGAGGCCACCGCCCGAGCGATCCGCCAGGCCGAGGTCAAGCGCTGGACGACCGCCCCGCTCAACTTGTGGACCACTCCCGACGACACCGCCAGCAAGGTCGGCGTCGTGCCCGCGGGCAAGAAGGTCCTGGTGACCGGTCGCCAGGCCGCCGGCCGCGTCGAGGTCGTCATGGACGGCCAGGCGCGCTGGGTCACTGCCAGCTACCTCGCCGAGGAGAAGCCGGACCCGGAGGCCGCCGAGGTCGGCCTCGGTGGCGCGTGCACCAACGGCAGCTCCGTCTCCGGCCAGCCCAACGTCATCGGGGTCCACGCGGCGGTCTGCGCGGCGTTCCCTGAGATCACGTCCTACGGGACCTACCGCGGCGACGGCGAGCACGCCCAAGGACTCGCGATCGACATCATGGTCAGCGGGGCGCGCGGCTGGGAGGTCGCGGAGTTCGTCCGCGCCAACTACTCCGAGTTCGGCGTCAGCTACATCATGTACTCGCAGAAGATCTGGTCCGTCGAGCGCGGCAGCGAGGGCTGGCGGTCCGTGTCCGACCGTGGCTCGGTCACCGCCAACCACTACGACCACGTCCACGTCACGACGTACTGAGGTTGCATCGTGGGCGACTAAGGTCGCCCACGATGGAATCCACAGCCGGGTACGACGACCGCGACCGTGAACGGTTCGTCGCCGAACCGCCCAAACGGGTCGACGCGCCCGAGCGCACCGCGTTCGAGCGCGACCGGGCACGCGTCGTCCACGCGGCGGCGTCGCGTCGACTGGCGGCCAAGACCCAGGTCGTGGGGCCCCAGAGCGACGACTTCGTGCGCAACCGGCTGACCCACAGCCTGGAGGTGGCCCAGGTCGCGCGCGACCTGGCCCGCGCACTCGGCTGCGACCCGGACCTGGCCGAGACCGCGGCGCTGGCCCACGACCTCGGCCACCCACCGTTCGGCCACAACGGCGAGCGGGTGCTGGCCGAGCTGTCGGAGGAGTGCGGCGGGTTCGAGGGCAACGCCCAGACGTTGCGGATCCTGACTCGGCTCGAGGCCAAGACGATCCACGCCGACGGCAGCAGCGCCGGCCTCAATCTGACCCGCGCGACGCTCGACGCCTGCACCAAGTACCCCTGGCCACGCGCGGAGGCGACCCCGCCGCAGGGCGTGCACGCCGACGGCTCGCCGCGGGTGGTGGTCAAGTTCGGGGTCTACGACGACGACGCGCCGGTCTTCGACTGGATGCGTGTCGCTGGGATCGGCTCCCGGCAGTGCGTCGAGGCGCAGGTGATGGACCTCGCCGACGACGTCGCCTACTCCGTCCACGACATCGAGGACGGCGTCGTGGCCGGCCGGATCGACCTCAGCCGAATCGACCGGGCCGCGGTCTGGGCCACGGTCCGGGGCTGGTACCTGCCCGACGCCCCCGACGACGACCTCGACCGCGTGCTGGACGGGCTGCTCTCGATCGACGGCTGGCCCGATACGCCGTACGACGGGAGCCGCAGGTCCCTGGCGGCGCTGAAGAACCTGACGAGCGACGTGATCGGCCGGTTCTGCGGCGCCGTGCAGGCGGCGACCTTCGCGTCCGGGTCGGGTCCGTTCGTCCGCTACCAGTCCGACCTCGCCGTCCCGGCGGTCACCCGTCTCGAGATGGGCGTCCTCAAGGGGATCGCCGCCTACTACGTCATGCAGGCCGACGACCGGGTGCAGGCGATGGTGCGGCAACGCGAGCTGATGGCCGAACTGGTGCACGCGCTGGCCGAGCGTGGTCCCGACGCGCTGGAGCGGATGTTCGCCGACGACTGGCATGCCGCCGCCGACGACGCGGGGCGGCGTCGGGTCGTGATCGACCAGGTCGCCTCACTCACCGACGCCAGCGCCCTCGCCTGGCACACCCGGCTACTTCTTCGGTAACGGACCGCTGGTGTCACTCCTGCGCCGTCACGACGGCGCAGGAGTGACACCAGCGGTCCGTTACCCAACGTGGTCAGGTCAGGGCAGGTCGCCCTTGGGGTAGGGGTCGTCCTGGTTGAGGAGGCTGTCGTCCGGGAACTCTCCGTCCGACGCCCCGTCGCCGGTGACCTTGGCCTTCGCGGCCCCAGCGGCCCCCGCGAGCTTCTCCTTCACCGCGGGTGCCTGCGCCTTGGCGACATCGGCGGCCTGCTGGGTCTTCTCCTGCACGGTGGGGTTGTCCTTCACCTTCACCGCGACGCCCTTGATCTGCTCGTAACGCTCGCGGCCGGCTCGGGACCCGAGCACGTAACCCACGGCTCCGGACAACAGAACGGTCAACTTCTTCATGGTGGTCTCCTCTACTGGGGATGGTCTGGGTCAGTGGCGGCGGCGCCACCACACGAGGGCGGCGGTCATGGCAATCAACGACCCGGCCGCCGCCACAACCTCGGGGCGGGGCCTCCCGCTCTCGGTGGTCATCCGTGCCTTGACGTCGAACTTGGCGCTCAGCTGGTCGACGGTCGCCGCCAGCTGGGCGCGCTGCTCCTCGATCTCGGCCTCGATCTGCGCAGGGGTCCGGTTGCTCACGTGTGGTGTCCTTTCACGGTCTCGATGTCTTCCTTGATCCCGGCCACGGCGCGTTCGGGCTTGGCGGGCGTCGCCTCGGCCACCTGTGACTTCCCGCGCAGCGCGGCGACACCGGCTGCTGCGAACAGTGCCACGGCCACCACGAGCGCCGCTGCCCAGGCCGGCAGCACCAGCGCGAGGACGAGCACCACCGTCGCGATCAGGGTGGCGGCCCCGAAGAACGCGAGCAGGCCCGCTGCGCCGAAGAGGCCCGCGCCGATGCCGGCACGCTTGCCCTTCTGGGCGAGCTCGGCCTGCGCGAGGCGGAGTTCGGAGCGCACCAGTTCCGGGATCTGGACGGACAGATCGTGCACCAGCGCCCCGAGTGGGGCATCCGGCGTACGGGGGTCGGAGGTTGTCTCTGAGGAACTCATCGATCCAACCCTTTCGTGTCCTGAGCCCCGATGCCAACCCCCCGAGCGGGTGAGGGCCTGTGGACCGCCCGGAGCGAAGCCGGCGCGCTGCGTAGACTCCGAACTGTGCTGGGGAGGATTCGCGACGACGACATCGCCGAGGTGCGCGAGAAGGCCCGCATCGACGACGTGGTGTCCGGCTACGTCTCCCTCCGCAACGCCGGCGGCGGCTCCCAGAAGGGCCTGTGCCCCTTCCACGACGAGAAGTCACCGTCGTTCCAGGTCACGCCGAGTCGTGGGTTCTTCCACTGTTTCGGGTGCCAGGAGGGCGGCGACGTCTTCAGCTTCCTGATGAAGATCGACGGACTCTCGTTCACCGAAGCGGTCGAGCGGCTCGCCGACAAGTACGGCGTCCAACTGCGGCGCGAGGAGGGTGACGCACGCGATGACAAGCCGCGTGGACCCCAGCGCAGCCGATTGGTCGAGGCCAACAAGATCGCCCAGGCCTACTACGCCGACCAGCTGCGTGGTCCCGAGGCTCAGGTCGCGCGCCAGTTCCTGGTCGACCGCGGCTTCGACGGCGCGGTGGCCGAGCGGTTCGGCAACGGCTACGCGCCGCGTGACGGTGAGTCCCTGGTGACGTTGTTGCGGCAGAAGGGCTTCACCGACGAGGAGAGCGTGGCTTCCGGGCTGGTGGCGATCGGACGTTCGGCGTACGACCGGTTCCGTGGCCGGCTGCTGTGGCCGATCCGCGACGCGTCGGGGGACACCATCGGCTTCGGCGCGCGACGGATCCACGACGACGACAAGATCGACGCGAAGTACCTCAACACCCCCGAGACGACGCTCTACAAGAAGAGCCAGGTGCTCTACGGCATCGACCTCGCCCGCCGTGACATGGCGCGCAGCTCCCAGGCCGTCGTCGTCGAGGGCTACACCGACGTCATGGCTTGTCACCTGGCCGGCGTCCCGACCGCGGTCGCGACGTGCGGCACCGCCTTCGGCGACGACCACGCCCGCGTGCTGCGACGGTTCCTGCACGACCACGAGGAGTTCCGCGGCGAGGTCATCTTCACCTTCGACGGCGACGCTGCGGGACAGAAGGCTGCGCTGAAGGCCTTCGGTGGCGACCAGAACTTCGTGTCCCAGACCTACGTCGCGGTCGAGCCGTCGGGCATGGACCCGTGCGACCTGCGGATCAAGGAGGGCGACGCCGCCGTCCGCGAGCTGGTGGCCCGCCGGGTGCCCCTCTACCGCTTCGTCCTCGAGAACATCATCACCAAGTACGACCTCGACCGCGCCGACGGGCGCGTGGACGCGGTCCGCGAGGGCGCCCGGCTGGTCTCCAGCATCCGCGACAAGTCCAAGGTCGACGCGTTCTCCCGCGAGCTCGCCGGGATGATCGGCGTCGACGTCGAGCAGGCGCGCGAGGAAGTACGTCGCGCGGCCAACCGCGCCTCGCGGCCGGCCACCACGCAGCAGCCTCAGGCCGGCTCCCACCAGCAAGCCGAGGCGCCTGCCGACCCGCCTCGCCGGCAGCTGCCCGATCTTCGCCATCCGCGGTTCTCGATCGAGCGCGAGACCCTCAAGCTGGTCATCCAGCACCCTGCCTCGATCGGCAATGCGTCGCGTGACGTCGGCACCAATGACTTCACGCACCCGACCTACCGCGGGGTCTGGGAGCTGGTCGCTGCGTCGGGTGGTCCGGCCGCGGGCGCCCACGACGACGCCTGGGCCGGCCGGCTGCGTGACGCGGCCTCCGACCCGGCGGTGTCGTCGGCGATCAGCGCACTCGGGGTCGAGCCGCTGCTGACCGCCAAGGTCCCCGACCCGGCCTACGTCGCGGCCCATGTCTACCGCCTGCAGGAGCTGACCGTGCTGCGTCGGATCGGCGAGCTCAAGTCGAAGCTGCAGCGGACCAACCCGGTCGAGCACGCGACGGACTACAACCGGATGTTCGGTGAGCTGGTCGCGCTCGAGCAGCACCGCCGTACCCTCCACGACCGCGCGGTGGGGACGACATGAGGCGGCAGCTGCGACGTGTGCGGCCGGCGATCGAGGTCGGCGCAGGCGAGTCGGTGCTGGCCTGGGCCGAGGCCACCGACGGCACCGTGGTCGCCGGCACCCGTGACGCGATGTACGTGGGTGACGAACGACTGCCCTGGGAGCAGGTGGAGGCGGCCGACTGGGACCGCGACGCCGCCCAGCTGCGCATCTCCGAGGTCGGCACCTGGGGTGAGCAGCGCGTCGAGCACGCACTCTCGTTCCAGGATCCGAAGCGTCTGCTCCAGCTGGTCCGCGAGCGGGTCACGGCGAGCGTCGTGCTGCAGCGACACGTCCCGGTCGACGGTCGTCGCGGATTGCGTGTCATCGCCCGCAGGGCGCCGTCCGGAGATCGTCCGGTCGCTTGGTTCTACGAGTACGACGAGGGCGTCGACCCCTCCGATCCGGCTGTCCGCGGAGCGGCCGAGGACGCGCTGCGCGTGGCTCGCGAGGAGCTCGGCCAGCACTGACCCACCGGCCCCGACCCACGATTTCACACGGGTTCGGGGCCTTGCTAACCTGTGCGGCGCACCTCCAGCACGATCCCCTGTAGCTCAACTGGCAGAGCATTCGACTGTTAATCGGAGGGTTGTTGGTTCGAGTCCAACCGGGGGAGCGAACGTGAAGGCCCCTGACCTGCGGAAACCGCGGGTCAGGGGCCTTCACTGTCGGGGACGTGGCGGGCCCGATCAGCCCCGAGCCCTACGCGTCGATGACGATGGGGATGATGAGGGGACGACGGCGGAAGGTCTTCTGCGCCCAGCGGCCGATGTCGCGGCTGAGCATCTGTTCGAGCTGGTGTGCGTCCCCGATCCCCTCTGCCGCGGCACGGGCCAGGGTCTTCTCGATGATCGGGATGGCGGCCTCGAAGTCACTGCTCTGGTGGGTGAAGCCGCGGACCAGGAAGTCCGGAGGGTCGGCAAGCTTGCCGGTATCGGCGTCAACGATCGCGACGACGGTGACGAAGCCCTCCTCGGCCAGGGTGCGTCGGTCCTTGAGCGCGGCCTCGGTGACGCCGCCGACGACCTGCGCGTCGACGTACACGTTCCCGGCCGGCACCTTGCCCGTGATCTGTGCCCGGTTGTCGATGAGGTCGACCACGACGCCGTCTTCGGCGATGACGACATGGTCGGGATCGATGCCGGTACTGATGGCGAGCTGGGCGTTGGCATGGAGGTGGCGCCACTCGCCGTGGACCGGCATCACGTTGGCGGGTCGGATGAGGTTGTAGCAGTAGACGAGTTCGCCGGCGCTCGCGTGGCCGGAGACGTGAACCTTGGCGTTGCCCTTGTGGACGACGTTGGCGCCCCACCGGGCCAGGCCGTTGATCACCCGGTAGATCGCGTTCTCGTTGCCGGGGATGACCGAACTGGCCATCAGGATGGTGTCGCCTTCGCCGACGCGGATCTTGTGGTCCCGGTTGGCCATCCGGGACAGCGCCGCCATGGGCTCGCCCTGAGATCCGGTGCAGATCAGGGTGGCCTTGTGGGCAGGCAGCTTCTCGAGCTGCTCGAGGGGCACGATCAGACCCTCCGGAACGCGCAGGTAGCCGAGGTCGCCGGCCACGCCCATGTTGCGGACCATGGAGCGGCCCACGAAGGAGACCTTGCGCCCATGGGCATGGGCGATGTCGAGGACCTGTTGGATCCTGTGCACGTGGCTGGCGAAGCTGGACACGATGATGCGACGCGGCGCGGTGCGGAAGACGGTCTCGATCGCGGGTGCGAGATCGCGCTCGGAGGTGGTGAAACCGGGCACTTCGGCGTTGGTGGAGTCGATGAGGAGCAGGTCGACGCCTTCGTCGGCGAGTCTGGCGAAGCCGCGGAGATCGGTGATCCGGCGGTCCAGGGGAAACTGGTCCATCTTGAAATCGCCGGTGTGCAGGACCATGCCGGCGCCGGTGCGGATCGCGATCGCCAGCCCGTCGGGGATGGAGTGGTTGACGGCCAGGAACTCGCAGTCGAACGGGCCGAACGCGCTGCGGTCGCCCTCGCTGACCTCGACCAGGTTGGGCCGGATGCGGTGTTCCTGGAGCTTGGCCTTCACCAGGGCCAGGGTGAGCCGGGAGCCGACCACCGGGATGTCGGGTCGTTCCTTGAGGAGATAGGGAACGCCACCGATGTGGTCCTCGTGGCCGTGGGTCAGCACCAGCGCGGTGATTCGGTCCAGACGGTCTCGGATCCAGCTGAAGTCGGGGAGGATGACATCGACGCCGGGTTGGTGCTCTTCGGGGAACAGGACCCCGCAGTCGACCACGAGCAGTGAACCCTCATGCTCGAAGACGGTCATGTTCCGCCCGATCTCGCCCAACCCGCCCAGGCCCACGATGCGTAGTCCACGCTCGGCGAGTTGGGGCGGCTGCTGGAGCTCGGGATGGGGATGGCTCACGATGGTTCCCTTCACGTTGTGCGGTTTCGTCCACGCGCCAATCAGGCTCGACGGGTGTCTGACTTTACGTATCCATGGTCGTGCTGGCTCGGCGCGCCACCTCGTGGGCTCATCGGGAGCTGGCCGGTAGTGGCTCCACGTGCAAGGTGGGGTGTTGGCGCAGGACGGCCTCGGCGCGCCACTTGTCGACGAAGAGCGCCAGGTGCGCACCGTCGGAGCGTTGGAGGACCTCCACGCCACGCAGGCCGTTGAGAACGTCGGCGTCGTCCTTGATGGTGTGTCGGGCCAGGCGGTAGTCCAGTGGGTCGAGGTGGATCGGGGACTTGAACTCGGTCTGCATCCGGGCTGCGACCACCTCGAACTGCATCGGGCCCACCGCGGCCAGGACGGGGGACTGGTCTCCGCGGAGCTCTGAGCGCAGGACCTGGACCACGCCTTCCTGGTCGAGCTGTTCGATGCCGCGGCGGAACTGCTTGTAGCGGCCGGTGTCGACGGCCCGTGCGGCGGCGAAGTGTTCGGGGGCGAAGCTTGCGATCCGCGGGTACTCCACCGGCATGCCGTCGTAGATGGTGTCGCCGACGCGCAGTGTGGAGGCATTGACCAGACCGATGATGTCGCCGGGGTAGGCGGTCTCCACCGATGTCCGCTCGCGACCGAAGACGGCCTGGGCATATTTGGTCGCGAACGGCCGGCCGGTGGTGGCGTGCGTGACGACCATTCCGCGTTCGAAGGTTCCTGAGCAGACCCGGGCGTAGGCCAGCCGGTCGCGGTGGGCGGAGTCCATCCCGGACTGGACCTTGAACACGAATGCGCTGAAGGGATCGTCGAGTGCTCGGCTCGACCCGTCGACGGCGTGGGTGGGTCCCGGCGGGGGCGCGAGCTCGAGGAGGACTTCGAGCAGCTGAGCGATGCCGAAGTTGAGAAGCGCGGAGGCGAACAGCACCGGGGTGGTGATGCCGGCCAGGAACCGTCCCTGGTCGTGGTCGGCCCCGTCGCTGGAGAGCAGCGTGTGCCCGTCGCACGCCTCGCTCCAGTCCTCTCCGGCGATTTCGTGGGCGTCGGCCGGCCCCAGGTGGCGTTCGGGTGCACGGGTGGCTCCGCCCGCGGTGCGTGCGTACTGGATGAAGGTCCCGCTCCGTCGCTCGAGCACCCCGTGGAAGTCGCCAGCGATGCCGACCGGCCAGGTCAGTGGAGTGGGAAGTAGTCCGATCTGTCGCTCGATGTCGTCCATCAGCTGCAGCGGGTCCAGGCCTGGACGGTCCCACTTGTTGATGACCGTGATCACCGGGATGCCGCGGTGGGCACAGACCTGGAACAGCTTGAGGGTCTGGGGCTCGAGCCCCTTGGCGGCGTCGACCAGCATCACGGCTGCATCGACCGCGGACAGCACCCGGTAGGTGTCCTCGGAGAAGTCGGCGTGCCCGGGGGTGTCGACCAGGTTGATGACGTGGTCGCGGTAGGAGAACTGGAGGGCTGCGGAGGTGATCGAGATACCGCGGTCGCGTTCCATCTCCATCCAGTCCGAGACCGTCCCCCGACGCCCTGCCTTCCCATGCACGGCCCCGGCTTCGGCGATGACCCGGGCGTGCAGCGCCAACGCCTCGGTCAGGGTCGACTTGCCGGCGTCGGGGTGGCTGATCACTGCGAACGTGCGGCGCGGGCGGGTGTCGTGGGAGTCGGAATGCATAGGCTTCAACTCTACCGTCGCGTGAGAGTAGTCTCCAATCGCGTGGAGCCGAGTGGGGAGCAGGAGGGGCGGCCTACGTGCTCTCGTGGACAGTACGGCGCTGTCGGATGATCTCCTGGTGAAGATCGGTCGCGAATTCCTCAGCGACCGCAAGCTCCTCGCGGACGGCGGCCACCCGGGCCGCCGCTGCCTCGTGATACATCTCCAACCGGCCCACCAGCTCTGCGCGTGCGCCGGCCGACGCGGCCGACTCCAGGCCATCGAGGGTGAGCAGCAGTTCCTTGGTCTCCTCGAGGGAGAAGTCCAGCGGTTTCATTCGCTTGATCAGCTGCAGCCGCGCCACGTCACTCTCGGTGTAGAGCCGGAACCCACCGGAGGTCCGAGCCGAGGGGACCACCAGCTCCATCTCCTCGTAGTACCGGATCGTGCGCTGGCTCAGCCCGGTCTGGTGAGAGACCTCGCCGATCTGCACGTGGTGCTGCGCCATGACATCCCAACTCGTGGACGGACGGACGCCGAAGTCTAACCTGACGCAACGGCAGGGTTGACCGTAGGAGCCACAGGGTCGATGGCGGTGACCGGGTACGGTGACCCTCTCGGAAGACCACGTGGTCGGGACTCACGATCGGGCCCGCCACCGTGGTTCGGACTGTGCGGGGGTGGGTGCGCGTGGTGACGTGGATCGTGGTGCTGTCCGTTCTGACGGTGTTGGTCGTGGTCCTCAGGCTGAGCGTGGCGAAGCGGCAGCGACGCATGTCCGGCACCGCCGCCGGCAACGACCGGCTCTGGGTCAAGGATCCGTGCGACACCCCGTGGGGACCGTCCGGGAGCTTCTGAGCTACTCGCCCCAGCCCATCGGGAACACCTCGAACGTCGCCGCGAAGCCCACGCCGAGCCGCTGTCCGGTCTGTCGCGCCATCCCCTCGAGGAACTCACGGGGGTCGAAGTTCTCCCAGCCGAGGCCGTCGATGTAGGCACGGTGTGCCTCCAGTGAGGCGACGCCGGCGTCGAAGCTGTCGGTGGTGTCGACTGCGTGCCCGGCCCCCGGCGACCCGAGG
>Ga0136633_1001883_pt1 | contig 14999 bp, 13 predicted proteins | sample AntDrymeUQ832206_2_FD_105494 | JGI IMG/M metagenome (GOLD analysis project Ga0136633, IMG submission 105494) | Polar desert sand microbial communities from Dry Valleys, Antarctica - metaG UQ83 (22.06) | ecosystem: Environmental > Terrestrial > Soil > Desert | place: Antarctica: Dry Valley... | reverse complement strand
TCTCCTCGCGCTGGTTCATCGTCAAGGACGGGCCTGCCATGCTGTTGCCTCCACCGGTCGGGGTGCTCGGTCGCAACGGGCATCATGCCCGCCACGCGTGCACCGACCGGTGGAACTCGCCGTTCCCACGCGATGTCGCCGACGCCGAGGCGGAGGCGTAGGACATCGGCGGCGTCGCCTCGCCGCTCCCATAGCCGGGTGCTCGGGCCGTCGGCCCGGCGCAGGGCCTCGGCCGGATCGGGAAGGACGGCAGCCAAGCGCCCGGCCTCGACGGTGACCGCCGCCGCCAGCTCCGTGCGGAAGGCGGCCAGGGCGGCGGCCACGGCGGCGGCGGTGCGCCGGCGCTCGCGATCGACCCGGCGGCGGTCCTCCCACCACGTGCCCACCGCCATCACCGGGCTGAAGAGCGCGAAAGCGGCCATGACCGGCGCGAACATCACCGCCATCGCCAAGCCGATGACGAGCGGGGCGAGGAGCATCGCCCAGCTGAAGCGCGCGGCCGGCGCGGCCTCGGCGGGCGCCGCCGGGACGGCGACGGGGGCCGGTCCCGGAGGCGACCGCCGGCGGGGCGGGCGGTTGAACGGCGCCGTGCCCGAGCCGGCGCCGGGCGGGCCGACGGCAGCCCGGTCGGCCGACGACGACGACGACAACGACGGGGTAGACACCGTCACCGGCACGATGTGGACCTGCACGGCACCCAGTTGGACCAGCGCCCCGGCGACGACTGGCTCCGGCGTCGTGACGTAGCGGCCCTCGACCAGGGTGCCGTTGCACGATCCCAGGTCCTCGACCGTGCAGGCGCCGGCGGCGCCGAGGCACAGTCGGGCGTGGCGGCCGGACACGGTGTCCGAGCCGAATCCGACGTCGACGCCGGGCTCGCCGGCCCGACCGAGCACGACCGACCCGTGGACCAGCGGCACCCGCCGACCGGCGTCGACGCCGCCGGTGACGTGGAGTTCGGCCACCACGGGGTCGGCCGGCGCCTGGTCGCTGGGCGGGCCGGTGGCCAGGCGCACGCTTGCGCCCTGGCGCAGGCCGGCGGCGGCGAGGGTGGTGTCGGCCCCGATGAACCTGGTCCCGGCAATGAGGCCGGTGCCCGGCACGACGGGCCCGCCGGCCAGCGCCTCGGCCAGCTGGCCGACCGTGGCGGCGGCGGCGGCCGACACGTCGACATCGATCTCGGCTCCGCCGAGCCGGAGGACGAGGCGCATCAGCGCGGCACGGTCGCCATCGGCGACCGCGGGCGGCCGGGCGCTTCCCAGGCCGCCGGCCGCCGGCCGCTCAAGCGTGCAGGCAACGCCACCGGCACCCGGCGCTTCCGGGGCCACCGGCCAGCGGGTGCCGGCTGCTGCCGCGGCGCCGGTGCCCCGGCGGGCCGGTGGCGTCGTTCCGGGCCGCCGCCGCCCGCCGGGAGGGCGGGGGTTGCCGTCCCGGGCCGGGGGGCAGGGTGGGCGGCGGCGGGAGCGGGGACGGGCGTCATGCGGGGGCACCTCTCCTAGAAGGTCGCCGTCTGGATGGCCTGCCGCCGGCTGCGGACCACGGTGGCGTTCTCGTGCAGGGCCTCTTGGAGCCGGCTCAGGGCGGCGACGAAGGTGCCGTTCCACTCGCTCCGGAACCGCTCGGCGGCCGGGCCGGTCCAGGTCGTGTTGCTCACGGCGGCCGAAATGCGGCGCTGCAGCTCAGCCACCGTCTGGGAGTCGGTCGTGAACTGCTGCTCGAGGCCCTGCATCTGCTCCAGGCTGCCTCCGACCATGTTCGACATGTCGTCTCCTTGTCTTCGAGCGCTTCTCGTCACTCTTTCATAGAATTATATGAAATGCAATAGAAAATTGGGGACGGGTCACCGCTGGAGGGGACCGGCCGGCGCACGCGCCTGGTCGGCGGCCACCAGGGCGGCCTGCCGGCGCAGGTCCGAGGACCGCGCTCGCGCGTCGCCCGCCCGCCGCCGCAGCAGCGACGCCACCCGGCGCAGCTCGTCCGCCGCCGACCACAGCCGGCCCTGGTTCGTCAGGAGCGTCTGGCGCGTCCGGGTGGCCGCCGGCCCCCGCCACACGGTGTCGGTGAACGCCCGCACCACGCCGTCGAGCCGACCGGCCAGCACCGCCGCCTCCCGTTCGAGCTCGGCGGCCAGACGCTCGAGCCCGCTCGCCCGCAGCTCGCCGTCGCGCGCCTCCGACTGCAACATCGTCATCGAGGCCATCGAGGTCCTCCTTTCAGCCTGGTTGGCGTTCTACCATTTGGAAACAGGAAATACAACGAAACTCCTGGGTTGACATCTGAAGGGAACTTCGACTACTCATAAGGCATGGATCCGGACTCGGGCGACGTCGAGAAGCGGCTTTTGTAGAGTGACCGCCATGGCTGAGACCACTCTCAGCACGCGCCGGGCCACGTCCCGCCGTGATGGCGACGCCGACGGCGCCCGCCCGCTGCGCCCGCGTCGTGGCCTCCCCGCAGGGCGCGCCGTGGTAGGCGGCTTCCTCGTGGCACTTGCTGCGGTAGGCGTCTTCGCCGGCTACACCAGTGCCACCGCAGACACCCGGGAGCCCTACCTGGTGGCCCGCCAGGACCTCGCCCTCGGTCACCGCATCACCCGCTCCGACCTCGGCACCCTGCCCATGGATCTGCCCGGCCTCTTGCGGTCGAAGGTCTACCGGGATCCGGCCGAGCTGGTGGGCGCCATGGTGATCGGGCCCGTGACCAAGGGCGAGCTGGTGCAGTCGAGCGACGTGCTTTCGGGCGTCGCCGTCTCCGACGGCCACCAGCTGTCGTTCCCCATCGACTCGGCCCGCGCCATGAACGGCCAGCTGCGCCGGGGCGAGTTCGTCAATGTCCTGGTCACCTACGGCACCGGCGCCGACGGGTACACCGCCGCCGTCGTGCGCGGCGCCCGGGTGGCCGACCGGTCCGGGACCAGCGGCACGTTGTCCGACCGCGGCGACGAGGTCATCACGCTGGCCCTGCCCGAGGCGGTCGACACGCTGGCCGTCACCCACGCCATCAACACCGGCCTGGTCATGCTCGAGCGGGTCGCCGGGCCGGCGGCGGCGGGCGACGCGGAGACCTCGCCTCTCGTGTACCGGCCCGGCGCCACGCCGGCCACGGACGCCGCCACGAGCCCGGGCTGACCGGTATGAGCGCCGAGCGCTACGTCCTCCTGGGGCTGGCCCACGCCCGCTCCGGCTGGTTCAGGTCGATGGCCCAGTGGGCCAACTCGGGCACCATCCCCGCCGAGTTCGTGAAGTGTGTCTCGGGCGAGGAGATGCGGGCCCGCCTGGCGTCGGCCCGCCCGTTCTCGGCCCTGCTGATCGACGCCGCACTGCCCGCCCTCGACCGGGACCTGGTGGACGCGGCCCGCGCCGCCGGCTGCGTCACCATCGCCGTCGACGACCGTCGGGGCACATGCGACTGGGACGCCCTCGGCGTGGCCGCCGTGCTCCCCGACTTCTTCGACCCCAAGGCGCTGCTCGATCTCCTCACGACGTCGGCCACCATGATCGGCCGGGGCGAGGCCCTGCCCGGCGACGCCGTACCGAGCCCGGACGCTCGCTGGCGGGGCAAGGTCGCCACGGTGTGCGGCCCGGGCGGAACCGGCACGTCCACCGTCGCGGTGGCCCTGGCCCAGGGCCTGGCCGACGACGCCCGCCACGGCCGCTCCGTCGTGCTGGCCGACTTCGCGCTGCACGCCGAGCAGGCCATGCTCCACGACGCCCGCGACGTGGTGCCAGGCGTGCAGGAGCTGGTGGAGGCGCACCGCTCCCGGCGGGTGTCGCCCGGGGAGGTGCGCACGCTCACCTTCGAGGTCCACGAGCGCGGCTATCAGTTGCTGCTCGGCCTGCGCCAGGCCCGGTCGTGGACCACCATCCGGCCCCGCGCCTTCGAGGCCGCCTTCGCCTCGCTGTGCCGTGCCTACCAGGTGGTGGTGTGCGACGCCGACGCCGACCTCGAGGGCGAGGAGGAGGGCGGCTCCATCGAAGTGGAGGAGCGCAACGTCATGAGCCGCACCGCCGCCCTGCGGGCCGACGTGGTGTTCGCCGTCGGCCTGCCCGGCATGAAGGGCCTGCACTCGCTCGTGCGCGTGCTCAACGAGCTGCGCTCGGTGGGCGTGGCGCCCGACAAGGTCATCCCCGTGATCAACCGCGCGCCCAAGGGCGGTCGGGCCCGCTCCGAGATCACCTCCACCCTCGCCGCCCTCACCGTGGCCGGCGGCACCGAGTTCGCCCCGCCCTTGTACCTGCCCGACCGGCGGGTGGAGGAGCCGCTGCTCGACGGCCTCCGCCTGTCGACCACCCTGTCGCAGCCGCTGCGGGGCGCCTTCGCCGCCATCGTCGACCACGCGCCGTCGGCGCCCGCCGCCCCCGCCGGCGAACCCCAGCTGGTGCGGCCGGGGTCGCTCGGGTCGTGGTCCGGCGGCGGCGGCGGCGACGACGACGCCGACGACGACGAGGCGGCGCTCGGCTGAGCCGGGAGGCATCCACGACCGGAGCGCGGGCGGGTGAGAGGATGGTTCGATGCACCCGACCAATCCGTCGCAACCCGCCATCCGGACGGGCCCCACGGCGCGATGACGTCCGCCGTCTTCCGCGGCGTCCTGCTGGTCCTCGTCGGACTGGTGCTCCTGGGCGGTGTCGCCGCCGTCGTGATCCACGAGGACGAGGGCGACGGCGCCAGGACGGCCTCGGCGACCACCACCACCACGTCGCCGTTCGCGTCCGCCACGTCCACCGTCCCGCCGGGGCCCACCGGGTCGTCGTCCACCACGTCGCCGTTCGCGTCCGCCACGTCCACCGTCCCGTTGGGGCCCACCGGGTCGTCGTCCACCACGTCGACGATGGTCGCCGGCTCTGTCGGCGCCGGCTCCACCACCACGACCACCACCTCCGGGTCGTCCACCGGCGGCGAGGTGTTGGCCTACACGGGCGCCCGCTCGAACCTCGCCCTCGCCCTGCTGCTCCTCGCCGTGGCGGCGGCGGCCCGGCGGGGCGTCACCGCCTCCGGATCCGCCTGAGCGCTCCCCGCGGCGAAAGCCGGCACTCGTCGGCGAAACGGCGCGGAATTCGCGCCGTTCTGCCTACAGGTTGCCGCCGGTCCCGGTCATGAGGATCACCTCCGTCGAGCTGCGCCGGGTACGCCTAGCGTTCCTCGCCCCCATCCGCACCGCCGCCGGGACGTCGGCCGTGCGCGACCTGCTGCTCGTGAAGGTGGAGACCATCACAGGCGAGGGGTGGGGCGAATGCGCCGCCCTGAGCGAGCCCACCTACACGGCCGAGTACGTGGAGGGTGCGGCCGCCGTGCTGCGGTCACATCTGGTGCCCCGGCTGCTGGCGGCGGGCGGCGAGGTGGCCGGCGCCGGCGCCGTGGCGCCGGCACTGGCGGCCGTCCGTGGCCACCACATGGCCAAGGCGGCGCTGGAGATGGCCGTGCTCGACGTCGAGCTGCGGGCCGCCGGCGTCTCGCTGGCCGAGCGGCTGGGCGGCACGCGCTCCACCGTCGAGGCTGGTGTGGCCCTCGGGATCGCGCCGTCGGTCGGGGCGCTGGTGGACGCGGTGGGCACGGCCGTCGACGAGGGGTACCGCCGGGTCAAGCTCAAGATCGAGCCGGGTTGGGACGTGGAGCCCGTGGCGGCCGTGCGGGCGCGCTTCGGCGACGGCCTCGTGCTGCAGGTCGACGCCAACGGCGCCTACCGCGTCGCCGATGCCGCCCACCTGGCGCTGCTCGACCCGTTCGGCCTGGCCATGATCGAGCAGCCGCTGCCTCCGGACGACCTGGCCGGCTCGGCCGAGCTGGCCCGCCGCATCGCCACGCCCATCTGCCTCGACGAGTCGATCACGTCGGCCGAGGTGGCCGCCGGGGTGCTCGCCATGGGCGCCGCCGCGGTGGTGAACGTGAAGCCGGGCCGGGTGGGCGGCTATCTCGAGGCGGCCCGGGTCCACGACGTCTGCCTGGCCGCCGGCGCGCCCGTGTGGTGCGGCGGCATGTTCGAGACGGGGCTGGCCCGTGCCGCCAACCTCGCCCTCGCCGCCCTGCCTGGCTTCACCCTGCCGGGGGACCTGTCGCCGCCGGCCCGCTACCTGGCCGCCGACCTCGTGGCCCCCCTCCTCGCCAACAACGGAAGGCTGCAGGTGCCGTCCCGTCCGGGGATCGGCGCAGACCTGCTGCCGGATGCCCTGGAGGAGTACACGACCGCGACAGAGCTGCTCGTTCCGCCGCCGTAGCGCCGACCGGGGGGCGCAAAGGCACCCTGTCGCAGGCGCTCAGGCGAGCAGGATCGAAAGGCGGGCGGCGTTCGTCGCCAGCGAGCCGAGCATCTGGAAGTCGCCGTCCTCACTGGTGAGGATGAGGACGTCATCGTTGGCAGCCACGTCCATCCGCGGCTGCAGCGACGAGTCGGCCGCCATCGAAGTCGGTCACCGCGAGGAGAGCATGCGGGCGCGACCGGGGGCATCCATCGGCCGGCTGGTCAACCAGTGACGCAGCATCGCGTCGACCTCGGCGTCGGAGGCGGCCGGATGACGACGGCGCAAGCTCTGCCGCATCAGGCGCACACCCGTCTCGGCCAGGGCCAGGGCCGTCTGGAACCGTGCCGCCTCGGCACTTCTCTCCACCCGACCGAGTGTACGAGCCCAGGTGAAGGCGAGCTCGCACGACGTCATCCAGTCAGGGATTCCCCAGACTTCGGCGGTACACGTTGGTCTCCCGCGGCAGGAAGCCGAGCTTGACGTAGAGCTGGTTGGCCGCTTCCCGGCCGGGCCGCGACGTGAGGTCGACGGTGCGGGCGCCGGCCGCGGTCGCCAGGTCGACGGCCCGGGTCATGAGCGCCGTGGCGGTGCCCTGGCGCCGAGCCCCGTCGTCGACCACCACGTCCTCGATCCACGCCCGCACACCGGTGGGGATGCGGAACAGCACCAGGGTCAGCGATCCGGCGATATGGCCGCCGTCGTCGAGCGCCAGCAGCAACCGGGTGCCGGGCGCGTCGACCATCTCCTGCAGGTCATCGATGGTCGGCGGCGCCGACGTACGGGACAGCTGGTTGACCAGGCGGGTGAAGGAAGCGACCAGATCGGGGCTGACGTGATCGGCCTCGACGACCCTCATTCCGGGTCGGGCACCGGCTGGGGCGGCGGCGGTCCCACGTACCTGGCGCTCGGGCGCACGATGCGGTTGTCGGCCGCCTGCTCGAGCATGTTGGCGCACCACCCGATCACCCGGCTGGACGCGAACGTCGGCGTGAACAGCTCGCGGGGCAGGCCGCAGCGGCTCATCACCACGCCGGCGTAGAACTCCACGTTGGCGTACAGGTTGCGGCCCGGCTTCAGCTCGGCCAGCACGTCGACCACCGTGCGCTCGACCTGGGTGGCGAACGCCGCCATGTCGCCGCCCAGGCGCTGGGCCACGCCCCGCAGCATGAGCGAGCGGGGGTCGTCGGTCTTGTAGACCCGGTGGCCGAAGCCCATGATCCGCTCGCCCTTCTCGACGGCGTTCCGGATCCACGCCTCGGTGCGGTCGGGCGTGCCAATTGCGTCGAGCATGTCGAGGGCCCGGCTGGGGGCGCCGCCGTGCAGTGGGCCGGAGAGGCTGCCGAGGGCGGCCACCACGGCGGAGCCGAAGTCGGCGCCGGTGGACGTGACCACCCGCGCGGTGAAGGTGGACGCATTGAACCCGTGGTCGATGGTGGAGATCTGGTACTGCTCGACGGCCCGGGCGTGGTCGGGTTCGGGCACCTCACCCGTGAGCAGGTAGAGGTAATTGGCCGAGTAGCCGAGGTCGTCGCGGGGCTCCAGCGGCTCGAGGCCGTTGCGCAGGCGGTGCAGCGCCATGATCAGCGTGGGCGTGACGGCACACAGCCGCAGGGCGTCGGTGCGCCGGGTGGATGCGTCCTCGTCCATGCTCGGGCGCAGGTCGAGCGCCTGGGCCACCGCCGACATGGCCGTGCGCAGCGCGTCGAGCGGACCGGGATGCTCCCCCGCCCTGGCGATGGTGGGCAGGAGCGGCTTCACGGCCTCGGGGATCGCCGCCATGGGCCGCACCTCGTCGAGGAAGGCCTTGCGCTCCGCCGCATCCGGGAGCTCGCCGGCGAAGAGGAGGTGCCACACGTCCTCGAGCGACCGCTTCTCGGCCAGCTCCACGGCGTTGTAGTGGCGGTAGTGGTAGAAGCCCTCCTGGCCCCGCACGTCGCCGACGGTGGTCTCGGCGACCACCACGCCCTCCAGGCCCTTGGGCGCGTCCACCAGGCTGGGATGGGCCATCGGCGTGATCTGGGCGATGCCGACGAGGTCGCGCATGCTCACCACGCCGACCAGGTCCCCCCCGTCGACCACGGGGATGTGGCGGTAACCCCGCTCCGCCAGGGTGTTCCACGCGTCGGCCACCTCGACGTCGGGGGTGATGGTGTACGGGTCGGCCGTCATCCACTCGCCCACCTTGGCGGAGGCTTCGCCACCCTCGGCCGACAGGCGGACGAGGTCGCGCTCGGTGAGGATGCCGACGGGCTTGCCATCCTCGACCACGACCACCGAGCCGACGTTGCGCTCGTGCATGTGGGCAGCCGCGTCCGACATCAGTTCGGTGGTCTCAGCGGTGACCACGGGGCTGCTCATGATGTCGACGACCGCACGAGTTGCCAATGTCGCCTCCAGGGGTGGTGTCGGGTTCGAGCCGGGCTGGAGTGTACTGGTGGCATGCGGATGCGCGGGTTGAGCGTTGTGGTGACTGGTGCCTCGTCGGGGATCGGGCAGGCTACGGCCCGCCACCTGGCGGCCAAGGGCGCCCACGTGACCGCCGTGGCCCGCAGTCAGGGGCCCCTCGATGCACTGGCCGCGGCGTCGCCGCGGATCACGCCGGTGGTGGCCGACCTCACGGTGGAGGCGGAGCGGGCCGCCCTCATCGACGGCGCCGGCCCGGTGGACGTCCTCGTGAACAATGCCGGCATCGGCTGGCTGGGACTGGTGGAGGAGATGCCGGCCGAGCAGGTGCAGAAGCTGTTCGCCATCAACGTCGTGGCCCTGATCGACCTCACCCAGCGGGTGCTGCCGGGGATGCTGGAGCGGCGGCGGGGCCACGTGGTGAACATCGCCTCGGTGGCGTCGTGGGTGTCCATCCCGCCCCTCACCGTGTACTCGGCCACCAAGTTCGCCGTGCAGGGGTTCAGCGACGGCCTGCGCCGGGAGCTGATGGGCCGGGGCGTGCACGTGTCGACCGTCAACCCCGGTCCGGTGGCCACCCGCTTCGGCGCCCGGGCCACCTTCGAGGACCCCCGCACCGAGCACATGGACGACTCGAAGATGCCCGGCGTGCCGGCGTCGATGGTCGCCTCGGCGGTGGCCCGCGCCGTCCGCATGAACGGCCTCCCCGGCTACACCGGCATCGCCGTCCCCCGGGTGCTCGGGTTCAGTCGCCTGGGCGCCCTCCCTGGTCTCCGGCTCGCCTCGGACGCCTTCGCCGTCGCCTTCAAGGGCGCCCGGGCCTCCTCGATGGACGGCGACTGACGTTCCCGAGTAAATAAGGTCCGGAATCCGGACCTTATTTCCTCGAAAGCTGGCAGGTAGGGCACCACCAGACGTCCCTCGGGGGATCGCCGAGGCGAGCGGTGCGGATGGGGGTACGGCAGCGGTAGCAGGGGCGCTCGGTGCGGCCGTAGACCCACGGGCCGGCGGGCCCGCCGGGCGGCGCGAACGTGCGGCCGGCGCCGGCGTTGGGGGCGCGCGCCAGGTTGGCCCGCATGAGCGCCGACGCCTGCTCGACCAGGGCGACGAGGGCGTCGTCGTCGAGGGCGGCCACGGGAGTCTCGGGATGGAGGCGGGCGGCGAAGAGGGACTCGCAGCGGTAGATGTTGCCGATGCCGGATACCACCCGCTGGTCCAGCAGGACCTCGCCGGCGGCCCGCTCGGGCGGCTGCCGCCGGGCGCGCCTGAGCACCTCGCCCATGTCGAAAGGGTCAACCAGCACATCGGGACCGAGGCCGGCGATGGACGGGTGGCGGTGCTCCTCGCCCTCGGCCAGCAGCTCCACGACGGGGGCGTCGAAGCACACCGCCACATGGTCCCCCGCCTCCAGCACGACACGCGCCTGCCACGCCGGCTTCCGCCAGCGCTCACCGGCCGGGTACACGTGCCACGAGCCCGTCATCCGCATGTGGGTGTGCAGCACGTCGCCGCCGGAGAACCGGATCAGCAGGTGCTTGGCCCTCGCCTCCACCTTCTCCACGGTCTGGCCGACCAGGCGCTCGGCCGGCACCTTCAGGCGCTGCGAGCGGGCAGCGGTGATCGTGCGCCCCTCCAGCCACCGCCCCAATGAGCGGGCGGCCCGGAAGATGGTGTCGCCCTCAGGCACCGGGCTCTTTCGAGTAAATAACACGCCATTTTGGCGTGTTATTTACTCGGGAGTGGTCAGGCATAGCGGACGAGGCCCTTGGGGGTGGGGACGAAGCCGGCGGCGGCCAGGTGGGGGGCCAGTTCGGGGTCGGAGCGTTCGACGTTGAGGCGGGACAGGCGACTTTCGGTGAGCAGCGTGGTGACGGCTGCCACCGCCTGCGCCTCCCACTCGCCGTCGTAGGGGCGCAGTGCGACGAGGGCCTTGCCGCCCTTCTCGACGTAGAGCGTGGCCAGGCCGTCGAGGAGGACGACGTAGGCGCCGGCCACCCGCCGGGGGCCGGCGACGGGCCAGGGCAGGGCGACGCCGTAGGCGTTGGCGGGGTCGGTAGTGGCCAGGACGACGGCGGCCGGCGGCTCACCCGTGCCCGCCGCGCCCCGGGACGAGCGCAGGCGGTCAACGGCGCCGGGCAGGGCGAACTGGGCCCCGCCGAGGCCCGAGACGAAGTAGCCCCGCCGGACACGGCCGGACTCCTCCATGGCCCGCAGCACCGGGTACACGCCGGCGAACCCGCCGGGCACGCCCTCGCCTCGGGCCGCCTCCCGGGTGAGCACCCCGTGGCGCTCGAGGAGGGCGCCGGCCTGGGCGGCGTCGGCCTCGGTGGGACTGACGCCGCCCCGCTCCACCAGCGACCACCGGCCCTGGCCGCGAGGCGGGCCGAGCACGGTCAGGTTGCCCACACGGGGCCGGCCGCCCGCGCCGCTCCGCTTGGTGGCGGAGCCGCTGCGCCGCCTGCCGCCCTGCGTCGCCCGCACGGCGGCGAACGAGTCGTTGGTCACCTCGCCCGCCCACACCAGGTCCCACAGCGCCTCGAGGGTGGACAAGTCGGTGGCGCCGCCCAGCTCCCGGAAGAAGCACGCGCCCCGGGCGCCCAGGACCTCGAAGATGCGGTCGTGCTCGTCGCCCTCGGGCCGGTCGCCCACCGGCGCCACCCGCGACAGGACCGAGCCGCGCAGGTGCAGCGCCACCTTGCCGTCGTCGCGCCCGAGGGGGCCGGCGCCGACCCACATGACCTCGCCGGCGGCCAGCAGCTCGTCGAGGTAGCGGGGCGTGTAGCCCCGCACCCGGGCGGGCAGCACGTCGCGCTCCAACACGCTGGCCGGGATGGCCACGCCCTGGAGCTGGGCCACCACCTCGAAGGTGCGGTCGGGGCCGCCGGCGTCGGCGCCCACGCCCTGCCACGCCGGTAGGAAGCGCGCCAGCGAGTCCTGCCCGGTGGGCTCGACCTCCTTGCGCAGGGCGGCCAGCGAGCGCTGGCGCAGCATGCGCAGCACCTCGGCGTCGCACCACTCCCGTTCGGTGCCGCCAGGGCGGAACTCGCCCCGCAGGACCGTGTTGGCCCGCGCCAGCGCAGCCAGCTCGGCCCGCACCAGCTCGTAGGGGACGCCGAAGCGGCCGGCCGGCTCGGACGTCTGGAACGGGCCATGGGTGCGGGCCCACCGGCGCACCAGTTGGGTGAGGGCGTCGGGCACCGGCTCCAGGAAGGCGTCGGGCACGCCCGGGGGTGTCGACACACCGAGGGCGTCGCGGTACCGACCGGCGTCCTCGGCGGCGATGAGGCGGGGCTCGCCGGCGATGCGCACCTCGACGGCGCGACGGTCCTTCACCAGCGCGGCCGCGAACGGCTTGCGGCAGCGGGCGTCCAGCTCGTCGGTCGACAGGTCGCCCAAGCGGCGCAGGAGGTCGTGGGCGGCGTCGGGCGTGGCCGCGTGGCGGGAGTCGTCCAGGGCCTGCAGCTCCGCTTCGAGCTGGGCCAGGGCGGCTGGGTCGATCAGCTCGCGCAGCTCGTCGGACCCGACCAGCTCGGCCAGCATGCGCCGGTCGAGGGTGAGGGCCTGGGCCCGGCGCTCGGCCAGCGGGGCGTCGCCCTCGTACATGAACGAGGCCACGTACGAGAAGGCCAGCGACGAGGCGAAGGGCGATGGCGTGGGCGTGTCGACGGCGACCACCCGCACCTTCCGGGCGCGCACGTCGGTCATGAGCGACACCAGGGCGGGCAGGTCGAACACGTCCCGCAGGCACTCCCGGTACGTCTCCAGCAGGATCGGGAACGAGCCGTAGTTCGACGCCACCGCCAGCAGGTCGGCGGCCCGCTGGCGCTGCTGCCACAGGGGCGTGCGCGAGCCGGGGCGGCGACGGGGCAGCAGCAGCGCACGGGCCGCGTTCTCCCGGAACCGGGAGGCGAACAGAGCTGACGACCCGACCTCGCCCACCACCAGCTCGTCGATCTCATCGGGGTCGAGCACCACCGCGTCGGCCGGCGGCGCCTCGTCGGCCTCGGGGAGGCGGACGACGATGCCGTCGTCGGACCACACGGCGTGGACCTCGACGTCGAGGCGGCGGCGGATCTTGGCCTCGATGGCGAGCGCCCACGGGGCGTGGACCCGCGCCCCGAAGGGAGACAGCACGCAGATGCGCCAGTCGCCCAGCTCGTCGCGGAAGCGCTCCACCACCACCTGGCGGTCGGTGGGCAGGACGCCGCCGGTGGCCTCGCGCTCCTCGTCGAGATAGGCGCGCAGGTTGCGCACGGCCAGCTCGTCCAGGTGGCAGTCGGCGGCCAGGCGCTCGTCGGACCAGCCGTCCACCTCGCGCACGAAAGCGCCCAGGGCCCGGCCCAGTTCGTAGGGACGGCCGATCTGGTCGCCGTGCCAGAAGGGCATCTTCCCGGGTTCGCCCGGGGCCGGGGTGACGACCACCCGGTCCCGGCTGATCTCCTGGATGCGCCACGTGGTGGCGCCGAGCACGAACGTCTCGCCCACCCGGCTCTCGTAGACCATCTCCTCGTCGAGTTCGCCCACCCGGGAGCCCTCGGGGGTGAACACGCCGAACAGGCCCCGGTCGGGGATGGTGCCGCCGCTGGTGACGGCCAGCATCTTGGCGCCGGGCCTGGCGCGAAGGGTCCCCTCGACCCGGTCCCACACCAGGCGGGGGCGGAGCTCGGCGAACTCGTCGGACGGGTAGCGGCCCGAGAGCATGTCGAGCACGCCCTCAAGCGCCTCCCGGTTCAGTTCGGCGAACGGGTGGGCGCCGGCCACAACGGTCGCCACCTCGTCGACCGTGAGGTCCTCGACCGCCACCATGGCGACGATCTGCTGGGCCAGCACGTCGAGCGGGTTCATGGGGACGCGGGTCTCCTCGATGAGCCCGTCCACCATGCGCTGTGCGACCACCGCCGCCACCAGCAGGTCGCCCCGGAACTTGGGGAAGATGCGGCCCTTGCTCGGCTCGCCCACCTGGTGGCCGGCCCGGCCGATGCGCTGCAGTCCGCTGGCCACCGACGACGGCGCCTCCACCTGCACGACGAGGTCGATGGCGCCCATGTCGATGCCGAGCTCCAGCGACGACGTGGCCACCAGCGCCGGCAGCTTGCCCGCCTTGAGGGCGTCCTCCACCTCGAGGCGCTGCTCGCGGGCGACCGAACCGTGGTGGGCCCGCACCAGCTCCTCGCCGGCCAGTTCGTTGAGGCGGCCGGACAGGCGCTCGGCCAGCCGGCGGGAGTTCACGAAGATGAGGGTGGAGACGTGCTGGTGCACCAGGTCGAGCAGCACCGGGTGGATGGCCGGCCAGATGGACGAGCGCACCTCGGGGTCGCCCGCCGCCGGGCCGCTCATCACCAGTTCCTCGTCCCGCTTGATGGGCTTGCCCAGCTCGCCCATGTCCTCCACCGGGACGACGATCTGGAGGTCGAGGGCCTTGCGGATGCCGGTGTCGACAACGGTGACGGGCCGTGTCGTGCCGTCTTTGTCGCGACCGCCCAGGAAGCGGGCCAGCTCGTCGAGGGGGCGCTGGGTGGCCGACAGCCCGATGCGCTGCGGCGGGCGGCCGCCTGCGTTCTCGATGAGCCGCTCCAGCCGCTCCAGCGACAGGGCCAGGTGGGTGCCCCGCTTGGTGGCGGCGACTGCGTGGATCTCGTCGACGATCACGTGCTCGACCGATGCGAGCACCTCGGACGCGGCCGAGGTGAGCATGAGGTAGAGCGACTCGGGCGTGGTGATGAGGATGTCGGGCGGGTGGCGGGCGATGTCTCTTCTGTCCCGGGCGGGGGTGTCGCCCGTGCGGGTTGCGACGGAGATGTGGGGTGGCTCCAGGCCCGCCCGCTCCGCCTCCAGCGCCATGCCGGCGAGGGGCGCCCGCAGGTTGCGCTCGATGTCGTAGGTGAGCGCCTTCAGGGGAGAGATGTAGAGCACCCGGCACCGCTTCCTGGCGTCCTCGGGCGCCGGCGTGGTGAGCAGGCGATCCAGGGTCCAGAGGAATGCCGCCAGCGTCTTGCCCGAACCGGTGGGGGCCAGGATCAGCGCCGACTGGCCCTGGCTGACGGCGTCCCACCCCTGCTCCTGGGCCGGGGTGGGAGCGGCGAATGCCGAGGTGAACCACGAGTGGGTGATTGGCGAGAACCGGTCCAGCGCCGCCACACGTTCAGGGTATGCCCGCCTGAGCGCCTGGACAGAACTATTTGCTCAAAGACGGAGACGCCAGTTCGCGCTTTGAGCCTGCGATCGTTGCAAGGCGGGCACGGCGAGTTCCACCGGTCGGTGCACGCGTGGCGGGCATGATGCCCGTTGCGACCGAGCACCCCGACCGGTGGAGGCAACAGCATGGCAGGCCCGTCCTTGACGATGAACCAGCGCGAG
>Ga0136633_1001882_pt1 | contig 15014 bp, 11 predicted proteins | sample AntDrymeUQ832206_2_FD_105494 | JGI IMG/M metagenome (GOLD analysis project Ga0136633, IMG submission 105494) | Polar desert sand microbial communities from Dry Valleys, Antarctica - metaG UQ83 (22.06) | ecosystem: Environmental > Terrestrial > Soil > Desert | place: Antarctica: Dry Valley... | reverse complement strand
TCGTCTACGGCAACGAGATCTTCCAGACCCGTACCCGCGGCGTCGGCATCATCCCCGCCCACGTGGCCCAGTCGTACGGGCTCTCGGGGGCCAACCTGCGCGGTTCCGGCGTGGACTGGGACCTGCGCCGCGACGAGCCGTCGCCGCTGGCCTGGAAGCACTGCGACTGGAAGGTGTGGACGCACCCAGACGGCGACTCGTTCGCCCGCTACTGGGTGCGCCTCCAAGAGACGCGGGAAGCCGCCAAGATCGTGCTGCAGCTGCTCGACGGCCTGCCGTCCGGGCCGATCATGACCAAGGTGCCCAAGATCATCAAGGTGCCCGCCGGCGAGGCCTATGTGCAGACCGAGAACCCGCTCGGGATCATGGGCTACTACGTGGTCAGCCAAGGCGGGCTCGGCCCGTTCCGGGTGAAGATCCGCACGCCGAGCTTCAACAACATCTCGGTCGCCTCGTGGGTGCTCAAGGGCGTGTACGTGCCCGACGTCATCACCATCCTGGCCTCGCTCTACTTCATCCTCGGGGACATCGACCGATGATGACCGCCGGCATCTTCGGCCTTCAGTGGGCCTACTGGACCAGCTCGCTCGTGAAGACCCTGGTCGTGCTGGCCATCGTTCCCACGGGCGCTCTCATATTCGGGTACGTGTTCCTGTTCAAGGTGATGTCCTTCATGCAGTCCCGCATGGGCCCCATGGAGGCCGGACCCCAGGGCTCGCTCCAGCTCATCGCCGACGGCGTGAAGTTCATCCAGAAGGAGGACATCTTCCCCGACGGCGCCGATCGCAAGGTCTTCGCCATGGCGCCCATCGTGGTGCTGCTCTCCACCTTCCTCCTCTTCCTCGTCATCCCAGCCGGGCCAGACCTGCTCGTGGCCGACTACGGCACCGGGATCTTCTTCGCCCTGGCCGTGTCGTCGCTTTCGGTCCTCGGCGTCCTCATGGCCGGCTGGTCGAGCGCCAACAAGTACTCGCTCATGGGCTCGCTCCGTGCGGCCGGCCAGCTCATCGCCTACGAGCTGCCCCTCGTCCTCGCCGTCGTCGGCGTGGTGATCCAGGCCGGCACCCTCCGCCTCTCCGGGATCGTCGAAGCTCAGCGCAACTCTGAGCTGTTCGGCGTCAGCCTCGGCGGACTGCCCTACATCGTCCCCCAGCTCCTGGGCTTCGTGATCTTCATCATCGGCGCGCAGGCTGAGCTGAACCAGCCCCCCTTCGACATGCCGGTGGCCGAGTCCGAGCTCGTGGCCGGCTACATGACGGAGTACTCGGGCTTCCGCTTCCTCATCTTCTTCCTCTCCGAGTTCGCCACCGCGTTCGCGTACGCGGCCATCGCAGCCACGCTGTTCCTCGGCGGCTGGTACGTGCCCTTCGGACCCCATGAGGGCTTCTTCGGCAACGTCTTCGGCGTTGGCGCCCTGTTCGCCAAGATCATGCTCGTCGCCTTCCTCATCTTCTGGGTTCGCTTCAGCTACCCGCGCCTGCGCGAGGACCAGCTGCAGAGCTTCGCCTGGAAGTTCCTGATCCCTCTCTCCCTGGTGAACATCGTGATCACAGCCATCTTCAAGGTCGCCTTCTGATGGGCTACCTCGGCCTGCTCAAAGGTCTCGCCGTCACGGCGGGCGAGATGAAGAAGACCCTCACCCAGGGCCCTGTCACCGTCCAGTACCCCCACGAGCGAGAGGACCCGCCGCCCCGAGCCCGCGGCGTCATCGCGCTGAAGGAGGAGAACTGCACGGTCTGCATGCTCTGTGCCCGCTGCTGCCCGGACTGGTGCATCTACATCGAGGGCCACAAGGACTTCCGTCCGGCCAAGCGAGCGGGTGGCAAGCCGTCGTCGTGGAACTACCTGGACCGCTTCGACATCGACTACTCGTTGTGCATGTACTGCGGGATCTGCGTGGAGGTGTGCCCGTTCGACGCCCTCCACTGGACGCCCGAGTTCGAGTACTCCGACATCACCCTCGACGGCCTTCTCCACGACATGGAGCGGCTGGGGAAGTGGGAGGCCACGGTGCCCGCGGCCCAGGAGTACGAGAAGGGCGCGGAGATCAAGGGCAAGAAGAAGTAGCTACTTGGCCCCCATGCTCAACGGCTGGCTACGCTCGCCCCCCGTGCCGGTTGCACAGCTGCTCGCCGCGGAATCGGCGACCCTTCCTCAGCAGATCACCTTCGGGATCCTGGCTGCGGTCATGACGATCTCGGCCCTCAGGGTCGTGACCGCCAAGAACGTGGTCCATTGCGCCCTGCACCTGGTGCTCGTGCTGGCCGGGGTCGCCGGGATCTACATCCTGCTCGCTGCTGAGTTCCTCGCGGCCGTGCAGGTGATCGTCTACATCGGTGCCATCGTGGTGCTCTTCCTGTTCGGAATCATGCTCACGCGGGCGCCACTCGGGCGTGACAGCACCCTCGACAACGACCAGCGACCGCTCGCCGCACTCGTCGGCGTGTCGGTGATCGGTCTGCTCTGCGCCCTCTTGGTCGACGGCTTCGGCGACAAGGAGATCGTGCTCCCCGAAGTGCAACGCACCGAAGAGGTGGGGCTGGCCATCTTCCAGAGCTACGTCATCCCGTTCGAGGTCGTGTCCGTCCTGCTCCTCGCCGCACTCGTCGGCTCCGTCGTGCTCGCCCGGAGGGACTGAGTGCTGCTCAACGAGTTCCTCATCCTCGGTGCCGTAATCTTCGGCATCGGCATCTACGGCGTGCTGGCCCGCCGCAACGGAGTGCTCGTGCTCATGAGCATCGAGCTCATCCTGAACGCAGTGAACATCAACCTGGTCGCCTTCGGCGCTTTCCACCACGACATCGCGGGCCAGGTGTTCGCCCTGTTCACGGTGGCGGTCGCCGCGGCCGAGGTGGGCGTTGGCCTCGCGATCGTGCTGCTCATCTACCGCAACAAGCGCTCGATCGATCTCACCGAGGTCGCCGAGATGAAGGGCTGAGGGTGATCCAGCTCATAGCCGCGGTCGCCGAGGCGCCGTCGAACACAAGCGCACCGTGGCTCGTCGAGCAGGTGTGGATCATCCCGCTGCTGGCCGCCCTCTCGTTCCCGCTGACGCTGGCCTTCGGCAAGCGCCTCCCGGGCAAGGGCCAGGAGATCGGCCTCGCCCTGGTCGGCACCGCCCTCGTCCTGTCCATCGCTCTCGGTGCGTCCTGGGCCGGCCGCGGCCATATCGAGCTCGAGGAGCACTCGGCCGAGGCGATCCACGCCACCTACACGGGCACCGCCGCCGGCGACGGCGAGAGCAAGGCCACCGAGGAGCATGGTGCCGAGACGACGGGCAAGGGCGCCGAGGGGCATGGTGCCGAGACGGCGGGCAAGGGCGCCGAGGGGCACGAGGCCGAAACGACGGGGGAGGCGGGGCACGAGGCCGAGCCTGTGCACGTCCGGCCGTACTACGAGTCGGAGCAGACCTGGTACCAGAACGGTCCCATCCACATCGGCTTCGGCTTCCACGTCGACGGCTTCGCCGTGGTCATGCTGTTCACCGTCTGCTTCATCAGCTTTCTGGTGCACCTGTACTCCACCGAGTACCTCCGGGGCGACCGGCGCCAGACCCACTACTTCGCCGCACTCGGCCTCTTCACCGCAGGCATGCTCCTCATGGTGTCGGCCTCCACCACCATCCAGGTGATCCTCGGGTGGGAGATCATGGGCCTCTGCAGCTTCATGCTGATCGGCCACTGGTGGGAGGAGAGCAAGAACTCCAACGCCGCCCTCAAGGCGTTCTTCACCACGAGGACCGGCGACATCGGCCTGCTCGTTGGCATGTGCATCCTGTTCTTCGGCGCCGGCCAAACGTTCAACATCGCCAAGATCAACCAAGCCGCCATCGATGGCAACATCCAGCGCACGCTCCTCGTGTGCGCGGCGGCGGCGCTGTTCGTGGCCTGCATCGGCAAGAGCGCACAGTTCCCGCTCCACACGTGGCTGCCTGATGCCATGGCCGGACCCACACCGGCGTCAGCCCTCATCCACGCCGCCACCATGGTCGTGGCCGGCGTGTACATGGTGGCCAGGCTGTACCCGGTGTTCTTCGAGGCATTCCGCATCTCGGACAACTTCCAGTTCGCTGTCATCGGAGGGGTCAACCCGATCGCCATCATCGGGGCCATCACCCTGCTCATAGCGGGCGGGCTGGCCTTCGTGCAGACGGACATCAAGAAGGTCCTCGCCTACTCGACCGTCTCCCAGCTCGGGTACATGGTTATGGGTCTCGGAGTCGGGGCCTGGACCGGGGCCATCTTCCACCTCTTCACCCACGCCTTCTTCAAGGCCCTGCTCTTCATGGGCGCCGGCTCCATCAGCCATGGGGTGTTCCACAGCTTCGAGCTGGAGGACTACGGCGGCCTGCGCAAGTACATGCCGAAGACCTTCGTCACGTTCATGGTGGGCACCGGCGCCCTCATGGCCGTCCCTCCGCTCGCCGGCTTCTGGTCCAAGGACGAGATACTCCTCGGCGCGGGAAAGAACGGCTACGGCCTCTTCCTCGTGGCCTCGGCCCTTGGGGCCACCCTCACCTGCGGCTACATGACCCGCGTGGTCTACAAGACCTTCTTCGGCGAGTACTCCGGGCCTCACACCCCTGAGGCCATCGAGCACGCTGAGCACGCCGAGCACGAGGCCCACGGACACGACGACCACGCGTCCGTTCCCGCGGGTATGGCCGCCGTCGCCCACGGGGCCCACCAGGCCGAGCGGGGTCCGCACGACGACGAGCCCGCGGCCGAGCACGTAGGACGATCGAGTCCGGGCCACGGGGCTGGGGCGCCGCTCGGGGGCTACCCGCACGAGTCGCCCTGGAACATCACCGTGCCCCTCATCGTGCTGGCCGTGATGTCGGTGGTCACCGGCGTCATCAACGCTCCCGGGCTGCTCGCCTTCACCCACTTCACGGCGATCGAGCCGATCGTCGCCGCCGGCGTGCCCGAGCCCCACTTCGACATCGTGATTGCGGTTTGGAGCACTGTCGTTGGGCTGGCCGGCGCAGGTGTGGCCTACCTCTGGTTCTTCAAGGAGATCCGCTTCGGCCTCGACGGCATCACCAGCCGAAACAAGGCGGCGCGGGCGGGCTACCTCTTCCTGGTCAACAAGTACTACCTCGACGAGCTGTACGAGAACGTCTTCATCAAGGGCATCAAAGGCCCCATCGCAGCCGGGGCCTACTGGTTCAACCAGAACGTCATCGACGGCGTGGTGAACGGTGCCGGATGGACGGCGAAGACCTTCGGCAACCTCGTCTACGACCGCATCGACCAGACTGCGGTCGACGGCACCGTCAACGGAGTGGGCGCCGGAGCCCGTGGCCTCGGCCGCGGTCTCAAGGGCCTCGCTACCGGACGTGTGCAGCAATATGCAGCCTTGCTCATCGGGGGCGCCGCAGCCGGCGCTCTCGTCCTCTACCTCGTGACCCTCGGGAGCTGAGTTCCACCGTGGCCTTCATCGACGGCACCATCCCCCTCGACCATGCGATCCTGTCGGTCGCCACCTTCGCCCCTGTGGGCGGAGCGGTGGTGCTCGCCGCGATCCCCAAGCGAGACGAGTACCTCTGCAAGATGTGGGCGTTGGGCACCTCGGTGTTCACGCTCCTTTGCGGCCTCTATGTGGTGCTGCGCTTCGACTACCAAACGAGTGAGCCGCAGCTCGAGAGGACGCACGAGTGGATCGGCGTCATCAACTCCAACTACCACGTGTTCATCGATGGCATGAGCTTGCCGCTCTTCCTGCTCTCGATGGTCATCACGACGCTGTGCATCATCTACAGCTGGAACCATTGGCCCGAGCCCAAGAACCCAAAGGCCTTCCTCATCCTGATGCTGCTCCTCGAGACGGGCATGCTCGGGAGCTTCGTGGCAGAGGACCTGATCCTGTTCTTCGTCTTCTTCGAGCTGGTGCTGCTGCCGATGTACTTCATGATCGGCGTGTGGGGTGGCGAGAATCGGCAGTACGCCTCGCTCAAGTTCTTCCTGTTCACCCTGTTCGGCTCGGCTCTGATGATCCTCGCCTTCCTCGCCCTCTACTTCAAGGGCGGCAACACCTTCGACATCCCCACCCTCATCGAGGCGAACCTCAGCTCCTCGTTGGCCCGATCCACGGGGTTGTTCATCTTCGGTGGCCTCTTCATGGGCTTTGCCATCAAGGTGCCGATGTTCCCGTTCCACACATGGCTGCCCGACGCCCACACGCAGGCCCCGACGGTGGGCTCGGTGATCCTCGCCGCCGTCCTGCTGAAGCTCGGCACCTACGGGTTCATCCGCATCGCCATCCCGATCCTGCCCGGCGCGGCCCGTGAGTTCGCCCCCTGGATCGCCATCCTGGCCACCATCGGGATCATCTACGGCGCCCTCGGCTGTCTCGCCCAGAAGGACATGAAGCGGCTCATCGCCTTCTCCTCGGTCGCGCACATGGGCTTCGTCATGCTGGGCATCGCCACCCTCACCGACTACGGCATCAACGCCGCCATCTTCGGCATGGTCTCCCACGGCCTCATCACCGGCATGCTCTTCTTCGTGGCCGGCTCCGTGAAGGACCGGTTCCACACCCTCGAGATCAGCCGCCTGGGCGGGCTCCTCACCCAGGCCCCACGTCTGGGCTGGATCCTCGGCTTCTGCTCCATGGCTAGCCTCGGCCTGCCCGGGTTGGCCGGCTTCTGGGGGGAGTTCCCGGCCATCCTCTCGGCCTTCAACCCCGCCGAAGGTCTTTCGGTCGTCCTGTTCCGCACATGCATGGTGATCGCCTCGGTGGGCACCGTCCTCGCCGCCGGCTACCTGCTCTGGCTCTTCCAGCGCACGGCGTTCGGCACCGCCAAGTCCGAATGGGACGGCCACGACATCGCCGACGCCCACGGCCTCGAGCTGGCGGCCTGGGTCCCCCTCCTCGCCGGCATCGTCCTCTTCGGCATAGTCCCGGGTCTGATCTTCAACATCACGGACCCCGCTGTCCAGGCCACTGTCGAGGCTGTCCGAGCCCTCGGCCGGTGACGCCATGATCCTCGCCGAGGCGGCCTTCACCGCACCTCACCTCGACTACACGGCCCTCGGGCCGGAGATCATCCTCACGGTCACCATCGTGGTGGCCATCCTCGTCGACGTGGTGGTGGACGAGAGGTCAAAGGTCTGGGTCACGAGGGTCACCGGCCTCGGGCTCCTCGCCGCCCTACTCCCGATCTTCTACATGGCGAGCGAGGGCATCAGCGGGGAGCCGCGGGTGATGTTCAGCGGCGCCTACGTCACAGACACCTTCGCCCTCGTGCTGAAGGGCCTGCTACTCCTCGTCGGGTTCGTCGTCTTCCTGATCTCCTTCGACTACATAGGTGAAGGCGACTACTACGAGGGCGAGTACTCCTACCTGGTCCTGTCCAGCCTGCTCGGGATGGTCGTCATGGCGTCGGCTCGTGATCTGCTGACGATCTTCGTGGCGCTGGAGCTCCTGTCCATCCCCGGCTACCTGCTAGCCGGGTGGCGCAAGCGCGACAGCAAGTCGAACGAAGCTTCGCTCAAGTACTACCTGCTCGGCGTTCTCGCCTCGGCCCTGATGCTCTATGGCATGAGCCTGATCTACGGCTTCACCGGCAAGCTCATCCTGTCCGACATCGGTCCGCGGCTGGCCGGCGCGGCAGGCGAGAAGCCCATCGTCAGCGTGGGCATCCTCCTCGTGCTGGTGGGCTTCGCCTTCAAGGTGTCGGCCGTCCCGTTCCACCTGTGGGCTCCCGACACCTACGAGGGCGCGCCCACCCCGGTCACCGCCTTCTTGTCTGTGGCCTCAAAGACGGCTGGCTTCATCGCCATGCTCCAGCTCGTCTTCGTCGGCTTCCTCGGCCGCGAGGACGTTTGGAAGCCGATCTTCTGGGTGCTCGCCGCGCTCACGATGACGGTCGGCAACCTCACGGCGCTCCGCCAGAGCAACATCGTGCGCCTGCTCGCGTACTCGTCGGTGGCGCAGGCGGGCTTCATGCTCGTGCCCTTCGCCGTCGTCTCCACCGACGACATCCAGCCCTACGTGGGCGCCGTGGTGGCCTACCTGATCCTGTACGCAGCCATGAACCTCGGTGCGTTCGCGGTCGTGATCGCGGTGGCCCGCAAGACCAAGTCGGGCGAGATCTCAAGCTACGGGGGCCTCTTCACCTACGCCCCCGGCCTGGCTGCGCTGATGAGCATCTTCCTGGTGTCGCTGGCCGGCATCCCCCCGCTCGCAGGTTGGGCTGCGAAGTTCCTGGTGATGCGCTCGCTCTTCGTCGACCTCACACCCTCGGGGGTCGTTCTCGGTGTGGTGTTCGCGGTGAACTCGGTCATCGCCCTCGCCTACTACCTGCAGGTCGTCCGCGAGATGTTCTTCCGCCCCGTCCCTGAAGGCATCGACGCCGGCGATGTCAGGGTCCCCGCAGCGCTGAACGCGGCCATCGCCATCTGCGGTCTGCTGACGGTCGTCCTCGGCGTCATCCCCGGCTCCATCGCCCGCATCGCCGACCTCTCCGTCCTCTTCCGAGGCTGACCGCCCGAGGCGGGCTGGGCGGCGATACGGAGCGCGAGCCCACACCGACACCGATGCTTTGGAGAACACCGACTCCTGCCCAGGGCAAGCACTCGGGGGGTCTGGCCACTTCTCGTGTCGAAATGCACGTATCAAGACCCGGAACCGCCTTGAGACGTGCATTTCGGCTCGGCGCGTGAGGTGAGCGCGCGCCTACGAGCCGACGCGGACGGAGGTCGTTGGCGTTGAAGCATCGGTGTCGGTGTCATTGGTCGGTAGAGCTCACCTACAGACGCCCCGGATTAACTTCTGCTGAGCATGGCGGCTTGGCGGGCGGCGGTCGCTGACCCTGGTGCGTCGTCCCTAGGTTGGGCGTCGTGACGGTGGCCGGTGAAGCGGTGCGACGGCGGGCTTTGGAGCGGGGGCCCGTTGCCGCCGATGCGGTCATCGAGGAGGCCCTGTACGGGGAGGCCGGCTTCTACGCGTCGGGCGGGGGCGCGGGCCGCGGGAGGGACTTCCTCACAAGCCCTGAGGTCGGACCTCTGTTCGGGGCGGTGGTGGCACGGGCCCTTGACGGGTGGTGGGAGGAGCTGGAGCAGGTCGACCCGTTCGTCGTCGTCGAGGGGGGTGCAGGGGCCGGAGCCTTGGCCCGCGCCGTGCTCGCAGCGGATCCCTCGTGCGCAGGCGCGCTGCGGTGGGTCTGCGTCGAGCGGTCGGCCCGGCTCCGCGCCGCCGCGGAGACGGCGCTCGTGACGGAGCCGACCACCCAGGTCATCGGTGGACGAGGGGCCGGTCCCGTGGTGGCCGTCACGTCTGATCTGCCTACCGGGCCCTTCGTCGGCGCGGTGATCGCCAACGAGCTGCTCGACAACCTGCCGCCGGTGATCATGGAGCGGACCGAGGGGGGCTGGTCGGAGGTGAGGGTCGACGAGAACCTGCAGGAGATGCTCACCCCAGCGCCCGGGTTGGACGCGGCTGCGACCCGGCTGGCCCCTGCTGCGCCTACCGGGGCGCGAGTCCCTTTGGTGCGTGGGGCGACCCGGTGGGTCCAGGAGGCGCGATCCCTCCTGGAGGTGGGACCCGTCGTGTGCTTCGACTACGGCACGCGTACGACCGCCGAGCTGGCGACCCGACCGATGACGGAATGGCTGCGCACGTACCGGGCCCACGGACGGGGGGGAGGCTGGCTCAACGACCTGGGCGAGCAGGACATCACCTGTGACGTGCCTGCCGACCAGCTCGGCGCCGACGAGGTCCTACCGCAAGGCGAGTGGCTCCGCCAGCACGGGATCGACGAGCTCGCGGACGAGGCCCGCAGGCGCTGGGACGAGGGCGCGCATCGCGGGGACCTGGCCGCCATCAAGGCCAGGAGCCGAGTGAACGAGGCGGCGGCGCTCACCGATCCCGCGGGCCTGGGTGGCTTTCTCGTGCACATCTGGCGCTGAAGGCCGGGTCAGCCGCCTACTGCGGCGACGAAAGTGGTGCCCTCGCCCTCGAGGGCGAGCGGACCGTCGCTCGCCGGGACCCAGATGACTGCGCCCCGGTCGAGCTCGAGCGCACGGGACCCGGCGGCGGCGCGCACGTGACCGTCGACCACCATCGCGACGCGGGGTCCTTCGCGGGCGACCGACACCCGTTCGGCCCCCGGGCGGACCATGGAGACGGCGAAGTCCGGGTCGGGTGTGGGCCAGCTCACGATCCGACCTGATGCGGAGGCGACCGGGCTGACCACCGGAGGGGCGTCCGGAGTGACGTCAGCGACGACGAGGAGCTCTTGGACATCGACGTGCTTCGAGGTCAGCCCGCCCCGCAGCACGTTGTCGCTGCTGGCCATCACCTCGACGCCCGTGCCCCGAAGGTAGGCGTGGAGGTTTCCGGCCCTGAGGTTCACGGCCTCGCCCGGAGCCAGGTCCACGAGGTTCAAGAGCAGGGCCACGCCCACGCCCGGGTCGCCCGGGTTCAAAGCCGCGATCCTGCTCGCCCACCAAGCCACCGCTTCGACGGGATCGGCGGCCGCGCTAGGGGGGTCGACTGTCATGTCGAGCGCGGCTGCCGCTTCGCCGACGCGCGCCGCGACCTCTCGTCCGTTCTCCGAGCCCGACCCGAGGAGCATGCGGATCACTGCCGCCGGCCCGTCGGACTCGAGGCGGTCGAACGGGTGCGTCTGTGCCAGGTCGAGAGCTTCCAGCAACGCCGACGTCTCCTGCAGAGGTCGAAGGCCCGCAAGCGCGTGGAACGGGGTGAGGGCCACCAGCAGCTCGGGCTTGTGGCTGCGGTCGCGGTAGCGACGGTTCGGTGCGTCGATGGGTATGCCGGCGGCCTCGTCCTCGGCGAACCCTTCTCGCGCTCGGCGGGAGTCGGGGTGGGCCTGGATGGACAGCGGCTCCGCGGCGGCGAGGATCTTGGCCAGGAACGGGAGGCGGGGCCCGAAGCGTCGCAGCACGTCAGGGCCGAGTGCAGCAGAAGGATCGTCGTTGATCACGTCCGCCAGCGAGCGCCCACCGACGGTGGCCGGAGCGGCGGGGTGCGCGCCCGCCCACAGCTCGGCCTGCGGCCCACCGTCAGGTGCCACCCCAAGGAGAAGCGGAAGCGCAGTCGTCGAGCCCCACGGGTAGCGCTGGATGGGGCATTGCAGCACGTCCACCGAGAGGAAGGTTAGGGCCAGGAGGCCAAGGAGGGGACCCGACCGCAGACGGCACGGTCGGATCGTGGCAGGGCTGTCACGAGGGTTGTTATGATGCGAACGCATGTTCGACAGCACCGCCACGGCCACCGGCACCCTCGAGCTGGCCACACCCGAGGGCGAGGTGTGGCAGGACGAGGTGCCGGTCGCTCTTCGCCGCCTCACGCCTGAGCAGCGAGCGGCGGCCCGATGGAGCGAAGGGCATCTGCTCATCGTGGCCGGTGCCGGAACGGGCAAGACGACCACGCTCGCGGCCCGCATCGCCCACCTTGTGGACACAGGAGTCGACCCTTCGCGGCTGCTGCTGCTCACCTTCAGCAGGCGTGCCGCGGCCGAGCTGCTGCAGCGGGCGGAGCAGGCCACCGGTCGTGCGGTCGTACGCCAGGCTTGGGGCGGCACGTTCCATGCCGTCGCCAACCGGCTCCTCCGCCGCCACGGCCCCGCGCTCGGCCTTGACGCCTCGTTCACCGTCCTCGACCAGCGTGACGCGGCCGACCTCCTGGCCCTGGTGCGCGAGGAGAACGCGGCCGCGGCCCTGTCCGCAGGAGCACCGCCCCCGCCGAAGCGGTCGCGCCGGGCCAAGCCGGACCTGGCGGCCAGCATCCTCAGCCGGGTGGTCAACAGCCGGACCCCGCTCTCCGCCGTCCTGTCGAAGCACTACCCCTGGTGCGCTGACCAGCGCGACGAGCTGAGGGTGGCCTTCGCCGGCTACACCGCCCGCAAGCGGGCCCACCACCTCCTCGACTTCGACGACCTGCTCCTGTGCTGGCACGCCCTCCTACAGGTTCCCGAAGTGGCCACCGAGCTCGGACGGCGCTTCGACCACGTGCTGGTCGACGAGTACCAGGACACGAACGCCCTCCAGGCCGAGATCGTGCTCGGCATGCTCGGGCAGGGCGCCACGCTCACGGCTGTGGGCGACGACGCGCAGGCCATCTACGGGTTCCGAGCCGCCACGGTGCGCAACATCATCGACCTGCCCGACCTGGTGGGGGCCGACGTGGTGCGCCTTGAACAGAGCCACCGGTCCACGCCGCCTCTGCTGGCCCTCACCAACGCCGTTGCCGCTGAGGCGGCCGAGCGCCACGAGAAGTCCCTGTGGTCGGAGCGGCCGGGCGCAGCCATGCCCACCCTTGTCACATGTGCCGACGAAGGGGCCCAGTCGGCCGCTGTGTGCGAACGGGTGCTCGATCACTTCGACCGCGGCACTCCGTTGCGGGCCCAGGCCGTGCTCGTCCGCACGGGCCATCACAGCGACCTGCTCGAGCTCGAGCTGACCGTCCGCAACATCCCCTACGTGAAGTACGGGGGGCTCACCTTCCTCGAGGCCGCCCATGTCAAGGACCTGCTTGCCGCGTGTCGACTGGCCGAGAATCCCCGCGACGAGGTGGCGTGGTTCCGCCTCCTGCAGCTCGTGGAAGGCGTGGGCCCGGCCACCGCCCGGCGCATCATCGTGCACGCCGGTCTCGACACCTCGGGCCCGCCCGAGCACGTCACGATGCGGTTGCGAGACGACCCGCCGCCGCTGCCCTCGGCCGCCGGTGAGTCGCTGTCGGGCCTGGCCGACGCACTCGACGATGCTTCGTCCTCCCGGATCGTTGCCGTGCCGGCCGATCAGGTGGCGCGGCTGCGTTCGTGGCTCGACCCTCTCATCGCGGCGCGCCACGGTGATGCCGACGCCCGCCTAGCCGACCTCGACCAGCTCACGGCCGCGGCGGCTGCAGCTCCGTCGCTGGAGCGGTTCCTTGTCGACCTCGCCCTCGACCCCCCCGCATCCACCGGCGATCTGGCCGGCCCACCCCACCTCGACGACGACTGGCTCACCATAAGCACCATCCACTCGGCCAAGGGCCTGGAGTGGGACGTCGTCCATGTCATCCACGCGGCCGACGGCAACATCCCGAGCGACATGGCCACCGGCAATGCCGATGAGATCGAGGAGGAGCGCCGCCTGCTCTACGTGGCACTCACGCGGGCCCGCGACCACGTGCACGTGTACTTCCCCCTCCGCTACCACCATCGCAAGCGGGGCCGGGACGATGCCCACGGCTACGCCCAGCTGAGCCGCTTTCTCACGCCTGCAGTCCTGGACCACGTTGAGCACGCCGGCGCCGCTACCGTGCCCGCCGACGAAACCGTCGCCATCGGCGCCGGAGCCTCAGCACTGGCCGCAGTCGATGTATCTCTAGCCGCCTTGTTCGACTGACGATGCCCGCCGGTCCGCAGGTGCCCGGGGTCAGCTCGGGATCAGCTCGACTGGCGCCTGAAGCGCGAGGTAGGTGGAGGCGGCCCTTAGAGCAGCTCACTCCAGGGGCCGTCATCCTGGGGGAGCTGACCGGCGAGCTTGCTGCGCGCGAGGCGAGCGGCGACCTCAGGTGGATACGGAAAACAGACGCCGGGCTGGGCGAAGCCCTGGTTGGTGAAGGGGTGGGGTGGGCCGGGCTTCAGCTGCGACGGGAGGTCACCAAGAGCGAGCGGCTCTTTGAGCGGTGTGAGGGCGACCTCGACCAACCACCCCGCGGGCGGTCCAGTGACGATCTGTCCGTCCCCGGTGGCCACGCCCACCGCCACCACTTCGCGGGACACGACATGGATGGTGAGGTCACCGGAGCGCACCTCGGCGATGTTCCTCGATGCTGCGGGGACGGCCCCGCTGGCAGGGCGCTCCGAACGGACCACGCCCTCGGCCCACTCGTCTTCGTGGCGGCCGGTCTGGTCGAGCCACCAGACGCCGCGTGTGGCCTTGCCGAAGTACTGCTTCCAGCCCGCGAGGCTGGCCTTCGAGGTAGCGCCGGGCTTCTTCGCCGGAGCCGCCTTTGCGGCCGTTGAGCGGGGCGTGGCCGGTCGTTTGGTGGCCGGCGCCGTCCACTTGGGTCTGGGGTTGTCCCGTTCCCTGCAGATCGAGCACGTCGCAGGGAGCAGCCCATGGATGCACTCATCGTCGTCCACCTGCTCCACGCTAGCGACTCTCCAGGGTCCGTCCTCCCGCAAGTCCCATAGAGTGCCGGGCCAGCACGACTACAGCGAGGAAAGTAGACGAGTGAGCGACGACAGCATCGAGGCCCTCTTCTCAGAGGACCGTTCCTTCCCCCCGCCCGAGGAGTTCACGGCCCGGGCGAACGTGAGGGACGCGGGCATATACGCGGACGCCGATGCGGACTGGCAGGGCTTCTGGGCCGAGCAGGCTACCGAGCTTGAGTGGTACGACCGCTGGACGACGGTGTGCGAGTGGGACCTGCCCTTTGCCAAGTGGTTCGTCGGCGGCACACTGAACGTGTCGGTCAACTGCCTCGACCGTCACGTCGACGCAGGGCACGGGGGACGCGTCGCCTTCCACTGGGAGGGGGAGCCCGGAGACACGCGGACCGTCACGTACGCCGAGCTGCTCGACCAGGTGCAGCGCTTCGCCAACGTCCTCAGGGACCTCGGGGTGCAGCGCGGCGACCGCGTCTGCATCTACATGCCGATGATTCCCGAGGTCGTCGTCGCCATGCTGGCGTGCACCCGCATCGGCGCCGCCCACTCGGTCGTCTTCGGAGGCTTCTCGGCCGATGCCCTGCGGGACCGCGTCAACGACGCCGAGGCCAAGGTTCTGGTCACGGCCGACGCCGGGTGGCGCCGGGGGAAGCCCAGCCCGCTGAAGCCCAACGCCGATGTGGCGGTGGCCGGCTGCCCGAGCATCACCGACGTCGTGGTCGTCGACCGGTGCGGCACCGGCCCGGACATGGTCGAGGGCCGCGACCACTGGTGGCACGACCTGGTGCCGGCCGCCGACCCCGACTGCGAGCCCGAGGCCATGGAGGCCGAGGATCTGCTCTTCCTGCTCTACACCAGCGGCACCACGGCCAAACCCAAGGGCATCATG
>Ga0136633_1001881_pt1 | contig 15020 bp, 11 predicted proteins | sample AntDrymeUQ832206_2_FD_105494 | JGI IMG/M metagenome (GOLD analysis project Ga0136633, IMG submission 105494) | Polar desert sand microbial communities from Dry Valleys, Antarctica - metaG UQ83 (22.06) | ecosystem: Environmental > Terrestrial > Soil > Desert | place: Antarctica: Dry Valley... | reverse complement strand
GGTGCGGTTGGGGGCCCCAGCCCCAACCGCCGAGTCTCCTCCTATCGGCGGAGCCTCACGACCGGGGACCGAGATGCTCCTCGAGCCCTGCGATCCAGCCGGCGGGGAGGCTCCAGTGGCGCGATCCGGCCAGCATCACCGCCACATACGCCGCCGAGGGTCGGCGTTGGCCGTTGCCGTTGCCCGATGGGGGGCAGACGTGCATGGTCACGTCGTGCCGCTTGCCGGTGCGGTCCGTCGCCTGCACGCTGGTCACCGACCGCCCCTCCGTCCTCTCAACGGCGTCGAGGGCGGGGAATTCCCGGTCGGGGACGGCGAACACCGCCCCCCACACCGTGCTGGCCGGATCGGGGATGACACTGGGCAGCCCACCGTCCCAGCCGCCATCGGCGATCAACCATTCCAGACCGTGCTGGGGGAGATGGGCGATGAACCGGAACTCGGCTCCGGGGGCGGCGTCCGCCATACGATCCGGAGCGATCCGAGCGGTGTAGGCGAAGTAGAGCAGACCGTCCCCCAAGCCTCATCGAACGGCTGGTGAGTGTAGTTCTCCGCGGCGGCACCTCCCGTCGACGTGCGGGAACCAAATGGGCACCGCACGGCGTCGACTCCTACGAACCCAGAACCGGGCGACGCCGCCCGCCGTACGAGGAGCGCAGACCGATTGGAGCCGCACCGATGACCGTTGGGCATCTGCCCGTCCCGATCACCGAGGAGCGCCCCTGGGTGGTGTTCGCTGCCTGCCGCGATGCATCCGCCGACTGGTTCTTCCCCCTCGACAGGGCAGGGGAGAAGGCGGCCATCGCGGTGTGCGCCGGCTGCCCCGTACAGACCGAATGCCTCGACTACGCCCTCGAGGCCAGGGAGACGTTCGGGGTGTGGGGAGGCAAGTCCGAGCGGCAGCGTCGCGCCATGCTGCGCCGCTCGAGCTGACCGCTGCCGCGGTGCCGGGAACCGGCCCACCAGCAGGTACCGTGGACCCGAGCCGCGGGAACCCGAACCCCCCGAGCGGCGTCTGATCGTCGTGCGAGAGAGGCAGCGCGTGGCGCGGTTGATCCATGGTGCCCTGATGGCGGCCGTCATCGTGCTGGCCGTGCTCCCCGTCGCCATCGCCGCCGACCAGACGGACACCACCCAGCCGGCCGGGTCTACCTCCACCACCGTTCCCGAGGGCCCGGTGACGATGACGGTGACCGCCGGTCTCGACGGCCGCATCGCCCGTGACGCTCCGCTGGTGGTCGATGTGGAGCTGTCCTCCCAGGTCCTCGTGGTCGGCACCCTCGAGCTCGACTTCGGGGGCACGTCGATGCTCGCCGTCGAGGTTCCCGCCGGAGGGGTCAAGGAGTACCGGATGGAGAGCCTCCGCCCGGGGCGGCGCACCTTCTACACGGTGACGCTGCGCGACCAGGCGGGCGAGGAGATCACCTCGTTCAGCGGCAGGGTCCGGGTGGGCGAGACCGAGCTGGTGGGGATCCTCGGGGTCGAGGGCATCGACACCGCCATCCGCTCCGCCCGGACCACCCCCCTGGAGCGCACCGCAGACGTGGTGCGGATCGAGCTCGACCAGATCGACGGCAGGATCACCCCGCTCACATACCTGGTGGTGGGGAGCGGAACGCTGGGTCGGCTCTCCGACGAGGCACGCACCGTCGTCGCCTCGTGGGTGCGCGACGGGGGCAGGCTCCTCGGCACCGCCGAAGACCTGAGGCTGGTCGCCGAGCCCACCGGCACCGCGGTGCTCGCCGGCACCGGCGTCGCCGTGACCAGGGTGGGGAGCGGCGAGCTGGGGGTGGTGGGCTCGGCGACAGACGTGACCACCGAGCAGTGGAGCCGGATCATCCGTGACACCCCGGGCACGCTCGATCTGATCGACTCGGCCGGGCAGGGTTTCGACGGCGGTCTGGTCCTGGCGGCGTCGAGTGGTCAGGAGGCGGCGGTTCCCGCCCTCCCGTGGCTGCTCGGCGGGATCCTGCTGTTCGTGGTCCTGGTGGGCCCGGTCAACATGCTGGTGCTGCGTGCCGTCGGTAGACCGGAGTGGTCGTGGGTGACCATCCCGGTGCTCAGCCTGCTGTTCCTCGGTGGGTTCTGGGTGCTGGGAAGGTCCCAGATCCTCGACTTCACCGCCACCCATGCCAGCGTCGTGGTGGACGACGGGCTTGGGACGGCGGTGGCCGATGCCGGTCTGCTGGTCCAGGTGGCCAGCGCCGGCAACCACGTGCTCGCCCTGGCCGACGGCTGGCGGGCCTACCCGGTCGGCGCCGAGTTCGGCGGTTCGATGGTCGAGGGGGTGGTGCGGGACCGCACCGTGGTGTTCGAGCTCGAGGATCTCGGTCTGGGGAGCACCCAGGTGCGCTGGGGCGGTGACGGCGTCGCCCTTGACGCCACCGTGGACGACACCGCCGAGGGACTCGTCGTCAGCGTCACCAACAACACCGGGTCGTTCCTCGACGCATGGGGTGTGGTGGTGGGCGGCCGCGGCTTCGGCGCCGGAGACCCGCTCCCCGCCGGCGCCTCCGGGTCGGTGACGGTGGTCCCGGGGAGAGCCGCCGGCACCGATCCGGCCCTGGTACCGGCGGCGGTCAGGACCGGAAGCGATGTCGCCTACGAGATGGTGCGGCCGCTGGCGGCGCACCTGGAGGCGACCTGGCCCGTGCTCGAGGAGAACGCCCCGTACGTGTTCGGGATCACCGGCGACCGAACGGTCGACGTCGAGATCGACGGGCGCACCGCCAAGGGCACCGGGACCACCCTGCTGGTCCTCCGGCTCGATCTGGCCGACGAAGCTCTGGCCGGGTTGGGCGCCGCCACCCCCCAACTCCTCGCCGTCGAGGGGGCGTCGACCATCGAACGCTACGGGGACGAGATCTACGCATACGGCGCCGACTCCGTGGTCTTCCACTACTCGGTTCCGAGCGGGATCCCCCCCGCCTCCATCAACCGGGTGACGACCAGGCTCAACGAGATCGAGATCTACGACTGGGAGGCGGCCGAGTTTGTCCCCTTTGCCCTGGAACGGGACATCGACCCGGTGCGCCACCTGTCGGCGGGGGGCGAGATGCTGGTGAGGGCGTCGGTGGCCGACGAGAACGACTTCATGGACCAGTCGGTGCGGCTGCAATCCTTCGCCCTGAGGTGGACAGCATGATCGTCGAGTTCGTCTCGGTCGAGAAGCGATACGGCAAGGTGCACGCCCTGCGCGATGCCGACCTCCTGGTGCCCGAGGGCTCGGTGCTGGGGCTGATCGGGCCCAATGGCGCCGGTAAGACCACCTCGATCCTGATCATGACCTCGCTGCTCGAGCGCGACGGGGGCAAGGTACGGATCGGAGGGATCGACCCGGCGAAGGACCCACGGGCGGTGCGCCGCCACGTCGGCTACATGCCCGACTTCTTCGGGGTGTACGAGGGCATCACCTCCGCCGAGTACCTCGAGTTCTTCGCCGCCACCCAGCGGATCCGGGCCTCGGCCCGGCCCGCCGTGGTCGCCGACCTGCTCGCCCTGGTCGATCTGGAGGCCAAGGCATCGGCCGACGTCAACACGCTGTCGCGGGGGATGAAGCAGCGGTTGTCGCTGGCCCGGGCGCTGATCCACGACCCGGCCCTGCTGGTGCTCGACGAGCCGGCGTCCGGGCTCGACCCGAGGGCACGGGTCGAGCTGCGCGAGCTGATCGGCGAACTGCACCGGATGGGGCGCACCATCGTGATCAGCTCGCACATCCTCTCCGAACTGGAGGGGATCTGCTCGCATCTCGCCGTGGTCGACCACGGGCGTGTCCTCGCCCAGGGCAGCATGCCCGAGGTGCGGGCCCGGATCCTGTCGGCCCGCCGGGTGACCGCCCGGGTGGAGGACGGCTCGGTGGAGCGGGCCGAGAGCGTGCTGCGCGCCCGCCCCGAGGTGTCCAATCTCGACACCGAACGGTCGATCCTCAGGCTCCAGTTCGACGGAGGGGACGACGTGTCCGCCTCCCTGCTCGGCGATCTGTTCGGCAACGGGGTGGCCGTGTCGGAATGGCGCATCGAGGGCGCCGGATTGGAGGACCTGTTCCTCCAGCTCACCGCCGACAGGGCCGAGGGGCCTGCATCGTGAACCCGGTGGCACGCCGCGAGCTCCGGGAGCGGTTCCGCAGCCTGCGGTCGCCGGTGCTGATCTCGGTGTGGGTGCTGGCGGCGGGGGTGCTCACCTTCCTGTCGTACCTGATCGCCCGCAGCTCTGCGGAGAGCCGGCTCGACGCCTACGGGCTGTCCGGGCTCGGTTCGGTGTTCGCCGCCTCCTCGATGGGGGCGTTCATCCTCCATTCGCTGCTGCTCGGCCTGCTCACCGCCGCCGTGTTCGTTGTGCCCGGTCAGGCGGCGGTCACCATCGTGGGGGAGCGGGAGCGCCAGACCCTGCCCCTGCTCCAGGTGAGCCAGCTCACCGGGGCCCGGATCGTCACCGGCAAGCTGGCCTCGTCGCTCGCCTTCATCATGCTGCTGCTGGTGGTGGCGCTGCCGTTGCTGGTGATCCCGGTGCTGCTGGGCGGGGTCACCGTCACCCAGGCTCTGCTCGGGATGCTGATGGTGGCGGCGACGGCGGTCACCATCGGCGCCGTTTCGATGTGGATCTCGGCCCGCGCCCGGAGCGTGCAGGGTGCGGTGCTCGGCTCGTACGTGGTCGGCGCCGCCCTGGTACTGGGCAGCTTCGCCCTGGTCGCCGCCGAGGCGCTGCTGCTGAGACCCGACGACACCGGGTCGACCCGGTACAGCCAGGGGCTGCCCCGCGACGACGGCCGCGAGCTGTACTCGTCGTGGATGAACCCGTACCTGGGGCTGGTCGACGCCTCGAGCGACGTGCTCCGCTTCGGGGGGGAGATCGTCACCTCGCCCTACCAGCCGTTCCGCAGCGTGCTGATCAAGCGCCAGGGGTTCGCCGCCGCCAATGTCGACCTGCTCTACGACCCGTTCGCCCGGTTCGGTCCCGGCGGCGGCGCCGTCATCTTCGAGGACCGCGGCGCCTTTGTCTCCGGCGCCGCCCAGATGTTGCCGGCACCGACCGCGGTGGACCCGGTCCGGGGCCACATCTGGTGGCGTGTCCTGGTGTTCGAGGCCATCGTCACCGCCTTCGCCCTGTGGAGGTCGACCCGGCTGGTCACGGTTCCCCGGCGCCGGCTGGTGCGCAACCGTCGCCAACTCGAGGAGGTGGGCGATGCCGCCTGAATCCATCGACCGCATCATCGGGGCGGCGCGCCGCCGGCTGACCACGATCCATCTGCTGCGCCGTCTCGTCGTCTCCATCGGGGTGGTGGCGGCCGCCGGGGCCTTGGTGCTCGGGATCGGGCGCAGGGTCGTGCTCCCCTGGTCCGAGACTGCGGTGATCGTCGCCGCCGGGCTGGCCGTGGTCGGAACGGTGGCGCTGACGCTGCTCCGGCGTCCTTCGCCCCGGAATGCCGCCATCGAGTTGGACGCCAGGCTGGGCGCCAAGGACCAGGTGTCGACGGCGCTGGAGCTGGTCGGGCACGACCCGATGGCACCGATCGAGCGCGCCCAGGTGACCAGGGCGGCGGCGTGGGCCGAGGGCCGCACCCTGACCGGGTTCGGCCGACTGCTCCCCGATCGCCGGTTGCTCGGTCTGGCCGGGCTCGCCGTCGTCGCCGCCATCGCCCTCGCCATCCCGGCGTCCCCGGCGGATGCGGAGCAGCAGCGCCGCCAGGCGGACGGGCAGCTCATCGACGACGCCATCGACGATCTGCGGGAGGCGGCGGCGGAGGCGGCGGACCGGGAGGTGGCGGACACGCTGGAGGGCGCGGCCGACGAGCTCGAGGATGCCGCCGACCTGGACGAGGCGATCTCCCGGCTCGGGGACACCCGATCCGAGCTGGCCGAGCTCGAAGACGCCGACGCCCTCCCCATCCGGGCGGCGATGGCCGGGGTGGAGCAGCGGCTCCGTCAGGACCCCATCGGCGAGGGCGACGGCCTCTCCGCCCAGCTCCAGGATCTGGCCGAGCGAACGGAGGCGATGAGCCCCGAGGACCGGGCGGAGACCGCCGAGCAGCTCGCCGAGCTGTCCGACGTGCTGTCCCCGACCTCCCGCCACCTGGGTGACATGCTCGAGGCGGCCGGTGAGGCGATGGCCGGTGAGGGTGACCCCGGCGCCGCCATCTCCGAGGCGGCGGCGGCCGCCGCCACCGCCGAGGGTCGGGCCGCCGCCGCCGGCGACGTCGCCGCCGCCGGGTCCACGGTACGCGACGTCCAGCAGCGCCTCGGCGATGCGCGGGAGTCCCAGGGCGAGGGTGAGTCGCAGGGTCAGGGTGAGGGCCAGGGTCAGGGTCAGGGTGAGGGCCAGGGCCAGGGCCAGGGTGAGGGTGAGGGCCAGGGACAGGGACAGGGACAGGGACAGGGCCAGGGTCAGGGTCAGGGTCAGGGCGGCGGTGGGGGCGGGGGTTCGGGGGCCAACAACCCCGGGTCCGTTCCGGGCGGGAAAGGCAGCGGGGGCAACACCTCGGGGAGCGGCTCGGGCGACGACGACCCCGTGGCCGATCCATCACGCGGCGCCATCTTCGATCCGGCGCCGGGCGCTCACGGCGAGGAGGAGCGGGTCGACCTCGACACCTCGGACCCCACCGGCGAGGCCAGGGGCCGCACCATCGGCGAGGGCCTGCTCAACACCCCGCTGATCCCCTACGCCGACCGCTATCTCGAATACCAGCGGCAGGCGCTCGACGCCCTCGACCGGATGACGGTGCCCCCCAGCATGCAGGATCTCGTACGTCTCTACTTCACGGAGCTCAACCCATGATGAACCCCGAGGAATTCGGCGCCAACGTCGCCTCCGTCGAGGGAGAGATCGGGCGGGTCATCGTCGGCCAGCAGCAACTGGTCCGGTCGGTCCTGATCGGGCTGCTCTGCGAGGGCCACGTCCTGCTCGAGGGCGTACCAGGGTTGGGCAAGACCCTGCTGCTCCGCACCCTCGGCGAGGCGCTCGCCGTCGAGTTCGGCCGGGTCCAGTTCACCCCGGACCTGATGCCGGCAGACATCGTCGGCACCAACGTCCTCTCCGACGGGCGATTCAGCTTCCACGAGGGACCGATCTTCGCCAACCTGGTGCTCGCCGACGAGGTGAACCGGGCCACCCCCAAGACCCAGTCGGCGCTGCTCGAGGCGATGCAGGAGCGCCAGGTCTCGCTGGGTGGGGTCACCCATCCGCTGCCCCGGCCCTTTTTCGTGATGGCCACCCAGAACCCGCTGGAGATGGAGGGCACCTACCCGCTCCCCGAGGCACAGCTCGACCGGTTCCTGCTCAAGGTGCTGGTCCCCTTCCCTGCGGTCGACGAGCTGGTGTCGATTCTGCAGCGCACCACCACCACCGAGGTCGTCGAGGTGAAGCCGCACACCGACCGGGTCACCCTGCAGGAGATGATCGGGATGGTCCGCCAGGTCCCGGCCGCCTCGCATCTGCTCGACTACGCCGCCCGGCTGGTGACCGCCACCCACCCCAACCACTCGGAGGCTCTCCCTGTGGTCAGGGACTACGTCCGGTTCGGGGCGAGCCCCCGCGGCGCCCAGGCGATGGTGCTGGCGGGCAAGGCCCGCGCCCTGATCGACGGCAGGCTCAACCTGTCCGCCGACGACATCCGGCAACTGGCGGCTCCGGCGCTGCGCCATCGCCTGGTGGTGGGATACGAGGCGGTGGCGGACGGGGTGGAGCCGGACGCCATCATCGAAGCCGTCCTCGACGCCCACCCCGCCCCGAACGCCGGGGACTGATGCTGCTCGACGCCGAGCTCCGCTCCCGGCTCGATCGGCTGGCGCTGCGCGGCAAGCGCCGGCTGCGCGGGGTGTGGGGCGGGTCGCACCGCTCGGTGCGGCTCGGGGAGAGCCTCGACTTCGCCGACTACCGCCAGTACAACCAGGGCGACGATTTCCGCCGCATCGACTACAACCTGTGGGCCCGGCTCGGAGTGGTGCTGATCCGGTTGTACGAGGCCGAGGACGAGATGCCGCTGCAGGTGGTGGTCGACAACTCGGCCTCGATGGGCTTCGGCGACAAGTTCCCGACGGCGCAGCGGCTCGCCGCCATGGTCGCCTACCTCGGGCTCGCCTCGGGCGAGCGGGTGCGGCTGGTCACCGTCCCCGCCCCGGACCGCCCGTCCCTGCAGGGACCGTGGGCCCGGCACGTCTCCGCCTGGCCCCGGCTCGAACGATGGCTGGAGCGGCTGGAGCCGGTGGGAGGCACCGATCTTCCGGGGGCGGCCCGGCTGCTCGCCGCCCCCGGTGCCCACCGCGGTCCCGTGGTGCTGATCAGCGACCTGCTCGCCCCCGGATGGGACAACGCCATCGACGTCATCGGGGCGGTCGGTGGCGGAGTCGTGGTCCAGGTGCTCGGCCCCGACGAGCTCGAACCTCCCCTCTCGGGGGACCTCACCCTGCGCGACGCCGAGACCGGGGAGGAGGTGCGGGTGTCGATGGGCCAGGCGGTGCTGGAGCGCTACCGCACCAGGGCCGCCGGGTTCGTCGCCGACGCCGCCCGCCGGGCGCATCGGTCGGGGATGGACCACGTGCTGGTCACCGCCCGCCCGGGGGCGATCGACCAGGCGCTGCGGTCGATGGTTGGGGAGGGCTGGGTGCGATGAGCCTGCTGGCGCCGCTCGGTCTTGCCCTGGCCGCCCTCACGATTCCCCTGGTGGCGCTCTACATGCTGCGGTCGCGGCGCAGCGGGGTCGAGGTGTCGAGCATCCGCTTGTGGGAGGGGGAGGAGGAGGTGGTCTCGTCCTCGGTGCCGTGGAAGCGGCTGGAGCTCACCGCGGCGCTGCTGCTCCAGCTGCTGGCCCTCGCCCTGTTCGCCCTGGTGCTGGCCCGGCCCTTCTTCCGGGAGGCCACCCTGCTCGGCCCCCACACCGTGCTCGTCGTCGACACCTCAGGATCGATGGCGCAGGCGGGCCGCATCGACGCCGCCCGCACCGAGCTGGTCGAGCTGGTGAGGGAGGCGTCGACCGACAAGGTGGTCTCCATCGTCGAGGCCGGGCCCCGGGCCAGGGTGCTCGCCGCCTTCTCCCGGGACGCCGGCACCCTCACCGAGATCGCATCGGGGATCGAGGCCGGGGGAGGAGCCTCCGATCTGGAGGGGGCGATCCGCCTGGCCCGGGGGCTGGCCACCCCGGACCGTCCCACCACCATGCTGATCCTCAGCGACGGCGGGGTCGAGGGCACCGTGACCGAACCGGTCACCGACGCCCGCCATCTCCGCTTCGACACCGTCGACGACAATCTGGCCATCACCGGGTTCGGGACCGGCACCATCGGGGAAGGCGTCGCCCGGGTGTTCGTCGAGGTCGCCTCATTCTCGGGGAGCCCGGTGACCGCCTCGGTGGCGGTCACGGTGGATGGTCTCGACGTCGGCACCGTCGTCCTCGAACTTGCCCCTGGAGAGAGCGGGCGCCGGCTCTTCCCCATCGACGCCGGTCCCGGCCAGGTGGTCGAGGCCGCGCTCCTCGGCGGGCCGGACGGCAACCCGCTCGACGACACCGCCTCGCTGGTGCTGGGCGGAGCGGCCCGACTGGTGGTGGCCACCACCGGCGAGGGATCCCCCTTCCTCGACGCCCTGCTCGCCGCCACCCCGGGGGTGGTCCGACCGGTGGGCACCCCTCCCGACATCGTGGTGATGGACGGCGGTGACGCCTCCACCATCGACCGGCCCACCTGGGTGATCCGGCCCGAGACGGCGCCCGATGGCGTCGACATCATGGGCAGGCTCGACAACCCCGTGATCACCTTCACCCTGCCGGGCGAGCCGCTGCTGGAAGGGCTCGACCTGTCGACGGTGGCCATCGCCGAGGCCGACATCGTTTCGGCCGAAGGATGGATCCCCATCGTGGCCGCAGGCGACGTGCCCTTGGTGCTGCTCGGCGATGTCGACGGGCACCGGGTGGTCTATTTCACCTTCGACCCGGTGCGGTCCAACCTCCCCGTCCAGGTGACCTTCCCGGTGCTAGGGGCGCGGCTGATCGACTGGCTGGCGGGGAGCAGGATCGGCGCCGAGGCGATTGCCGACGCCGGCGTCCCCATCGTGGTGGCGCCCCCGGCGGGAGCATCCACGGTCATCACCACCCCGGCGGGGGAGATGGTCGAGCTCGACGACCAGGTACTCGAGTACGCCCGCACCGAGCAGCCGGGCATCTACGAGGTGTTGTACCTCGACCCGGACGGAGAACGGGTCGGGGGGGCGCTCGCCACCCGGCGCTTTGTGGTTGCCGAGTCGGCGGCGACCCCGAGGGACATCGCCGTCACCGAGCCGGAGCGGGTCGCCCTCGGCGACGCCACCCTGATCCGGGAGTGGGCGCCGCTGATGCTCGGGCTGCTGCTGGTGCTGGTGCTGGTCGAGTGGTGGGTCGCCTTCGGGCGGCCCCGCCCATGGCGGAGGTCGGCGACCGCATGACCTTCGAGGCTCCGTGGCTGTTGGTGCTCTTCCCGCCCGCCGCCGCCGTTGTGTGGGTGGTGGCGAGGAGGGGCCACCGGGTGGTGCCGGTCCGGCAGCAGCGGATGGCGGTGATCATCCGGTTGATCGGGATCGCCCTGCTGGTGCTGGCCCTGGCCCAGCCGGTGGTGGTCACCGGGTCGTCGGCGAGGAGCGTGGTGTTCCTGGTCGACCGGTCCGCCTCGATCACGTCGTCGATCGTCACCGCCCAGGACGCCTACATCGCCGCCGCCCTCGAGGAGGCGGGGGAGACCGACCGGACCGCCATCGCCGTGTTCGGGCGGGATGTCCGGCTCGACTCCGCCCTGTCGGCGGATGCCACCGCCCGCCCCATCCGCACCGTGGTCGCATCGGATGCCACCGACCTGGCGACCGCGCTGCGGGCGACCGCCGCCGTGCTGCCCACCGAGGGATCGCGCCGCATCGTGGTCCTCACCGATGGGGTCGAGACCGTGGGCTCGGCCCGGTCGGTGATCGGCGAGCTGGCCGACGCCGGCATCGCGGTCGACACCGTGGTCCTCGAGGGTGGGCTGTCGTCCGACGCCCAGATCGCCTCGGTCGACGCCCCGGTCACCGCCCGCCGGGGAGACGACGTCCCGGTGCGGGTCGAGGTCCGCTCCAACGGCTCCGGCCCGGCCACGGTGACCGTCGACGCCGGCGGGGAGCAGCAGACGGTGGAGGTCGATCTGGTGCCGGGGGTCAACCAGATCGACGTCACCGTGCCCGCGGTCGAGCCCGGCGTGCTCGCCGTCGACGCCACGGTGGACGCCTCCTTCGACACCATCATCGAGAACGACCTGGGCCAGGCCCTGGTCCATGTCATCGGGCCCGCCCAAGTGGCGGTGGTGGAGGGCCGTCTGGGTGAGGGCGACGACGTGGCTCGGGCGCTCGAGGCGGGCGGGATCGGCACCGAGATGCTCACCGCCATCCCCTCCGCCGACCTGCTCCTCCGCTACGACGGCCTCGTGCTGGTCAACGTCCCGGCGCCGCCCGACACCGTCGCCGCCGACCTGGCCGCCTTCGTCGAGGACCTGGGCCGGGGCCTGGTGGTGATCGGAGGCGACCAGTCGTACGGGCTGGGCGGCTACCAGGACACCGATCTCGAGGCGCTGCTCCCGGTTACCAGCCACCCCGACGACCTGATCCGCCGCCAACCCATCGCCGAGGTGCTGGTGATCGACACCTCGGGGTCGATGGCGGCGTGCCACTGCGACGGGGTGAGCGAGCACGACCCGTCGATGGCGGGCGGGATCAACAAGACCGACATCTCCCGGGCAGGCGCCGGGCTCGCAATCGACGCCCTCTCCGACACCGACCGGGTGGGGGTCCTGGCCTTCACCTCGGGGAGCCGCTGGGCGCTTCCCCTGGACACCAAGCCGGGGAGCACCGAGGTGGCGCAGGCCCTGGCCAGCCTGGTCCCCGCCGGCGACACCGAGATCTCGCCTGCGCTGCGCGAGGCGCTGGCCGTGCTCCGGGAAGCCCCCGAGGAGATCAAGCACATGGTGCTGTTCACCGACGGCTGGGGCGACGATCCCGATCTGCTCGCCGCCGCCGAGGAGATCGCCGGGGCTGGGATCACGCTGTCGGTGGTGGGGACGGGCGAGGGGACCGGGGAGCAACTGCGCCGGGCGGCGGCTGTGGGCGGGGGCCGCTTCTACGCCGGGGCGGATCTCAACTCGGTGCCCGAGGTGTTCGCCGAGGAGACGTTGCGGGTGGCCCGGCCGCTGGTGGCGGAGGGGTCGTTCCTGCCGGCGTTGGGGGCGGTGTCGCAGGTGACATCGGGGATGACCTCGGCGCCGCCGCTGGGCGGCTACATCCTGGCCCGCCCCAAGCCGACCTCGGCGGTGGTGCTGGAGATCGGTCCCGGCGATCCGCTGCTGGCGAGCTGGCAGCGGGGGCTCGGTCGGGTCACGGCGTGGACCTCGGACGCCACCACCCGCTGGTCGGCGGACTGGGTCGCCTGGGAGGGGTTCGTCGACTTCTGGGGCAGGGTGGTGGGCGATGTCCTGCCCGCCGGCCGGGAGACCCCGCCCGAGGTCAGGCTGGACGGTGGCAGGCTGCAGGTCACCTACCGGGCCGACGTCTCCCTCGATGCGGTGGCGGTGGCCCAGGTGCGTGACGCCTCCGGCCGGGTCACCGCGGTGCCGATGCAGCGGGTGTCCGAGGACCGGTTCGAGGTCTCGGTGCCGATGCCGCAGACCGGCGCCTACTGGGTGGCGGTGCGGGTGGACGGCCCCGACGGTCTGGTCGCCTCGGGGAGCAGCGGGGTGGTGGCCGCCTACGCCGACGAGTTCGCCTTCCGCGATCCCGACCCGACCCTGGCCACCGACATCGCCGACCGCACCGGCGGGCGGGTCGATCCCGACCCGGCGGCGGTGTACGAGGCGGCCCCCAGCCGGGGCGATGCCGGGCTGGAGCTGTGGCCGTGGCTCACCGGGTTGGCGCTGGCCCTGTTCCTGGTCGACGTCGCCCTGCGCCGGCTGGTGGTCCGCAGGGGCGACCTCACCGAGTGGAAGCGGGTCGTGGTCCCTACGGCCCCTCAGCCGGTCAAGCCGGTGGCCAAACCCCCGATGGGTGCGCCGGAGGAGACCCGACCCGAGAGCGACATCCTCCCCGAAGAGGAGACCCTGGCCCAGTTGCTCCGCCGCAAGCGCCAGTAGCCGACCGCGGCACGCCACGCGAACTTTGACACAGCATGCGAACTTTGAGCGCCTAACACCGCCAAGCAGTGTGAGACGCTCAAAGTTCACGAAGGCGAGTAGGCGACTGCGGCACAGCATGCGAACTTTGAGCGCGTGACACCGCCGAGCAGTATGAGACGCTCAAAGTTCGCTTCGGTGAGCACCCTCAGACCGCGACCACGTCGGATGAGAGCCCGAGTCGGGCTAGGTCGGCGCGGATCTCGTCGAGGTAGATCGGGTTCATGGCCACCACCAGATCCGGGCGGAGATCGACCAGCTCGGCGGGGGCGACCACCCGGTGGCCGGTGCCGGCCATGAACCTGCCCTGCTTGTGCGGGTTGATGTCGACGACGGCGGCGATTGGGGCGTCGACGGCGGCGAGGAAGGCGACCCCCTTCGACCCACCGCCCCAGACGACGGTCGTCCCGCCCGCCTCGGCCACCGCCCGAACCCGTGCGGTCCAGTCACGGGTGATGCCGGCGTACCCGGCGGCGAACCGATCCACCCCGGTGGAGGTGGCGGCGATGTCCTCCCTCGACCAACCGTCGCCCGACCCATCCACCGGGCGGGCCTCGAGCAGCAGGTACTGGTCTTCGTAGGCGTAGCGGACGTCGTCGACCTCGAACCCGCAGGCGGCGAACAGCCGGGCCAGCGACCCGGCGGTGAAGTAGGAGCAGTGCTCGTAGTAGACGTCCCAGAAGGCGACCTCGTCGAGCACCCTGGTGGTGTCGGGCAGCTCGAACAGCACCGCGGTGTCGAGCCGGTTCCCGATCGAGCGGCGCACCAGCCGGACGAAGTCGCCCACGGGGGCGATGTGCTCCAGCGTGTGCCGGCACACAACGGCGTCGGCTTCGATCGGCCCGAAGCGGGGGTCGAAGGTGTCGACGATCCAGGTGAGGGTCCCGTCCCAACGGGGGTCGATCCGCTCCGGGTGGACCCCGGGGTCGATCCCGATCCCGCGCCCGATGCCCGCCTCGGCCATCATCACCAGGAACTCACCCTTGCCGCACCCGATCTCGACCACGGTCCCGCCGGTGAGCCCGTGGCGGTCCACCCAGTCGGAGGCCAGCGTCCGGGCGAACTCCTGGAATCGGGGCGAGTACGCCTGGGTCTCCTCGTACCGCTTCGAGTACTCGGTCAGGGCAGGGTCGAAGACGGTGTTGGCGATGAACCCGCACCCGGGGCAGAAGCCGAGCCGCAGCGACCCGGTGGGGGAGTGGCGTGCCTCGTCCTCGTCGTCGACCAGCAGGCAGCTGTTGGTGGGAACACCGTCCTGGGTGTGGAACGGCTCGAGTCCGGCGGTCCCGCAGGCGGGGCACACCAGCGAGGTGGCGGTACGGGTCACGACAGGATCCGCGGCTCGGGCACGGGGAGGATCATGCGGCCCCCGCCGGCCAGGTAGCCACGCTGCTGCTCGGCGATCTCCTTGGCGAAGTTCCACGCCAGCAGCAGCAGGTAGTCGGGGCGCCGCTCGGTCAGCACCGCCGGGTCGAGGATCGGCTGGTGGGTGCCGGGCATGTGCCGCCCCTGCTTGTACGGGTTGCGGTCGACCACGTAGCTGACCAGCTCGGTGCCCAGCGCGGCGTAGTTGAGCATGGTGGCCCCCTTGGCCGCCGCTCCGTAGCCGGCCACGGTGGCGCCGTCGGCGACCAGCCCGGCGATCAGCGCCCGGAGCTCGGCGGCCACCCGCTCCACCCGCTCCCCGAACCGGGTGTAGTAGCCGAACCGGTCGAGCCCGGCCTCCCGCTCCAGCTCGAGGTACTCGACCACCCGGGACGACGGATCGTCATGGTGGCCGATGTACCAGCGAAGGGTCCCGCCGTGCAGCTCGGGGAAGTGCTCGACGTCGTTGAGGTGCAGCCGGTGCCGCCGCATCAGCCGGTCGATCGAGGT
>Ga0136633_1001880_pt1 | contig 15021 bp, 15 predicted proteins | sample AntDrymeUQ832206_2_FD_105494 | JGI IMG/M metagenome (GOLD analysis project Ga0136633, IMG submission 105494) | Polar desert sand microbial communities from Dry Valleys, Antarctica - metaG UQ83 (22.06) | ecosystem: Environmental > Terrestrial > Soil > Desert | place: Antarctica: Dry Valley... | reverse complement strand
CTGGTTTCCTGCCTTCGCAGGAAAACTAGATCGCGCGAGCCAATATTTCGCCGAGCGCGACACAGCCCGCCTCATCCTCGCCATCGAAGCGCGCGGTCAGCGGGCTGTCGAGGTCGAGCACCGCAAGCAGTTTCCCGTCGCGAACGATCGGCACCACCAGCTCGCTGTTCGAGGCGGCGTCGCAGGCGATGTGGCCGGGGAAGGCGTGGACATCCGCGACGCATTGAACCTCGAGGCTTGCCGCCGCCGCGCCGCAGACGCCCTTGCCGAACGGAATACGGATGCAGGCCGGGCGACCCTGAAAGGGGCCCAGCACCAGTTCGCCGTCGATGGCGCGATAGAAGCCGGCCCAGTTGAGATCGGGCAGCGTCTCCCACAGCAAAGCCGCGACATTGGCCATATTGGCGATGCCGTCCGGCTCCCCGGCGGTCAGCGCCTCGGCGGCGGCGGCCAGGTCGCGATAGAGAGCTGGCTTGTCGGCGGCGTCGATCTTGAAGTCGTACATGACCTCGTCATTGCGAGGAGCGGAGCGACGAAGCAATCCAGTTCGTCAGTCGCGCGCTGGATTGCCGCGCTTCGCTCGCAATGACGACGGGTCAGTCCAGACTCACTTTTCCCCGGCCCTGCTTGATCGAGCTGCGCGCCTTCTTCGTGTCCACCCTTTTGGCTTTGGCGGCGCGGCTCGGCCTGGTCCTCACCCGCTTCGCCTGCCGCACATGGGCACGCTCGATCAGACCCGCCAGCCGCTCCCGCGCGTCGGCGCGATTGCCCTCCTGCGTGCGATATTTTCGAGCGGTGATAACGATCTCGCCGGCGGCGGTCATCCGGCTGCCCGCGAGCACCTTCAGTCGCGCATAGACGTCCGGCGCCAGACCCAGCTTGAACACGTCGCAGCGCAATTGGCACGCCGTCGCGACCTTATTGACGTTCTGTCCGCCCGGCCCGGATGCGGCCAGAAACTTTTCCTCCAGCGCGTCCTCGGTCAGCTCAAAGGACATCGCCGAATCCTGCGCTCACGAAGGTCGGCGGCAATGGCGCCTCCGCCTCGATCGGCGGCTTGGCGCCCCGATCGACGCGGAGCGACAAGGCGTGGAGCAGCATCGGGCCCCGGCCCGCGCCATAGACCGGATCGCCCGAGATCGGGATGCCGATCCCCGCCGCCGCGTGCACCCTGATCTGGTGAGTGCGCCCCGTCTCCGGCGTGAACACGACCACCGCGCGCCCATCGCGCACCGCCGCGACCCGCCAATGCGTCACCGCGACCTTGCCCGCCGGATCGGGAACCATCCGCCAGCCTTCCTCGGCCGTCGAGGTCTTGCCGAGCGCGAGATCGACCGTGCCGCTCTCCGCCTCCGGCACGCCGTCGAGCACCGCGACATAGATCTTGCCGACCAGTTTCTCCTCGAAGGCGCGCTGGAAGCGCTTGTGCGCCTTGGGGTTGCGCGCGAGCAGCAGGCAGCCGGAGGTGTCGCGGTCGAGCCGGTGCACCGGCAAGGGCGCGCGCTGGAAGCCGAAGCGCAGGAACTTGAGCCAGTCTTCCAGGCTCTCGGGCGTGCGCGTCCCCGGATGCACGGCGAGGCCCGCCGGCTTGTCGAGCACGATCGCCTCGCCATCGATGAAAAGGACACGATCCGCGATACTTACCATGAATGAGGCCCTGCCACGACTGTGACTCTCGCGCAACGATATGAGTCTTCCAACGATTCCATCGCATTAATACCAAATTAACCTTTTGCGTTCACATCTCGAAAAGTTAAGGAACATGTCTTGGCAGGCGAACGCTCGGATAGCGCCGCGGCCGCGACAGGAGGGCGATTTTCATGCGCGTGCTGCTGATCGAAGACGAGCCGACGACGGCTAAGGCCATCGAACTGATGCTCGGCACCGAAGGGTTCAACGTCTATACGACGGACCTCGGCGAGGAGGGCTTGGACCTCGGCAAGCTCTATGATTACGATATCATCTGCCTCGATCTGAACTTGCCGGACATGCACGGCTATGACGTGCTGAAGAAGCTGCGCACGGCCAAGGTCGGCACCCCCGTGTTGATCCTTTCGGGCGTTTCGGAGCTGGACTCCAAGGTTCGCGCGCTGGGCTTCGGCGCCGACGATTATGTCACCAAGCCCTTTCACCGCGACGAACTGGTCGCACGCATTCACGCCATCGTCCGCCGCTCCAAGGGCCACAGCCAGTCGGTCATCAAGACTGGCAAGCTCGCCGTGAACCTCGATGCGAAGACGGTCGAGGTCGACGGCAGCCGCGTCCATCTGACCGGCAAGGAATATGCGATGCTGGAGCTCCTTTCGCTCCGCAAGGGCACCACGCTCACCAAGGAAATGTTCCTCAACCACCTTTATGGCGGGATGGACGAGCCCGAGCTCAAGATCATCGACGTCTTCATCTGCAAGCTGCGCAAGAAATTGTCCCTGGCCTGCGGCGGCGACAATTATATCGAGACCGTCTGGGGCCGCGGCTATGTGCTGCGCGAGCCCGAGGAAGTGGCGCCCGCCCAGGTCGCCTGAACTTACGCGAGGGGGTAAGAAACCGGCGTCCGCGCGAGCGGGCGCCGGTTTTTCGTTCAGGCGCCGAAGCCCGCCCGCAGCGCTGGCCAGAGCATCATCCCGAGCCCCACGATGCTCCCGGTCCAGACCAGGGTCCGAACCATCGGCACACCGAAGCCGTAAAGCGGCAGATAGACGATCCGCGCGCCCAGCCAGAGCAAGGCGCCGATCGCCGTCCAGCGCGTCTCGAGATCGGCGATCGAGACGATCGCCACCGCCGCCATCATGATCGGGAAGGTCTCGAAGAAGTTCGCCTGCGCCCGCGCCAGCCGCCCGGCGAGGGGATACAACGGCGGCAATTCCTCGTCCCGCGCACCCATGTTCCACTTGGTGCCATATTGCGCCGTCTTCGCCCGCGTCGCCGCGAAGATGTGAACGATGGCGAGGAGGCAGCCCCAGGCGAGCACGGCGAGTTCGGTAGTCATCTCTCTCTCCCGTCATCCCGGACTTGATCCGGGATCGACCTTCTCCCTTCGGCGTCCGCGAAGGCAAGCGGATTCCGGATCAGGCCCGCAATGACGACCGGGAAACCGACTCCACCTTGCTTAGGCGCTGCGTCGCCCTACAATTAAACCAGCGAGGATCACCGAGGCCCGATGCAATGACGGACGGCGATGCGCCCTACCACGCCCACATCTATTATTCGGCCGGGCAGCGCGCTGCCGCCGAGGCGTTGCGCGAGCAATTCGTCGAGCGCAGGGCGGCGGCGGCTGACGAAATCCTCTTCGTCGGGCGAATGGCGGACGGACCGGTCGGACCCCACCCCATGCCGCAATATGAAGTCCATTTTCCTGAACGCGCCTTGCCCGACGTGACCGAGGCGATCGAGGCGGCGGGGCTGCGCGCTTTGATCCACCCGCTTACCGACGACGACCTCGCGGATCATACCGCACTGGCGCGCTGGCTCGGCGAGCCGCTGGCGCTCGATCTCTCGGTCCTCGACCCCGCCGGCACCAATCAGGGAATCCCCCGCTTCGGGAAGACGGATTTCTAGAAGGCCGCGCATCGGCCGAGTCCGCTTTCGACCCATTGCGGACGTCGGTCACTAGGGCCCCTCAGTGCCATGAACGCCGGCTGTCGATGGGGTTCAGGGATCACTCACCCTCCAAGGCCCAGGGTCGCTTCAAGCGCAGGGGCGTTTTTGGAGTATTTCCGATGAAAAGAATCCTTTTGGGGATGGCGTCGATTGCGGCGCTGTCCGCGGCGGTTCCTGCCGCGGCCCAATATTCGAACCAGTATTATCCAAACCAAAACTCGATGAGCTACGGCTTCGACGCGCGGATCGGACACCTTGAGACGCGGCTGCGGGCTGGCGTCCAGCAAGGCACGATAACGCCGCGCGAAGCAGGGCCTCTTCGCCTTCAGTTGCGCGCACTCGCCCGGCTGGAACGCCAGTATAGCTTGAACGGCCTTAGCCGGCAGGAACGGGCTGATCTTCAGCAGCGCTTCCGGTATCTTCGCCAGCAAATCCGCGTCGCGGACAGTGGCGGCTACGACCGGTACGATCGCGACGACCGCTACAGCGCCGACGACGACCGCTACGGCCGCGAGGCTCGATTTGATCGTGATGGCGACGGCTGGGACGATCGCGACGCCAACCGCGACGGGCGCTGGGATGTTGATAGCCGCTACGACAGCAATCGCGACGGTTGGGATGACCGCGACCGCGATCGCGATGGTCGTTGGGACGATGACGTGACCGAGCGCCGCTCGGACCGACGTGACCGCATCGACGCAAACCGCGATGGTTTTGACGATCGCGATTTTGATCGAGATGGCCGCTGGGACGATGATCGCGACGAGGGCCGTTACCAGCCCCGTGACAATCGCGGGCTGGTCGAGAGGGTGATTGACGGCGCTATGGGCGGCCGCCTCAGGGTCGGCCAGCGCGCCTCGGCTGATCTCGATTCTGTACCTTACGAATATCGCGGCCAGTATCGTGATAGCGATAGCGCATATTACCGCTCCGACGGCCGTTCGATCTACCAGATCGACGCCCGCGCCCACACAGTGGTCCGGGTCTATCCCATGAGCCGCTGACCTCCGCCGCTCCCATTTCCGCGACGGCGCCTCGGCCTCGGCCGGGGCGCCCCGCCGCATCGCCAATGACCAATGCGCTATGTCGGCTTTCCACCCATTGCGGCCATCGCGCCCGAATGTGAAATATCCGCCTTGGCTCCGCCCCGCCCTTTCGTGCATTGTCGCTCCCGATGGCGGGCAGGAAGGCGTTTGACGAATTGTGGGGCAAAGGCCCGGGCCGCAAGGCGCGGGCCGGCTTCGAGCCGCTCGCGCGTTGGCTGGACAATCTGCCCGCGGCCGAGCTCGACCGCCGCCAGCAGGCCGCCGAAGCGGCGTTCCGAAGCCTCGGCATCACCTTCGCCGTCTATGGCGCGGCCGAAGCCGCCGAGCGGATCATCCCCTTCGACATCGTGCCGCGAATCTTCGCCGCCGATGAATGGGAGCGGCTCTCGGCCGGGCTCGAGCAGCGCGTCCGGGCGATCAACGCCTTCATCGACGACGTTTACGGGCCAGGCCGCATCCTGGCCGACGGCATCATCCCGGCCGACATCGTGCTCGGCAACCCGCAATATTGCATTCCGGTCGCCGGCGCCCGCGCGCCGCACGGCGTCTATGCCCATATTTGCGGGATCGATCTGGTGCGGACCGGCGCGGACGATTTCTTCGTGCTGGAGGACAATGCCCGCACCCCGTCGGGCGTCTCCTACATGCTCGAAAATCGCGACGCGATGATGCGGCTCTGCCCGGAGCTGTTCGACATCTTCCCGGTGCGTCCGGTGGATTCCTATCCCGAGCTGCTGCGCGAGATGCTCTATTCGGTCGCGCCGAGCGCCTCGCGCGAGCCGATTTGCGTCCTGCTCACCCCCGGTCATTACAATTCGGCTTTTTACGAGCACAGCTTCCTCGCCGACAATATGGGCATCGAGCTGGTCGAGGGCAGCGATCTCCAGGTTGATGACGACATCGTCTATATGCGCACCACCGACGGGCCGGTGCGGGTCGACGTCATCTATCGCCGGATCGACGACGCCTTTCTCGATCCGCTCGTCTTCAATCCGGACAGCGCGCTCGGCGTGCCGGGGCTGATGGCGGCCTATCTCGCTGGCAACGTCACGCTGGTGAACGCGCCCGGCACCGGCATTGCCGACGACAAGGCGATCTATTCCTATATGCCCGAGATCGTCCGTTATTATACCGGCGAGGAGGCGAAGCTCCCCAATGTCGAGACCTGGCGCTGCCGGGAGCCGGAGGCGCTTCAACACACGCTCGACAATCTCGAAAAGGTGGTCGTGAAGCTGGTCGACGGTTCGGGCGGTTATGGCATGCTGGTCGGGCCGACCGCTTCCAAAGACGAATGCGAGACGTTCCGTGCCGCGCTCAAAGCCGAGCCGCATCGTTATATCGCCCAGCCGACTTTGGCGCTGTCCACCGCGCCCACCTTTACCGAGGCTGGCATCGCGCCGCGCCATGTCGACTTCCGCCCCTTCGTGCTGACCGGCGCGAAGGGGGTGACGATCGCGCCCGGCGGGCTGACCCGGGTGGCGCTGAAGCCGGGCTCTCTCGTGGTCAATTCCAGCCAGGGCGGCGGCACCAAAGACAGCTTCATCCTCGCCCGCGAAGGCGCCGAAGCGGGAGCGCCGGCCTGATGCTCGCGCGCACCGCCGCCAGCCTCTACTGGATCGGCCGCCTGATGGAGCGCGCCGAATATACGAGCCGGCTGGTCGAGGCGACGATCCGGCTGAACGCGCTGAGCGACCATGGCCGGGGCCATCAGGCGTGGCGCAGCGCCCTCAACGTCGTCGGCGCGCTCAAGGCCTTCAAGAGCCGGGGCGAGACGCTCAACTCACTTAATGCCCGCCGCTACCTCACTTTGAGCGAGGCCAATCCGGGCTCGATCCGCTCCTGCATCGCGGCGGCGCGCGACAATGCCCGCGCCGCCCGCACCGCGCTCAGCGTCGAAGTCTGGGAGGCGATCAACCGCGCCTGGCTGCTGATCCGCGACCGCGCCAGCCCGGGCGGCGCGCAGGCGACACTCAATCTGGTCGAATCGATCAAGGCCGAGATTCGTGGCTTCGAGGGCGCGCTCGGGCGGATGCTGCGCTCCGAAGGCTGCTGGTTCGTGCAACTGGGCTCGGTGATCGAGCGCGGCGACAATACGGCGCGCCTGATCGACGTGAAATACTACCTGCTCCTCCCGCCCGGCCAGGAAGTCGGCGGTGCGCTCGACCGCGATCAGTGGACCACGATCCTGCAGATCGTTTCCGCGCGCACCGCCTATCGCCACACTTATCGGGAGGGGCTGAAGCCCTGGCTGGTCGCGGATTTCCTTATCTTCCGGGGGGAAATGCCGCGCTCGCTCATTGCCTCGGCCGGGGAGACGGTGGAACTGCTGGGCGGCTTTGCCGGCAAGAGCGGGCGGCAGGGGCCGGCCGACCGGCTGGCGCGGGCGCGGCTGGCGCGGGTCGAGGATCTTTCCATCCAGACCATCTTTCGAAGCGGCCTGCACGAATGGCTGCACCGCTACATCGCCGACAACGCCGCGATCGATCACGCCATCGCCCAGCAATTCAGGTTCGGCTGATGCAGCTCAACGTCCACTATGCCACGACCTATCACTATGCCGAACCGACGCGGCGAGTGATCCAGCTCCTGAAGGTGACGCCGCACAGCTTCGCCGGCCAGACCGTCCTCGACTGGCGCATCGACATGGATTGCGACGCCCAGCTCCGTGAGGGCCGCGACGGCTATGGCAACGTCACGCACATGCTCTACGTCAACAAGCCGATCGAGGCGCTGACCATAGCGGTCGCGGGCCGTGTCCTGACCGAGGACAAAGCGGGCGTCGTCCATGGCCTGCCGCACGATTTGCCACCGCCGGTCTTCCTGCGCGAAACCGCCCTGACTGCGGCCGGGCCGGCGCTGGCGGACCTCGCCCAAAAGGTGGGCGGCAAGGACAGCCCGCTCGACCAGCTTCACCGCCTGGCCGCCCTGCTCCACGATGGCATGCGCTTCGACACCGAGGCGACTGCGGTCGAGACCGCCGCCGAGCAGGCAGCCGCCGAGGGCCATGGCGTCTGCCAGGATTTCGCGCACATGTTCATCGGCGTGGCGCGGCAACTCGGCATTCCGGCCCGCTATATTTCCGGCCATCTCTACCGCCGCGACGGCGCCATCGATCAGCCCGCCGCCCACGCCTGGGCGGAAGGCTATGTCGAGCATCTCGGCTGGACCGCCTTCGATCCGGTCAACGGCATCTCGGCCGACGACGCCTATCTGCGGGTCGCCTGTGGCCTCGATTATCGCGACGCCGCGCCGGTCGCGGGGGCACGATCGGGTGGCGGTGACGAAACGATGACGGTAGAGGTGCGCGTCGGGCGCACGCAGGGCCCGGCGCAGGCGCAGATGCAATCGCAAAGCTGAGGGGAGCTTCACGCGGATGACCTATTGCCTTGGCATGATGCTGGATGCGGGCCTGATCATCATCGCCGACACGCGTACCAACGCCGGCGTCGACGACATTTCGACCTATCGCAAGCTGCACTGTCTGGCCGATGCCAAGGATCGCTGCATCTACGCCGCCTCCGCCGGCAACCTCTCGACGACCCAGACGATCATCAGCCTGTTGCGCGAGGGGGTCCCGGCCGGGGGCGCGGAGGGAGCGACAATCAAGGAGGGCGAGGAGGCGCTGCTGCGCACCATCTCGGAACCGACCAGCATGTTCCGCGCGGCGCAACTGGTCGGCGAGGCGGTGCAGATCGCCAATGCCACGGTCGGCAAGGCGCTCGCCTCGATCAAGATCAGCGGCGCCTCGTCGATGCTGCTCGGCGGGCGGATCGGCAACGCGCCGCCGTCGCTCTTCCTGGTCTATCCGTCGGGCAATTTCATCGAGTGCAAGCCCGACGTCCCCTTCTTCCAGATCGGCGAGCATAAATATGGCCGCCCGATCCTCGACCGCACGATCGCGCCGGACACCTCATTGCCCGAGGCGATGAAGGTCGCCTTCCTCTCCTTCGACGCCTCGATCCGCTCCAACCTCGCCGTCGCGCGTCCGCTCGATCTGATGGTGATGCCGGCCAAGCCGGGCTCCAAGGTCCTCATCAAGCGGATCGACGATGACGACGCCTATTTCGACGATCTCTCGGCGCGCTGGGGCGACCTCCTCCACGACGCAATGACCGCCATCCCCGACCCGCCCTTCATGGCCGACATGGCGCGGTAAGGCCCCGCTCAGATCACGGTGAACTCATTCGCCGTGATGGCGAGCCCCGTGCCGAGTGTTGCGAACTGCACCGCCGCCGCGCCACCCGCGCCGTCGGCGTCGAAATAGAGCGCGCCGGTGGCGGCATCGTAGAGGATGCGGTCGTCGGCATCCAAAGCGGTGCTGCCGGTGTTGAACGCGCCGGCCGCGAGCGCGCCCAGGCCGAGCCCTGAGAACACCGCGTCGTCGAGCAGGATCGTGTCGCCGCCGACCGCGAAGGCGAGGATCTGGTCGATATTGCCGCCGCCCAGCGCCGTGGTGAAGGCGAACTGATCGTTGCCGCCCAGGCCGATCAGCCGGTCGGCGCCCGCGCCGCCGTCGAGCCGGTTGGCGCCCTCATTGCCGATCACGTCCTGGCCGAACTCATTGCCCACCAGGTCGATCGCATCGGTCGCGCCGAACTCATAGGTGGCGAGCGTTTCGACCTGAGCACCTGCGGAAAGCGTCCAGCTCACCCTGGCATAGACTGCGTCATTGCCGCCGTTCGCCGCCTCGACGACGCTGTCGCCCGCATCGCCGATAATGTAGGTATCGTCGCCGCCCAGCCCGATCAGCCGGTCGATCCCGCCGCGCCCGTCCAGCCAGTTCGCCCCGAAATTGCCGAGCAGGTCCTGGTCGAACTCGTTGCCGATCAGATAGACATTGTTCGTCGCGCCGAGATCATAGGCCGCCAGCGTCTCGATATGAGCGCCGGCCGAAAGCTGCCAGCTGACCCGGGAGTAGACCGCGTCATTGCCGCCGCCCGCCGCTTCGATGATGCTGTCGCCGACATCGCCGATGATATAGGTGTCGTCGCCGGCAAGGCCGATTAGCCGGTCGCCGCCGCCGCCGTCGAGATAATTCGCCCCGAAATTGCCGAGCAGGTCCTGGCCGAGCTCGTTGCCGATCAGGTAGATCGCATCGGTCGCGCCGAGCTCATAGGCAGACAGCGTCTCGACATGGGCGCCGGCCGTAAGCTGCCAGCCAATGCGGGCGAAGACGATGTCGTTGCCGCCATTGGCGCCCTCGACGACGCTGTCGCCGGCGTCACCGACAATGTAGGTGTCGTCGCCGGCGAGGCCGATCGCACGATCCGCGCCGCCCCGGCCATCGAGATAATTGGCGCCGAAATTGCCAAGCAAATCCTGGCCGAACTCATTGCCGATCAGATAGATCGCGTCCGTCGCGCTGAGCTCGTAAGTGGCGAGCGTTTCAACCTGTGCGCCGGCCGAAAGCGCCCAGCCGATGCGGGCAAAGACGATGTCATTGCCGCCATTCGCCGCCTCGACGACGCTGTCGCCCGCGTCACCGACAATGTAGGTGTCGTCGCCGGCGAGGCCAATCAGCCGGTCGGCGCCGCCCCGGCCGTCGAGATAATTGGCGCCGAAATTGCCAAGCAAATCCTGGTCGAACTCGTTGCCGATCAGATATATCGCGTCGGTCGCGCTGAGCTCGTAAGTGGCGAGCGTTTCGACTTGTGCGCCGGCCGAGAGCTGCCAGCCGATTCGGGGATTACGGTGACGGATTACGGTGACAGTTTACTAAACCCCCAAACTCGCTCGGCCTTGATCGGCATTTTCCTACAGACCCTGTTTCTGCTATGTTCCTCACCATGTTCGCCTGCCACGCCTTCTCCCACCGTCCGCCCGCGCCCGAAGGCGGGAACCCGCGAGGGGGTCACGCACCCTCAACTTCCTCAACTTCCGAACCCGCGCGGGGCGGGAGACCCCCGCGATTCCGTGTGAAAGTCGTGAAAGTCGTGAATCTCGCTGGACCGTCCGCGGCGCCGGGGCGCGGGGACACGCGATAGCATGTCCCCCGTTCCCCATGGCCAGTGCGAACATTGCTGAACATTCGCCGCTCGCGCGGCGCTTTTGGTGTCAACTTGCTGTGAACTTCCGCCGCTTCACCTCAATCCAGCGCCAGCTCGCGCTGCTCCGGATCGAACCTGCGCCAGCCGCCCGGTCCCAGTTTCTCGAGCGGCTTGAAGCGCGCTTTATAGGCCATGCGCTTGGCCTCCTCGACCCAATAGCCGAGATAGACATAAGGAAGTCCCGCCTTCCCCGCCCGCATGATATGATCGAGGATGATGTAGGTGCCGAGGCCGGAGCGACCGCCTTCCGCTTCGGGCTCGAAGAAGCTGTAGATCATGCTGAGGCCATCGGCCTGCTGATCGGTCAGGCAGGCGCCGACGAGGCGGCCGGGGCGGCCGGTGAGGGACGGCTCGCGATATTCGACGATATAGGTGCGCACCGGGCTGTGCTCGACCATGTCGGAGAAATCGCGCTCGTCCATATCGACCATGCCGCCGGCCGGATGGCGGGCGCGCAGATAGCGGCGGAGCAGCTCATATTGCTCCTCGGTCGCCCAGGCCTTGCAGGCGGTGACCTCGAGATCGGCGTTGCGCCTGATCACGCGGCGCTGGCTGGCGCTGGGCTGGAACTCGGCGGCGATGGTGCGCACCGAGACGCAGGCGGCGCAATCGAGGCAGGAGGGGCGATAGGCGACGTTCTGGCTGCGCCGGAACCCGATCCGCCCGAGCGCATCGTTGAGCTCGCCCGCATGCGGCCCGTTCAATTCGGTGAACACCTTTCGCTCCGTCCGGCCCTTTACATAAGGGCAGGGCGAAGGGGTGGTCACGAAGAAACGAGGGAAACGGAACGGTGCGGTCAAGGCCGGGACTCATGTGTCGAAAGGTGGTTGCCGCGGTCTTTATGAGCCGATGCCGGGGGCTTGGAAAGGCCGCGCGGACGGGTTCGGAGGCGGACAGCCTTAACGTGTCAGCGCGGGACGCGAAGTCAGTCGATCGGTAACGCGCGGACGTTGAAGCCGTCGCCTTCCAGCGCCTCGATCAGGCGGTAGATCGCCGAGGAATCGCGCGCTTCGCACTCGACGTCGATCGCCGCATCCTTGGCCGGCAGGCGGGTGAAGATGCGCTGATGGAAGACTTCGACGACATTGACCTGATGCGCCGCGAACAGGGTCATCACCGAAACGAGCGCGCCGGGCCGGTCCTGCAATTCGACGCGCAGCCGGGTCATGCGGCCGGTGCGGGCGAGATCGCGCAGGAGGACGTTGGCGAGCAGATGGGTGTCAATATTGCCGCCGCTTAGGATCAGGCCGACAGTGCGGCCCTCGAAGCGCTCCGGATGGGCGAGCAAGGCGGCGAGGCCGACCGCGCCCGCCCCTTCCGCAACGGTCTTCTCGGCCGAAACGAGCAAGCTGATCGCGCTTTCGATGTCGCGCTCCGAGACCAGCAGGATGTCGTCGACAATCTGGTTGATCATACCGGAGGTGAGCATGCCGGGCGCCTTGACCGCGATCCCTTCCGCGATCGTGTCGCCGGCGCAGGGCATGTCGGCGCGGGCGAACTTGGCGTACATGCTCGGGTAGAGCGCGGCCTGCGCGCCGACGATGGCGATGTCGGGCCGCAGCGCCTTGGCGGCCGCCCCGACGCCGGAGATCAGCCCGCCGCCGCCGATCGGCACGACGAGCATATCCACCTCGGGTGCATCGGCCAGCAGCTCCAGCGCGACCGTCCCCTGCCCCGCCATCACCTCGAAATCGTCAAAGGGGTGGACGATGGTGAGGCCGCGCGCTTCGGCGATCCGCAACGCTTCGCCGAACGCTTCGTCGACAACCTCGCCGTGGAGGACGACCTCGGCGCCATGGCCTTCGGTCTGGCTGACCTTCACCGTCGGGGTGCCGCGCGGCATGACGATCACCGCTGGCGCACCCAGGCGGCGGGCATGATAAGCGAGCGCCTGGGCATGGTTGCCGGCCGAGGCGGCGATGACGCCACGGGCGCGGGTCGCCTCGTCCATCAGCAGCAATTTGTTGAGCGCCCCGCGCTCCTTATAGGCGCCGGTATGCTGGAGGTTCTCGAACTTCACATAGACGGTCGCGCCCGTGCGATCGGAGAGCGCGCGGCTGAGCACCGTCGGGGTCCGCACCACCGCGCCCGCGATCCGCTCCGCCGCCGCTTCGATATCGGCGAGGCTGACAGGAAGGTCGAGCTGGGGGGCGATCGCGGCCATGAAGCGGGCGTCTAGACCATCTGGCGCGGGCGGTGAACCTGCCTTATCGCGGGAGCGCCAGAGTGGAGGATGTGCCTTGAAGCGCCTGTTTTTGTTCATCGCGGCCCTGCTCCTCGCGACTCCCGCGCTCGCCGACCAGCTCGTTGAAAACGTCAATGGCTACACCTTGCGCGAGGGCCGGCTGGTCCGCTTCAACGCGATCTGGATCGGCGATGACGGCCGGGTGCGGCAATTGTTCGAGCGCGGGGACCGCCGTCCGCAGACCCGCTACCTGATTCAGGGGCGCGGCCGCACCCTTATCCCCGGCCTGATCGACGCCCATGGCCATGTCATGGGAATCGGCATGGGCGCGCTTCAGCTCGACCTTTCCGACACCAACAGCCTCGCCGAAGCACAGGCGCGCATCCGAGAATATGCCGCCGCCAATCCGACACCGCGCTGGATCGTCGGACGCGGCTGGAATCAGGAGCGCTGGAACCTCGGCCGTTTCCCGACCGCCGCCGACCTCGACGGTCTCGCCGGCGATCGGCCGATCTGGCTTAGGCGGGTCGATGGCCATGCCGGCTGGGCCAATGCGACGGCGATGCGGGAAGCCAACGTCACCGCCACCACGCAGGCGCCTTCGGGCGGCCGCATCGAGCGCACCGGTCGCGCGCCCAATGGCATATTCGTCGACGCGGCGATGAGCCTGGTCGACCGCGCCGTGCCGCCGCCCGTGCCGGTGCAGCGCGACCGGGCGCTGGCCCGGGCGCAGGAGATATTGCTTTCGAACGGCCTCACCGCCGTCGCCGACATGGGCACTTCGGCCGAGGATTGGGCGGTGATGCGCCGGGCCGGCGACGCCGGCCAATTGAACATCCGCGTGATGTCCTACGCGTCCGGAATCGACAATCTCCTCGCCATTGCGGGGACGCGGCCGACGCCTTGGCTCTATGACGGGCGGCTGCGCATGATCGGCGTGAAGCTTTATCTCGACGGCGCTTTGGGCTCGCGCGGCGCCTGGCTGAAATTGCCCTATCGCGATGCGCCGGGCCAGCGGGGACTGCCGCTGGCGACCGACACGGTGCTCAAGAACCTGATGAGCCGGGCGGCGATGGACCATTTCCAGGTTGCCGTGCACGCAATCGGCGATCAGGCCAATGCGACCCTGCTCGATGCGATCGAGGAGCTTTCCGCAACCTATGCGGGCGACCGGCGCTGGCGCATCGAGCATGCCCAGATCGTTGATCCGGCCGATCTTCCCCGCTTCGCGCGCCACGGCATCATCGCCTCGATGCAGCCGGTCCACCAGACCAGCGATTGGCGCATGGCCGAGGCGCGAATGGGGATGGAGCGGCTGGGCGGCGCTTATGCCTGGCGCAGCATGATCGCCAACAACGTCCCGCTCGCTTTCGGCTCCGATTTCCCGGTGGAAAGTCCGAACCCCTTCCATGGCCTCGCCGCAGCGCTCAGCCGCGAGGACGGGACCGGGCAGCCGCCGGGTGGCTGGCTGCCGGAACAGCGCGTGACGCTCAACCAGGCGTTCGACGCCTTCACCCGCGGCGCGGCCTTCGCTGGCTTCGCGGAGCGGCAGATCGGCACGCTCGAAGTCGGCCGCTATGCCGACTTCATCTTCATCGACCGCGACATTTTCGACAATCTGCCGCCTCGCGACATTCGCGAGACACGGGTGCTCGAAACCTATGTCGGGGGCGCGAAGGTGTGGGAACGGCGCTGAGCGGAAAAAAGAATGGGCCGCCTTTCTTGCGAAGGGCGGCCCAGTTCAGGCGTGAAGCCTGCTAGGGAGGAAAGCGTGCCCAAGAACGGCACGTCCCTTCTCTAGCGAAGAATGGTTAAAAGCCCGTTAACGCTGTTTTGAAATCCCGTCATCCCGGCGCAGGCCGGGATCCCGTGGGGTGAAAGGCTCGGAGCATTCCACCTCCTCGTCATTGCGAGCGCAGCGAATCAATCCAGACGGGGAGCCACTGGATTGCCGCGTCGCTTCGCTCCTCGCAATGACGGCTTGATCGAGCGCCGGCCTTATTCGCCCAACTCCGCCATGCTCAGAGTCCGTTTTGAAAATCAAGGATGGGCGTTTCGGCGAAGCATGAGGCCGCCCATAGCGACGAGGATCATCGCTTGGGAGACATCGATCCGCTGTTCGTAATCACGCACCAATCTGCGCCAT
>Ga0136633_1001878_pt1 | contig 15028 bp, 14 predicted proteins | sample AntDrymeUQ832206_2_FD_105494 | JGI IMG/M metagenome (GOLD analysis project Ga0136633, IMG submission 105494) | Polar desert sand microbial communities from Dry Valleys, Antarctica - metaG UQ83 (22.06) | ecosystem: Environmental > Terrestrial > Soil > Desert | place: Antarctica: Dry Valley... | reverse complement strand
TCGCACGTCGCCGGCGTCGCCGTGCACGTAGGGCTCGCGGGTCGAGACTCGAGCGACGAGGGACTGGCCTTCCATCGCCGGCCGCTCGAGCACCTGCGCGAGAGCGTCGTTGGTCGAGAGCGTCGACTCGTCGGCTACCGCCGCCGCGCGCATCGCTCCTGCGTCCCGCAGGCGGAGGACGAGCGCGCGGGTATCGATCTCCTCCAGCGCGACAACATCGTGGCGAGCGAGCCAGCTCGCCCAGTCGCTGCCGCCGAGCTGCCGCATCAGAACGGCGTGGGCGTGCGGCCGGTCGGACTCGTCGTGCTCGCCGGCGACGCCGTAGTTGCCGACCATCGGCGCGGTGAAGCAGATGAGCTGCTCCGCGTAGCTCGGATCGGTGACCGTCTCCTGATACCCCGTCATCCCGGTCGTGAAGACAGCCTCGCCGAAGGCGACTCCGGCCTTGCCCACCGAGCGCCCGCGAAAGATCGTCCCGTCCTCGAGCAGGAGATAGCCGGCTGTCACGCCGAGAACACCTCCCGCCCGTCGGCCACGGTTCGCAGCACGCGCCCGCGCAGCATTTGGCCGAGGAGCCACGAGTTCGCCGAGAGCGACCGGAAGCCGGCTTCGGCCACCTGCCATCGGGCCTCGAGATCGAGGACGACGAGATTCGCACGCGCGCCGACCTCGATGCGCGGCTCGGGCAGACCGAGCGCGCGCGCCGGGCCGGTCGACATCCGCTCCAGCAACGTCTCGAGCGGAAGCTCGCCGGGTATCACGAGCTGCGTGTAGAGCGAGGCGAAGGCCGTCTCGAGCCCGATCACGCCGAACGGTGCCTCCTCGAAGGGCACGTCCTTCTCGTGCCTGGCGTGAGGCGCGTGGTCCGTCGCGACCGCGCCGATCGTCCCGTCGCGGAGTGCATCCCGGAGCGCGCGCCGATCCTCGTGTCCGCGGAGGGGCGGGTTCATCTTGAGATTGGGGTCGAGCGATCGCACCGCCTCGTCGGTGAGGCAGAGATGGTGCGGCGTCGTCTCGGCGGTCGCAGCGACGCCGTCGGCGCGAGCACGTCGGAGAGCAGCGACCGACTCGCGCGCCGAGAGATGCATGAGGTGCAGCGGGCGGTCCTCCGCAGCCGCGAGGGCAAGATCGCGCTCGACCATGAGGCTCTCCGCCGTCGAGGGATACGGGCCCAGGCCGAGCTCGGCCGAGACCTCGCCCTCGTGTGCGTGTCCACCCCGCGACAGGGTCGGCTCCTCGCAGTGCAGCGCGAGTGGGCGCCCGGCGAGCGCGCTGTACTGGAGCGCGCGCCGCATCAATCCGGCCGAGACGACGGGGCGGCCGTCATCCGTGAACGCTGCTGCGCCGGCCGCCGCGAGCTCGGCCAGCTCGCTGAGCTCCTCCCCCTCCTGGCGCTTGCTGATCGCGGCCATGAAGCCGGTCGGGACGACCGCTTCCGAGCGCGACCTCGCAACGAGCGAGCCGAGCACGGAGGCGGAGTCGACGACGGGCTCGGTGTTCGGCATCGCGAGGATCGCGCAGTACCCGCCCGCCGCGGCCGCCTCCGTCCCCGAGCGAAGCGTCTCCTCGTCCTCTCGACCCGGCGTACGCAAATGGACGTGCGGGTCGACGAAGGCAGGAGCGATGACAAGCGGGTTCGCGATTGCCGACTCGAGCGCGCTGATCACACCGTCGGTGACGGTGATGCGCAGGCACTCGTCGATCCCCTGCGCGGGAGCGACGACGCGACCTTCGAGGGTCAGCGAGTCGCTCCCGCCGTTCCTGCAGAAGAGCATCACGCCACCTCCATGGCGACCGGTGCCGAAACCCGTGCGACCGTCGACAAGTCGTAGAGCACCGCCATGCGGACGACGAGACCGGCGCGCACCTGATCGGTGACGAGGGCTGCTTCGGAGTCGGCGACCCGGGGATCGATCTCGACGCCGCGGTTCATCGGCCCCGGATGCATCACGACCTGGCCGGGCCGCACACGTTCCGGCGTGATGCCGTAGAGCGCCGTGTACTCGCGCAACGAAGGCACGAAGGCCTCCCCCGCAGCCATGCGCTCCTGCTGCATGCGCAGGACGTACACCACGTCGGCGGCGGCGGCGTCCGCGATGTCGCTCGAGACCTCACACCCGAGCGCCTCGATGCCGCGCGGGATGAGCGTCGGCGGCCCGATCAGCGTCGAGTGTGCGCCGACGAGTCCGAGCGCCTGCACGAGCGACCGTGCGACCCGCGAGTGGAGCACGTCCCCGACGATCGCGACATGGAGCCCCTCGAGACGCCCGAGCGCTTCCTCCAGCGCGTAGAGATCGAGCAGGGCCTGCGTCGGGTGCTGGTGCTTCCCGTCGCCCGCGTTGATCACGTTCGCGCCGGTCCAGCGGGCGACGAGCTGCGGAGCCCCGGCCGAGGGGTGACGGACGACGATGACATCCGGGTCGTAGGCGGCGAGCGTCTGCGCCGTGTCCTTCAACGACTCGCCTTTCTCGGCCGAGGACCCCGACGAGCGGATCGACATCGTGTCCGCGGACAGGCGCTTCGCGGCGAGCTCGAAGCTGGCGAGCGTCCGCGTCGACGCCTCGTAGAAGAGGTTGACGACGGTGCTTCCGCGGAGGGTCGGCAGCTTCTTCACCTGACCCTCGAGCGAGCCGGAGAGCGACCGCGCCGTCTTGAGGAGCCGCTCGATGTCGTCGCGAGTGAGGTCGCGAACCGAGAGCAGATGCCGCCGCGGCGGAGCAGGCGGAAGAAGCTCAGGCACGATCGTCGTCCTCGCTCGTTCCGACGAGGAGGACCCGGTCGATCTCGTCCACCTCGACGAGCTCAACCTGGATCCGCTCGTTACGGGCGGTCGGGAGATTCTTCCCGACGTAGTCAGGCCGAATCGGAAGCTCGCGGTGACCTCGGTCGACGAGAACGGCGAGCTGGACGCGCGCGGGGCGCCCGAAGTCGAGCAGCGCGTCGATCGCCGCTCGAATCGTGCGACCCGTGTACAGGACGTCATCGACGAGGACGACCGTCATTCCCTCGGGCGGGAACGGGATGCTCGTCGCCCGGACGATCGGCTGGCGGCCGGGCGGCCTGACCCCGTCTCGTACGTGCACGTCGTCGCGGTGGAACGTGATGTCGAGCGCTCCCAGAGGCAGCTCGAGGCCACTTCGCTCCTCGACGAGCAGGCGTAACCGCGAAGCGAGGGGGACCCCGCGGGTCTGAATGCCGACGAGGGCGACGCGATCGAGATCGCTCGAGCCCTCGATCAGCTCGTGCGCGATGCGGGAGAGTGCGCGCGAGATCGCGTCGGCGTCGAGCAGGGTCTTCGCCTGGGCGCGATCCGGGACGTGCGTCGTCATCGGGCTCCTTTCCGGCCTCACTGGACCGGGTTAAAGGGTCGCGGTACTCTAGCGACTCTGTCCGACAGGGCCGGCCACCCTCGCCTCCGAACGAGTCTCGAGGCTCGACCTGCGGCTGTCGCAGTCGGCGCGATCGTGCTCGTCTCCGCCGTGGCCCGTTTCGCCGTCGCCCGCACCTTCGACGTGCCGTGGATCGCGCCGGACGAGATGATCTACGGCCTCGTCGGTGAGTCTCTCTGGGAAACCGGCACGCTCTCGATCCGCGGGATCGCCGTTCCCTACTACAGCCTCCTGACGCCCGCTCTCGTGGGTCTGCCGTTGAGCCTGGAGAATCTCGGGGCCGGGATCGCGCTCGCCCAGGCCCTGCAGGCGCTTGCGATGTCGCTCGTCGCCGTCCCCGTCTACCTCTGGGGAGAACGGCTGGCAGGGCATCGGTGGGCGCTTGCGGCCGCGGCGCTTGCGGTTCTCCCTCCGGCGCTCTGGTACGGCGGCCTGCTCATGACCGAAGCGCTCTTCTACACGCTCGTGACGGCGGCTCTCCTCGCCCTGGCACGACTACTGGAGGCGCCGACGGTGGCCCGGCAGGGCGTCTTTCTGACGATGGTGAGCATCGCCGCGACCGTGCGTCTGCAGGCACTCCTCTTGCTTCCGGCGTTCGTTCTCGCCGTTGCCCTTCATGCGTGGTTCGGCCGAACGTCGACGACGGTCCGTCGGTTGGCGCCGATTCTCGCTGGCGTCGGATTGGCCACAGTGGCATCGCTCGTTCTCGCCGCCACCGGCCGCAACGATCTCCTCGGTGCGTACGGAGAGTTGGCAGAGACGGCTCCGGGGTCGACGGGCGTGCTTTCGCAGCTCACTTGGCACAGCGGGGCAGTGGTGTTCATGACGCTCGGACTCCCCTTCTTCGCGACGGTGACGCTCGCGATCATGGCTGCGCTTCGGGTGGTGGAATCGAGCCCGGCTGTACGCGCATTCCTGGCGGCGGCCTCGGCGTATGTCCTGCTCCTCGTCGGGCAGGTGTCGCTCTTCGCCGCCGGGTACCTCGACCACATCAGCGAGCGGTATCTCGTGACCGCCCTCCCGCTCTTCCTCCTCGGGTTATGTGTCTGGATCGCGCAAGGCGCACCACGACCGGCACGTGTCGTCGTGCCCGTCGCAGCGGTCTCGATCCTCGCACTCGGCACGGTTCCGGCGTCACGGGTGGCGGAGTCGAGCGCACACGATGCCTTGACGTTTCTTCCATTCGTCAGAATCTTCGACCCTGGAGATGTCGCAGTCCGTGGCGGGCTCGTGGGGTTCGGGATTCTCGCCGCCGCAGTCTTCGTCTTCCTCCCTCGCCGCCTGCTTCCCGTCGCTACCGCGGCACTTGCGATCGGCTTCGTCGGGATCTCGGCACTCGCGGCGCGCGAGATCGAGCGGTTCTCCCGTCTCGAGCTGATGAATGACCTCGGGGCCGGTGACCGAAGCTGGGTCGACCGTACGGGGGTCGCCTCGGCTCTCCATCTCGACACCGGGGAACAGCCCTCGACGGTCGTCGCGCGCCTCACGTTCTGGAATCGCTCGATCCGGCGTCTCGTACGGCTCGAGGGCGTGCCCGAGAAAGCCCTCCCCCAAGTCGCGGTCCTCATCCGCAGAGACGGGACACTCATGGACGCGCGTGGAAATCAGCTGAGTGGTTCACACGTCGTTCTGTCAGCGACGCACGCACTAGCCGGCGAGCGGCTTGCGATATCCCCTCCGACCGACATTGCGCCCGGCTCCGGGCTGTGGCGCGTCGACGAGCCGCTGCGAGTCTCGTCGCGCACAGAGGGCTTCTCGCCGATCGGCGACTTCGAGCACGGGAAGGTCGTCGTCTACCGCTGCAGCCCCGGAGCACTCGAGCTCACCCTCCTCGGGAAGGACGGCCTCCCGATTCGGATCACCGTGAACGGGTTTCCGTGGCGAACCGTTCAGCCGCAACCGGGCGGCCTCTGGAGCGGATCCGTGCCGCCGCTCTTCTTCGGCGACGGCGAGTCGCCCTGCCTCTTCGAGCTCCGAAGCGACGGTCTCGTCGGCTCGACGCGCGTCGAGTGGGTTCCCGAGCGCTAGACGTAGTCGCTCGGGAGATCTCCCATGACGTCCTCGTCGCGGCCGCGAAGCGCTTCCTTCCTGTCACGGCCAGCGCGGGCGCCCGACCGGACGAGCTTCGGTTGGCCGCGCTCCGGGAACGGGATCTCGACCACGTCGAAGTCGCGAGGAACAACGGTGTCGGGGAAGAGCTCGCGCGCCTCTTCGACGACTTGGTGACCGAAGTACCGGGTGGAAAGGTGCGTCAGGGCGAGCAGCTTCACGCCGGCCTCGCGAGCCGCGAGCGCGGCCTCGCCGGCGGTCGAATGGCGGGTCTCGCGCGCCCGCTCCCGCTCATCGGCGAGGAACGTCGCCTCGTGGACGAGCAGGTCGGCTCCCGCTGCCGCGTCCACCACGGAAGCAGATGGTGCCGTATCCCCTGTCAACACGAGCTTTCGCCCTGCTCGGGCAGACCCGAGAACATCACCGGGTTTCACCGCTCTTCCGTCGGGCAGCGTCACGGTCTCGCCACGCTGGAGGAGACCGCGCGACGGACCGTCGGGGACACCGAGCCGGTCGGCTGATTCGACATCGAAGCGACCCGGACGCTCTGCCTCGACGAGCGCGTACCCAATCGCGGTGACCCCGTGCTCGACCGCGAACGTCTCGAGGCGGTAGCCAGTGCGCTTGAGACGAGCTCCGGGGTCGAGCTCGACCGTCTCCAACGGGTACGACAGCCTCCCGAAGATGCGGCGGAGAGCCTTCAAGAGCTCGCGCAGACCGTGCGGGCCATAGATCGTCAGCGGCAGCTCGCGCCCTCGCAGCGAGTACGTCTTGAGCAGGCCGGGGAGGCCGAGATAGTGGTCGGCGTGGAAATGCGTGAGGAAGATCTCCTCCAGCTCGGCGAGCCCCACGTCGCAGCGCAGAAGTTGACGTTGCGTCCCCTCGGCGCAATCGAACAGGAGACGGTCGCCGCCTCGCCGGACGAGGGTCGCAGAGAGAGCCCGTTGCGCCGTCGGCGTGGATCCGGCCGTCCCGAGGAACACGACATCGAGATCCACGGCGGCCGATTCTAACGCGCTCAAAACCGTGTCCTCGTGCCGATACACGCATGTATGGCGTCGCCGGCCTACCGCTCGGCTGGGTTGATCAGATCGTTGACCCTCCTCTGGACCTTCGTGCTGGCCTCCGCCGCGATTCTGTGCGTCGGCGCATTCGTTCTCTCATCGGTGCTCACGAGGAGCTTTCGGGAGCAAGTCCTGGACGACAGCGCGCGACAGATCGCCCTCTACACCGACTCGGTGCTCACTCCCATGCTGGTGCGGACGAGTCGCGTTGTCGCGAGCCCACGTGCGCGTAAGCGACTGACCCGCGCAGTTGCGAGGTCCGACGAGGTGACCGGGATCGTCGTCTGGTCACGCCGGGGCAATCTCGTCGTCTCGACCCCGCCGGGCCAGCGCGCCGAGGAAACACGGAGAAAGATCCTCTCGACGACTCGGAGCGGCCGGACGATGGCGGAGGTCGGCGAGGTCTCGACGAAGGTCCACAAGTCCAGGAGCAGCGAGCGCGCCGTGGTCGTCTGGTCACCGCTTCGGACGTCCAGCGGCAAGCCGGTCGGAGTTGCCCAGGTTCACCTTCGCCCGGACCCCCTCGACGCGAGCGTTGCGAGCGCGACGTGGACGGTGTGGGTCGTTGTCGGCGGAGTGTTCCTCATCTTGTGGCTGGCCCTCGCCGTGCTCGTTCGGGGCGCCGCCTCGAGGCTCTCGAGGCAGAACGAGAGCCTCCAGGGAAACTCCCGCGAGCTCTCCGCATCGGCGCGCAGGGTCGAGGAGAGTCTGCTCGAGACAATCGAGACCCTGAACGCAGCCGTCGAGGCCCGCGACCCGTACACCGCCGGACACTCGCAGCGCGTGCGCAGGGTCGCGCTCGCCATCGGCCGCGAGCTCTCGCTCTCTGCTCACCAGCTCGGGTTGCTCGGCACGGCCGCACTCTTCCACGACGTGGGCAAGATCGGAATCCCCGACTCGATCCTCACGAAGGCGGGGCCGCTCGAACCGAGCGAGGCCTCGATCATGCGCGAGCACGTGAGGCGCGGCGCCGACATCATGTCCAAGGTCTCGTCGTTCGAGGAAGCCGTTCCCGCGATCAGGTCCCACCACGAGCGGTGGGACGGACTCGGCTATCCGGACGGCCTGCGCGGCGAAGAGATCCCGCTCGAGGCGTCGATCGTCGGGCTCGCGGACGCGTGGGACGCGATGACGACCGATCGCCCGTACGCCCGCGGGCTCTCGCTGAACGAGGCGATGATGCAGATCCGCTCAGGTCGCGGAAAGCAGTTCAACCCGGTGGTCGTGGACGCGTTCTGGCAGGTCGCCAAGCGACGCCCGTCCGACATCCTGCCGCTCGAGACGTCCACGGCCTCGCTCGCCGCGGTCTGAGCGAAGGCCGGGCATGCCCGGCCCCTACACCTCTGTTGAGATGATGCGGATCGGTCGTCACTCCGCGCGGAGCGGCCGAAGGAGCGGTGACGCGTAGGGGGGAGCTTGCCTCACCCTCATGCTACGGAACGATCGTTATTCCGCGAGGCGGTCGAAGGAGAGGTCGGTGTAGACCATCTCGCCCTTGAACCTCTTCGCCGCGCTGTCCCAGGGAAAGAAGATCGCGTTCCGCCACTCGAGGTGCCGTCCGGTCGGCTCGTGCTCGAGCCAGCGGGCCTGGTGCGTCGCCGTCACACGGGCCTCCTCGCAGACACCCTGGGGCCCGATCACGATGTACTCGAGGTCGAAGTGGATGTCGGGGAACGCGGTCAGAAGCTCGGTGTAGAAGCGCGTCGCGCCCTCGTGACCCTCCCAGCGCGCGCCGGTTCCCACCACCTCGTACACGCAATCCTCGGTGAGCGTCGAGATGAGGCCGGGGAGATCGCGGTTGTCCTCCGCGATGGAATGGGTCTTCCAGAGCTCGCGGATCTCCGCGTACTCGTCGACGTCGACGGGTCTCCGGAGCAGCTCGAGGATGCGCTCGCTCGCCATGCAGCCCGTTTCATATCAACGCCGCGGCGTGGAAGCCCGGTCTACGGGAGCGCGAGGCGCTGACCCGGCACGATCGTCGCGCCTTGGAGCCGGTTCCTGCGCTGGAGCTTCCAGACGCCTTCACGCGGGTCGCCCGCATAGCTCGCGGCGGCAATCGACCACAGCGTGTCGCCGGGTTCCACGCGGTAGTAGCGCGGGTGTGCGCCAGCTCCCGTATCTCGTGCCAGAACGGCCCAGAGAACGACGGCGACGAAGAGCACGATGACGACGCGAGCGAACATGTGTTCGCAGTATGAGCGAACACATGTTCGCTGTCAAGTCGGGGAATTGCCCCTTCTCTGTATAAGCCGACCGCTGAGGGAAAGGGCGGCCTCGCGTGTTGAGCCCTCGACGCGCAGAGCGACTACGGGAATGGCCGAACTTGCGGATGACATTGACGACGATGGCGGCAATCTTGTCCAGCGCTCCTATCACGGGCCACCTTTCGGGGAGCGCTATCTCCGTGGCCGATCAGCGAAGTGTTGGAAGCTGGTGGACCACGACGGTAGTCCGGGCTCGGTTCGATTGCGCAGTCAACTCCGCCATGATGTCCCCGCGGACGTCCTCGCCGCTCGGGACCGCGAGGGCAACGTTCAGCGGGCGCAGTCCCCTGACCGCGAACTTCTGGCAGCCGGCGCCAGATATACGAAGCGATCGCCAGGCCGCGCCGCCGATACCTCGCACTTCGAGGGAGTCCACGCAGAGGGCCGCGCGCACGTCCTCGCCGGCGGCGATCCGTGCCGTGACCGTCGCTTCTCCCTCGATTCCGACTTCGACGTTCGCGTCGATGACCTCCTGCGCGGGAGTCCACGGGACCTCGCCTTCGGAGCAGCCCGAATCGGCCTCGGCGATCGCGGCCTGAACGGCGGCGACGGCTGGTCGCGGCGTCCCGTCCGCTCGCAGGAGCGCAGCCTGGAACCCGGTGCGAAGGCCGTCGTCCCGGAAGCCGAAGAAGCTCACGGAGGCGACGTCCGGATCGCAGTTGGCCCGACGAATGAGGTCGCCGTAGATCGCGGCCTGCGTGATCTCATCCGTCACCGGGACGTTCTCCGCACCTTGGTAACCGACGCGCAGCGACGTGTCGACCTGCCAGCCCACCTCGTCGAGATGGATCGTCAACCCGTTCAGGGTGGTCGGTTGAGACGTCCCGTCGAAGGCGTCCCAGAGCGCCTGCTTCACTCGGCCGAGATTGGAGAAGCCCGCGTTCGGCCACGGGTAGCCTCGATCGAGGGGATCGGTGGCGCGGTTCGGATACGGGTGGAAGCTGAACGAGTCCATCAGCGGCCGGGTACGGCCGCTCCTTCGATACCAGGTGCCGAGCGCGCGCAAGAAGCGGACGGGAGACGTCGAGACGTTGTTCTTCGCCTTCGGCTTGTCGTTGCCACGCGGCGATAGTCCGACTCCGATCACCTCGAGCGTCGAGTCGATCGCCTTCAGCGCGTCGTACGCCGCCGCAAGGTACGGCCCGAACCCCGGTGCGGATGCGTTCGTGCCCGAGCGCGTGAACTGCGGCCGCCAGAACGCCGGCTGATTCGGCTCGTTGCCGATCACGAACTGCGTCACCTGCGGATACGCCTGCGCGACCGCGGAGACATAGCCGGCGAACAAGGCCGGCGACGCGAGCCTCGCCTCGATCTCTCTCGGCGGGTAGGGGTAGACGGCGAGAACGACGCGGAGGCCGGCGGCGAGCGCATTTGGGACGATGCGGTCGAGAAGCTCCTTGTCCTGGATCACCAGCGCCTGGCTCGGCCTGAAGCGAACGCCGATCACGGTTCGACGCAGCCCGACCGCGGCCATCTCGCTGTACGTCGCGAGGCCGTAGTCGGCGGTGTGCTTCGCCGAGTCGTCGTTAGCGCCGATGTCCGCGGCAGGCGCAGCCGCCGCCCCAACGAGGAGCGCGACGAAGAACGCCGTGGCCGCAGCAGATAGTCGCATGTGGATTCTCGTCCGGTGGCTCCCCTCGCCCCCGGGCCGTCGGAGCCTAGAGACGAGCCAGAACCGCGTCAAGCAAGTATCCGCTTCCGAAGCGGACGGGATCGTCCGCAGGGAGCCCCGTCTCGGCCGCGGCAGACTCGATTGCCGCGTGCGCGTCGTCGTCGGACTCGAGGTCCGCGGTGTTGAGCGCGAGGCAGGCGACGGTCGCCTTGCGTCGGGGCAAGGAGATGCGCTCGTGCAGCTCGACGAGCTCCCGAAGAGGCGGTATGGGGTGCCCAGGCGAGCCCTCGATCTCGGTCGCACCGGCGCGGTGGCAGAGAACGAAGACGTGCGGCACCGATCCGTGGACAAGCCCCAGAGTCACTCCCGAATACAAAGGATGAACGAGCGAGCCCTGGCCCTCGACGAACAGCAGCTTCCCGCCGCGCTCGGCACCCTCCACGACGAGCTGCTCGGCCGCTCCGGCGAGGAAGTCGGCCACGACCGCGTCGACGGCGATTCCCCAGCCTGCGATCGCGATTCCCGTCTGTCCCGTCGGAACGAAGACCGACTCGAGGCCGCGGCGCCGAGCCTCCAGATCGAGCTCCACGGCGACCGTCTTCTTGCCGATCGCGCAGTCGGAGCCGACCGTGAGGACGATCCTCGCGTCGACCTTGAGGTTTGCGCCCGTCGGCACGCTCAGACCGGCCGGCGGGCGGCGAAGGTCGCGCAGCTCGACGCCGTGGCTCCGGGCAAGCTCGGTCAGCTCGGGATCCTCGGAGACGAACTCGTGGAGGCCGCTCTCCACATCGAGACCCGCGGCGATGCAGCTCTTCAGGAGCTCGCGCCAGGCCGGAGGGAAGCGTCCACCTTGCGTCGCCACCCCCACGACGGCGACGGTTGGCTCGAAGCGGAGCGCGTCGCTCACACTGCCCACGACGGGGATCGAGTCGTGCATCTCTCCGGCACGAGCCGAGTCGAGGATCGCGACCACCGGATCGGGGCCGTAGCGGATGATCCCGCGCATCGTCTTCCCGTAGTGCGCGTCATGCGAGAACCCCTCGCCGAGGATGAGGAGCCGGCGCTCGCGGGTCACGGCGCGAGCGTAGCGGCTCGACTCGTCGCGTCATTCAGCCGGAGCCGACCGGAGGACGTCCTCGCCGCTCGGTGCGGGATCCCCGTCGCCCGGCTCGGCGGAGACGACCAGGGTCGGATAGAGCGCCGGGTCGACCGCGGCCGTCAGGGTGACGCGCGACCGGCCGTTCTCGTCCGGGTGGAAGGTGCCCGCGGAGATGCGGTTCGGCTCAGACGGTCTGTCCTCGAGCGCGGCGAACCAGAGCTCGTAGAACTCGCCCTTCGGCAGGATCGGCAGATCATCGCTCCGGAAGTCGATCTCGCGCCCGATTCCGAGCTTGACGACCTCGGCGAACGCCGTCGCGTCGCCCGCCGCAGACGCGAGGGTCGCCTGCAGCTCGAGCTCCCCGCTCGGACCGACGTCCCCTCCGAGCCGGATTCCGAGGAAGAGCGCTGCAGTAGCCGCAGCGACGGCCACGGCTCCGCCGAGGGCCAGGCTCGGCCAACGGCGCCGCCGGATGGTCCGTGGTGACGCGGCCGCCGGCTCGGGTCCGACCGCTGCCGACTGCACGGCTGCGAGCGTCCGTGCGCGCAGGTCCGCCGGAGGATCGACGGCCTTGGGGGCGCTCCGCAGAAGTCGAGCGGCCGCCTGCAGCTCGCCAAGCTCCGCCTGGCACTGGGCGCAACCGGCCAGATGACGATCGAAGCTCTCGCGCTCTCGCGGCTCGAGCATGCCGAGCACGTAGGCTCCGAGATCGGTGTGAGCTCCCGGCTCAGACATCGGCGGTCTTCCTCTCGAGCGCACGGCGAAGTCCCCTCAGACCGTGGTATGTCCTCGACTTCACGGTGCCGAGCGGGATCTCTAGGCGATCGGCGATCTCACTCTGCGTCAGGTCGTGGTCGTAATGGAGGACGAGCACGGTCCGCTGCTCGTCCGAGAGGGTGTCCAGTGCCTCGCGCACGCCGAACGCAAGCTCGATCTCGCCGTCGCTCGCCGCGATTGCGTGCGCCGGTTCGAGGTCACGCTCGTCGACGAGTACCGCATGCGGACGCGACGATCGCCTCCGCCGCAGGTCGATCGCCACACGCCTCGCGATGGTGAAGACGAAGGTCGTCCCCGATCCGAGCTCCCGGTCGAAGCGGGGAGCGGAGCGCCAAAGTCGGAGAAATGTCTCCTGCACGAGCTCCTCGGCGAGACCGCGGTCGCCGAGCAGCCGGATGCCGAGTCCGTACAGGCGCGCGGAATACATGTCGTAGAGCGCGCCCAGCGGCTCGTCCACCTCACCCTTTCCGACCCGCTCGATCAGAACGGTCTCCCTCTCGTCGTCTTTTCGCGCGCCTGTCATCGTCGCCATCTCGCGTCTGGCACGCCCATCTCCCATTGCCATACCGACCTACCCGGGTTCGCAGCTTGTCAATCGCGGACCCGAGCTCCTGAGGGCGATCCCTTGCGAGAGTGCCCCGTCGGTCGGATTCGGAAGGTTGTCGAGAAAGGTTCAGCCGAGTCGATTGCAGACGCCGATCCCACGTCACCGTCTGGGCCCTGGTCCGGCCAGCGCCGGGGCTTTACGCCCTGGCGACGGAGACGCCGAGCCCGCTGCCACTCGCTGGAACCCTCGTGGCCCTCGGCGACGCGCGTCGTGCGAGGACCCCTCGCCGAGAACGAGGAATCCGCCTCTCCGCCGTGGTCGAAATCTAGAGGGGGCGACCCGCCGCGTGGAGCGCCGCTTCCGAGCGCTCTGTCAAGAGCTCATGGGCTGTCTCGCCCCAGTCGACCGCCTCCACGTTGCTGCCTTTCGAACCGGGGCGCTTCCACCACTTCCCCTCGCAGCGCCAAGTCCCGTCGGGGCGGCGCTTCGACTCGAGGATGTCGAGTGCCCTGGCGGTGCGGCGATCATCGAGCCTGCCGGCCGCGGCGAGTGTCCCGAGACCGACGAGTAGGTCGTAGTGCCAGTACGCGGGGTGGTGGAGCTTTACGATCACCGGGTGTGCCGGCTCGCCGGTGCGATGCGAGAAGACGACGCCGTGCTGTAGGAGGAGCTCCGCGGCCCGCTCGACCGCCTCGTCGGCGCCGTACGGGGCGAGACCCACGATCGGGCCCCAGGTCTCGTTGAAGGACGAGTGGGTCACGTGCGGCCGGACGTCGCAGTTCCAGCCACCGTCTGGCCACTGTGTCGTGACGAGGGACTCCGCGAGCGTGTCGAGCCGCTGGTCGCCGCGCATCCCGACGAGCAGGCAAGCGTGGAGGGCGAGGCCGTCCTGCGACGCACAGCGGCGCACGCGGCCGTCGATCTTACGCTTGTGGATCGCGCTCAGGCGGCGCGGGCTCGCGACCCAGTCGAGCGTCTGCTCGGCTGCGGCGAGCGCGGCTGAGTTGCCCGGCTCGATCCCGAGCTCGATCAGCGAGAGGAGCCGCCAGAACGCCCCACGCCACTTGCCGTACGGATGGACGCCGAAGTCCCGCGATAGCCCGGTGACGAGGTCGTCACGCACGGGCAGTGACGCCCAGACCGGGGTCGTCCGAGGGCATCTGCACACCATCGACGAAGCTCACGCCCGGGCAGGGGTCTTCGCGCAGGAGGAGGTTTCCGTCCAGGTCGACGTGATCGCAGAGCGGGGCGACGCAACATCCCGCCGCGATCCCGAGGCCCGACTCGATCATGCATCCGACCATGACGCCGAGCCGCAGCGCCCGTGCCGCATGCACCATCCGAATCGCCTCGCGGATGCCGCCCGACTTCGCGAGCTTGATGTTGATCCCATGCGCGATCTCGGCGCACGCGGCGACGCCCGCAAGCGTGTGGCAATCCTCGTCGACGTAGATCGGGACCGCCGAGCGTTCCTTGAGAACGCGGCCTCCTTCGTCCCCTTCGCGCAAAGGCTGCTCGCAGTACTCGACGCCGAGCTCGGCGAGCTGTGGGAGGGCAACGAGTGCCTCGTCGAGCGACCACCACTCGTTGACATCGACCTGAAGGGGAAGATCGGTCACCGATCGCACCGCACGCACGCGCTCGACGTCCAGGCCGTCTCCCCCGCCGAGCTTGAGCTTCAGGCGCCGATAGGACGGAGCCGCCTTCTCCGCCCGGCGCGCCATGTCGTCCGGGTCGCCGAGCCAGATCGTCCAAGACGTCGGCGGGCCTGTCCGCGGCAACCCAAGCAGGCGGTACGCAGGCACTCCGAGCAGCTTCCCCTGGAGATCGTGAAGCGCGGCGTCGATCGCAGACTTTGCCGCCGGCTCGCCCGGTACGGCGGCGAGCCGCTCGCCGATGTCCTCGAGCGCGAACGGATCGTCGCCGAGCCAATCCGCGTGCTCCTCGACGAACGCCTTGGCCGACTCCACCGACTGGTCGTAGCGGTCGGTGGGCGCTCCTTCTCCGTCGCCGGTCACGCCTTCGTGAGTGATCGTGACCTGGACGACGTCTGCCGTGTCCGTCGCGTCGCGCGCGATGACGAAGGTCTCGGCGAGGTGCAGGCGGACGATGCGGGCAGAGACTTCCACGGTCGGAGACTACGGTTGCGCGATGCCGACGACGTAAGCGACCACGTCTGCCTCTTCCTGCCCGGAAACGAGCGCCGGCGGCATGACTCCCGAGCCTT
>Ga0136633_1001877_pt1 | contig 15033 bp, 13 predicted proteins | sample AntDrymeUQ832206_2_FD_105494 | JGI IMG/M metagenome (GOLD analysis project Ga0136633, IMG submission 105494) | Polar desert sand microbial communities from Dry Valleys, Antarctica - metaG UQ83 (22.06) | ecosystem: Environmental > Terrestrial > Soil > Desert | place: Antarctica: Dry Valley... | reverse complement strand
GCTCTGCGGCCGAGGGTGAGCCCGCGTGGGGGCTGGTCTCCTTCGGCGCGCTCCCGCGGATGCTCGATGAGCACCTCGAGCGCTCGGCCGCGTCCCTGGGCCCGACGCTCGCGCGCTCGCTGGCCGAGCTGCGCGAGACGGCGGCGGAACTCGAGCACTGCCGGCTGTGGGCCTGCGCCGCCGCTGTGGAGCTCACGGGAGCCGAGCGCGAGACCGTCGACGCCCACCTCGACGGCGTGCTGAGCACGCCGCAGTTCCTGCGCGAGACGGCGGGCGCCCGGCTGGTGGTCGTGTGAGGCATCCATCCGGACTTTGCACTCCCCGGCGCAACGATGTCCGCCTGGTGCGACCGGCGCGGTGTCTCGCGGTCGCGCTCGCCCTCACCGCGGCCGGCTGCGGGGGACCGTCACCCGACCTCTTCGACGTCGAGCGAAGCGGCCGTGACAAGAACGCGAACGTTCGCATGGTCGTGGGCGACGGCGGGGACGTGCGCTGCAACGGAGGCACGCCGAGGCCGATCGGCGCGAAGCGCCTGCTCGACGCCCGCCAGCTCGCCCGCGACCTCTCGCCTCAGGCCGCGCTGGCGATCGAGTTGCCGCCGGAGAAGACTTCGACGCTGCGCTATCGCGTACGACTGCAGTCCGGGACGCTCGCTTTCAGCGACACCTCACGCGGGCGCCCTGAGACCTTCGATCGCCTGGTCGCCTTCTCGACTTCGGTGATAGAGACCGTCTGCAAGCTCGAGCGCTGAGGCGCTCGTGCTCGCGGCGCAGCGCCTGACCGACGCCGCCCGCGCGGCTTGATCAGTCCTCGGGACCGAAGCGCACCTTGCCGTTGGACTTCGCGAGCTCCGAGACCCCGGACATGAACTCGATCCGCTTGACCGCTGCGCGCAGCAGGCGGGCGAGGAGCTGCAGCCGCGCCGTCTCCGAGCGCAGGTCGAGCAGACCCTGCTTGGCTTCGAGGCCGAACTCGACCGTCGAAGCCATCGCGTAGGCGTCCAGCCGGGCCAGCGCCTCGTCTTCGGGCCGCTCGTCGGTCGCGTCCTCGACGAGATCCGCGTAGGCGGACTGGGTCCCGGCGAGCAGCTCCGGATCGACCTCCTCGGGCCGATCGGCGAGGAACTCGATCGTGCCCGCCGGATAGACCATCTCGTCCTGCTCGGCTTCGATGCGGAACGGGCGCGTGCCGCGCGCGACGAAGTGGATACGGCCGTCGTCGAAGCGCTCGATGACCTCCATGATCTCGCACGCGCACCCGATCGGCCGCAGCCCGTCGTCGGTCACGCAGACGATCCCGAACTCGATCTCGTGCTCGATGCAGCGTGCGAACATCGTCTTGTAGCGCTCCTCGAAGATGTGGAGCGGGATCAGCTCGTGCGGAAGCGCGACCAGGCGCAGCGGGAAGAGGGGGAAGTCCCGGACGAGCGCCATCAGCGGAGCGTACCCCGCGCGGAGAGCGCTCTTCGGACCGTTCGGCCGTCAGGCCGGCTTGCGCGCGGAGACGATCAGGTTGTAGAAGACGCCCGCCGGCAGCCGGCCCTCGAGCAGCGCGCGGTCGACCGCCTGGAAGGCGAGGTAGCCGCGGAAGGCGTACTGGCGCCACATCCACGGCACGCTGTCCGGTGCGGCCGTGGATTCCAGCGTGCGGTTGGCCCAACCGAACCAGTTGGCCAGCAGCTCCTCGCCGCGGACGTCGACGCCGACGAAGCCGGCACGGGTCGCGAAGCCGCCGAGGTCGCCGGGCAGGAAGGCGTGGACGTCGACGAAGGACTCGAGTGCGTGTCCCTCGGGCCCGCCGTGGTGGCCGTTGGAGCCGATCTGAACGCCGGTCCCGTAGGACTGCTCCGCCGTGTCGTGGTGGTCGTGGTGATGGTCGTGCCCGTGGACCGCGGGGCGTGCGCGCATCACCCGCCGCCACAACGGCGCCGCCCGCAGCGCCACGCGCTTGGGGACGGCGGCGATCTTGTCGCCCTGGCGGGAGGGCTCACCGGCGAACACGAGCGTCCCGCCGGGCTTCAGCACCCGGTTGAACTCCCGGAACGCCTGGTCGAGGTCGGGCAGGTGATGCAGGACGGCGTGCCCGACGACGAGATCGAACGAGGCGTCCTCGAACGGGAGTCGCTCGGCGTCGCAGACGTTGGTGGCCAACCGCGAGGCGAGTCCGAGGCGTTCGCCGTTGGCCGCGCAGGTCTCGAGCATGCCCGGGGAGATGTCCGTGCAGGTCGCGTGTCCGATGACGTCCTCGCGCAGCAGGTTGATCGAGAAGTAGCCCGTGCCGGCGCCGATCTCGAGCCCGCGCTCGAAACGCGGCAGGCCGCCCAGCGCCTTGCGGATCTTGCCGAGCACCTGGCGGGCCCCGATGTCGCCGAAGTCGATGCCCCACTTCGCGTCGTACTCCGGTGCGGCCGCGTCGTGGTAGCGCGTGTTGACGTCGCGGATCGCATCCGGAGAAGCGGGAGCAGCCATCGGGTCGCGGACTATAGGCTGGCCCGCCGCATGGCCGATCCGGTGCTCTACCTGCAGCGCGACCAGCCGGATGGCGTGCCGCCGCTCGCCCTCACGGGGGAGCGGACCCTGCCCGACGTACCCGAGGAGAACTACTGGTACCGGCGCCATCTGGTGGTCTACGAATGGATCGCCGCGCGCACCGGCGGCCGCCGCGTCGTCGACCTCGCGTGCGGGGAGGGTTATGGCTCGGCCGTGCTCGCCCGCACCGCGATCAGCGTCGTCGGCGTCGACGCGAATCCCGAGGCTCATGAGCACGCCAAGGCCCGTTACACCAGCGGATCGCTCACCTTCGAACGCGACCTGATCGAGACGTGGATCCCCACCCACCCCGGCGACGTCGACTGCGTCGTCTTCCTGCAGACGATCGAGCACGTCCAGGACCCCGATGCCGTCATGGAGCACATGCGTGAGCTGATCGGCCCGCGCGGGGTGGCCTACGTGTCCACGCCGAACCTGCTGACGCTCGCGCCCGAGGGAGCCGAGAAGTCCGGCAATCCGTGGCACATCAAGGAGTACCGCGCGGAGGAGTTCCGTGAGCTCTGCGAACGCCACTTCGGCGACGTCGAGCTGCTCGGCCTGTTCCATGCGCGCAAGTTGCGCGTCCACGAGATCGCCCTGCGCGCCGGCTGGGATCGGGTGCACGCCGGACTGCGCATCACCAAGCCGTTCTACGACCGTTTCACGCCGGCGATCGCCGCTTCGGACTTCGCGTTGCGCGGCGGGCGGGAGCGGAATCTGGACCGTGCGCTGGACTTCGTGGCCGTGCTTCGCCCGTGACGGCGCGCCTCGCGCTCGTCCTGCACACCCACATGCCCTACGTCGAGGGCTTCGGCGTCTGGCCCTTCGGCGAGGAGTGGCTGTGGGAGGCGGTCGCCACCTCCTACCTGCCGCTGCTCGACGTGCTCGACCGCCACCCGGGGCAGGTCACGGTCTCCCTGACTCCGGTGCTATGCGATCAGTTCGAGGTGGCGGACGGGTTCCTCCCCTTCGCCGCCGACCTGCGGGCACGCTCGCACGCGCTCGAAGTCGAGGCCCATCCGGAGCTCGCCGTCGCGCTGGCACATTCCGCCCGCCGTTACGAGCTGGCGGCCGCGGCCTGGGCGCGCCGTGGCGGCGACCTCGTGCGCGCGTTCGCACCGCACGCGAGCTGGACGTCGTCGGCCACGCACGCCGTCCTGCCGCTGCTGGCGACGGAAGCCGGGCTCGAGACCCAGATCGCCACCGGCGTGCGCTCGCACCGCGCGCGCTTCGGGGGCTGGGGAGGTGGGTTCTGGCTGCCCGAGTGCGCCTATGCACCGTGGCTCGACGGCCGCCTGGGCGCGGCCGGGGTGCGCGCCGCCTGTGTGGACCTGACCGATGTCCTCGGTCCGGGCTCGCACCCTCCGCTGCAGGCCGGCGACGGGCCACGACTCGTTCCGATCGATCGCGAGATGACGGAGCTCGTATGGAGCGACGGTGGCTATCCGTCCGGCCCCGCGTACGCCGACACGCACCGGCTCACGGAGCGCTGCCGTCACCAGGCGTGGGCCAACGACGGATCGATCTACGACGCCGATCGCGCGCTCGAGGCGGTGCGTGCCGATGCGACCGACTTCGTCGCGCGCGTGCGGGAGCGTGAGGGCGAGCTCAGCGTCTGCGCCGTGGACACCGAGCTGTTCGGCGATTGGTGGCCGGAGGGCGTGGCGTGGCTGGAGGCGGTCCTCGAGGAGGCCGGGCGGGCCGGGCTGGGCGTCGTCGGGCTCGACGAGGCGCTCGAGGACGCGGCGGCAGTCGCTGTCCCGGGCCCGTTGCCCGTCACGAGCTGGGGCACGCCGCGCGATCTGTCGACCTGGAGCGGCCCGGCGGCGCAGGGGCTCGCCTGGCGCCAGCGGCGGGCGGAGCTCGCGGTCCTCCGTTCGGCCGCCGAGGCCACGGAGCGACAGGTCCGGGAGTTGCTGGCCTTCCAGTCCTCGGACTGGGCGTTCCTGATCTCCCGCGGCACCGCCGGGCCCTATCCAGCACAACGGGCGGACGCGCACGAGGCGGCGATCTATGACCCGCCGGACGAGCCGGCGTTGCGCAACCTGGCACCTCACCTGGCCGGGCCCGCTACCCTGGCTCGCTCGCAGGGAACAATTGCCGAATCTTCCGTGGTCTCACCACGGAAGAGCGGGGGAACCAACGAAGCATCTGCTTCTGGGGCGAATCGTCGCATCACCGCGATGTAGCGCAGGTCTAGCGCGAGCCCGTCAGCTCACCTCGTAGGCACCGAGACCAAGGGGTTTTTCGCATGTCTACAGCCGCTTCGCGCGGCATCCGCATCGTCGCGTCGCTCATCGCCTTGATGGCGCTGACCGCCGGTGTGGCTGCAGCACAACAGGAAGCCGGCGTCGCGCCGGCCGAGTCCTCCGGCGCGCCACTGCGCGACGAGGTCAAGCTGCTCCGGATGGGCGACCGCGGTCCGGCGGTCCGCGCGCTCCAGCGCCGACTGCGCGTCGAGGCCGACGGCGTCTTCGGGCGCGGGACGCGCCGCGCCGTGCGCCGCTTCCAGCGCCGCAACGGGCTTCACGCCGACGGGATCGCCGGCCGGGCGACCCTGCAAGCGCTCGGTCTCGCGCATGTCGCGGCCGCCGACCGCGGGCCGCTGCGCGACCTTCCTGCCGTCCTGCAGAAGATCGCCGACTGCGAATCCGGCGGCAACCCGCGCGCGGTCTCGCCCGACGGCACCTACCGCGGCAAGTACCAGTTCGCGCGCGACACCTGGCGTGCGCTGGGTGGCAAGGGCGACCCGGTCAAGGCCACCGAGGCCGAGCAGGACCGTCGCGCGCTCAAGCTCTACAAGCGGGCCGGCACCAGCCCCTGGCCCTCCTGCGCCTGACCCGGCTCCGGGGTTCCGCAACGGCTGGGCCGAGAATCGTCTCACTATGAGCCGTCCGTCGGCCCGGTCGCGTCGGCCGGCCCGCGGCGTGGGAAGTGGGCCGAGAATCGTCTCACTATGAGCCGTCTGTCGGCCCGGTCGCGTCGGCCGGACGCGTGCCGTCGGTTGTCGGACCGTGTCGTATTGCCCCCTGGACTGCTGCTCGCTCCGCCCCCGGAACCCCCTCCACCCGGCCGCCGTTGTCGGCTCCTCAGCGGACCTGACGCAGGTGCGTCTCCGGCCTGCGGCGGGACTGATCGACAGGCACCTGGCCGGGCAGCGCAGCCGGATCGGACCGCGGACGCCGGCGAGGTCGACGACTCCGCCGTGTTGGGTGACCTCGAGCACGCCCTCGGCCACCATCTCGCGGGCGGCGCCGCGGACGTCGTCCATCCAATCGCGGAAGCCGTCGTCGCCGCCGGCCAGGCGGGCGGCTTCGGACGGGCAGATGGTCTCGCCCGGCGCCCGCGCCGCCAGTGTCCGCTCGATCGCCACCCGTGCCCGGGCCGTCCGCTCGGCGGTCATTCCCAGCGCAGCGTGCGGGGTGTCTTGCGCCGGCGCAGGACCTTGCACGGGACGCCGGCGGCGACCGAATCGGCCGGCACGTCCTTGGTGACAACCGACAGCGTGCCGATCACGCAGTTGTCGCCGACCGTCGTCCCGCGCAGGAAGCAGGCGCCGTAGCCGACCCACACGTTGTGCCCTACGCGCACGTCGCGCTTGTAGATGCCCTGGGTGCGGATCGGGCGCTCGACCTCGACGACCCCGTGGTCGAAGTCGATCAGCATCACGCGGTCGGCCACGATGCACTCGCGACCGATCGAGACGTGCTGGAAGGAGGAGATCGTGCACTCCTGGCCGATCACCGACTTCGCCCCGATCTCGACGGTCCCCTCGTGCGCGCGGATCTTCGTCCCGTGCCCGATCCAGCACCAGCGCCCGAGCTTGACGCTCGCGCCCTTCCCGATCTCGAAGACGGCGTCGGGCGCGATGAAGGCCAGGCCGTCGGTCTGCAGCCGGCCGCGCCAGCGCAGCTTCAGCCAGGCCCAGCGCGCGATCATCCGCGCGTAGTCGAGATTGAGCATCCCGTGCTCGCGCATGAAGCGCACGAGCGCGACCGGCCCGCCGGTGAGCGGTACCGGGGCGGTGCGCGGCGGGGGCGCCGGCGCCGGGCGCGGGCGCGGAACCGTGGTGGCCATCGCGCCCGGGAGCGTAGTAGCCCGGCCCAGGGCTCGGGACGCGCCGTCAGGGCTCCCTGACAAGATGCCGCGCCCATGACGGACGGTCCGAAGCCCCTGATCGAGCGACTGCTCGCCGGCGACAAGCGCGCGCTGGCCCGCGCGATCTCGCTCGTCGAGGACGACGATCCCCAGGGCTGGGAGCTCGTCCGCCAGGCCTACCCGCACACCGGCAAGGCGGCCGTCGTCGGCTTTACCGGGCCGCCGGGCGCCGGCAAGTCGACGCTGATCGGCGCGCTCGTGAGCCACCAGCGTGCGCTCGACCGCAGCGTCGCCGTGCTCTCGATCGACCCGTCGTCGCCCTTCCGGGGCGGCGCGCTGCTCGGCGACCGCATCCGGCTGACCGAGCACTTCCTCGATCCCGGCGTCTACATCCGCTCGATGGCCACGCGCGGCGCGCTCGGCGGCCTGGCCGAGGCGGCTCTGCAGGCCGCGCTGTTGATGGACGCCGCGGGCCACGACGACGTGTTCCTGGAGACCGTCGGCGTCGGGCAGGCGGAGATCGACGTGATCGACCACGCCGATTCGGTCGTGCTCGTCCTGATCCCCGGTTCGGGCGATTCGATCCAGGCGCTGAAGGCCGGCGTCATGGAGATCCCGGACGTGATCGTGATCAACAAGGCCGACCACCCGCTGACGGACACGATGGTCCGCGAGATCCGCAGCGTGCTCTCGCTCGCCCCGGAGGACCGCGAGGGCTGGCGCGTCCCGATCGTCACGACGGAGGCCGTGCGTGGCGAGGGCGTCGAGAAGCTCGCCGAGAAGCTGGCCGAGCATCGCGCGTGGGTCGAGGGCGAGGGGACCCTGGCCGAGCGGCGCCGGCGCAACCTGATGAACGAGGTCGTCGGGATCGCGACCTACCGGCTCAAGCACGCGCTCGAGGCGACGCTGCGCGAGGACCCGGAGATCCAGGGGCTGCTCGATGAGGTGGTGGCCCGGAGGCTCGACCCGGCGAGCGCCGCGTCGGCGATCCTCGCGCGCGGAGCCGTGGACGCGAGCGAAGCGGCGCGGGCCGATCAGCGGGGAAGGGCCATGAGGTTGTGACGTACTCGCCGCCGGATATGGCGGCGAGCACGACACGAACGCCTCGCGCGCGACCGCGACCACCCGAACCTCCCCCTACGGGGGTCCGGTGAGCCGCGCCCGCACCCGCCGCAGGGTCCGCCAGGCGATCGCCACCAGCCCGAACCCGAGCGCCAGCAGGATCACGGCGACGACCGCGGCCAGCCACGGCTCGACGAAGAACAACCCGATGACCAGCGCGACGAGCCCGTCTTCGATCGAGCTCGCGATGGCGGTCGTCACCGGCTCCGGTGACGTGTTGATGGCCACGCGCAGGCTCGCTTTCGTCGCGTGGCTGGCCAGCGCGAGGGAGCCTGACCCGATACCGCCGAACAGTTCGCTCGCCCCGGCGTCGCCCGCGGTGACGACGCCGATGGTGGCGGCCAGGCCGGGGCGGACCGCGGTGTGGATCACGTCCCAGACGTGGTCGACGTAGGGGATCTTGTCAGCGACGAACTCGACGGAGAACATGACCGCCGACAGCGCCAGCACCCAGTCGCGCGTCAGCTCGTCCGGGACGTCACCGAAGCCGAGCCGGCTGCCGATGTTGAGCGCCAGGATCACGCCGTAGACGTTCAGCCCCGATGCCCAGGCCTGACCGACGAGGGTCGGAAGGATCGCTTCCATGCCGAGACCGTACGCCCCGCACCCGACGGGGCGCGCGCCGCCGTGTTAGGGCACCCTAAGATGCGCGCGGATGACGGCGTCGACGGCTGGGTTCGCGGAGGTCTGGGCCGCCCGCGCGTGGAACGTCTTCAACGAGGGCCGGCCCTTCGGGATCGTGTACCCGCCGATGGCCGTGGCGGGCACGGCCTTGATCGGAGCCGGGCCGCAGGGGGCCCTCGGCTGGGGATTGCTCGCCGGGATTGCGCTGGGGATCGTCTGGTGGTTCGCCTCGTTCCCGCTGCGCGGGCGTGTCCTGTTGTGGGCGCTGCTCGTCCCGGCGCTCGTGGTGCTCGAGGGCTGGCGGGCCCCCGGACTGCTCGCCGTGGGCCTCTGCGGCTGGGTGTTCTTCACCGTCTTCTTCTGGGGCTCGCTCTACTACCACCTCCGAACCGGCGCCCCCTGGACGAACTTCACCCGCTTCTGGCGCCTGGTCGCGACGAACAGCGACCCCACCTCCGGGAACGCGCTCGAGCAGATCCCGAAGCTGCTGATCACCCTCAGCGCGATCGCACTCGTCGCCGAGGAGCCGACCGCCGCAAGCGCCGGCCGGGTGGCCCTGGTGGCCGCGGCGGGCGCCGCGCTGGGCGCCCTCGCCTGGCGGCACTTCACCCGCACGCGCATGGTCCGCTACCCCGAACCCATGGCGCAGGGCGCACCCGCTGCAGCGCTCGCCGAGCGCGTCTACGTGCTCGTCATCGACGGGGCCAATCGTGAGCGCCTGCGCCAGGCGAGCGCCCTCGGCCTGACCCCGGCGCTCGACCAACTGACCCTCGAAGGAACCGAGTACCTGCAGGTCGACACGGCCTATCCCGCCCGGACGGTGGTCTGCTTCTCGAGCATGCTCACCGGTGCGGCGCCGTACGAGCACGGCATGCGCTCGAACTTCGCGCCGCACCTGGGCGTCAAGGTGGAGTCGCTGTTCGACGTGCTCGACGCCGAGGGCCGCGCCGGTCGCCTGGTGGGGATCGCGCATCTGCTCGATCCCTTCCCGACGCCGGGGCACGTCCGCACGGTCACGAGCGTCCAGAAGACCGAGCGGATCGATTTCTCGCTGGCGGCTGCGGCGCGCGCGGTCGTCGAGGACGACGACCCGGACCTGCTGGTCCTGCAGTTCCTCGCCGCCGACCAACTCGGCCACGTGCGCGGGACGCGCAACCCCGAGTACCTCGCGCAGCTCGGCGAGACCGACGATCGCATCGCCGAGTTTCTCGGCTTCCTGCGCGAGCGCGGCCGGCTCGACGCGGCGACGGTGATCGTGATGGCCGACCACGGGCAGGGGCGGGGGATCGGCGGGCACGGGCACCTCGACTGGGGCGAGACGCCGGTGCCGTTCGTCGTCTGGGGACGGGGCGCCACGCCCGGCGCCGTCTCCGAGCGCCAGGGCTCGGTCTGCGAGCTGGCTGCGACCGTCGCACGCCTGCTCGGCGTCCGGGCGCCGAGCAGCGCCCGTGGCCGTGCGCTCGTCCCCACCGAGGATCCCACCGTGCGCGTCCCCGCACCCCGCCGCGCGCTCGCCGTCGTCACCGCGTTCAACGAGGCCCCGACCGTCGCGCAGGTCGTCCGGGGCCTCCCCGCGGACATCGACGGCGTGCCGCTCGAGATCCTCGTGGTCGACGACGGCTCGAGCGACGACACCGCGCAGCGGGCCCGCGACGCCGGCGCGCGCGTCATCGAGCATGCGCACAACCGCGGCCTCGGCGCCGCGCTGCGAACCGCATTGGAGACCGCTCGCGACGAGGGCTACGACGCCGCGCTCTACCTGGATGGCGACGGGGAATACGATCCCGCGTTCGCCGCCCGCCTGCTCCGGCCGGTTCTGCGCGGACGCGCGCAGTACGTCCTCGGGTCACGCTTCCTGGGCGAGCGCGAGGCCATGAGCTGGCACCGTGGTCTGGCCAACCGCGCGTCCACGGCGCTCACCGGCACGCTGCTCGGCGGGCACGTCCTGACCGACGGCCAGACGGGCATGCGGGCCTTCGGCCGCTCCGCGCTCGAGTCCTTCGCGATCGCCCACGACTACAACTACGCGCAGACGCTGACGCTCGATCTGGCTGCGAAGGGGATCCTCCCCGAGGAGGTGCCGATCGACTACCGCCGGCGCGCTCATGGCGAGTCCTTCGTGCGCTACGGCGAGTACGCCCGGCGCGTGGTTCCGACCGTCTTGCGCCAGTTGCGCCACTCGCGCACGGCGAGGAAGACGAGCCCCGCGACGACCGCGCCCGCGACGACCGCCGCCCACGCCGAGTCTGCTCCGTAGAGCGGGAAGCCGGCCTCGAGCGGCCCCCACGGAGCCGAAACCGTCGGCGTCACCCAGCCGTCGGCGTGGCCGGTCGCGAACGCCACGAGCAGCCAGCCCGACGAGAGCACCGTCAGGGCTCCGAGCGCCGCCCCCGAGCGCGGTGAGTGTCGTAATCCCCACGCGGCCAGCGGGACGGCGAACGGCAGGGCGGCGACGAGATGGCGGCCCGGGAACCAGAACCCGAACATCGTCGGCGCGGCGAACGCCGCCACCGCGACCTGCGCGGCGCAGACGCCGAGACAGAGCGCCGCGGCAGCCTCGACGTCGATGCGCTCCGGAACCAGGCGCCGCATCCCATCGCGGCGCGAGCGCCAGAGCAGCCATCCGCCGAGGAAGCACAGCGCGAGCACCGGCGCCCAGCGGATCAGCCCGTACTCGCGATCCAGCCAGAGGGCCACCAGCCTCGGGATGCGCTCCAGGTAGCCGACCGGGAACTCGGCGTCGGTGGCTGGCTTGACGTCCGCCGCGTATGGGGTCAGCCCCCCGAACAGCACCCGGTTGACGGGGATGAAGACCAGCAGCGACGCCGCGACGATCTCCCCGCAGAACAGCGCCACGAGCCCGCGCCGGCGCCGCATCGCCCAGCGCACCAGCCCGATCAGGATCGGAATCGCAGCGACGAGGTACTTTGGCCCCAGCCACGGCAGGACGGCGATCAGCGCCGCGGCCGCGAGCGCGTCCAGCGCCCGCAGTCGCTCTCGCACACGCAACGCCAGGAGTGCGGCACCGCACAGGATCGTTCCCGCCATCAGCTCGGGATAGATCGTCGCGCCGTACGCGATCGCGGGGGGCGAGATCGCGATCAGCAACGTGCCCGCCGTCGCCCAGGGTTCGGAGACGACCCGGCGAGCCAGCGCCGCCGCCAGGACGAACCCGAGGGCGGCGATCGCGGCGAGGAAGATCTGGACCCCCTTCGGTCCCGCGATCGCGTAGGCCGGAGTGATCGCCAGCGCGAAGCCGACCCCGTGGGGCTCGTGGATGCGCCCGCCGGTCGGCCGCCCGTGGACGTCGAGCGCGAACGGGTAGAACCGCGAATAGGCCTTCGCTGCGTACTCGTCGGTCAGGTCGAAGTCGCCGTCGGAGACGATCGACTCCGCCGTCAGCAGGTAGTGGGGTTCGTCCCCGCCGTAGTCGGAGGACAGGAACGCGTCGACGTTCAGCGTCGCGGCATAGAGACCGAACAGAGCCGCCCACAGGACCAGCCAGCGGGCAGCACTCGTCCGGAAGACGGTCAAGGGGAGACCGTCACCCGATCAGGCGCCGAGCGCCCGCGCGATCACCATCTGCTGCACCTCGTCGGTGCCTTCGCCGATGGTCAGGATCTTCGCGTCGCGATACATGCGGCAGACCGGGTACTCCTCGATGTAGCCGTAGCCGCCGTGGATCTGCACGGCCTCCTCGGCAGCGCGCACGGCGAGCCGGCCCGTCTTGAGCTTGGCCTGCGCCGCGGTGAGCGTGAAGTTGCGGCCCTGGTCCTTGAGCTTCGCCGCCTTGTAGGTCAGCAGCCGCGCGGCTTCGATCTCCGTGGACATGTCGGCGAGCTTGGCCTGGATGGCCTGGAACTTCGAGATCGACTGGCCGAACGCCTTGCGCTCCTTGGCGTAGGCCAGGGCCTCGTCGAGGGCACCCTGCGCGAGGCCGACGCCCATCGCGGCGACGCCGATGCGGCCGATGTCGAGGATGTGCAGGAACTGCTTGAACCCCTGGCCGCGAGGACCGAGCAGGTGCTCCTCGGGGACCTTGCAGTCCTCGAAGGTGAGCGGCCGCGTGTCCGACGCGTTCCAGCCCATCTTGCGGTACGGCTCGCCCTGCGAGTAGCCGGGCGTCCCGTTCTCGATGATCAGGTTCGAGATCTCGCCGTCGCCGGTGCGAGCGGTGATCGCGACATGGCCGGAGATGTCGGTCCCGGCGTTGGTGATGAACTGCTTGGTCCCGTTGATCGTCCACTCGCCGTCCTCCAATGAGGCGCGCGTGCGCACGTTGCCGGCGTCCGACCCGGCCTCCGGCTCGGTCAGCCCGAAGGCCCCGAGCTTGCGGCCGGCGCACAGATCGGGCATCAGGCGTTCCTTCTGCTCGTCGGTGCCGAACAGGTAGATCGGCTGAGTACCCAGCGAGGTGTGCGCGCACATCGTGATCGCGACCGAGGAATCGACCCGGGTCAACTCCTCCACGGCGATCGCGTAGGCGAGCGAGTCGGCGCCCGCGCCGCCGTATTCCTCCGGGAACGGGATCCCCATGAAGCCGAGGTCGCCCAGCTTGCGGACGATCTCGTACGGGAACTCCTTGTGGCGGTCGAGGTGCTCGGCGACCGGGGCGACCTCCTGCTCGGCGAAGTCGCGGACGGTCCGGCGGATCAGCTCGTGGTCGTCTGAGAGGTCGAAGTCCATGGTCGCCCGAGCCTACGACGCGCTCGTGGAGGCCGAGCGGCGGGCGAGTTCGATCAACAGCCGGACGCCCCAGCCCGTGCCGCCCTTGCGCGCGTAGTCGCGCCCCGTGTTGTCGGCCACGCCCGCGATGTCGAGGTGCGCCCAGGGCGTGTCCTCGACGAAGCGATGGAGGAACTCCGCGCCAGAGATCGACGAGGCCTTCGGGGATTCGGTGCTGTTGACGATGTCGCCGTAGCGGCCCTTGATCGCATCGGCGTAGGATGGGTGCAGCGGCAATCGCCAGACGACCTCGCCGCTGACCTCGCCGGCCGCCGTGACGGCGGCGCACCAGTCGTCATCGGTCGCGAACACGCCGGCGTACTGGTCACCGAGAGCGGTCACGATCCCGCCCGTGAGCGTGGCGAGGTCGACGATCCGCTCGGCCCCGCAGTCGCGCGCGTGGGCCAGGCAGTCGGCCAGCACGAGCCGGCCCTCGGCGTCGGTGTTGATCACCTCGATCGTCACCCCGGTCTTGGCCCGCACGATGTCGCCGGGCTTGACGGCGCGCCCGCTCGGCAGGTTCTCCGTGGCGCCGATCACGGTGACCAGGCGCACGGGCAACTGCAGGCGCGCGATCGCCTCCGTCGCGTGCAGGACGGCGGCCGCACCGGACATGTCGAACTTCATGTCCGACATGCCCTTGCCCGGCTTCAGCGAGATGCCGCCGGAGTCGAAGGTCACGCCCTTGCCGACGAAGCCGAGCACCGGGCCGGTCGCGCCCGGCCCGTCGTAGCGCAGCGTGATCAGCGCGGGCTCCTCGTCGGAGCCCTGGGCGACGGCGGAGAACGCACCCATGCCGGCGGCGCGGATCTGCTCGCGACCGAGGACCTCGCAGTCGAGTCCGAGCTCGGCGGCGAGCTTGCGGGCGCGCTCGGCGATGCGGGTCGGGGTCTTGTCGTTGGAGGGCGTGTTCTGGAGGTCGCGCGCGGCGTTGGTCGCGGTGGCGCCGATCGCAGCGGCCTCGACGATCGCGCTGCGGTCGCCGTGGTCGGAGATGACGAGCTCCTGCGGGCCGGACGGCTCGTCGTCGGCTCCCCGCGACTTGTAAGCGTCGAAGCGGTAGGCGGCCAGCAGGGTGCCCTCGACGAAGCCGGCGGCGATCGCGTCGTCGAGCTTGTGCGGGAGCTCCCAGCACAGGACCTTCGTCCCCAGCTCGGACGCCCGGCCGAGCGCCACGGCGGCAGCGACGCGCGCGCGCTCGGCGTCGAACTCGTCCCGCTTGCCCAGGCCGATCAGCACGATTCGCAGGTCGTCGGCGTGGACGACGGCGAGCGACTTGAAGCGCGTCCTGGCCTCGCCGGACTCGAGCAGTCCGGTCAGCACGTCCCCCTCGACGTCGTGGGGGATGCCCTCACCGTCGAACGCGCCGACGACGATCGTGTCGGCCTGGCTGTCACGGGGGGAGGAGGTGGTGGAGCGGACGCGCATGGCGCCGGAGGCTAACCTCGTCCCCCCTCGCAACGACTTCTGGAGACCGACTCCCCATGCCCAAGACCGTGATCCTGAGCGCCGCCCGAACGCCGATCGGCAAGATGGGCGGAGGGCTCGCCTCGCTCCCCGCCACCGACCTCGGCGGCATCGCGATCCAGGCCGCGCTCGAGCGCGCCGGCGTTGACGGCGCCGACGTCGACCATGTCGTCATGGGCACCGTCATCCAGGGCGGCCAGGGCCAGATCCCGTCGCGCCAGGCCCAGATCAAGGGCGGCATCCCGATCGCGGTCTCCTCGGAGACGATCAACAAGGTCTGTGCCTCCGGCATCCGCGCGGTCGGCCTGCTGGATTCGGCGATCCGCGCCGGCGACGTCGAGGTCGGCGTCGGCGGCGGCATGGAATCCATGTCCAACGCGCCGTACCTGCTCAAGTCCGCGCGCTTCGGCTTCCGCATGGGCGACGCGCAGGCGATCGACTCGATGGTCTCCGACGGCCTGACGAGCGC
>Ga0136633_1001876_pt1 | contig 15035 bp, 12 predicted proteins | sample AntDrymeUQ832206_2_FD_105494 | JGI IMG/M metagenome (GOLD analysis project Ga0136633, IMG submission 105494) | Polar desert sand microbial communities from Dry Valleys, Antarctica - metaG UQ83 (22.06) | ecosystem: Environmental > Terrestrial > Soil > Desert | place: Antarctica: Dry Valley... | reverse complement strand
GCGGAGACGCCGCATGCGCCGGTCGGGATACGCCATGGCCAGATCGTACGACGCCGTCGAACCTCGAGGGATGGCCACGCTTGCTTCGTCAGCGTTCTCCACCGCTTAGAGGCCTTGTGGCGAGCCCGTCGATGAGGGCGGCCACGAGGGCCGGGATCGACGCCGTCTCGGCCTCGGCTGCAACTTTGAGCCCGGCACGCCTGCAGGCCGCGGACGTGACCGGGCCGATGGACGCGACCGCCTTCGGGGTCTCCTCTCGAGTGGCCGCGGCCAGCCACGCCTCGACGGTGGAGGCAGAGGTGAAGCAGATGGCATCCGCCGCCGCGGCCCGCAAGATGAGCTCAGGCGCAACCCGGGCGGAAACCGTCCGGTAGGCCTCAACCGCAATCACCTTCCAGCCCTTGGCGCCCAGACCGTCAGCCATCGTCGGGCCCGCCCGGTCAGCTTGGGGAAGCAGGACGTGGCCACCAGGCGGAGCGTGTGGAAAGGCCGCGACCACGGCCTCGGCATTCGCCTTGGCTGGCACGAGGTCCGCCACCACTCCTCGGCGAGCCAGCTCCTCGGCCGTCGACGCGCCGACAGCGGCGACGCGCACGGAGCCCAGGGCCCTCGCGTCGTGGAGGTGGTCGAAGAGCGCGGCGACGCCGTTCACGGAGGTCACCACGACCCATTGGAAGGCGTCTGCGATGCCGCTGGTCGCTCGCTCCAGAGCAGCGCCTCCGTCGATCGGGGGCTCGGTCCTGATGGTCGGGACCTCGATCACCTGGGCTCCCGAGGCGCGCAGAGCCGACACGAGGGTGGACGATTGCGTCTGGGCGCGGGTCACCACGACGGAGCGACCGAAGAGCGGACGGCTCTCGAACCAGGAGAGGTCCAGGCTGGCCACCTCCCCGATCACGATGGCGCAAGGAGGTTCGAGGGCGGCATCGCCGAGAGCGGCCAGGGTCGTGCGGGTCGTGCGCTGGTCGGGCCGCGTGCCCCACCGCACGGCGGCGACCGGCGTCGCCGCAGGGCGGCCCCCTTCGATCAGGCGGCGGGCGATCTCGCCCCTGTGCGCCACCCCCATGAGGACCACGATGGTGTCGCCGGCCCGGGCCAGGTGCGGCCAGTCGATGTCGTGGTCGACCCCGTGGCGGCTGTGCCCGGTGACGACGGTGAAGGAGGTGGACAGGCCCCGGTGGGTGAGGGGGATGCCGGCGTATGCGGGGGCCGCGACGGCGGAGGTGATGCCGGGCACGACCTCGAACGCCACCCCCGCGGCGAGAAGGGCCTGGGCCTCCTCCCCCCCGCGGCCGAACACGAACGGGTCACCTCCCTTGAGCCGCACGACGGTCGCCGCAGCGCGGCCGTGCTCGACGAGTAGGTCGTTGATGGCGTCCTGCTGAACGGGACCGCCGGGGGTCTTGCCCACGTCCACGCGCAGCGCCGACAGAGGCGCCAGGTCGAGCAGGCTCGGCTCGGCCAACCGGTCGTGCACCACGACGTCGGCCCGGCCCAGAAGATCCGCTGCTCGAACGGTGAGCAGACCCGGATCGCCCGGCCCCGCGCCCACGAGGTACACGGTCACTGGTCGGACCGCTTCTTCGTCACGGTCACTGGCACCATGCGCGCCACCACGCGGACCAAGGGCGGCCTCATCCGCCGGTCTCCATCAGGAGCCGGCTCGCCAGTGCGCCCGGGTCGCCATTCGTCGTCTCGCCCCGCGCGACCCAGGCACCGTCTTCCGCTGCGATGAGGGCCCGTAGGCGCAGGCCGTCTACGCCCTCCGTGGCCAGGGCGCCGACGGGCAGGTCGCATCCCGACCCGATGGCGGCCAGGAAGGCCCGCTCGGCGTCGACGCAGCGTCGGGCGCGGGCGTCCTCGATGGCCGAGAGCCGGGTGAGCGCCTCGTCGTCGTCGGCCCGGCACTCGACGGCCAGCGCCCCCTGTGCCACCTGCGGTAGAAGCACCTCTGGTTCCAGCACGACCGCGGCCTGATCGGCCCAGCCCAGACGCTCGAGCGCAGCAAAGGCGGCAACCACGGCCCCCCCGTCCGGCACCTTGGCGAGCCGCGTGGCCATGTTGCCTCGCAGCTCGACGAACACGAGGTCGGGCCGTAGCACCATGAGCTGGGCCCGCCTCCGCACACTGCCGGTCGCAACCCTGGCTCCCTGGTCGAGGTCGTCCAGGGCGCGACCGACCAGGCAATCGCGCACGTCGCCCCGCTCGGGGACGCAGGCCAGAACCAGCCCGGGAGGCGCCGGACCCGATGGGAGGTCCTTGGCCGAGTGGACCGCGAGGTCCGCTGCGCCGGACACCAAGGCCGCCTGCACCTCCTTCACGAAGACGCCCTGACCCCCGAGCTCGTGGATGGGACGGTCGATCATCAGGTCGCCGAGCGTCTCCATCGGCACGATCTCACAGCGCCGGCCGAGCAGCTCCGCCACCCGATGCGCCTGCCACAGCGCGAGCGGCGACGACCGCGTGGCGATGCGCAGCACCCGATCCATGCACCCATCGTCGCACCCGCCGAACCTGAGGGCGTATTTCGGACGCCGCGAGTGGGGTAGAGGTGCAGGCATGCTGAAGACGATCGTCAAGAGCCTGGCCACCCGCCGCCTGGCCCGGCTCATTCCGATTGCCCGCGTGCTCGTAATCGCCCAGCTCGCCCTCCTGGCCAAGCGGCACGTCCAGCTGCTCGAGCCTGCCGACCGCTGGCGCTTCGCCGACCTCGTGCGGCGGGGACGGGCCCTCACTCCGGCCGAGAAGGACGAGCTCCGGGCGCTGACCGCCAGGCTGGACCCGAAGGCGTTCGCGCTCACGGCCGTGGACCACCTGTCCCCGGTGCCCATCCCCGACCGGGTGAAACGACGCTTGAGCTAGCCGCTCACGGAGCTGCCGGCGGGCTGCTCGGAGCGCACGAGAAGCGCCCGCTGGCGTCGGGGGGCGTGCAGACGACGGCGCCGCTCGGAGCGGCTGGCGCGGACGAGGGCGTGGTCGATGTCGTCGGAGCGGTTGTCGAAGCCGTGGTCGAGGTGGACTGCGCCAAGCGGGCCAGCTTCGCCAGCTGATCGGGCGGCAGGCTGCTGCAGCGGCTCGTGCTCCCGCTGGCCGCGGTGAACCTGCACTTGACGGTGAACGAAGAGAGGGCCACCGGGAAGGGAACACCGGAGCGCTGGCACTGGCCCTTCCCGTAGTCGCTGCTGAACTCCGCCACGACGGCCACGGCGCAATCCATGGGCGCACCTTCGAGGGCCTCGGGGCGCACGCAGGTCACGGGGTGACCCTCCGTGATCACCCCGTTCGTGGGCACCTCACACCTCGTCGCGTGTTGACGCTCCGGTGCCCGTTCCACCTCGATCTTGCCGAGTCCGACCTTGGCGTCGATCACCAGGTTGACGGGAGGGCCGAGGTCGCTGACCCGGGTGACGTCGATCCCGGGTCCCCGCTGCTGGGTCCCGAGAAGGTGCGCCGAGCCAGCCCCGAGGCGGGCGTTCACTCTCACCACTGCGTCAGCCGGCACCACCACCCTGAGCTTGCCCATGGCCACCCTCGCCTCGACCAGGGTGGGCTCCGGACCAAGCTCCACAGAGGTGAGGTCGAGGACGAGACGGCCGACGCCGTGGCGGTAGCTCTTCGTGAGCGGCTCCCCCGCACCGACCACGACGGTCCGGTCGCCTGATGGACCGGAGAGAGAGGTCAGGCCTAGAGCGAGCACCCCGGCAACGCCGAGCACGGCTATAGCGGCGATCAGACCGGCAGGCCGGGCCCTCTTCACGACAGCAGCGACGAGCACGGTGATGCCGACGACCCCGATGACCGCCGGGAGGGCGGGCCACCGCATGCTCGCCACCCCGGAGGCCACCAGGATTGCTCCGTTGGCCAACACCAGGAAGGCTCCTATCGCCACAAAGGCTCCGAAGAGGCGAAGCAGGTCGTGGCCGGTCGTGCGCCAGTTGATGGCGCTCCCGAGTGGGGAGGACACCGGGGGCATCCACGGTTGAGACGCCTGACCGTCGCCGGGGTACCCAGCCGCTGGGTAGCCGGGCGGGTTGGAGTCGCGGCGGGTCCAGAGGACAGCGGCACCGACACCGATGAGAACCAGGCCCCAGCCCGGACCCCCGCGACCGTCCCCGAAGGGCCAGCCGTCGAACATCCGGCCCACGGAGATCACGCCGGCGATGCCGAGGGCTATCCGCAGAAAGAGCCGCTGGTCATGGGGGAGCTCCCGGGCCGGCTCCCCCGCGCTCTCGTCCTTCATCACGAAGCACAGCACGATGTAGGCCACGACGCCCCAGCCCGAGAGGCCGGCCACCGCGAAGAGGATGCGTACCAGCGTTGGATCGATGTTCGCGGCGGCTGCTAGCCCGGCGGCCACGCCCTTCACCTTGCGGTCGGTGACCGACTTGCGGAGGTGCCACGGCCGGGGCCCGGCCGGGGGGCCGGTGGAAGAGCTCGGGTCCGGAGGCGCTCCTGCCTCCTGGTCCTGGTCCGCCGGTCGTTCTGCGCTGATGTCGTCCACGTCACGGACCTTGCTCCGCCCCAACCCCCGCCGGCCATAGGGGATGTCCCTGGTCGTGCTCTCAGGGTGACGCCGTGCGACGCTGGTGCCGATGGCCGCAACCGGACACAGCTTGACTCGGCGCCCGCGCCAGGGGCGGCTCGTGGCCGGTGTCTGCGCCGGACTCGAGCCCGCCGTTGGCGTGCCCGTAGGCCTCATCCGTTTCGCCTTCCTCCTCGGAGGACTGGCCGGCGGGGTCGGCGTCTTCGGCTACCTGGCCGCAGTCGTCTTGCTGCCCGAGGCCGACGGCGCTGTCGCGCCCACCCGGCGGCGCGACCCCATCGAGCTCGCCGCTCTGATCAGCATCATCATCGGCGGCTTCCTCCTCTGCCGCTCCTCAGGTCTTTGGCTGGGTGACGTCGTCGGTTTCCCCGGAGCGGTCGCCGCGGCCGGCGTGGCGCTCGTATGGGGACGGCCCGAGGGCCGGGCCGCTGTGCTTGGGCCCGTCGGTCCGCTGCGCGTGGCTGTGGGCGTGACGCTCGTGACGCTCGGCGCCGCAGCGTTCCTCGCGGCCACGGGTGACATCGGGGTGCTGGGCCGGAGTCTGGTCCCTGTGGGCGTCGTCGTCGCAGGGCTCAGCCTGGTGGCCGGCCCTGCTGTGGGCCGTCTCTTCGAGGCTCTCCGAGCCGAGCGACGGGAGCGGATCAGGTCGGAGGAGAGGGCTGAGGTCTCGGCCCACCTGCACGACTCCGTGCTCCAGACGCTGGCTCTGATCCAGGTCCGCTCGGGCGACGACCGGGAGGTGCAGCGACTGGCCCGCCGCCAGGAGCGAGAGCTGCGGGCCTGGCTGCAGGGCCGGGACCCGGCGGGGAGTGTAGAGACGGTCGCCGAGCTCGTCGAGGCCATCGCCGCAGAGGTAGAGGACGACCACGCCGTTCGCGTTGAGGTCGTGACCGTGGGCGACGCACCGCTCGACGACAGGCTCCGCGCCCTCGGCCTGGCCGGCCGCGAGGCGATGCTCAACGCTGCCCACCACGCCGGCGTCGACAGCATCGACGCCTACCTGGAGGTGGAGCAAGACCTCGTCACCCTCTTCGTGCGCGACCGGGGCAAAGGCTTCGATCTGGAGGCGGTGGACCCCAAGCGCCGCGGGTTGACGGAGTCAGTCCATGGCCGTATGGAGCGAGCCGGGGGCCGGGCCGAGGTCCGCACTGCCCCAGGTGAGGGCACCGAGGTGGAGCTCGCCGTGACAAGGCACCCGTGACCCGCCTCCGCGTGGTGCTCGTCGACGACCACCAGCTCTTCCGTTCGGGCGTGCGGGCCGAGCTGGGCGACACTGTCGAAGTCGTCGCCGAGGCCGGCGACGTCGAACAGGCCCTTGCGGCCATCGACCTGCACCGACCCGACGTCGTGCTGGTCGACGTGCACATGCCTGGGGGTGGCGGCGGCGCCGTGATCCGGAGGGTCCACGCCGAGAGGCCCGACACCTGGTTCCTGGCCCTGTCCGTCTCCGACGCCCCGGAGGACGTCATCGCCACCATCAGGGCCGGCGCCCGGGGCTACGTCACCAAGACCATCTCGGGCCGAGACCTGGCCGACGCCATCACCCGCATCGCCGACGGAGACGCTGTGTTCTCGCCGCGACTGGCCGGCTTCGTCCTCGACGCCTTCGCCGAGGGCGGGACCTCGAGCACCTCCGCCGACCCCGAGCTGGACCAGCTCACACCCCGCGAGCGCGAGGTGCTACGACTCATAGCGCGTGGCTACGCCTACAAGGAGGTGGCCCGACGCCTCAGTCTCTCCGTCAAGACCATCGAGACCCACGTCTCCTCAGTCCTGCGCAAGCTGCAGCTCTCCAGCCGCCACGAGCTCACCCGCTGGGCCACCGACCGCAAGATCGTCTGAGCGAACAGATCGTGATCGACCCTGGGTTGGAGTAGCGACGCCGGGGCGGCGAAGATGCGTGGGTGACCGTCGCCCCTGAAGCCGGGTCGACGACCGCGTCCCCGACCCACGGGTCGCCCCTCGGAATCACCGCCGCCATCGCGTCCGTCACCGTGTTCGGTCTCGGGAACGTGCTCATCAAGCGGGTGCCGCTCACCGGCCTCGTGCTCGCCACCGACCGACTCTGGCTCGGCGCCGCGCTCTACCTCGGGGTGGTGCTGGCCCGGGGCGGACGCCCCTCGATTGCCATGCTGCGCCTGTCGTGGCGAGGAGGCGCGGCATACGGCTTGCACCTGGCGCTCGGCTTCACGGCGCTGAAGCTCACCCGTGTCAGCGACATGACGATCATCTTGGCCCTCCAGCCCGCTCTCGTCATGCTGCTCGCCCACAGGCTGTTCGGCGAGCGGGTCCACCGCTCGGCCGTCATCGGCACGGCGGTGGCCTTCGGTGGGGTCGCCATCGCCCTCAGCTCGGGAACCTCAGGAGGAGGAAGTCTCGTCGGCGACGCGCTCGCCGTCGGCGCCCTCTTCGCCTGGACGGCTTACTTCATCTGGTCCAAGCAGGCTCGCCAGGTCCTCGGGGCCTTCGAGTACCAGCTGGCAGCCACCCTCGTCGCCGCTGTCGTCGTCACACCCCTGGCCCTCGCCGTGGACGGCACCGCCGTCATCCCGCACAGGTGGGAAGACGTGGGCTGGGCCGCCCTCGTCGTGCTCGGCCCCGGCACCGGCCACCTGCTCCTCAACTGGGCCCATGCGCACGTCGAGATCACGCTCGCATCGATGCTCACCCTCGGCGCTCCCATCGCCGCAGCCATCGGCGCCGCCGTGTTCCTCGGCGAGCCCGTGCTGGCCGTCCAGGTCGTGGGCATGGCCGTGGCCCTGGCCGCCCTGGCCTGGGTGGTTGCCGCCTCAGGTCGGAGGGTCGCCGCCCTTGCTGCGGCCGACGTCTGATCCCGCCAGTGGCTCCATCGCAAAGGCGGTGAAGGGGTCGAGAGAGGTCTGGTCGGCCAGGGCGCCCCGAGCCGCAGCCTGGTCCGGCGCCACACCCTGGAGGATGCGCTTCACAGGCACCTCCAGCTTCTTGCCCGACAGCGTCCGGGGGATGACCGGCACCGCTTCGACGTGATCAGGCACGTGGCGAGGCGACAGCTGTGACCGCAGCGCCGAGCCGATCCGCCGCCGCAGCCCGTCGTCGAGCACGGCCCCGGGAGCTAGCGCCACGAACAGAAGCAGCCGGTCGTCGGCTTCGAGGTGCACGACCAGGCTGTCGGCGATCTCCGGGAACGCCTCCACCACGGTGTAGAAGTCGGCCGTCCCCAGGCGCACGCCCCCCCGGTTGAGAGTGGCGTCGCTGCGCCCCGTGATCGTGCACGACCCGCGCTCGGTGAATGTGATCCAGTCACCGTGGCGCCACACGCCTGGGAAGTCCTCGAAGTAGGCCGCCCGAAAGCGGCTGCCATCGTCGTCGCCCCAGAAGCCGACGGGCATGGACGGCATGGGCGCGGTGATCACGAGCTCGCCCTGCTCGCCGACGACGGACCGGCCCGTGGGGTCGAAGGCCGCCGCGGCCACGCCGAGCAGGGGCCGGGAGATCTCGCCCTCCCACACCGGTGTGAGCGGGTTCATCCCGACGAAGGCCGTGCACACGTCTGTACCGCCGCTGATCGAGGCCAGGAGCACATCGGGCCCGAGCTCGTCATGCACCCACGTGAAGCCTTCGGCCGGCAGCGGGGCGCCGGTGGACCCGACCTGGCTGAGCGACGACAGGTCGGCCATCTCGGCGGGGTGGAGCTCGGCCTTCCGGCAGGCCAGCAGGAAGGGGGCGCTGGCCCCGAACAGGTCACAGCGCGTCTCACCGACGAGACGCCACAGGGTGCCGAGGTCGGGGCTGGCTGGGTCGCCGTCGAACAAGACGATCGTGGTGCCCACGCAGAGGCCGGACACCAGGTAGTTCCACATCATCCACCCGGTGGTGGTGAACCACGTGAAGCGCCGGCCCGGCCCGAGGTCGTGGTGGAGGGCGAGAGCCTTTAGGTGCTCCAGGAGGATGCCGCCGTGACCGTGGACGATCGGCTTGGGCAGACCCGTCGTCCCCGACGAGAAGAGCAGGTAGAGCGGGTGGGCGAAGGGCACGGCCTCGAAGACCAGCGTCTCGTCGGTCGGTGCGAGCAGATCGTCCCAGGCCACAGCATCGGGGTGGGGTCGGGAAGGGTTCAGGTAGGGCAGCCACACGGTGGCCATGAGCCCGGGTAGCGCGGCCCGGATGTCGGCCACCTCGGACCGTCGGTCGACGTCCTTGGACCCGTAGCGGTAGCCGTCGACGGCGATGAGGACAGTCGGGTCGATCTGGCTCAGGCGGTCGACCACGCTCCGGGTGCCGAACTCCGGTGCGCAAGACGTCCAGATGGCGCCGAGGCTGGCGGTGGCGAGAAAGGCCACCACGGTCTCGGGCAGGTTGGGCATGTACGCAGCCACGCGGTCTCCCCGGCCCACGCCGAGCCGGGCGAGGCCGGCCCGGCACCGGCGCACGGCATCAGCGAGCTCGGCCCATGTGAGCTCCACCGGCTCACGGGTTTGGGAGCGGCCGACGATCGCCGTCTCGCCCGGGGCGCGCTGGGCCCGGACCAGGGCATGCTCGGCGTAGGAGAGCGTCCCCTCAGGGAACCACTCGGCCCCCGGCAGCCGGTCGCCGTGGGCGAGCGCGACGGCCGGTCGCGCATGCCAGTGCACGTCGTGGTGATCGGCCACAAGAGCCCAGAAGGATCCGAGGTCGCCGGTCGACCATGCCAAGAGGTCGTCGAAGCCTCCGAGCTCGTGGCCGACCACCTGCTCGGCGGCGTCGAGGAACGCTCCGAGACGGGTTGACCGGCGGCCGCCCGGGGGCGGCTGCCACAGCACGCGGGGCTCCGCCACGTGGGCGCCTCCCCTACTTGCGGATGTGGAGCGGGATGTAGCAGCCGGCCCGGCGACGGATCGCCAACGCCGCGATCATGGACCCGAGCAGGATCGCCGTCATGCCCGCGAGCGTGAGGCCGAACGGGGCGCCGCCGGTGGCGGGCAGGGCGCTGCCTCCGTTCGACACGCCGGCCGCCCGGATCGTCTGCTGCGGGCGCTCCACTACCTGGAGCTTGACGAGCCCGTCCGAGGTGCCGGAGGAGGTGAAGGAGAACGAATCCTCACCCAGGTAGTTCGTGTTCGGCGCGTAGGTGACCGTCTGGCCGCCGTCGCCGATGACGGCCTTGCCGTTGGCGGGCTGGGTGACGGTGAGGACACGGTCCGGGGTGCCCCGGAGGTCCACGACCACGGCGGGGGTGTTCTTGAACACGGCGACGGTGGACACGATGACGGCCCGGGGACTGCCCACGGCGACGGTGGCGGTGGCGCTGTTGTTGGCTGCGACGGGGTCCACTGTCGTGGGCGCAGTGCTCGCAGCCGTCGCCCGGAGCGCGCTACCGGTGCCTTCGATGGTCCAGGTGATCTTGACCACCTTGGTCGCGGTCCCGACGGCGATGGGGGCGAAGGTACAGGTGACGGCCCTGGTGCCGGGTGACACGCCGACCGCGCAGACGCCACCCCCGCTGTCTGTGACCTTGACGGCCGAGCCGTCGTTCTTGAGCGAGGCCGGGGGCTCGGCCACGAGCGTGATCGGATCCGACAGGTCGGGGCCGAGGTTGCTCAAGGTGTAGGTGACCGCGACATCAGCCTCACGAGGGCTCAGGGTGACGGAGGCGGGCGCGGCCACGACGACGGAGAGATCGGCCTGGCCGGGAGGCAGGGCCCGGACGAGCCCGGTCTCAGTGTCCGTTGCCGATGAGCTGGCCATCGGGGCGTACTCCACCTTGACGTGGTAGGTGGCCAGGCTCGGGTTGACGCCTGCGGGGGCGTTGACGGTGAAGGTCGTGGTCTTGTCCGTGTCCCCGGCGGCGAAGTTGACGGTCTTCGAGCTGGGGGGGGTGATGGTGGTTCCCGACGCCACATCGGGCACGAGGGTCACAGTGGCAGCGGTGACCTGGGCGACGTTCCCAGACCTGTTCATCGCCGCCGTGAAAGTGGCGTCGCGGCCGCCGGAGCCCCCCGGGGCGCTGGTGACGCTGCTCACAAGGGCGAGAACCGACTCGCCGGCGGGCGACGGGCCAGCCATGATGACCGTGCCCGTGGCACTGGTGCGAGGAGCCCCAGTGGTGCCGGGCCGGGGGCTGACCGTCACGCTCAGGGTCGCGGGTGCCGACATCTCGGGTGTCCCCTCCATCGAGAACAGGTTCACCCCCGGGCCAACCGTCACGTCGAGGTCGAGCCGTACGTTGAGACCTCGTTCAGGTGGGGCTAAGCCGTCGTTGGCAACCGTGATGTCACCCGTGAGGCCGTTGTAGGAGCACGCCACCCCAGGGATGTCGGTGGCGCACGTGGCGGTGCTGCCCGCAACGAACGGTGACGCCAGGGACACCCTCAGCACGGCGTCCTCAGTAGTGGGCACGTCGATCCGCACGACCTTCGCCGCAGTGGTGCCCCTGGTGAAGTCGGCGGGTGGGGTGACGAGGACGGGTCCGGTGAGCGAGGGCGCAGCGACCGCGCCCGTGGTCCAGAGATGGAGGACAGCCGCGACGAGGAGGAGGCTCGCGGCGAGGACTCGCGTCACCACAGCCGACCTGCGGCCACCTAAACACATGACGCGTACCATAGCGCTCTACTTGAGCGTCGGATAGGGGCCATCCGATTCATCCAGGGGGTCGCTACCCACCACGGTCAGTCCCTCCAACCCGGGTTCGGCGCGGGGATCGTGGGTGAGGGTGGTGGACCCGGCTGTCGAGTCGGTCATCAACCCGAGGGCGTCGTCGATGCTGAGGGTCGGCGCACCGGTACCCCTACCGGTGACGAGGTCCGACAGTCCGACCAGTGGATCGAGCGGTTCGATGGGGAAGTCCGACCCGGCGATCACGGGCACGCCGGCGGCCAGCAGCCCGGCCCAGTCGTAGGCCTGTGCCGTGCGGTCCTGTCCCAGGCCGGCCAGTGCAGAAGCTCGATCGGTGGCGGCGAAACCCGGCTGTATGCAGGCCACCACGCCGAGCTCTGCGAGCGTGACGACGAGATCGGGGCGGGTGACCTGGCAGTGCTCGATGCGCCATCCGGCGGCGGCGAGGGCGAGACGGTCGCCCCCGAAGGCTGCCTCGTAGCCGGCCAGCACGGCCTCGATGGCCCGGTCGCCGATGGCGTGCGTGGCTACCACCAGGCCGGCCTCCGCGAACGGCGCGGCGCGACGCGCCACGGCCGGACCGTCGAGGAACAGCACACCGCGATCTTCAGGGTCGACGTCTGCGAACGGAGCGCACAGGGCACAGGTCCGAGGTCCGAGCCACCCGTCGGCGTAGAGTTTCACACCCTCGACCTCTACCTGAGGATCACCCGTTCGGCGGGCGGCCACTGAGTCCGCACCCCCACTGCGCTCGGCCAGACCGGAAGCCACGAGGAGGCGCACGCCGACAGGCAGATCGCCGCGCTCGCGGAGGTTGAGGAGGGCGTCGAGCTCGGACCACTCGCCCATGCCGGCCTCGGTGATCCGGCACAGCCCGAGCGCCCTGGCCTTTGTCAGGCCCTCAGCCAGTCGCCCGGCGAGATGGTCGAGCGGGTCGTGGCCCGGCGGGGCCGGGGGCAGGCCCATGGGCTCGTCCATCGGAGTGGAGCCAGCCGCCGCAATTCGACGGTGGAACGCGGCCAGGCCCTCGGCGGCCCAGGGGGACGGCCCACCCGCGCTCACCCGGAGCAGGTGGGTGTGGTGGTCGACGAACCCGGGACTGACGTAGGTCATCCCTGTCAACCGAGGCGTTCGGCCCGGAGCGCCGAGCGACGCACCTTGCCGGCGTCGTCCCGCAGGGGCTCGGTGACCCGCTCGATCGACCGGGGCAGCTTGTAGCGGACGAGGCGATCGGCCAGGAAGGCCAAGATGCCGTCGTCGGCGACTTCGACCCCGGGCGCCACCTGCACGATGGCGTGCACCCTGTTGCCGAGGTCCTCATCCGGCAGCCCGACAACGCATGAGGACGTGATGCCCGGATGCTCGTCCAGCGCGGCCTCCACCTCGGCCGGGTACACGTTCGAGCCCCCGACCAGGATCATGTCGGCGCTGCGGTCGCCCAGGTAGAGGTAGCCGTCGGCGTCCATCCATCCCATGTCGCCGAGAGACTCCCAGCCGCCATCCATCGTCCTGGCCTCGGCCCCCACGTAGCGGTAGGTGGCGGCCCCTGGGGGGCGCATGAAGACCTCACCCAGCTCGCCGGGAGGCAGGTCATCACCTCCGGGTCCGACGATCTTCATCTCCCCGAACGCCGGCCGCCCCACCGAACCCCGGTGGTCGAGCCACTCGGTGCCCGTGAGCATGGTGGCCGACTGCGCCTCGGTGCCGGCATACAGCTCGATGATCTTCTCCGGGCCGAGCCAGCGGATCCACGCCTCCTTCAACCACGGAGGGCAGGGGGCGGCCACGTGAAAGACCGTCTCCAGGGAGGAGACGTCATAGCCGTCACGCACCTCCTCCGGCAGCCTCCAGATGCGCTGCAGCATGGTCGGCACCGTGTAGAGCCAGTCCACCCGGTGCTCTTGAACAAGGGCGAGGGTGCGCTCGGCGTCGAACCGGGGCATCACCACGACGTGGTTGCCCAACAGCAGAGCCGACGAGGCGAAGGCGAAGGGCCCGTTGTGGTAGAGCGGTCCGGTGCACAGGTGCACGCCGCCGGAGCGCTGGCCGGTGAGCATCCCGAGGATCACCACGCCCTCAGTCAGGGCCTTGGCGGTGGACACGATGAGCTTCGGCCGGCCCGTGCTGCCGCCTGAAGTCGGCGCCTTCCACGAGGGCGAGACGACGATCGGCAGCGGGGCGTCGGAGAGCGACGGGTCGGCCTCGTGGCCCGCAGGAAGGGAAGGCACCGAGGGGTGGGCCAGGCCGATCACGAGGCGGGGCTGGGCCAGGTCCATGATGGCGTCGAGCTCGCCCTTGGGGAGCCGCGACGACACCTGCTGGGGCGTGGCCCCCAGCTTCCAGCAGGCGATGGCAGCCTCGAAGAACCCGACCGAGTTGGGGAGCCCGATGGTGACGAGGTCGCCATCGACCACACCCCGGGCCGCAAGGTCGCGGGCCAGCCTGTTGGTGCGGACCTCAAGCTCCGCCCGGGAGAGCGATCGTTCATGGTCGGTGAGAACGGGGCGACGCGGGTCCGCCTCTGCGAGCTGGGCCAGCGTCGTGACCATCGGCGTGGCCTCTTCGTCTGCCATCAGTCCCGTCCTACTCCTGGACGAGCTCGATGAGCGTTCCGAAGGCGGCCTTGGGGTGCACGAACGCCACAGTCGTGCCCCGACTACCCGGGCGGGGGGCCTCGTCGATGGTACGCCCGCCCATGTCCTTCACGGCCTGCAGGGCGGCGGCGCAGTCGGCGACCCGGTAGCCGATGTGGTGCAGCCCCTCACCCTTCTTCTCCAGGTACTTCGCCACGGGCGAGTCAGGCCGGGTCGGCGTCAGCAGCTGCACGTAAGACTCGGCCACCTTCAGGAGGGCCTCCTCCACGCCGTCGGACTCGACGATCTCCCGGTGGTCCACCTCGGCCCCGAACACGTCTCGGTAGTAGGCGATCGCCGCCTCCAGGTCGTTGACGGCGATGGCGATGTGGTCGATCTCGGTCAGGAGCCCGGTCATGTCCGGCATCCTGTCACCTGGAGCGTGCCCTGGCTCAGGCCCCGCGGCGCTGGAAGAGTGTGATCTTGTCCTCACCCACCTTCTCCCGGAAGGCGCGGTCGGCGATGCCAAGCCCGTCTTCCCGGGCCAGGCAGCGGACGCCGATCTTGCCCTCGTGCAGGTTGCGGTGCACCTGATAGGCCGCCTCGCCCACGTCGTCGAGCCCGTATGTGGTGGACAGGATGGGCTGGATCCGACCCTGGCAGATGAGCTTGTTGGCCTCGTAGGCCTCGCGGTAGTTGGCGAAGTGCGAGGCCTTGATGGATTTGAGCTTCATCCATAGGTGTCGGTTGTCGTACTCGATCATGTAGCCCGACGAGGCCGCGCACGTCATGATCAACCCGCCACGCTTGGCGATGAAGACGCTCGCCCCCATGGTCTGGCGACCCGGGTGCTCGAACACGATGTCGGGGTCCTCGCCCACCAGGGCCCTGACGTCCTTGCCGAGGCGGCGCCACTCGGCCTCGTCCTGGGTCGTCTCGTCGGACCAGAAGCGGTAGCCCTTCTCGCTGCGGTCGATGGCGGCTTCGCATCCGAGCTCTTGCAGGAGCTGCACCTTGTCGGGGTTGGACACCACGCCGACCGGGGTGCCGCCCCCGTTCAGGACGTACTGGATGGCGTATCCCCCGAGACCGCCGGTGGCGCCCCACACGAACACCACGTCGCCCTGCTTCATCCCGGCGCCATTGCGGGAGACGAGCATGCGGTACGAGGTGGAGTTGCAGAGCGCGTTGACGGCCGACTCCTCCCACGTGAGGTGCTCAGGCTTGGCCAGAAGCTGGTTGGCCTTCACGATCGAGAGCTCGCCCAGGCCGCCGAAGTTGGTCTCGAAGCCCCATATGCGCTGGTTGGCAGCGAGCATCGAGTCGTCGTGGGCGGAGGGGTCCTGATC
>Ga0136633_1001875_pt1 | contig 15036 bp, 15 predicted proteins | sample AntDrymeUQ832206_2_FD_105494 | JGI IMG/M metagenome (GOLD analysis project Ga0136633, IMG submission 105494) | Polar desert sand microbial communities from Dry Valleys, Antarctica - metaG UQ83 (22.06) | ecosystem: Environmental > Terrestrial > Soil > Desert | place: Antarctica: Dry Valley... | reverse complement strand
CGCGGTCATGAGGTGGAGGGCTCCGCGCATCGCCCACGTCTTGACGAGCGTCCGCTTTTGCCAGAGGGCGTCGCGGACGTCGTCGCGTCGAAGACCGTCGAGCCGGGCGTTGAGCTGAAGCTCGGCCGCACTCATCACCTGGGCCTGGATCGCGACGTGATGGTCGACGACGTCGAGGAGGCGAGTGGCCGGCAGCCGCTTCGTGATGTGCTGGCGGTCGAGCCGAAGCGAAGCGATCCTGAGCCAGGTCGTCGACACTGCCGGCTCGGAACGTGGTCTGGGCATGGGGCGACGATACTGGCCGGCATCGGGCGTGCGCTGGCCGGATGCGCGACACTAGGGCCGCAAGAAGCCGGAGGAATCGACCAGTGGCCAAGGTGACGATGCCCCAGCTCGGCGAGAGCGTCGCCGAGGGGACGATCGGCAAGTGGCTCAAGAAGCCCGGCGACACGGTCGCGAAATACGAGCCGCTCCTCGAGGTCATCACCGACAAGGTCAATGCCGAGGTCCCGTCGCCGTTCGAGGGCGTGCTCAAGGAGATCCTCGTCGAGGAAGGCGCGACCGTCCCGAATAACGCCGAGATCGCGATCATCGAGACGGCCGAGGAGGCCGGAGGCAGCGCGGCCGCCGACGCTCCGCCGCCGAAGGCGGCTTCGGTGGCGACGGAAAGGGAGGCCGCGCCATCCGAGCCGGACACCGGCGGCCCGACGGTGGAGCTCAAGACACCGCAGGCGCCCGGCGGTGCCGGCGGCGCCGGACCGGCAGGTTCGGACGAGGGGCCCGAGCGTGCGGCTCCCGAGCGCCCGGCCACTGAGCGCGAAGTGCCCGAGCGTGCGGCGGCATCCGCGGCTGCGCCGCCCACCGCGACCGCCACCGAGACGCCGGGCAACGCCGACGCGCGCATGACGCCCGCGGTCCGCCGGCTCCTTCGCGAGCACGGGCTGACCGCAGCCCAGATCGCCGGCACGGGCGGTGGCGGAAGGATCACCCGCGACGACGTCACGAACTTCGTCGAATCGCAGCGCACGGGCCAGCCGGTCAACGGCCAGTCGGCGGCCGCCGCGTCCGCACCGGCGTCGCCCGCGGCCCCTGCCGCGCCCCAATCGCAATCTGCCCCGACGACCGCTCCTGCGCCCGGCGCAAGCCGCGCCGCGGCACCGGCGGGCCAGCCCATCGAGTTCCCGGCCGGCGCCGACGAAGTGCTCGTGCCGATGACGCAGATGCGCAAGGGCATCGCCGCGCAGATGACGAAGGCGCTCCTGGCGCCGCACGCCTACGTCCAGATGGAGGTCGATGCGACACGACTCGTCGCATTCCGCGATCGGGCAAAGCGCGACTACCAAGCGAAGGAGGGCACGTCCCTCAGCTTCGTGCCGTTCGTCGTCAAGGCCGTCTCCGAGTCGCTCAAGCGCAACCCCACCTTCAACGCGCACTGGAGCGATCAGGGCCTGCTCGCAAAGCGCCGGATCAATGTCGGCGTTGCCGTGGCGGTCGACGAGGGCCTGATCGTGCCGGTCATCCGCGACGCCGATCAACTCTCGATCCACGGGCTCAACGCCGCAATCGCGGACGTCGCCGCGCGCGCCAAGATCGGCAAGTTCAAGGTCGACGACTTCGGTGGCGGCACATTCACCGTCGACAACACCGGCTACCTCGGCACCAATCTCGTGATGCCGATCCTCAACGTGCCAGAGGTCGGGATCGTAACGATGGAGGCGATCACCAAGCGGCCGGTCGTCGTCTCGACCCCCGACGGCGACGTCATCGCGATCCGATCGGTGATGAACATGGTCCTCGGCGTGGATCACCGCGCGAACGACGGAGCAGGGGGAGCCGCCCTGCTCCGCGACATCAAGGCGTGGCTCGAGTCGGTGGGGCCGAACACCCCGATCTATTGAGCGCCGAGCGGCGATGCGCCCCTTCGTGACGGGCGGCGCCGGGTTCATCGGCCGGCGCGTCGTCGCGCGGTTGCTCGAGCGCGGTGACTCCGTGGTATGCCCGGTCCGCGACCCTGATCGCGCAGCCGACCTCGCGGCCTCAGGTGCGCAGCTCGTCCAAAGTGACCTGTCGGACGTCAGCGCGCTCGAGACGCAGATGCGCGGCTGCGACGCCGTGATCCACGTTGCCGGGAGCTACCGGGTCGGGATCATGCCGGGCGAGCGGCCTGCAATGTGGGACGCGAACGTCGGTGCGACGGAGCGAGTCCTCGACGCCGCGAGCGCGGCGAGCGTGCCGCGCATCGTCCACGTCTCCACGGTCAACGCATTCGGCAATACGCGGGGTGCGATCGTCGACGAGACGTTCGAGCGTGATCTCGGGCAGGGCTTCCTGTCCTGGTACGACGAGACGAAGCTCCGCTCGCACGAGGCGGCCGAAGAGCGGATCGCTCGCGGCGTACCGATCGTCATCGTCCAGCCGGGTGGCGTGTACGGCCCAAACGACCACTCCGGTGCAGGAGCCCAGGTCCGGCTGGCGTATGAGGGTCGCCTCCCGTATCGGGCCCTCGAAGACGCCGGCCTGTCGTGGGTCCACGTTGACGACCTCGCCACCGGGATCGTCGCCGCGATGGACCGGGGCCGGATCGGTGAGGCATACGTCATGGCCGGGCCATCACTCCGCCTGGGCGAGGCCATGGCCCTTGCAGCGAGGTTGGCCGGTCGACGGCTGCCGGCCTTGCGCATCCCGACGCCTCTCCTGCGGCTCATGGTGCCGTTCGGAAGCCTCATCGGCCAGCCGAACCTTCGAGAGGTTCTCTCGGCGTCCGATGGCGTCACCTACTGGGCGTCCAGCGCGAAGGCGGAGCGCGAGCTTGGCTTCCGGGCGCGCGACCTCGAGACCGGGCTCCGCGACACCTTCGGCGTTGGCTGACTACACTCCGGGCATGGCCCGCGAGCTTCCGATGTACTCGCCTCCGGGGGGCCACGGCCACGCTGCGGCCGAACCCCTGACGATCGCCATGGGCGGCGGCGCATTCGGCGAGCCAGCCGCGGACGGCTCCGTCGCCCTGCGTCGCCATCCCGACTGGATCCGTGCCCGGATGCCGTCCGGGGACAACTACCAGGACCTGAAGCGACTGCTCCGCGGCCTGAACCTGAACACGGTCTGCGAGGAAGCGCACTGCCCGAACATCGGGGAGTGCTGGGACCAGCGGACCGCGACGATCATGATCCTCGGCGACACGTGCACCCGCGCCTGCGGGTTCTGCAACGTGAAGACCGGCCGCCCCACCTGGTTCGACGAGGACGAGCCACGTCGCGTGGCCGAGGCGATCGCGCAGCTCGGCCTCGAGCATGTCGTGGTCACGAGCGTCGCCCGTGACGATCTGCCCGATGGTGGCGCGCACGTTTTCGCCGACACGATCCGGCGGCTGCGCGAGGCGGTTCCCGGGATGGGCGTGGAAGTCCTGATCCCCGACTTCAACGGCGATGAGGCGCCGCTCCGCGCGGTGATGGAGGCTCGGCCGGACATCCTGAACCACAACCTCGAAACCGTCGAACGCCTGCAGAAGCCTGTGCGCAAGCGGGCTCGCTGGGATCGAACGCTCAGCGTCCTCGAGCGGGCGAAGGTCTACGCCGCCGAGATCCCGTACGCCGTACACACGAAGAGCTCGTTGATGGTTGGGCTGGGGGAAACGCGCGAAGAGCTGTCGGCAGCGTTCGTCGCCCTCCGCGAGGTCGATTGCGACGTCCTGACGATCGGGCAGTATCTCCGCCCCTCGCCCAGGCACCTCCCGCTCGAGCGTTACTACCACCCGGACGAGTTCGCCGAGATGAAGTCCGAGGCGCTCGCGCTCGGCTTCCGGCACGTCGAATCGGGGCCCCTCGTGCGCTCCAGCTATCACGCCCGCGACCAGGTCCCCGGCGCCGAGCTCAAGCGCCTCCGCCGCCAGGCGACGATCGGCGTAGCAGGTCCCACTCCGACCGAGGCGACGCTCCGCTAGCTATCGGTCCCAGGGGACCGGGTTGTTCCCGGCGGGCCAGGGACCTGCCGCCTTCAGCCTCCGACGGGCCCCCGCGGGCGCACCATGTGCCCCAGCCCTTCCTGGCATTCCATCGCCGGAACCGGCCGCGGCCTGTTCGGGCTCGTCCGGAGGTCCTGGACCATGGGTGCCGTCACGAGGATGAACCGGCGTGGCCCGATCGGCACGCCTCGCGGCGAATCGACCGGCATGAGATCGAGGCCGGTTGGGGTCAGGATGCGCACCCCGCGTAGCTCGACTCCGGCGAGCGCGATCGTCGAGCAGCCGGGTACGTTGTGGGCAGCGCCCCCGACGACCGCGAGGATCGGATCCCGCAGGTAGTTGCGGACCTCGAGGTCGCCTGGATCCTGGCGCACCCCGGGCAGGCAGCCGAAGAGGCCGATCCCGAGGGCCAGCACCGCGAGGACCTGGAGCCGGGAGGAGAACATCACCGCACCACTGTATCCACCGCAGAGCGAGAAACTCCCGGCGGGAGGCCGGCGTCCCGGTGGCATGCGGATCCGAGTCGCGGCCGGCCTGATCTCAACTCTGGTGGCACTCGTTGCGTGCGGTAGCCCAACGCCATCGCCCTCAACGGTGGCCGGACAAGCAATTGGGTGCTTCGGCGTAGAGCTCCAGGAATGCCGGACTGTTGCAGCCGGCGCGCTGGCATGGCTCCCAGCAGGGGGGCCACTCGTCACCTACGTTCAGGTTAGCAGCACCGACTGCGACAGTGGCCAGTGCGAGGGCCTGGCCTCGGTGAGGCTCGAGCTCCTGGGTGCGGAACCGCGCGTGGTATCGGTGAAACTCGTCGAAGGGACGGTGGTCGACGTGACGCCAACTGACGTGTCCAATTCGAGCGTTCCTGTTGACCCGTCATCCCCCCGACTGACTGCCAACCTCGTGCCATTCGAGCTCGGACACTGCGGGATCTGGAGCGGGATCGACGTCGACAGCAGCTTCTGGGATCCCGTCGGCTCTGTGAACGAGGCACATCCCGACCTTATCAACAGCGCAGACGCTACGTTCCTCCTGACCTCGACTACGACCGCCACGCTCCGAACGAGTGGCGGCCTGACACTCCAGCTGGTCCGCCACCAGGGCCCGAAGTTCCTGCCGGGGTGCGACTGATCCCCCTGTCCATTCGGACCTGGGCTATCCTCGGACCATGGCACGGACGCTCTCCCGGAAGGTCCCGCTCGCCGAGCTGCACTGCCATCTCGGCGGCGCGGTGACCCCGGCGATCATGTGGGGAATTGCCCACGCCCAGGGGATCAAGCTCCCTACCAAGGACTACTGGGAATTCCGCGACATGATCACGGTGTCGGCGCGGTCCCGATCGTTCGACGGCTACCTCCAGCTGTTCCACTGGACGGAGTTGATCCAGAGCTCACCGCTCGCCGTCGAGCGCAGCGTCTACGAGGTCGTCGGGGGCGCGTACCGGAAGAACAACGTGACGACGATGGAGCTCCGGTTCAATCCGATGAAGCGGAACCGGGGCGGCGAGCAGGATCTCGATCACATCATCGCGGCGGCGGTTCGGGGAATGGACAAGGCGACCCTCGAATATCCCGTCAAGCCCGGCCTGATCTTCTGCCTCGACCGCGCGTTCCCGTACGAGCTCAACGAGATCATCGCGGAGAAGGCGATCGGGTGGCGCGACCGCGGCGTCGTCGGGATCGACATCGCGGGCCCCGAATCGGCGACGTTCCGCGTCGCCGATTACCGGAGGCTCTTCCGTCGGGCGCGGCAGTTCGGTCTCGGGCTGACCGTCCATACCGGCGAGGCCGGCCCGGTCGACGAGATCGCGAGAGTCGTCGAGCTGCTCGAGCCCGACCGGATCGGGCACGGCGTGAAGGCCGCCTACGACCCACGGGCGATGGAGATGATCCGGGAGCGGGGGATCGTCCTCGAGATCTGCCCCACCTCCAACCTCAACACCCGCGTCGTGTCCGGCTGGGACGAGTTCCGCTGGATCTTCGACACGCTCCGCCGCAACGAGGTCCGGTTCACGATCAACACGGACGGGCCGGAGCTGCTCAAGACGTACATCCGCGACGAGCTGGCCCAGCTCGGCCGGCTCGGGATCCTCTCGCCGGAGGACCAGCGGATCGTCGCGGAGACGTCGCTGGCGGCGTCGTTCGTGCCAAACGTGTCGGACGTCACCGCGTCCAGCCGCCTCCCGGCGCGCCGCGAGGTCGTCGAGCGCGAAGAAGCCTAGGAGCCCCGCGGCTCCTCCACGATTCGGTAGGTGCAGCAGCGGTCGCCCGACGCGATGTGCGTCTCGCGAACCACCTCCGCGCCGAGGATCTCCCGGAACAGGTCGAGCTCAGCCTGGCAGGCCGCGGCCGCCCCCCGGGCCACGTGGTAGATCGCGCAGTTGTGCTCCCTCAACCGGATCGTCCCGTCCGCCTCGAGGGTCGTCTCGGCGAGATAGCCCTGCTCGTCCTGGATCACCGCCAGCTCGCGGACACGGACCGGGAGCGGCGCATCCGGCCCGACTCGCTCGACCAGCTTGCGCCTGACGCGTTCCCCAATCTGCCGCCGACGGGCCGCGAACACCTCCTCGACGAGGTTCTCGCCACCGACGACACCGATCGCCTCGAGCAGCCCCGCGGCCAGCGCGTCGTAGTTCGCCGGGAAGAGATCCTGCGCATCGGGCGTCACGTCGTAAATGTGGCGAGGCCGCCCCACGCCGTGGCGAACGGTCTGCCGCGACACAAGGTGCGCGGCCTCGAGCGCTCGCAGCTGCTGGAGGACGCCGGTGCGGCTCGCACCGATCCGCGCTGCGAGCTCGTCGGGCGAGCCTGGGCCGTCATGGCGAAGACGGAGGAGGATCTCCCGGCGAAGCGACGAGGGCGCGGTACCGAACGGGCCGGCCGCCGTTCTCGAGCCCGCGTATCTGGCGGGACGCGGGGTAGTGGCGGCGCCGGCAGTGACGTGTTGCTCGGGCACCCGCGAAGGCTAGCACCGGGCCCCATGCGCCGCTGACCGGCGCAGCCGCGTGCGTTACCCTCGCGCCCATGGATTACGACCTCTCGAGCGAGCATGTCCTCCTGCGCGACACGATTCGCGACTTCCTCGCAAGGGAGGTCGCACCCGTCGTCGACCGCCACGAACGGGAGCGCCGTTTTCCGATCGAGATCGTCCGTCAGCTCGGCGAGATGGGCTGGCTCGGTATTCCGATTCCTGAGGACGAGGGCGGCGCCGGAATGGACACCCTCGCCTACGCGATCGCGATCGAGGAGATCGGCCGCGTGTGGGGATCGCTCGGGCTGATCGTCGCCGCCCACACGAGCCTCGGTTGCGGCCCGCTCCACCTCGCCGGCAGCCCCGAACAGAAGAAGCAGTTCCTCGTCCCGATGGCGTCCGGGCAGGTCATCGGCGCCTACGGCCTGACCGAGCCGGGCGCGGGCTCGGACGCGGGCGGGACGCGAACGACGGCGCGGTTCGAGGACGCGGGGAAGGCGGGCGGGGCCTGGGTGCTCGATGGCGCCAAGCGGTTCATCACCAATGCCGGCCACGCCGGCACATACATCGTCACGGCGAAGACGGGCACGACCGACAAGGGTGACGCGGAGATCAGCGCGTTCATCGTGCCCGCCGACACGCCCGGCTTCAGCGTGGGGCGGCTGGAGGAGAAGATGGGCCTGCACGCGTCGGCCACCGGCGAGCTCCTGTTCGACGGCGCGCGGGTCCCGGCGGCGAACATGCTCGGCGAGCGCGGGACTGGATTCCGGACGTTCCTCAAGATCCTCGACGGGGGACGGATCTCGATCGGCGCCCTCGCACTGGGGCTAGCCCAGGCCGCGCTCGACGCATCGGTGCCGTACGCGAAGACGCGCGAGCAGTTCGGGCGTCCCATCGGCAGCTTCCAGGGTGTCGCGTTCCTCATCGCCGACATGGCCACGGAGACCGAGGCCGCCCGACAGCTTGTCTGGCGCGCCGCGTGGCTCAAGGACCAGGGTCGTGACTACAGCCTCGCCGCGGCAGAGGCGAAGCTCTTCGCGTCGGAGGTCAGCTCGCGGGTGACGAACGCCGGCATCCAGGTCCACGGCGGATACGGCTACGTCGAGGAATACAAGGTCGAGCGCTTCCTGCGTGACGCGAAGCTGACCGAGATCGGGGAGGGGACGAGCCAGATCCAGCGGCTCGTGATCGCCCGGAAGATCCTCGACTTGCGGGTGGTCTAGCCGCTCCTCACGAGGCGCACGACCAGCCGGTACTGGCTGTTCTTGCCGACGCATGTCTGGAGCGTCAGACTCGGGCGGCCCTGCGAGGCGAACGCCCAGCCGGCGCCCACGGGCGAGACGACCTTCCAGAACGACACCTTGTAGCGCGTGACGCGGCCGCTGGCGTCGGCGTAGATGACCTCCATGCCCTTCCGCAGACGCCCGTTCACGTAGGCGTTGTGGAGCGGGCGGAACACAGAGTGGGCATGGCCCATCAGGTAGACGTTGTTGCTCCCGGCACAACCCCAGCGGTAGACGACGTTCGCGAGCGCCGTCGACCGGGAGCACGCGTAGAACGACACCGAGCGATTCACGCCGAGGGCGGGGATCCACAGGTGGTTCTTGCCGCGGAACGATGTCGGGGCCTTGGCGGCTGGCGCCTTGGCGGCGGGAGCCTTCGCCGTGACCGCAGCCTTGACCGGCTTCGGCGCAACGGCCGGGTTCGGTGAGGTAGCCGCGACCGCGACGTTCGGCACGGCGGCCGCGGGCGTCGGGACGGACTTGGCGACGGGCCGTGCGAGGGGTGCCGGCTTGGTGGTCGTCAGCCAGCGAGGGACGCCGCCCCGGAAGATCGTGAGCCGGTCGGCCGGGTGCTGGGCAGCCTGTTCCCGGGGTCCACCGACCACGTACGGCCGGGTGGCCGCCGCGGCCTGGGGCTCGGCCGGACTCGCCGGGGTCGCAGGACCGACGGCGAGCGCGATGAAGGAGAGCTCGACGGCGATCGTGAGCGCAAAGGCAGGCGCGAGGAACCGCCGGTGACGGCGACGGGGGTCCATGCCCGCAACAGTCCGCTGCGGGTGCCCTCCGCAACCCTGGCCCGGAGGTCCGGCGACCCCGGACGATGGTCACGCGAGTGGTGTGGATAGGGGCGGAGCGGGGTTATCCGCCGGTTCCGGCGGCCTCGGTCAGGCCGTCCTCCATCGCATCCCGAAACGCAGGAGGCCAGGGCCCGGGCCCGGTCAGCACGAACGGCGAGAGGGCGATCCACGGCTCACCCCCCTCGTCGGTGACGTACGCGCCGGCGCATCGGGCGACGTCGGGGAGCAGGCGGTCGAAGGCCGCCCGGTTCCGGAAGATGTAGACGTAGGCCCGGGTCGGGACCGGCTGGTCGAGCCCGGAGGCATCGAAGCGGATCGCCGTGGGTACAAGGCTCGCGTCGTCGCAGCCGGGGTCCCCGGACACGAAGTTGTCGATCGCGATGCCGCGCCTGGCGAGGGCGCCGGCGATCCCTGGGAAGTCGGCCGGCGTGGGCGCGGGCGGCGTCCCCGTGATCGTGGAGCAGCCCGCGGCGGCAACGGCAACCAGGAGGGGCAGAAGGACCGTTCGCACGACGCGAGGCTAGCACCGACGGACTGCCCGGCTCCCGCGGGACCCCGTGCTAGCATCCCGTGGTGTCATCCCCTCCTGCCGTGGCATTGATACGGGGGACAAGTCCATAGAGGTACGGAACGTGCCCCGCCCTGCCACGCGGAGCTCAGATGTCGGACGGCTATCGCGGCCGCGTCGGGTCGAGGATGCAGAGGAGCTCCGACTAATCCAGCAGGGCATCGCGGCGATGGCCACGACGCCGGAGCCGATTCAGATCCTCGAGGCAGGGTGCGGGCGAGCGTGGACTGTTCCGCTGGAAGGCATTCGCTATCGCCTCACCGGCCTGGACATGGACCCTGAGGCCCTCCGAGCGCGAGTCGAGAGTGTGGGCGATCTTGACGAGGCTATTGTCGGCGACCTGCGCACCGCGACACTCCCTGAGGGCAGGTTCGATGTGATCTTCTGCGCCTACGTACTGGAGCACGTGCCCGATCCGATTGTCGTGCTCGAGAATTTTCGTCGTTGGTTGCAGCCCCACGGCCTGATCATCATCCGCGTCCCGGACCCGGACTCCGTCTACGGTTTCCTCGCTCGAATCACGCCTCACTGGTTCCACGTAGCGATCTACCGGTACGTTTTCGGCAACCCCAACGCGGGCAAGCCGGGCTTCGCTCCGTATCCGACCCATTACGACCGGTTGATCTCGTTCCGCGGGATGGCAGCGTTCTGCGAAACCAACGACCTCTATCTACGGGAGGCGGTCGCCCACTACCAGTTCGGCCGCAGCATGCGATCGCGCGCATTGGCATGGATGACCTCGATTCTCGGCCGCCTGTCCCTGGGCCGCCTCTCCGGTGACCACAACAACTTGACCTTCATCATCGAGAGGCGGTCGCCCTAGCAACCGATGGACCGCTCCGACTGGCCGATGTTCGGCCGCGACGTTCCCGATGCCGCATGGCGCCCGGCCCCGGAGCAACTCGAGCAGAGCCGTCTGGCGCGCTTCGTTCGAGCGACCGGCCTCCCCGATCTCGAGGCCCTGCAGCGCCGTGCGGAGGACGATCCGGCCTGGTTCTGGGGCGCGGCTGCGGACGATCTGGAGATCGCCTGGCAGCGCCGGCCGGCCGAGATTCTCGACTCCTCGCGCGGACCGGCGTGGTCGCGCTGGTGGAGCGGCGGCGCATTCAACTACGCGGCCGCCGCCATCGACCCGCGGGCAGACCGCGACCCCAATGGCGAGGCGCTCGCCTGGGAGGGCGAGGACGGCGAGGTCGTGCGCCTCACGAATGCCGAGCTGCGCTCGTCCGTGGACCGCGCGGCAGCGGCGTTCCGAGCGCTGGGCGTCCGCGAGGGCGACCGCGTCGGGATCTGCCTGCCGATGCTCGTCGAAACCGTGGTCAGCGTCCTCGCGCTCGGCCTGCTGCGGGCGATCTACACGCCGATCTTCTCGGGTTACGGCCCCACGGCCATCGCGTCGCGGCTCACCGACTGCGCGGCCACGGTCGTCGTGACCGCCGACGGCTTTCGCCGGCGCGGCGGCTTCGTCCCGCTCAAGGCCACCGTCGACGAGGCGCTCACAGACGCCCCGTCCGTGCGTCGCGTGGTCGTCGTCCGGCGGCTCGGGAAGGCCGTCGACCCTCCCTGGATGCCCGGCCGCGACGTCTGGTGGCACGACGCGCTCACGGCGGCCGCGGACGCGCCCATCCCGGATCGAGCCGTGACCGATCCCGAGACGCCGTACATGGTCATCTACACCTCCGGCACGACCGGCCGGCCGAAGGGCGCCATCCACGTCCACGGCGGCTTCCCGATCAAGGGCGCGCAGGACCTCGCCCACTGCTTTGACCTCGGACGGGGCGACGCGCTGTTCTGGTTTACCGACCTCGGCTGGATGATGGGTCCGTGGGCCATCTCCGGCGCACTGCTGCTCGGAGCACGCCTGGTGATCTACGAGGGCACGCCGGACTTTCCGGGTCCCGACCGGCTATGGTCCATCGTGGAGCGCCATCGGGTCACACATCTCGGCCTTAGCCCGACGGTCATCCGGGCGCTGATGGCGCACGGCGAGGAGCCCGTCCGGTCGCATGACCGCTCGTCGCTCCGCGTGCTTGGCTCGACCGGCGAGCCGTGGAACCCCGATCCTTGGTGGTGGTATTTCCGCGAGGTGGGGGAGGGGCGCATCCCGATCGTCAACTACAGCGGCGGGACCGAGGTCTCGGGTGGGATCGTGGCCGGCAATCTGTTGACACCAGTTCGGCCGTGCTCATTCGGCGGGCCGAACGTCGGCGTCGCGGCCGATGTCGTCGACCCCGCCGGAGAGTCCGTTCGGGGGGTCGTCGGCGAGCTCGTGATTCGCCAACCGCTGCCCGGCATGACCCGCGGGTTCTGGGGCGACCCCGAGCGCTACCTCGAGACGTATTGGTCACGCATCCCGGGCGTCTGGGTCCACGGCGACTGGGCGCTCGTCGACGAGGATGGGTACTGGTTCATCCAGGGGCGATCCGACGACACCCTCAAGATCGCCGGCAAGCGCGTCGGACCCGCTGAAGTCGAGTCGGCCGCCGTCGCCCACCCGTCGGTCGTCGAGGCGGCCGCAGTCGGTCTGCCGCACGAGGTCAAGGGCGAGTCGATCGCGGTGTTCTGTGTCCTGCGCCGCGGCGAGACCGACGGACCAGACCTCAGGGCCTCGATCGCCGCCCGCGTCGTCCGAGAGCTCGGCAAGGCGCTCAAGCCGGATGTCATCGAGATCGTGCCGTCGCTGCCGAAGACGCGCTCCGGAAAGGTCATGCGTCGGGTCATCCGGGCAACGTTCCTCGGCCTCGACCCCGGCGACCTCTCGGCGCTCGACGATCCGTCGTCGGTGGCGGCGATCCGCGCATTGGCGGGCCGCTGACCTAGGGGCTGGGCGGCTTCGTCGCGTCCCGTGGCGGGAATACGCCGCCGTCGAGGAGCCATCGATTGCCGATCGGCTCGTGAAGCTTGACGTGGTAGGCGGTCGGTGGATTGCTCGGGCACCTCCCGCCGCCCGGCTTCAGGACGACCCCGAACGTCAGCACCACGGCGTCCGCCTCGTACAGCACGAACGGCGGTGCGATCCTGCCCTCGGACGACTGGCCGCTGCCACACGCTCGCTCGAGAACGAGGACATCGAATTCCGTCGCCTCGGGCCCGCGGGGAGGGCTGCCCGGGTCGATCCACCAGTCGGCCGGGCCGAGGCCACCGCCGAGCACGACCCGCGGCTTGCACTCGCCGGCCAGGCCCAGCTCCCAGTGGTCGTCGCGGGCCACGAAGTTGACGAAGAGCCAGCCCTCGTCGTTCGGCCGGCGGCCGATGAACTGGACTCGATCGGCCGTCTCCGAGACACGGACCCAGCTGGGCGTCACGAAGGGCGCTCCATCGGGCGAGGCGAGGAACGCTCGCAACGCGTCGCCCGCTGCGTCAACCGCGAGGTGCGCTTCCCCGACGATCGTCAGCGCTTCGGGCCCGAACACGTGATCGTCTCCGCAGGTCAACGCGACGGCCGGCAAGTCGCCTGCCGGCGGATCGGCCGGACCCTGCGTGGGCGCCAATGCGCAGCCAGCGGCCAGCACGGCGACGGCCAGCCTCCCGACGGCGCCCAGCAACCTGCTCCGTCGCCGCTGCATGTCAGCCACTTGCCGGCTTGCGGACGTCCCGCGGGGGATGAACGCCGCCGTCGAAAACCGCGCAGCCGCCGAGCGGCTCCGGCAAGGTGACCACCATGCGGATCGGTCCCGGGCAATTTTCGGCGGCCAGATCTTGCCGCCCAAGTACGGCGACGATTACCGATGAACCGCGCACCACGACCACCGGCGGGAGGACGTGCTCGAGTGGCGGGCCTCCCGGATCGCACGGAACCTCATCGAGCACGAGCGCCAGCTCGAGGCTGCCGGGGCCAGCCAGAACGGCCGGATCGAGCCGCCACTCGATGGGCCAAGTGCCCGAGTCGAGGGCAATCCTTACCGTGCAGTCGCCGCCAACGTCGTACTGCCATCGTCCCGCCCGTTTCAGGAACCGGACGTAGACCAGGTTGCTGTCCGCTTGTCGCCCGAGGAACTGGACGTGGTTCGCGTCTTGCGCGACCCGGACCCAACTCGATGATCCGGCCCCCGCGCCTTGCGGCGACAGCAGATATGCGCGCAAGGCTTCCGAGGTCGCATCCGCGCGTCGGTGCGCCGTTCCGGTTTCCTCAAGATGGTGGATGCTGAAAACACTTCCATCGCCGCATGACACGCCGAGAGTCTCCGCAAGGAGCAGCACCCGAGCAGCCGGCGGGTGATCGAGAACCGCCGAGGATCCGACTGGATCGGCCGTGCCGCATCCGGCGAGCGTGAGTGTCAGAGCAAAGACGACCAGGCAGGAGATCCGGGCCGTGGGGATGCTCACGGGTGGCGGTTGATGCTCGTGCCGTCGTCGAAGCCCAGGTCGAAGAACCCGCCTTCAATGTCATACAAGTTCAACCACGCGACCCGCCGCCCCGGGTGCTGGCGCTCAGCTTCGGCGACGATGGTCGCGGCTTCACTCCTACAGGCTTCCCCCTCTACTTCGCACGTCAATGCGTAGGCGACCACGGGTCCCGTCGGCGAAAAGGTCGCACCGTCGAACAGGGGCCGACCCGCCAGGGGTTCCGGCAGGTCGATTGCGATGGCGAACTCCGGGTTGCCGGGGCAGTCCCGACCACCAGGTCGGTGCGTGACGAGGATTACGATCGTGACCGCCGCCTGGCTCCGCGTGACGAGCGGCGGGAGGACCCGACCCTCGGGCGATTGGCCGCTGGCACAAGCTCGCTCGTTGATCAGGACGTGGATTTGCCTGTCGCCGTGTGCGGGCGCCGGGAAGTCCGGGTCCAGCCGCCACTCGGCGCGGCTGACGCCCGGTGGAATGACCACCTCGGGCTGGCATCGTCCGCCGAGATCCGCGCGCCAGTCGCCGTCGCGGAACTGGAGTCCAACGGCAGCGAAGCCAGGCCCGCCGGCCATGGGGGCGAGGAACAGCACGCGGTCGGCAACCTGAACCACGCGGATCCATCCGCTGGCCGGTATCGGCCTCGTGACGATCGTCGCCCGCAGGGCTTCGGCGGCGGCATCAGGGTCCGTCTCGGCACGCCCGGTCATTGCGAGGAGGGCCGGGTGGAAGCTCTGGCCATCCCCGCAGGTCAGGCCGAGGACACCGGGGTCGAGCGGCGGCTCGGCCGAAGCCGATTCCGACGGCGAGGGGACCCGAGCGTCACCGCAGGCGCCGAGGACGAGCGCCGCGACGAACACGAGCGACAGGCGACTCACGTCACTTGCCTCGCGCGCGTTTCTTCGCTTCTCGCAGTCGGGTGAGTGTGTCCGTCGGTGCGGGCTCGGGGGCCACGGGGACGCCAGATGTCGGCGGGGGAGACGAAGGTGCGGGCCGTGCGGGCCCGGCGGGTCCCTTCGCCGGAGATGGCGACGCGCTCGCGGACGCCACCGGGATCGGCGTGGACTCTGGCCGCAACAGCGCAGCGCGAGCGCTCGCGCCGCCGGCCCGTTCGCG
>Ga0136633_1001874_pt1 | contig 15040 bp, 11 predicted proteins | sample AntDrymeUQ832206_2_FD_105494 | JGI IMG/M metagenome (GOLD analysis project Ga0136633, IMG submission 105494) | Polar desert sand microbial communities from Dry Valleys, Antarctica - metaG UQ83 (22.06) | ecosystem: Environmental > Terrestrial > Soil > Desert | place: Antarctica: Dry Valley... | reverse complement strand
GACGCCCGTCGCCGTGGTCCCAGCTGTCCCCGAAGCGCCCGCGCGTCCTGACCAGAGCTCGGTGTACCGCGCGCCGGCAGGCTCGCGTGAGTCGGCGCAGCTCAGCACGGCAGAAGCCGAAGGAGTCGACCGGCCGGCCAGCATCAGCCAGCTCATCGCCGCTCCGGAGTTCGCCCTCCCCGACACGACGCGATTCAAGGAATACAAGTACAAGCCCGCGTTCCGCGCGGATTACATCGCCCAGACGGACATCGGCTATACCCCGAACTACATGGGGTCGAGCGGGTTCGCCGGCGGCACGACGATCATCTTCAGCGATCTGCTGGGCAATCACCAGATCGCTGCGTCCGCGAACGTCAACGGCCGCCTCCAGGACGCAAGCGGGTTCGTCGCGTACACCAACATGAGCCGCAGGCTGCAGTACGCGACCGGCGGCTATCTGCAGCCGATCGTTCTCCCGCTCGACAACGGGGTGTTGTTCGAAAACCCGGCCATCGGCGGTTTTACCGTCCAGCAGCAGTTCGCCCGTTACGTCCAGAAAAACCTGTTCGCCAACTCGATGTACCCCTTGAACCGGTTCACCCGGTTCGAGCTCGGAGCGCAGTTCACCAGCATCTCGAGCGAAGTGTTCGTCTTCCAGTACGACATCTATCCGGGCGGCTTCCTGGGCGCGCCGTTCATAGAGACCGTCGATAAGGCGCCGAGCCTCAACTACTTCTCGCCGAACCTCGCGTTCGTCACCGACAACGCATTCTTCGGTTACACGGGGCCGATCAGCGGCAAGCGCATGCGGCTCGAGGTAACGCCGAGCTTCGGCTCGGTCAGCAGAATGGACTACCTCGCTGACGCCCGTAGCTACATCCCGATTATCCCGAATACGCTCACGTTCGCGTCGCGCATCCTGGGCGCGTTCGCCGTGGGTCGCGACGAAGATTTGTTCCCCAAGTACATCGGCCGCCCTGACTTCGTTCGCGGGTACGACCAGGCGAACTTCTACGGCGGCACTGCGGAGTGCAATTCGTTCCTCGGCCAGAACGTGGCCGGCGGGTCCGGCAACTCGTGCAACACCGCGGAGCTGGTCGGCAGCCGCGTGGCAGTGGCGAACGCCGAGCTCCGGTTCCCGCTGATCCGCCGGTTCGATATCGGGCCGAGCTTCGGACTGCCACCGATCGACGCCGTCGTGTTCTACGATGCCGGCATCGCGTGGACCAAAGGCCAGACCGTCTCGCTCAGCAAGCCGGACGCGTACGACTACACGATTCATCGTGTGCCGATGACGAGCTGGGGCGCGGGCCTTCGCATGAACCTGTTCGGGCTCGCGGTGCTCCGGTTCGACTACGCGATTCCGCTCTCGCTCCCTGACGCAAAGGGGAACTGGACGTTTTCGTTGGGACCGAGCTTCTAAGGCGCTGTTAACAGCGCCTTGAATAGCGTCGCCGCGGGTCTCGCGCTCGCGCTGCTGCTCGCGGCGTGCGGCGATCGCGATCCTCGCCCCGCTACCGAATCGTCCACCTCGACGATGCGGGGCCCCGACCCGATTGTCATCCGGATTCCCCGGGCCGGGGGCGCGGCACGCGGCTACGTCTATCCGGCGCTCGATTCCGTCGTGTGGCGCGGCCCGGCGGTCGGGGCGATAGATCGCGCGCTGGCATTCGATCCCGAAGGCGGGCTGCTCTCGTTCGTGACCGCCGCCGGCAACCCGGCGCGGCTCGATCTGCGACTCTCTCGTGTGTCCATAGCGTCGCGCGCGAAGCTTGCCTCGATCTCGTCCGCGGACGGAAGCGCCATCTACGCCGTCGAAGGCGAGCGGGTGCGACGGTTCACCCCGGCCGGCGACTGGGATTTCACGCCGCCTGCCCCGCCTGCCTCCATAATACCGCAGCCCAATGGCTCGTTGATCGTCACGGCTCGCGAGGGACAGCGCACCACAGTGTGGAGAATGCGCGCCCCTGATCCGCGACTTCTCGATACTGCGTACCTGCCACTGGCGGGGACAGCCCTCCGCAACCAGATCGGAGACCGCGTCTACTTCATGACGGACACCGCGCTGATAGGATTGGACGGCCGCGACCTGTCCGTCGTGCGGAGCGTACGCTTCCGAACGCCGGTGATATCGGTGGCCCCGACCCCGAGCGGCGACCGGGTCTACGTCGCGAACAGCGACAGCGAAGAACTCGGCGTGATCGACCGGTACACCGGCCGGATAAGCGCCACGATCGACCTTCCCGCGCAGCCCCGTGAGCTGAGAATGGATCCGCTCGGCCGGTATCTGCTCGTGCGACCCGCGTCGGGCGACTCCGCGTGGATGATCGCGGTGGGAACGAACCGCCTCGTCGGCAGCATCGTGACCGAGTGGAAGAGCGACCTCCCCGCAGTCGCTCCAGATGGCGCCGTCGCGACGCTGCGAGGGAGCGACGTCCGGATCATTGAGCCTGAATCGTTGCAATCGGTGCGAACGATTGAAGGTGGCGGACGGGACTTCTGGTACTTCACGTCCTGGAATGGTTTTCGCGCGCGTGCTGCGGGACTCGACAGGCCCGTGGAATTCGCCCGGCCGGAGACGCTGCTCATCGACTCCGCCGCGATGGCGCCGCCCGCGGAGCCGGCTCCGCAACAATTGCCGGAACCATCCCAGCCGGCGCCCGTGCCCGCGCCCGCAGGCTACACGGTGTCGTTCGCCGCGCTTCTTTCCGAAGCGGCCGCTGTCGCCGCCGCGCGGGAGATCCCGCTTCGAAGCTCGTCCGTGCGAGTGGTTGCTACGGAGACGGCCGGCACGCGGGTGTTCCGCGTGATCGCCGGTCCGTTCGCCATTCGCGCGGAAGCCGAGCGCGTTGGGCGTGAGTCCGGACGCCCCTACTGGGTGTACCAAGGCGAACCTTGAGCGCCATGCGCGGTCGCCGCTCGGGCCGGAGCTGGGAAGAGGCCGGCAGCGCCAATGCGTCCGTGCTTGATGGCTTTCATGCCGTCGTCGTCTGTGGTGAAACCGATGAAGTAGCGGCCGAGGTGGCGCTCGGAATGGCCCGCGTGGCCTCCGAGCGGCGCAAGGTCACCATCGCCGATCTGAGCGGTGACGTTGCCCCGCTGAAGGCGCTGCTCGATGACTGGAACCTCGACGGCGTCACCGAGGCCATCCTCTACGGCGTCTCCTTCGAAAGGCTCGAGCGGCCCCTCCCGGGGTCGCCGCGGCTCGGAATCCTTCCCAGCGGAAGCGACGACGTGTCCCAGGAGGGCGTGTACGAGAGCAGTCGGTGGCCAACCCTCGCGCGGAAGTTTCGCAAGCAGGGATCGCTGCTGCTCGTCGTCGCTTCAGCGTCCGCACCGGCGCTTCGGGCGCTCGTGGACAGCATGGACGGCGCGATCGTGGCTGGAACCGCCCTCATGGGGCCACCACCACCCTTCCTCGTGCTCAAGAGGATGCCCTCGCCGAATAGCCCTGCGCACACCAGGCGCTCGGCGCCCACGCGGGAGGTCCCCGCCGAGGATCCGCAGCTCATGCCCTCCGGGATGTCTCACCGCGCGTATGCGGCGGCGGGACTGGCGGCGCTGATCGTCGTTCTGGCGGCGGTGGCAGCCATGATCACGCGGTCCGCTCCCGAGGAGGAAACGCGCGCCGCCGCGCCGGCCCCGCTCCGCGTTCCCGTGGCACCAGCCACCGACAGCGCGATCGCCGCGAACCCCGCCGACTCCGCGATCTCGTCTGCGTACGCGGTGCAATTTCTCGCGGCAAACACTCTCGAAGGTGCTAACTTTGAGCTGCGCGGCAAGCTCAAAGCGGTTCCGGCCGGAACGATCTCGCCGGTGCCTGTCGGGCCCGACCGCGTCACCTGGTATCGTGTCGTGGGAGGCGCGTACACTGACATCCGTAGCGCGGACTCGCTGCTCGCTGCTGTTCGTCGCTCACGCCTCGTCGGCGAAGCGGCGGGATTTGTGGTCCGTGTGCCTTTCGCGCTCCTCGTAGACAGCGTGCCCACTGTCGGAGGAGTGCCGACGGCGCTGGCGAGGTCGCTGTCACGCGGGCTCCCAGTGTACGCGCTCGCGCAACCTGAAGGAAACGCGCTGGTGTACGCTGGCGCGTTCGCAACGCCGTCCGACGCCGCGATTCTGCAGGATTCCTTGCGTTCAGCCGGGACCCGGACGCTGCTCGTATATCGAAAAGGGAGAACTCCTTAGTGCGTCTGACCAAGCTCGAGCTGCAAGGGTTCAAATCGTTCGCCGATCAGACGGAGTTCAGCTTTGATGCGGGCGTTACCGCGATCGTCGGTCCAAACGGCTGCGGAAAATCCAACGTCTCCGACGCGGTGCGCTGGGTGCTCGGCGAGCAGCGCGCTAGGGCCCTCCGCGGCGCAAAAATGGAAGAGGTCATCTTCCAGGGCTCGTCCGCCAGACGGCCGGTCAACATCGCGGAAGTGTCGCTGCATTTCGAGAACGAGGACGGCGGCCTCGGCGTCCCCTTCCGTGAAGTGGTCATTACGCGGCGGCTGAGCCGCTCCGGCGAGAGCGAATACTTTCTGAACCGCTCAGCTTGCAGGCTCCGCGACATTCACGACATGATGCGCGGCACCGGACTCGGGGCCGACGCCGGGGTTGTGATCGAGTCGCGCATGATCGACGCGCTGCTTTCGGACAAGCCCGACGAGCGGCGCGAGCTGTTCGAGGAAGCCGCGGGCGTGAGCCTGTACCGGGACCGCAAGCGCACGGCCGAGCGGCGGCTCGAAGAGACCACGCTCGACCTCTCGCGTCTCGACGATCTGCTCGGCGAAGTGCAGTCGCAGGTTCGGTCGCTCGCCCGGCAGCGGAAGAAAGCCGAGCGAGCCGAAGAGCTGTCGGCGCGTCGTTTTACAGTCGAGATCGCGCTCGCCGCGCGAGAGATGGAATCATGGCAGGGCGAATTCGCCGGCCTTGGCGGCAAGGTGGCGGAGCTCCGCGAGGCAGCGCCCCGTTCAGAAGCTGAAGTCACCCGCGCCGAAGCGGCGCGCGACGCCGCGCACGGCCTGCGCGCCGCCACGGAGGCGCAGCGCGCCGAGCTGACCAGGCTCGCCGCAGAGCAACGGGACGCGCTCGACGCGCTGCGCCGCGAGATCATGGTCTCGGAAGAGCGCCAGCGACACGCGCTCATGCGGCGCGAGAAGGCCGAGCAGGAGCACCGCGAGGGAGGCGCCGTCGCGGAGCGGGTTGCGGCTGAGCGCGCGTCCGCCGCGGAGGATCGCGCACAGCTCGAGTACGCGCTGACGGTGGCGATCGACGCCGTGCAGGCCCAGGTCGGCGCGGAAGAGGAAGTGCGCGGCGCGCTGGCCGCTGCGCGCGCTGCCGTCGAGGCAGCCGAGCGAAGAGCGCGGGACCTCTCGGAGCATCTGCATCGGCTTACCCTGGATCGCGACGCCGCTGAGCGCGAGATCGGCGAGCTCGAGCAGCGGCTCGTGGCGCTGTCGCAAGAAGAGCAGCAGTTGCGTGAGACCGCGGCTGGTCTCGAGCGTGAGATGGATTCCGCTCGCGACGGGCTCGAGATCGCGCGCACCAGATCATCCTCCGCGGACGCCGGCGCCGCCGAGGCCGACGCGTCGGTACGGATCGCGCGCGATTCCGAAGCGATTGCCCGCGCCGAAGTGCTGAGCCTCGGCGAGGAGCAGACGACGATGGAAGCGCGCATGCACGCGCTGGAAGCGCTCGAAACGGAGCGCGTGGGTCTTGCGCCTGCCGCGGCGAAGCTGCTCGAGGACCGGGACCAGTTCGGAGCGGGCGCGGTGTTAGGCCCGCTCAGCGATTTCATGACCGCAGGGGCCGCTGCTGCCGGCCTGGTGGAGCGATTCCTCGGCGCGGGCGTGCACGCCGTCATCGTGCGCGATGCGGGTGTCGCGGACGCCGTGCGCGAATGGCACCTGCGCACGAACCCCGGTCCCCTGCTGCTGCTGCCCGCCGACCGCGCGCCGGACGCCGCATCGTCGCCCGAGGCTGATGAGCTGATTCGAAGCGTGACCCCCGCGGCACCCGCCGATCGGTGGGTCCGCGCGCTCCTGGGCGGGACCCGGCCGCTTGGCGAAGGAACGGCGTTCGTGGATGCGCGCGGAGCCGTGTGGCTGCCCGGCGCGTTCGCCGGCCCCGGGCCCCTGCGGCGAAAGGCCGAGATCGGCGAGATCGCCGACCGGCTAACCGAAGCCCGCGCGCGCCACGCTGAGTCGGACGCGCGCTTGCGCGCGGCCCGGCATTCGCTCGCCGCAGCCGAAGCCGTGCTTGAGACCGCGAGCGGGGACGTCGATGCCGCCACGCGCGACGCGCGCCAGGCGGAGGACAGGTTCTCCGAGCTCCACCGACAGCATCAGCGCGCGGCGAGAGAGCTGGCGGAAGCAGCAGCCGCGCGAAACAGAATCGACGAGCGCCGGGGCGATCTCGCGAAGCGCATGGCCGCCGTGGACGCGCAACTGCTCGCCCAACGCGAGCACACCGAGGAGCGCGAGGCGGAGATCGAGGCAGCGCGCGAGCTGCTGGTGGATGCCGAGCGCAAGCAGGAAGCCGCTCGCGACCGGCGCACCGAAGCCCAGGTTTCCAAGGCTCAGGCCGAAGCGCGGCTCCAGGTGTCGCAGGACAGAGAGAGGCATCTGGACGAGGAGCTGACGTCCGCATCCACCCGGGTGGAATCGCTCGTCAACGAGCTCTCTTCGCTGTCGCAGTCCGACGCACACCTCGGCGAGCAGCTCGCCAAGTCGAAGCTCGACCTCGAGGCGCGCGACGCGACGTACGGAGACGTCGAAGCCCGCATGGCCGCCGCCGAGCTCGGCGTGAGAACGACCGACGAGGATCTCACGCGGGCGGAGCACGAGCTGGACGATATCCGCCGACGCGCATCTGCGACGCGCGAAGAGCTGCACGCGGCGGAGCTTCGCTACAGCGAGCTGTCCGGAAAGAAGACGAGCATCCGCGAGCGCCTCGAAACGGAATGGAGAAAGCCGCTCGATGAGCTGCTTGCGTCCGCGGAGCCGCTGGACATTTCCGACGACGAACTGCGCGCCGAAGCGCTCGCGCTGCGTGAGCAGGCCGACGCGCTCGGCCCGGTGAACCCGCTGGCGATCGAGGAGCACGACGAGGAATCCAAGCGGCTCGAGTTCCTGACGGCGCAGCGCGACGATCTCACGTCGGCGAAGTCCTCGCTCCACCAGGCGATACGCGAGATCGACGTGACCGCGCGCGACCTCTTCCTCACAACTTTTGTTGCCGTGAGGGAGAACTTCCAGCGCATCTTCGTCACGCTATTTGGCGGCGGCGAATGCGATCTTCGCCTGGAGAACCCCGACACGCCGCTCGAGGGAGACATCGAGATTCATGCGTCGCCGCGCGGCAAGCGGACCCAGCGAATCCACCTGCTTTCCAGCGGCGAACGCGCGCTGGTGGCTCTGTCGCTTCTATTCGGCATCTTCCTCAACAAGCCGAGCCCATTCTGCCTGCTCGACGAAGTTGACGCGCCGCTCGACGACCAGAACATCGGCCGGTTCGTGCGGATGCTCAACGAGTTCAAGAAGAAGACGCAGTTCATCGTGATCACGCACAACCCGCGCACAACGACCGAGGCCGCGGACGCCGTTTACGGCGTCACGATGCAGGAGCCGGGAGTGTCGTCTTTGGTGAGCGTTCGCCTCACCGGAGAGCGCAAAGGCGTGACGACCGCGAACGAAGAAGCGCGCGACGACTCGACGTCCGCGCTAGTCGCATAGACGATGCTGGTCGTTATGAAGCACGGCGCTTCGCGCGCCGAGATTGACAGGGTCGTGGCCGTGATCGAAGAGATGGGCTACAGCGCGAGGCCCATGCCCGGCGCGCAGCGCACCGCCGTTGGACTCGTCGGTAACGACGGGCGCGTCAGCTCTTCGCAGCTCCAGGCACTGTCAGGGGTCGCGCAGGTCATTCACGTCACACAGCCGTACAAGCAGGTCTCGCGCGAGTGGCGGCCCGAGAACACGGTGGTCACGATCGCGCCTGGGGTTTCGTTCGGGGGTGACGCTGCGCCTGTAGTGGCCGGTCCGTGCTCGGTTGAGTCCGAGCAGCAGATCGTCGCCGCGGCCGTGGCGGTGCGCGACGCCGGTGCGTCCGCTCTGCGCGGCGGCGCGTTCAAGCCGCGGAGTTCGCCGTATTCGTTTCAGGGCATGGGCAAGGCCGGACTGGAGCTGCTCGCGCTCGCGAAGCGCGAGACCGGCCTGGCGATCGTCACCGAAGCGATGGACGATGAAGGCGCGCATCTGGTGGCGGAAGTCGCGGACTGCATCCAGATCGGCGCGCGCAACATGCAGAACTATTCTCTGCTGAAAACCGTGGGGCGCATCGGCAAGCCCGTGCTCCTCAAGCGCGGGATGGCCGCGACAATTCACGACCTTCTGCTGAGCGCCGAGTACATCCTGGCCGAGGGCAACGGGCAGGTGATACTCTGTGAGCGCGGAGTGCGAAGCTTCGATACGGCCACGCGGAACATGCTCGATCTGAGCGCAATCCCGACGGTTCATGACCTGTCGCACCTGCCGATCGTCGCCGACCCCAGCCACGGGACGGGACATCGCGACAAGGTCGGCCCGATGGCTCGCGCCGCACTCGCGGCAGGCGCTGACGGCCTGTTGATCGAGGTGCATCCCGAGCCGGATCGCGCCCTTTCGGATGGCGTGCAATCGCTCTACCCCGAGCAGTTCGCAGCGCTCATGGAAGAGCTCCGCGGCGTAGCGACCGCGGTGGGGCGGGAAATACCCCAGCACGCCGGAACGACGCACATTTAGCAGGGTACTTTTGTAATGCTCAAATCAATCGCTTTTTCGGTCGCACTTGTCGCCGCTGCAGCCACCAGCGCCCAGGCCCAGTCACTCGGCGACATCGTCGACGGCGCAGCCTCGGAGCACGCGAAGATGCGGACCGCGCGCATCCAGTTCACGCAGGTTATCACGAATCCGCTCACCGGGAACCGGATCAGCGCTCGCGGCACCGTTCTGCGCAAGGCGCCGGGGCTGCTGGCGATCACCTTCATTGATCCAGCCGGCGACAGGATCATCGCCGATGGAAAGGCAGTGTGGGTTTACCTGCCGAGCACTAATCCCGGTCAGGTTCTCAAGATGACCGCTGGCGGGAGCGAGGCCGAGCGGCTCGATCCGGCATCGCAACTGCTGCGGTCGCCGCGCACGCGTTTCAACATCGCCGACGGCGGCACCGCGACGATCGGCGGTCGCGCGACCCGAGTGGTGCTGCTCACTCCGAAGGGACGGGAGTCGTTCTCGAAGGCGAAAGTCTGGATCGATACGGGGAATTCGATGGTGCGGAGGTTCGAGGTGACGGAGCCGAGCGGGCTGGTTCGGAACGTGACGCTGACTTCAATCGCGGCGAATGTGAGTGTGCCGGCGTCGGCGTTCCGGTTTACACCCCCGCGCGGGGTGAGGATCATTGACCAGGGACAGCTCGGCCGGGGGCAGTAGGCTCGAGTATTCCTCTGCTCCGGACAAGCGATCCACAGCTTGCAACCCGCTAGCGCTCACCAGGAGCGGCGCAGCGTGGCCTCGGCCCGGCCCTACCTGGATACAGTCTTTCCAGGCACCAGCAATCTCTCGATCGCCACCAACGCAACCGGATCCGTCCCCCTCTCCTTCGCAATTCGCAGCGCCGCCAGCGACAGCCGCCGGTAGACCCCGAGCGCGCGGTCATCCCCCGCCAGCGCCTCGAGATGTTTCCGGATCATCCCCGCATCTCCCCGCACCACCGGCCCCGTCAGCGCCTCGGCGGGCGACTTCCCCGTAGCGTTCGCCAGCGCGCCAGTCATCAGCGAGTGCACCGCCGACTCAGCGCTCTTCGCCCCCACTCCGATGCTCTGCATCAGCTCCGCCGCGATCGCGGCGAGCACGATCGGAAAATTCGCCGAGAACACCGCGGCCGCGTGGTAGGTCGGCTTGCCGCCCGCGGGGATGTCAATAGTGCGCGCGCCGACGTGTCCCGCCAGGCGCCGCCCGGTCGCGCGCGCGGACGGATCGCCGTCCACGCCCACCCACGCGCCGCGCAGCAGCTCCGGCGCGCGCTCGGGATCGAGAAAGGGCACGAGCGGGTGAAACGTCCCGCCGCTCAGGCTGTGCCCCGCTACGAGCTCGAGCGCGGCAGGCTCGGCCGTCCCGCTCGTGTGCAGGATCACCGTCCCGCTCGTGAGTGGCTCGGGCGCGCCGCACGGCCCGTGGCCGAGCACCTGGTCGAGCGCGGCGTCGATCTGGTCGTCGCGGACCGCGAGGATCACTGTGTTCGCGCGCGCGATGTCGGCGGGCAGGACTCCGTGCGAGGTCGCGCCGGGCGCCGCGCGCTTTCCGTGCACGCCGATTATCTCCACGCCCGCGATGCGAAAAGCGCGGGCGAGTCCCTGTCCGACCCTGCCCGCGCCGACTATGAAGACCCTTTCGCTCATTCCTGCAGCGCTTTCTTCTCTTCGGCCGCGCCCATCGACTCGGCGCGCTGCACGAGGTCGCGCGCGTCGCGCGCGCCGGAGATCGTCCGCAGCGCGGCAGCGATCACCGGATCGTCCGCGGCGCGCCGCTGGAACTCGGCGTCCGGGCCCAGCACGTACCGCGCTACCTCGTACGCGAGGATCCTGCTCACGTAAGGCGCGGCATCGTCGTAAACGACCCGCGGCACGTCAATCGCGCGCTGTCGCATCCGGGTCCACAGATCGTCGAGCATCGCCGGCGTAATCGCGAAGCCGGCCGCAATGGTAGTTCCCGCGCGCTTGACCGCGAGCGCGTGGTCGGTGATCGCGTCCCGGAACCGGCGCACATCGGGCCCAAGCTCGTGCATGAGCGCCGCCGCCTCCGGCGCTTCGACCGTGTCGCCCGCGAGAGCGTCGGGTACGATTCCGCCGCCGCCCAGTATCGTGCGTCCGCTCCTGCTCCTGAACCGTGCCCGCTTCGTATCGCGCTCGCCCTGATCCGGCGTGTTACGCGCCGAAGGTTGCGCGATCGATCGTCCCAGCGGCGTGTACCATTTCGCAGTCGTCAACTTCACGGCGCCGACTCCGGCGCCCTCGGCGCCCTCGGCGCCCATGGGGAAGACGGCCTGCGCACTCCCTTTGCCGTACGTGGGCCGACCGATGATCGCCGCGCGATCATGGTCCTGCAGCGCGCCCGCGACGATCTCCGCCGCGCTCGCGCTCCTGCCGTCCACCAGAACGACCAGCGGAAGGTTCGGCCACGACTGCGCCACGCTGTCCACGAAATCGCGGTTCGCGTCGGGCGTGCGGCCACGGATCCTGACGATGGGATCGCCCCGGTTCAGGAACAGGTCAGCGACCCTGACGCCCTGGTCGAGCAACCCGCCGGGGTTGACGCGGAGGTCGAGAATCAACGTCTTCATTCCGTCGCCCGACAGCGAGCGCACTGCCCGCTCGACCTCATCCGCAGTCGAATCAGTAAAGACCTTGAGATCGATGTAGCCGACAGCGGGCGCAACCATGGCCGAGCGCCGGACGGCATTCTGATGCACGCGGTCGCGCGTGAAGCGAAGCGTCAGCGGCTGCTCGAAGTTCACCCTGTCCACGATCACCGTGACAGGGCTTCCGACCGGCCCGCGCAACGCGCGGGACGCTTCCTCGGAGCTCCAATTGAAGGTCGATCTCCCGTTGATCTCGAGTATCCTGTCGCCCGTCTGCAGCCCGGCGCGCTCGGCGGGACTGCCCGGGAGCGGAGCGATGACGATTATCCATCCGTCGCGAATATCTACCTGGAGCCCTACGCCCACGTAGTTGCCGCTCGTGGTTTCCGACAGCCGGGCCAGCCTCTCGCTCGGGAGGAATCTCGTGTACGGATCGCCTAGCTCGTACAGCAGGCCATCGACGGACATCCTGTAGAGACTGTCCTCACCGATTGCGTCCACGTACTCGCGCGCGATGTGCGCCTTGACGTTCTCGTACAGGCGAGCGGCTTCGTACGCCGTAGGCGGCCCGCCGCGTGCGCCGCGATGCACCAGCGCGCCACCGGCCACGATTGCGATCAGGAATACGACCGCGACCAGACCGGTGCGATGTGCCTGATCCCCGCCGAGACGCCTAAGAAAGTCCACTGTGCTCCGGTTGCCGTAACATCCAGAATCTCTCCGGAAGATTGTCAGCCAGCGCATCAAGGACGCGCGTGGCTACTTCATCCGCGCTCCCACGCGCATCGATGCTCAGGATCCTTCCGCACTCCGGGTGCGTCGCGGACCAATCGTCCGTAGCGAACGTCGCGAACGCGGTGCCGATCCGCTCGTGAAATGCGGAGTCCATCTGCTCCATGCGATCCCGACTGCCGCGTCCGCCGGCGCGCTCCAGCCCACTCATCACGGGATAGTCCAGCAACAGAGTCAGATCTGGAACCAGCCCTCCCGTGGCAAGCAGGTTCGCCGCGCGCACGCTCACTTCGTCGAGCCCGCGCCCCGCGATCTGATACGCATACGTCGAGAGAAAGAACCTGTCCAGCACCACCACCTTCCCCCCCGCGATCGCCGGCGCTATCTCGCGCTCGCACAGCTCGGCGCGCGAAGCCATGAACAGAAGTGCTTCGGTAACCGGCGCGATCTCGTTCCCCGGCCGGAGCAGGATCTCGCGTATCTGGTCGCCGACGGTTGTGCCGCCGGGCTCGCGAAACGAGACCGCTTCCACCCCCGCGCCCTTCAAGCGGTGAAGCAGCAGGTCCACCTGCGTGGACTTACCGACTCCCTCCGCGCCTTCGAAGACAACGAGCCCGCCGGCGGACACGGATCAACCGAGCGTGATGATCGGACTCGCGGCGCCCTTCTTCATGCCGTCCAGAATCCAGCCGTTCACCTGCGCCATCAGCTTGTCGAAGTTCTCCTGCGCGACGATCGCGCGCTGGTAAACCGGATTGACCTGTATGCGGCCGAGCAGATCGTCGAGCTGCTGTTCCATTTCAGGCGTCGGCTGTTCGCCGCGCTCCATCATGCGCTGCGCGTCGGTGCGGATTTTTTCCATCTCCTTGAGCAGAGCAACCGCTGCCGCGTCGCCGTTGAGCGTTTCGCCGGAGCGTTTCACCAGCTTGTACTCGTCTGTCTGGCCGATCTGGCGGCCAAGGTCCTTCGCCTTTTCCTCGAGCATCAAATCTCCGAAACGAAATTCGCGACGTTAATCCCGCAGCCGCGCCACCAGCACACGGTCGCGGCCGGTGAGGTCGGGATGGACGGCTATGTCTGTATACCGGCCCTGCAAGCGAGCCAACGCTTCCGCCGCCCGCGCGCGCGCTGAATCGGTCTCCAGCACGAGCCAACCGCCGGGCGCCAGCACGCGGTGCGCACCCTCAATGATAGTCGCAGTCGCGGCCATTCCGTCCTCCCCGGACAGCAGGGCGAGCGGCGGCTCCCACCCCCGCACGCCGGCGGGAAGCGAGCGCAGCTCCCGGGCGGCGATGTACGGCGGATTGGAAACCAGGATGCGGGCGCCGATGCCGATCACGGGTGCGAGAAACGAGCCGAGCCGCAGCTCGACGGGGGAACGCAGAGTCGCCGCCAATCGCGCGAGGTTGGCCGCTGCCGCCTCTATCGCGTCGGACGACACGTCGGTGGCTATTACGCGGTCGAACGCGCCTTCCAACGCGAGCGAGAGCGCGATCGCGCCGCTCCCCGTGCCGATGTCCACCGCGATCCCGCCATCGCTGCCTGCGAGTCTCAGCGCCCAATCCACCACGACTTCTGTTTCCGGCCTCGGTATCAGCACCCGCTCGTCCACGCTCAGCTCGAGGTGCCGGAAATACGCCATTCCTTCGACGTACTGCATCGGCCGTTGCCGGTCTACCGAGGCCTGATCACTGATCACTGGTCACTTCCCCCCAACCGCTCCTCCACCTCAGCCAGCGTCAGCGCCTCGACCAGCTGCTCGATCCCGCCGTCCAGCACCCGGTCCAGCTCGTGCAGCGTGAAGTTGATCCGGTGATCGGTGACGCGATTCTGCGGAAAGTTATACGTCCTGATCTTCGCCGAGCGATCACCGGTGCCGACCTGCGTCTTCCGCATCTTCGAGCGCTCTGCTTCCTGCTCGGAGACGCGGAGATCGAGCAGCCGCGAGCGCAGCACTTCCATTCCCTTGAGCTTGTTCTGGAGCTGCGATTTCTGGTCCTGCTGGCTGACCACGATACCCGTGGGCAAGTGAGTGATACGCACCGCGGAGTCCGTCGTGTTCACGGATTGCCCGCCCGGTCCCGAGGAGCGGAACACGTCGATGCGGAGGTCCTTGTCCTCGATCTTCACGTCGACTTCGGCGGCCTCCGGAAGCACCGCGACGGTCGCCGCCGACGTATGGATGCGGCCCTGGCTCTCTGTGACTGGCACTCGCTGCACGCGGTGCACGCCGGACTCCCAGCGCATCACGCCGAACGCGCCATTCCCGACGATCTTGAAGATCGCCTCCTTGACGCCGTCGTGGGTTCCAGTGGAGTGCGACATGGTCTCGATCTTCCACCCGCGCCGCTCCGAGAACCGCGTGTACATGCGGTAAAGATCGCCCGCAAAGATCGCGGCCTCGTCGCCGCCGGTGCCGGCGCGAATCTCGACGATGGCCGGGCGGTCGTCGAGCGGATCGGGCGGAACAAGCACCGGCTTGAGCTTCCGCTCGAGATCGACGAGCTGCTCCTCGAGCGCGCGCGTTTCCGCGCGCGCCTCGGCGGCCATCTCGGGGTCGTCAACGGAAACGAGCTCGCGCGCCTGCCCGAGCTCGTTCGTCAGCTTGTCCATCCGGGCGCCGAGCTCGACCACTGTGCCGAGCCTCTGGTGTTCCCTGCCTAGTGCAGCGAACCGCTGCGGGTCCCTGGTCGTCTTTGGATCGGACAGCTCCCGTTCGACCTCGGCCGCGCGCTGAAGCGCTTCCGCGAGCCGATCGCGGAGACTCAGGCTTCCTTCTTCCGGTACTTCTGGCGGAAGCGCTCGACGCGTCCGGCTGTGTCGAGGAGCTTCTGCTTGCCGGTGAAGAACGGATGGCAGGCCGCGCAGACGTCGGTATGGATCTCGGCCTGCGTGGAGCGGGTGTCGAACGTATTCCCGCACGCGCACTTCACGTGAGCGGTAG
>Ga0136633_1001873_pt1 | contig 15042 bp, 19 predicted proteins | sample AntDrymeUQ832206_2_FD_105494 | JGI IMG/M metagenome (GOLD analysis project Ga0136633, IMG submission 105494) | Polar desert sand microbial communities from Dry Valleys, Antarctica - metaG UQ83 (22.06) | ecosystem: Environmental > Terrestrial > Soil > Desert | place: Antarctica: Dry Valley... | reverse complement strand
GGCCCCGGTAAACATATTCTTGGCCATGACCGCGGTAACCACCGCAATGACCAGCGCTGCGACGAGCAGTGCGACTTTCTTCACGTCCATGGCGTTTACGCCTCCCCAAAAGGGTTCACCCTCGATGTCCCCAGACCATCAGGCAAATTGGTTAAGAAACCGTTGGGCGAGTAACCACAATCCGCCGAACGCGATGGCGACGCCGTAGGGAACCTCGGGACGGCCCTGCAGCTTGCGAGCGCGATGCACGCCGAGCACGATCAGGGTCAGCACCCCGCCGGCGAGCGACATCAGCACGATCAGGAACAAGGTGTCGCCGGGCGCGAACCACAGAGCGAGGGCGGTCGCGAGCTTGACGTCGCCGCCGCCCATCGCGCCGACCTGGAACGCCAGTGCGAACAGCAGGAACACGCCCGCCGCGACTCCGACTCGAATCGCCGCGTCGGGCCACAGGTCGGTTGCAGTGGCCCACCAGAACAGCGGCGCGAGCAAGGCGATCGCGAGGTTGAGCCCGTTCGAAATGGTAAAGGTGCGGATATCGACCACCGCGGCCCACAGCAGCATCACGGCGAGCAGCGCGCACAGCGCATCGACAAGGATTTCGTTCGACATGATCATCCCCCTAGACGACGCGGCTTAGCAAAATGTAACCAAGCGCGTTGATGGTCGATACCGACATCCTCATCATCGGCGGCGGGATCGCGGGGGCAGCGCTTGGCGCGGCGCTGGGCGGCCGGCGCAGCACGCTGCTGATCGAAAGCGAGGATTTTTGCGGACGCCATGCCACCGGGCGTTCGGCGGCATTCTGGCTTGAGAATTACGGCGGGCCGGCGGTCGCGCCGCTGACCCGCGCAAGCCGCGCGCTTCTCGCGGCGAACGGCTGGCTGGGCCCGCGCGGCGCGATCCACCTCGACCGCTGCGAATCGGGCGAGGCAGTCGGCGCGGCGAGGGGCCTCGAGCCGCTAAACCGGGCCGAGCTCGAAGCGCGGATCCCCGGGCTCCGCTCGGAATGGCGGCGCGGGTTCGCCGAACCGAGTTGCGCCGATATCGACGTCGCCGCGCTCCATTCGGACTGCCTCGCCAGGCTGCGGCGCGCCGGGGGCGAGGTGCGCACCCGCGTGGCGCTTGTCGCGGCCGAACGGCGTGGCGGACGCTGGCAGGTCACATTGGGCGACGGGGACAGGCTGACCGCGGCGATCCTGGTCGATGCTGCTGGAGCCTGGGCCGACGAGGTCGCGCGGCGCTGCGGAGTCGCGCCGCTCGGGATCGAGCCCAAGCGCCGAACCATGGTCCAGCTGCGCATTGCCCGGTCGGGGCTGCGCGAGCTGCCGCTGGTGACCGATGTCGGGACCAGCTTCTACTTCAAGGGCGAGAGCGACCGCTCGGTCTGGCTAAGCCCGCACGACGAGGAGGATTCGGCACCGTGCGATGCCGTCCCCGACGAAATCGATATCGCGACCGCGATTGCCCGCTTCGAGGGCGTCGTCGACTGGCCGGTCGAAGCGGTCGAGCGGAGCTGGGCGGGGCTGCGCAGCTTCGCCCCCGACCGGGTCCCGGTCTATGGCTTCGACCGGGTTGCGGACGGGTTTTTCTGGTGCGCAGGCCAGGGCGGCTTCGGAATCCAGACCGCCCCCGCCGCGTCCGCGCTGGCGGCTGCCTTGTTGCTCGGCGAGGCGCCAGGGATCGATCCCGCGCCGTTCGACCCGGCGCGGTTCGGGTAGAGCGTCTGTTGTCGCGGACTAGCTAGCAAAACACGTTACCCTCGCACGGCCTCCGCAGCTGCGCAGGCAAGCACGTCGGCGCGTTCATTGTCGGGGTGTCCGGCGTGACCCTTGACCCAATGCCATTCGATCCGGTGGCGCTCGGCGGCGTCGAGCAGCGCCTGCCACAGATCGGCATTCTTGACCGGCTTGCGGTCGGCGGTCTTCCAGCCGTTCCTTCGCCAGCCGTGGATCCATTTCATGATCCCGTCGCGGACGTAATTGCTGTCGGTGGTCAGCTGCACCCGGCACGGGCGGGTAAGCGCATTGAGCGCCTCGATCGCCGCGAGCAGCTCCATCCGGTTGTTGGTGGTGTGCGCCTCGCCGCCCGACAGCAGCCGCTCCTTGCCGCCATTGCCGCGAAGCACCGCGCCCCAGCCGCCCGGGCCGGGATTGCCCTTGCACGCACCGTCGGTGAAGATTTCGACCTCGGGCAGCTCGTTCGCGTCAGGCACGGGGCATGTCAGGCGACAAGGCTCCGCGGCAGCTTGAACACCATGTCCTCGGTAACGTGCGCGGCTTCCTCGATGGTTACGCTGAACCGCTCGGAAAGCGCGTCGACAACCTCGTTGACGAGCAATTCGGGAGCCGAGGCGCCGGCGGTAATCCCGACCGTGAGCGGCTCCCCAAGCCAGGCCCAGTCGATATCCGAGGCACGCTGGATCAGCCGCGAGGCTATGCCGAGGCGCTGCGACACCTCTGCCAGCCGAAGCGAATTGCTGCTGTTGGGGGCACCGATGACGAGCATCCGATCGCATTGCGGGGCGATCACCTTGACCGCCGACTGGCGGTTGGTGGTGGCGTAGCAAATGTCCTCGCCCTTGGGCGCCCGGATCGAAGGAAAGCGCCGGACGAGGATTGCGACGATCTCGGCGGTGTCGTCGACCGACAGAGTGGTCTGGGTGAGGAAGGACAACAGCTCGGGATCGGCGAAGGCGACCGCCTCGGCATCGGCGGCGGTCTCGACCAATGTCATCGTGCCGTCGGGGACCTGGCCGAACGTGCCGAGCACTTCGGGATGGCCGGCGTGGCCGATGAACAGGATGTGGCGCCCGGCCTCGATCAGGCGCTGCGCCTGGCGATGGACCTTGCTCACCAAAGGGCAGGTGGCGTCGAGATAGTCCAGCCCGCGCGCCTCGGCCATCGCCGGGACAAGCTTGGGCACTCCATGCGCCGAAAACACCACCGGGCGGCCGTCGGGCACCGCGTCGAGCTCGTCGACGAACACCGCGCCCATTCCGCGCAGCCGGTCGACGACATAGCGGTTATGGACGATTTCGTGGCGCACATAGACCGGCGGTCCGAAGCGCTCGATCGCAAGCTCGACGATCTTGATCGCGCGATCCACGCCCGCGCAAAATCCGCGCGGCGCCGCGATCAGGACGTGCAGTGGAGGGCGAGGCTGGGGCACGACCGCGATGTAAGCGATTGCTTGCAGGCTTGTAAGGGGCTTCCTATGACGGCGGCGAATCTTGTTTCGTGCGCGATCCGGGCGATCCTGCCCATCGCGCCGTGAAGAGGGGACCGTCCTTCGTGAAAGCTCATCAACTCCTTATCGCCACTTTGCTTGGCGCAACGCTCCTTGGAACCGGGGCGTGCGGCCGCAAGGAGTTCGAGAACGGCGGTGTGTTCACGCGCCGTTCGGTCTGCCCGCAGGTCGCGATTCCGGCGGCGACCGGCGACGTCACCCTGTTCGACCCCACCAACCAGTCCGATTCGCGGGCGATCGACGTCTCCGCGGCGATGACCAACGTGCGGTCGACCTGCAGCGAGGGCGCCGACTCGATCATCTCGACCGCCGATTTCGACGTCGTTGCAACCCGCCGTGACGCGGGCGCCGCGCGGACCGTGGTGCTGCCCTACTTCGATATCGCAATGCAGGGCGGCACCCAGGTGGTCGCCAAGCGCATCGGGCAGGTAGCGGTCAGCTTTGCAGCGGGGAGTCAGCGCGGCTCCGGCCGGGGGCAGGCGACGATCCGCGTCAGCCGCGCGGCGACGTCGCTGCCCGAAAATGTGCGCGACGCACTGACCCGGCCGCGCAAGTCGGGCGAGGCCGATGCGGCGATCGATCCGCTGAGCGATCCCGCGGTCCGCGCCGCGGTCGCTCGCGCGACGTTCGAGCATCTCATCGGGTTCCAGCTCACCCAGGCGCAACTCCAGTATAACGCGACGCGCTAGCCGGGTGAAAGCCGCGCCAGCGTAGACCGGAGCGGCACTTCGCACAAAAAATCCACCCGTTGACAGGCGCGCGGCGGAGCGTCACAGCCGCCACGTCTCCGGCATCGCTCGACGGTGGTGACGGAAGGCCGCGCGGGAGAGTGTTCGGGTGAAATCCGGACCGCCGAAGGAGCAACCGCCCCCGGAATCTCTCAGGCAAATGGACCGCGCGCGCCTGACAGTCTGGAAAGTGTCCTCGCCCATGGGCGGGGGCCGCCGAAGGTGTAACTCCGGGCCTGTTCCGGGGGAAAGCTCTCAGGTTAGCGCGACAGACGGGGGTTCGTGATCGGAAGCGCCAGCGGGCGCCGCCGGCGCGGACAACCTTGGGAGCGCTTGCGATGACCGAAATGACTCAAGCCGTTCAGTCGCTTCCGCTCGACGCCTGGCACCGCTCGCGAGGGGCGCGGATGGTCGCGTTCGCTGGCTATGACATGCCGATCCAATATGACGGGATCATCGCCGAGCATCTGTGGACCCGCGCCCATGCCGGACTGTTCGACGTCAGCCACATGGGCCAATTGCTGTTCCACGGCCCCGACCTCGACCGCGCGCTGGAAACCCTGCTTCCCGGCGACCTGGTCGGGCTCAAGGACGGGCGGCTGCGCTATTCGATGCTGCTCGGCGAGGACGGCGGGATCATCGACGACCTGATGGCGACCCGCCGCGGCGAGCATTTCTACCTTGTAGTCAACGGCGCGACCAAGGCCGGGGACATCGAGCAATTCGCGCAGCGCCTGCCGCGCAATGTCGCGTTCGATCATATGAAGGAGCAGGCCTTGCTCGCGCTGCAGGGGCCCGAAGCGGTCGCGGTGCTCGAAGCGCTCGTGCCCGCGGTGAGCGAGCTGAGCTTCATGCAGGCGAACCTGTTCCACTGGCAGGGCAAGCCGCTGTGGATCAGCCGCTCGGGCTATACCGGCGAGGACGGGTTTGAGATTTCGGTCGCGGCGCGCGACGTCGCCGCACTCGCCGACGCGCTTGCCGCCGACGAGCGGGTCAAGCCGATCGGGCTCGGCGCTCGCGATTCGCTTCGGCTGGAAGCGGGGCTGCCGCTCTACGGCCACGACCTCGATGGCGCGATCACCCCGGTGATGGCCGGGCTGACCTTCGCGATCGGCAAGCGCCGCCGCGCCGAGGGCGGGTTCGCGGGCGCGTTGCGGATTCTCGGCGAGCTCGAGACCGGCCCGATCCTCAAGCGGGTCGGGCTCCACGTCGAAGGGCGCCAGCCGGTCCGCGAGGGCGCGCGGATTCTCGACGGCGAGGGCATTGAGCTGGGGCGGCTCACGAGCGGCGGCCATTCGCCTTCGCTCGGCCGCCCGATCGCGATGGGCTATGTTGCGGCGGCCTCGGCCGAGCCCGGGACAAGATTGACCATCGAACAGCGCGGCAAGATTTTTGCAGCCGAAGTCACTCCGATGCCGTTTGTCCCCCACCGCTATCACCGCAAGACAGGAGCAACCGCATGAGCCTTTACTTCACCGGCGAGCATGAATGGATCAGGGTCGAGGGCGACGTCGCCACGATCGGGATCAGCGATCATGCCCAGCAGGCGCTCGGCGACATCGTGTTCGCCGAAGTTCCCGAACAGGGGCGAAGCGTCAACAAGGGCGACGAGGCGGCGGTGGTCGAATCGGTCAAGGCCGCGTCCGACGTCTATGCACCGATCGCCGGCGAAGTGATCGAGGGCAATCCGGCGCTCGCCGACGACCCCGCGCTGATCAACCGCGATCCCGAAGGCGAGGGCTGGTTCTTCAAGATGACGCTCGCCGATGCGTCCGAGCTCGACGGGCTGATGGACGAGACGGCCTATCGCGAGTGGGTCAAGACGCTCTGACCGGCTCGCAGGTCTTTGATGGCATCGCCGATTCGACCAGCCAGTGGGATGCGGAGGATTATGCCCGCTTCGGCGGCTTCGTGCCCGCGCTTGGGATAGCCGCGCTCGAGCTGCTCGATCCGCAGCCCGGCGAGCATATCCTCGATATCGGCTGCGGCGACGGGGTGCTGACGCAGATGATCGTCGAGCGCGGTGCAACCGTGGTCGGGATCGACAATAGTTTGAGCATGATCGGGGCGGCGCGGGCGCGCGGGCTCGACGCGCGGCTGATGGACGCCGCGCAACTGCGCTTCGACGAAGCATTCGACGCGGCCTTCTCCAACGCCACGCTTCACTGGGTGCTCGACAAGGAGCGTGCCGCGCGCGCGATCTGGTTCGGTCTCAAGCGCGGCGGGCGCTTTGCGGGGGAGTTCGGCGGGGCGGGCAATCTGAAGCGGCTGCGCGACGCGCTCGACGAGGAACTGGTTGCTCGCAATTATTCCCCGCCGGTCGAGGCCGCCAATTGGTATCCGCGCGTGGAGCAGTTCGTCGAGGTCTATGAAGCCGCGGGCTTTCGCGACGTCGACGCCGAGCTGATCCAGCGCCCGACCGAGCTCGAGCATGGCGTCGCGGGCTGGGTAACCACTTTCCGCGCCGGCTGGCTCGACCGGTCGGGCGTGCCGCCCGAACAACGCGCCGAGTTCGCCGAGGCCGTCGCCGCGCGCGTCGGTTCGAACATCGCCGATTACGTCCGCCTCCGCTTCATCATGAGAAAGCCCGCCTGATGCGTTATCTGCCGCTGAGCGACGAGGATCGCTCGGAAATGCTTGCCAAAGTCGGGGCCGGGTCGATCGACGAGCTGTTCGGCGACGTTCCCGCCGAAGCGCGGCTGACGGGGCCGATCCATGGCCTGCCGATGCATGCCAGCGAGATGTCGGTCGAGCGCCAGCTGACCGCGATGGCCAACCGGAACATGGTCGCGGGCGAGGTGCCGTTCTTTCTCGGCTGCGGCGCCTACCGGCACCATGTGCCGGCGTCGGTCGATCATCTCATCCAGCGCGGCGAATTCCTCACCGCTTACACGCCCTACCAGCCCGAGATCGCGCAGGGCACGTTGCAGGTGCTGTTCGAATTCCAGACCCAGGTCGCGCGGTTGCTCGGGTGCGAGGTCGCCAATGCCTCGATGTACGACGGCTCGACCGCGTGCTGGGAAGCGATCGGAATGGCGCGGCGGGTCACTCGGCGCAAACGCGCGATCCTCTCGTCGGGGCTCCACCCGCATTATGTCGCGGTGTGCGCCACCATGGCCAAATTCACCGGCGACTCGCTCGACCTCGCCGTGCCCGAACTAAGTGCGGCGACCGACGCCGAGCGGCTGATCGCAAGCATCGACGCCGACACGAGCTGCGTGGTCGTCCAATATCCCGACATCCTCGGGCGGATCGCCGACCTCGCGCCGATTGCCGAGGCGGCGCACGCCCATGGCGCCTTGCTGGTCGCGGTGGTGACCGAGCCGGTCGCGCTCGGCCTGGTCAAGTCGCCGGGCGAGATGGGCGCCGACATCGTCGTCGGCGAGGGCCAGTCGATCGGAGTCGGGCTTCAGTTCGGCGGGCCTTATGTCGGGCTGTTCGCGTGCCGCGAGAAGCATGTCCGCCAGATGCCCGGGCGGCTCGCCGGCGAGACGGTGGATGCGGAGGGCAAGCGCGGCTTCGTGCTGACCCTGTCGACCCGCGAGCAGCATATCCGCCGCGAGAAGGCGACTTCGAACATCTGCACCAATTCGGGGCTGTGCGCCTTGGCCTTTTCGATCCACATGACCCTGCTCGGCGAAAAGGGGCTTCGGCGGCTGGCCGAAATCAATCATGCGCGCGCGGTCGAGGTTGCCGAACGCCTGGCGAAGATCCCCGGGGTCGAACTGGTTAACGACAGCTTCTTCAACGAGTTCACGCTCGAGCTGCCGATTGAGGCGCGGCCCGCGGTTCATTCGATGGTCGAGAAGCGCGTGCTCGGCGGGGTATCGCTCGGGCGGCTCTATCCGGGCGAGGCGGCGCTTGCCAACGGGTTGGTGGTCGCGGTGACCGAGACGGTTTCCGACGAGGACGTCGATGCGCTCGAAGCCGCGCTGAGGGAGATCGTTCGATGACCGCCAACCCAAGCGGGTGGAAGCCCTCGTCGCCGGCCTCGACGACGAGCGAGACGGGCACGATTACCGGCAATCGCGCGCTGATGCTCGAGGAGCCGCTGATCTTCGAGATTGGCGATAGCCACAGCACGGGGGTCGATTTCAGCCCCTCCCCCGCAGCGGGTAGTGGGCCTAGATTGGCTGGCCTCATCCGCACTTCCCCCATCAATCTTCCCGGCCTGTCCGAACCCGAAACCGTGCGCCACTATACGCGGCTGTCGCGGCAGAATTATGCGATCGACCTCGGGCTGTTCCCGCTCGGCAGTTGCACGATGAAGCATAATCCGCGGCTCAACGAGAAATTGGCGCGATTGCCGGGGTTTGCCGACATTCATCCCCTGGCGCCGCAGGAGACGGTGCAGGGCGCGATCGAATTGATCAACCGATTGTCCGAATGGCTGATCGCGCTGACCGGGATGTACGGGGTGGCGATGTCGCCGAAAGCGGGTGCCCATGGCGAATTGTGCGGAATCCTCGCGATCCGCGCGGCATTGGAAGCGCGCGGCGACCCGCGTTCGGTCGTGCTCGTTCCCGAAAGCGCGCACGGCACCAACCCCGCGACCGCCGCCTTCGCCGGTTACAAGGTCGAGGACATTCCGGCGACTGCCGAGGGGCGGGTCGACCTCGAAGCATTGAAGGCTCGCCTCGGCCCGGATGTCGCCGCGGTGATGATTACCAACCCCAACACCTGCGGGCTGTTCGAGCCCGAGATGAAGGCGATTTCCGACGCGGTCCACGCGGCGGGCGGGTTCGTCTATTGCGATGGCGCCAATTTCAACGCGATCGTCGGCAAGGTTCGCCCCGGCGACCTCGGCATCGACGCGATGCACATCAACCTCCACAAGACCTTTTCGACTCCGCACGGCGGCGGCGGCCCCGGATCGGGGCCGGTCGTCATGTCCGAAGCACTCGCGCCGTTCGCGCCCTTGCCTTATTCGGCGCGCTACGCCGATGGGACCTTCCGGATGGTCGAGGAGGAAGTCGCCGCCGACGAGCATCCGCAAGCGTTCGGACGGATGGTCGCGTTCCACGGCCAGATGGGGATGTTCACGCGCGCGCTCGCGTACATATTGAGCCACGGTGCCGACGGGCTGGCCCAGGTCGCCGAGGACAGCGTGCTCAATGCCAATTACGTACTGCGCAGCCTCGAGGACGTGCTCGACGCGCCGTTCGCTTTTTCGGGGCCGTGCATGCACGAGGCGATTTTTTCCGATCGCGGGTTTGCGGACGGGTTCTCGACGATCGACGTCGCCAAGGCGCTGATCGACGAGGGCTTTCACCCGATGACTATGTATTTCCCATTGGTCGTCCACGGCGCGATGCTGGTCGAACCGACCGAGACCGAGTCGAAGGCAAGCCTCGACCAGTTCATCGCCGCCTTGCGTTCGATCGCCGAGCGCGCGCGGGCTGGGGACGAAGCGCTCAGGGCGGCGCCGATCCATGCCCCGCGCCGAAGGCTCGATGAGACGCTTGCGGCGAGACGGCCGATTCTCGCTTTCAAGCAGCCGGTGCCCGAAGGCGCGGAGTCGGGCGCCGGGGCCGAAATCGGCGGTCGCTGATGAAGTGGGAGTTCCTGTTCGGGTTCACCAATGTCGTCGCTCTCGCCGGCTGGGTCGCGCTTGCATTATTGCCGCGCGGGCCGAAAATCATGGCGATTTTGCTGTATGTCGGGGTCGCCTCGCTGTGCCTGGTCTATGCGCTGCTGTTCGGGCTCGTGGTGGGCGGGGCGATCGATCCCGGGCTGGCCGCGGGGGCAGGCGGGGGCGGCAATTTCACCAGCATCGCCGGGATCCGCGCCTTGTTCATGAGCGACGCGGGGGTGGTGATCGGCTGGACCCATTATCTGGCGTTCGACCTGTTCGTCGGGCTGTGGATCGCCAAGGATGCCGACCACAAGGGGTTTTCGCGGCTGGTGCAGCTGCCGTTCCTGATTGCAACGCTGATCGCCGGGCCGATCGGCTTGCTGCTGTGGCTGATCGTGCGCGAACGCCGCGCGCGCCGCGCCGCGCGCCAGGCGTGAGCGACGCCCGCCGCTTCGCCCCCGCCACCTTGCGCAACCGCGAGCCGATCGCGGCGGTGCTCGCCGACTGGTTGCCGCCGCGTGGGTTGGTGCTCGAGATCGCGAGCGGCAGCGGCGAGCATGCGGTTCACTTCGCCGAGCGTTTTGCCGGGCTCGACTGGCAGCCAAGCGATCCCGATCCGGTCGCGCTGGGTTCGATCGCGGCGTGGCGCACCGAAGCGGGGCTTGCCAATTTGCTCGCGCCGCTCCGCCTCGATGCCGCAAGTGGCGACTGGCCGATCGATCGCGCCGACGCGGTGGTGGCGATCAACATGGTCCATATCAGCGCATGGGAGGCAACGCTCGGGCTGTTCGACGGCGCGGCGAGGCTGCTTGCCGGCGAAGCACCGTTGATCCTCTACGGCCCCTTTTTCGAGGTGGGGGTGGCGACGGCGGCGTCAAATATCGCCTTCGACGCGGGGCTTCGTGCGACCGATCCGGCGTGGGGACTGCGGCAGGTCGAGCAAGTGGCGAGCGCAGCGGCCGCGCGCGGGCTGGCGCTGTTCGAACGCCGCCCGATGCCCGCCAATAATCTGATGCTGCTATTGCGCCGCGGCTGACGCCGTCAGTCGACCGGCCCAGTGCGCGCCAAGCAGCGCAATCGTAGCGCCGAGCGCCCAGCCGCCAAGCACGTCGCTTGGCCAGTGGACCCCGAGATAGGGTCGAGTGAGGCCGATCGCCACGCTCATCGCGACCGCTATGGTGACCGCCTCGCGCCGCCACCGCGAGGGGACCGCGATCAGCGCAACCGCGAGGAACACCGCCATCGTATTGGCTGCATGGCCGCTCGGGAAGCTCGAGCTGTGGGTCAGTACCGGATGCGCGTCGAGCGCCGGGCGGGCGCGGTCGAGCGCCAGCTTGAGGCCGTCGAGCAGGAAGCGCTCGCCCACCGCCACGCCCGCGAGGATTGCGCCGCGCCGGGCATGACCGCGAAGGGCCAGCCACAGCGCCGCGATTGCTCCAAGCCCGATCGTGACCCATGCGCTTCCCAAATGGGTCAGCCAGATCAGTGCGCCCGTCAGCCGCGGCGAATGGGTGCGCCATTCCTGGAGCTCGCGGATCGCCGCGGCGTCGTAAGCGAAGCTTCCCCCGCCGAGGAACCCGGTAACCACGATCGCGAGCAGGAGGAGAGCAGCGAGGGCCAGCCAAAATGGACGTGTTTTTTGCATCGCGACGTTAAACGAAGTTTTACGCATTTGGGCTAGTCTGAATAGATGGACGAAAGCGGCATCACCCAGAACCGGCGCTCACGGCGATCAAACTTGCTGATGCAGGCGACCCTCGAAACGGCCGGGCGAGCGCAATGCGTCACCTTGCGCAATCTGTCGTCGGACGGAGCGCGGGTCGAAGGCGACCAGCTGCCGATCGAGGGCGTCGATCTGTTGTTCAGGAAAGGCGAGCTTGCGGTTGCCGGGCGAATCATCTGGAGTCGCGGGCGCCAGGCGGGAATTCAGTTCGAGCGCAAGCTCGATCCCGGCGTCGTGCTCAACCACGTGCCGTCGCCGAGGGCTCGCGTACAGGTGGATTTCCGCCGCCCGGGACTTGGCGCGCGCGAGCTGACGCCGATCGAGCGGACGCTGGGCAAGCATTGGATCGCGGTCGCGCCCATCCCGACAGACGATTGATTGCAGTCATTCGCTTAGCCGGATCGGCAGGCGCCCAGCACTTCAGCTGGCTGCGCGCACCGACCGGTCGCGCTGATCCTGAAGCCATTCGACGAGCAGATGCAGCGGCAAGCTCCGGTTGAAGGTCAGCCCCATCTGCGCGCTATCGCTCCAGCGAACGACCGCCGGCTGTGGCTCGAGCCCCGACAAAGTGACGACCACCGCGCTTCCGGGCTCGATCGGTGTTTCGCAATGCAGCTTGATGCCGCCCTGGCTGACATCGCATGAGCGCAGGCGGTAAATGGATGCGCCGTCGCGGACGGTGACGATGCTGTCGATCGCGATTCGCGGCATCCGCGGTCGGGGCCCCTCCAGCGAGGCGGACAATATCTCGATCACGTCGACCGGCCGGTCAAAGGAAATCCCGACATTGGGTTCGCGAAACCAGGTCACGGTGCCGGCGATCGGTTGTCCGCACTTGAGCTCGACGCTCACGCACGGGCCTTGCGGGATCGTGCAGTAAACGCGCGCCATCATTCCGCCCGCGCTGATATTCTTGATCAGGCACAGCTCCCGCCGCTCGTCGATCGACAAGGAGCCGACCCGGTACAGCGTCATGTGCCGGTCACCGTCGCGGCGATCGTCCGGCCCGGGCAGGTTTTTGGAAAGCGAGTAGAGGGTCGTTTCCATCTGTTGCGGTGCCATGCGCACTTCTATCGCCGCACTGACCTGGACGCATTCATCGCTTCCGGTGAGCATACCCCGGAGCGCGAGGTCGCCGGATGGAACAGAAGCCCCGCGCTTTTGGCGCAAGGGCTTCTGATGTTCACGCCAGCGAACGTCAAAGCCCTACCCCAACAACGCCGCAATCGCAACTTGAGACTGACGCGATCGGTATGCTGATGCCGTGGGTGACGCCCGCCGAAAAGGACATGCGCATTCGTCTCCGGCGTTGTCAGACACTCGGCTCAAGCCGTGCGACCAGCACGAAGTGCGCCACGGCGCGTGCCTTGCTCTGGATGGCGGCTCAGAAGGCGTCGGAGTGGACGTTCGCGCCGGGTTCGATTTCCGAACTGCGCGAAGCCCGCAATGCTTGCTTGTGGGTATTCATGGCAGCCAATGCCTTCGAACGGATCGAGGCCGGAGAATGAGGACCTGGGTCACAATTGAGCCGGAGGATGTCTTCAACCCTGCGCATGCCGGTATTACGGCGGCGGCGCTGATGGACAAGACGTTCCCGTCGATCAACTACATCGTGCCAGGGTATGTGTGCGAAGGGCTGACCGTTCTTGCTGGTGCACCAAAGCTCGGCAAGTCTTGGCTGACGCTCGGCTGGGCGCTGGCCATCGCATCTGAGACGCCCGCCTTCGGCACAATCCCCGTCATGGGCGGCGACGTGCTTTACCTCGCACTAGAAGACAACCAGCGTCGCTTAAAAGCCCGACTATTGCACATGGGTACACGCTCAAGGATGAGGGAGCGCAGCGGTGAGCCGCCGCATCCTCACGTTGGCCGAGGTGGTGGAGCGGGCAATCGAGCGGACTGAGGTTGGACAGACAGGGCGGGGTGGTCATCGATGCAGAGGGCCGCTCACATGGTCACCGGCGCGACCAACAAAAACTCTAAACGGGCATAATGGTTCGCCCCGCGTGCATGCGAGGAAACGGCATGACTAAGGCTAAGGCTCACCCCGCTCAACGTGGCCGTAAATCATCGGCAGCTTTGTCCATCGTCCGCCCTACGCCGGCTGTCCCGACTTCAGCGCAGCGCACCTTGCCGAGTGCACCAGCGCACCTCAGCGACGCCAGCAAGTCGCTCTGGAAGGCCACGGTCTCGGGCTGGGATCTCGACCTGCACCACCACCGCCTACTTGCCCTGGCGTGCGATGCGCTCGATCTAGCCGAGCAAGCCCGGGTTGAGCTTGTCGCGCACGGCTCCACCACGATTACCGATGGCGGCGCTCACCGCGCTCATCCCGCGACCGCGATCGCTCGTGATAACCGAACACTCGCTGCACGCCTGATCCGCGACCTCAATCTCGACCAGGAGGCTGGCAATGCCCGCTAGACGCGCAAACACTCGGCGCGACGCGAGCTGCATCACAGCGGAAGCTGTAGCGGCCTATCGGGCATCAGATCATGCCGGTCTTGATCGGGCCTTGGGCTTAAAGCCTTGGGAAGTCAGCCCGCTTGAGGCGGAAGGCGATTGTCCCTGGCCAACCGGCACTGCGGGCGCAATGACATGGCCGAAGGCCGTTAGCCTGCGCGCTGAACTCGAGGCGGCGATTACTGAACGCTGATGTCCGCTATGGGTGGAAAGCAGACATCGGCGTTTGCGGCAGCGGGATCCAGCAGGCTCATTTCCACAATGGCGCACTACCTGCCGCATCTTTTTTTGCGAACCGACAAAGCTACGTCTCGAACAAATGGCTCGAGCACGTTTGCGATAAGGGCATGACCTTCCGCGTTCGGATGCAGCCCGTCGGGGATGAACTTTTGTCGGTCGGAAGCATCGTTGGGATCGAACGGACTGTGCTCGAACAGATTGAAATAAGGCAGATGGTGAAGCTCGGAGCCATACTCTATAGCAGTCAATACGGTAGTGAGGCGCGGATCAGTGCGCTCGGGACCGCTATTATAGCCTAACGGCGCAATGACGCCGATACCTTTGCCAGGAAATTTGGCTTTCAACCCAGAATACAAGACATTTAACCCACCAAACACAGTGGACGGGTCTTGGCCGTCCGGCTCTCCCAACGGGTTAAGCAGATCGTTTATGCCTCCGAACACAAGAATGACGTCCGCCTCCGGAGCCATTGTCCGGTGAATTTCCGCCAGAGAAGCATAGGGAGGGACCTTGGCATACGCAGATCCCCCAACGCCATAATTGATTACCTTATCAAACTTGAGGCGCTCTCCCAGAGCAGCTGGATATGTTTTTATTGGTCCATAGCTTGTGCCCTCGGTGATGCTATCTCCGATAACGGCAAGACTGAGGCCCGCTCCCACGGGAGCGCTGGCACTACAATCGAACTTTGGCGGTGGTGGCGCGGACGACCCTTCCGCGCTGCACGCCCAAAGCAGTGCGCAGCTAGTCAAAAGTATCACGCGGCAAAGCAAAGGATTCATTTGACAGTCCCGTTCTGACCGAGGTCGGCGCGAATTCTTATGCACGCCGCCGCCGCCCCCGATAACCCCGATTGTAGACCAAAAAATGCGTTGGTGGCTTTTATGTCTAGTCGTTCCAATGGCTCGGGACGGGCTGTAGAACGGCGGCAGTGTCGCCACCCAATGTCTTGTGTGGATGGCTCCCGCGTTGCAAGTGGCGATTTGATGTTTGGCATTGGTCGGGTGCAGTCTTGTGTCCGGCCTGTTGGTGCGGTCATCGACCGCTGGCCCTGATGGTATCCG
>Ga0136633_1001872_pt1 | contig 15043 bp, 9 predicted proteins | sample AntDrymeUQ832206_2_FD_105494 | JGI IMG/M metagenome (GOLD analysis project Ga0136633, IMG submission 105494) | Polar desert sand microbial communities from Dry Valleys, Antarctica - metaG UQ83 (22.06) | ecosystem: Environmental > Terrestrial > Soil > Desert | place: Antarctica: Dry Valley... | reverse complement strand
CGAGCCGCGCGTGGCGGGAATCGCGTCGGCGTGGGTGGCCGCCACGACCTTCTTCGAGATGCGCCGAAGGGCGAAGCGAACCACGACGTGCGTGAGGCGCGAGCGGGGATGCGTTACGAGGTACTTGCCGCCCGCGAGGGCGACGCGTGACTTGACAGAAGACATGGCGAGGGCCGTACCCACACGACGGCCCCGCCATGCCCGTCCAGTCAGGCGGGTCGACGTATCGGCCGCCCGGCCGGCCTCGCGAGCGTTCGTGGCTTACGGGGAGACCGCGATGCTGCCACCCGCGATGGGGCTACCGCTGCCGGGGCGCGGCAGCTTGCTCGAGCAGCCCGCAGACGGGGCGGTGCTCCGTCCGTCGCCGAGCTCGATCAGCCCTTCGGGCTTGTGGGGCTTGTCCTCGACGTAGTACTCGCGGAACACCGTGCCCTCGCCGCTCGTCGTGTCGGCGACGCCGAAGAGCGCGCGATCCCCGGCGATCCGCAGGCAGGTGACGTCGCCTGAGCGCGTGCTGGAGCCCACGGTGAACGTCGCGCGGCCCGCGGGGGCGCCTCTCGTGCCGGTGATCGAGAAGTCGAACGTCGATCCGCGCTCCGAGACGCCCGTGCCCGAGACGACGACGTCGCGGGCGACGTCCTCTCCGGTCTTCAGCCCGACGACCGACGGGTCGTGGTCGGAGGCCGCGAACCGGTCGGGCGCGAAGAGCTCCTCCGGACCCGTGTACTGGAACGCGTCGGGCTCGTCGGCGTTGATGTGCCAGATGTCGGCCCCGGTGATCTTCGCGTCGAGCGCCGGCGTGGCGATCTCGTCGTCCAGGTTGCCCTGCGCACCGTCGAAGACGAACGAGTAGCGGTCGGCCTCGGGGATGCGGGCCGTCGCCACGTCGCGCAGGCCGCCCTCCTCGACGAGCGCGTCGATCGGGTCCTCCCGCGTGTAGCTGTTGAGGTCGCCGAGCGCAAGGACGTCCGCGTCGCCGCTGGAGAGCTGCAGCTCCTCGATGAACCCTCGCAGCGCCCGTGCCTGCCGAACGCGATCACCGTTGAAGCTCCCCTGCCCCGTGTTGGCGTTGTCTCCGGTGCCCGTGCCGCCCTTGGACTTGAAGTGGTTGGCGATGACGGTGAACGTCTGCCCACCGGCCTCAAACGTCGAGGCCAGGGGCGTGCGGGCGTTGGCGAACGCCGGATCGTCCAGCGCCCCGGGCGCGCCGACGCGCTCGACCTTCGCGGGCTGGTAGATGAGCGCGTTGCGGATCTCGTCCGTGTTGGTGTACGGGGATGGCGCAGGCACCTTGGCCCACGTCAGCTCCGAGCCCGGGTCCGCGTTCAGCGCGGCCACCAGCGCGTCGAGCGCCGCGTCGGGGTCGTTGGCCAGCGAGGCCTCGTCGCTGGTGTCCTGGATCTCCTGCAGCGCGACCACCTCGGCGCCCAGGCCGTTGATCGCGTCGACGATCTTGGCCTCCTGCTGGTCGAGCTCGGCCTCGGTCCTGGCGCCGCGATCCTCGCTGCGACCGAAGGTGACGAAGTAGTTGAGGACGTTGAAGGAGCCGATCCGGACGTCGCCGCCGACCGGCTCCGGGGCCTTGGGCCGCGGGTTGCTCTGCGTGAAGGCCGGCGCGGCCGTCGGCTGGATGCGGTACTGACCGAAGCCGAACGACAGGATGCCGGTCAGCCCCGTGGTGGTGTCTCCGCGGCGCAGCGAGTCGGCGGGCGTGAGATAGGGCACCGGGCGCGGGTTCGACGGGCTCTTGGCGTCGTCGAGGATGACGTTGCGCCGCGCGTTCGCCGCGGCCACGGCAGCCGCCGCCGGGCCCGGCTCGGCGACCTCGGTCGGGGTCGAGAGGACCCCGTCGGAGCTCAGGCGCAGCTCGCCGAAGCTGTCGGCGTTGCGCGACTCGGTCACCGAGAGCGCCTCGGGAGCGACGATCCGCATGCCCTCCAGCCGCTCGCGGGCGGCGGTCTCGGCGGGGAGGTCGAACGTCGAGGCGGCCGGCAGCGCGACGCCTGACTCCAGCGTCTCGCGCGCGGTGACCATGGTGAGCTCGGTGAGGCCGTTGAACTCCGTCGCGGTGCCGGTGAGGCGAACGCGGTCGCCCACGGCGAGATCCGGACCGCTCGGGTCGAAGACGAAGAGCCCCTCGGAGGTGGCCGGGTCGCCGTCGCCGGCCGGCCCTGGACGAAGACGCCGTTGAGGTTGCTCGCGCCCTGGAAGTCGCCCGTGACGACGCCCTCGACGGTGACGACCTGTCCGGAGCACGGCGTGGCGTCGCCGGGGCCCTGGACCTCGGCGATGGTGTCCGCGCAGGAGGGGGGCGGGGGCGGCGGGGGGTCGCCGCCCCCGCCGGGGCCGGCGGTCGAGTAGCTCTGGCCGGCGTTCAGCGCGCCGAAGCTGCTCGCCCCCGCGGCCTGCCAGGTGAAGTCGCCGTAGGAGCCACCGCTGCCGGAGAGCTGGAGGGAGAGGCCGCGCTCCTCGCTGCCCTTCTCGCTCTCGCCGATGTCGGTGCTCGTGATGCCGCTCGCCGGGCCGCTGACGGCGGTGAACGTGCCCTCGTAGGACAGGAACTGGACCACGACGTTGCCGGGTCCGACGAGCGCGACGCCGTCGGGAGCGCCGTACTGGATGCCGTTGGACGGGTAGGTCAGCGTGACGGTCCTCGACGCGCCGACGATGCCGGACAGGGCATCGGTGTCGTAGATCGCGCCGCCGCTGCCGTTGTAGAGCGCGAGCGAGTAGCCGGCGAGGTTGATGAAGATCGGGCTGTCGGCGCCGGGCTGCGCAGAGGCCGCGGGCGCAAGGGCGGCCGGCGCGCCGAGGGCGAGGGCGAGGACGAGAGGGATGCTGCGACGGGGCACGGAGAGCTCCAGGGATGGGGACACCGTGAGGCAAGCATCGCGACCGTCGCGCCATGTTGCCTGTCTGTGATCGGCCCGCTCAGCGCGGCTCGGCGCTGGACTTCGGGTGCCACGCGAGCGCCGCCAGTCGATGCGGAAACGCCCTAGCGGGCCGCTCAGCGGCGCTTGCGCGCCTTCTCGAAGGCTTGGCCGTAACGGGCGCCGATCGTCCAGTCCTGCATCATCCGGCCCTCCCAGGCCTTCACCGCCTCATCCCAGGTCCCCGGCGCGACGCCGTGCTCGACGGCGTAGGCGTCCCACTCCCGCGGTTTGACCTTTTCGCGCCGCAGGCCGGCCGACACCTCAACCCACCTGTCGAAGGTGATCCCGCCGGCGAGCTCCTCGATCTCGGCGGCCAGCACGATCGGCGCGGCGGTCTCGGCCGACGGTGGCATGCCGAGGTCGACCGTAGTCGCCGGCTCCTGCGGCCGCGCGATCCCCGGCGCGCCGACGCCCGGCTCGGCCTCCGCGGCGGCGGCCCAGTCGATCGTCACGCGGTCGGGCTTCTTCGGATGGACGGCGACGGGCAGGACGACGCCGTCGCGCAGCAGGTGCCATGCGTACGGCGGCACGTACTGCCTGGACACCCTCACCTGCCGGGGTCCTGCCGCCTCAGCGACCGAGAGCACGAGGTCGAACGCGTTGATCGGCACGAACGACCAGAACCCGTCGTACCACCCGACACGCTCGGCGACCGCGGTGGTGCGTCGCCCGCGCTCGAGCTCCTTCTTGCCGATCGTCCAGTCGTCGATCCCGTCGGCCGGGGGGTCGACGCGCTTCCAGCCGACGTGCTCCATGTGGCGCGCCTCGGCGCCGATGGTGCGCTCCCAGTCGATGTAGGTTCGCTGCCTGGTGTCGTGGCGGACGTCGACCTCCATCCCGAGCCGCACGGTGTCGTCGGGCTCCAGCACCTGCCGGACGCCGGCCCGGAACGGTCCGGCCCCCGCGCGCACCTCAACGGCGTACTCCCAATACGTCGAGGCCCCCTCCGAACTGCCCAGCCGTCCGCGGATCCCGACGATGCGGCCGCGCGCCGGTTCGCCGTCGCGGGCGAGCTTCTTCGCCCGCCGACGGTTGCGCTCGAGAAATGCGAGCGGTCGCCAGTCATCCCAGGGCATGATCCACATGGAGCGTCAGCGTGTCATCCGCGTCGCGCGGTCGCAAGTCACGGGAGGCCGCCGACGCCAGCAGCCGGTGATCGCTCGCCGCTGACGATCAGCAGCAGCGGCGCGCCCTTCAGCCGGCGGTCCCATGCCTTCTGGAAGTTTGCTCAGCCGCGCGAGTCGCCGAGCTCGAGCACCGCAAGGAACGCCTCTTGGGGCACCTCCACGCGACCGACCTGCTTCATGCGCTTCTTGCCCTCCTTCTGGCGCTCGAGCAGCTTGCGCTTGCGGGAGATGTCGCCGCCGTAGCACTTCGCGGTGACGTCCTTGCGAAACGCCTTGACGGTCTCGCGGGCGATGACGTGCGCGCCGATCGCGGCCTGGATCGGCACGTCGTACTGCTGGCGTGGGATCTTCTCGCGGAGCTTCTCGGTCAGCGTGCGCCCGAGCGGGTAGGCCTTGTCCTTGTGGACGAGCATCGAGAGCGCGTCGACGACGTCGCCGCCGAGCAGCACGTCGAGCTTGACCAGGGCGGAGGCCTTCAGGCCGATCGGCTCGTAGTCCAGGCTCGCGTAGCCCTTCGTCCGCGACTTGAGCTGATCGAAGAAGTCCAGGACGATCTCGGCGAGCGGGAGGACGTACTCGAGCTGCACGCGCTCGGAGGACAGGTAGTGCATCCCGGAGTGCTCGCCGCGCTTGTCCTGGCAGAGCTCCATGATCGTCCCGACGTACTCCTTCGGAGTCAGGATGCTCGCCTTGACCATCGGCTCGCGCACCTCCTGCACCGACGCCGGGTCCGGGAAGTCCGACGGGTTGTGGACGTCCATCTCGGTCCCGTCGGTCAGGGTGACCTCGAAGCCCACCGACGGCATCGTCGCCATCAGGTCGAGGTCGTACTCGCGCTCGAGGCGCTCACGAATGATGTCCATGTGCAGCAGCCCGAGGAAGCCGCAGCGGAAGCCGAAGCCCAGCGCGTCGGAGGTCTCGGGCTCCCAGAAGAGCGCGGCGTCGTTGAGCGACAGCTTCTCCAGCGCGTCGCGCATGTCCGGGTAGCGGTCGGTGTCCAGCGGGAACAGCCCGCAGAAGACCATCGGCTTGACTTCGCGGTAGCCCGGCAGCGCCTCGCTCGCGCCGTTGCGCCTGAGCGTCAACGTGTCGCCGACGCGGAGCTTCGTGACGTCCTTGACGCCGGTGATCAGGTAGCCGACCTCGCCGGGCGTCAGCTTGTCGATCGAGGTCATCGCCGGGGTGAAGAAGCCGATGTCGTCGATCTCGGCCTCCGTTCCGGCCGCCATCGCGCGGATCGCGTCGCCCTTGGTGAACGTCCCGTCGACCACGCGGATGTAGGCGATCACGCCGCGGTACTGGTCGAACTCGGAGTCGAAGATGACCGCGCGCGGCGGCGCGTCGGGGTCGCCGCTGGGCGGCGGGACCTTCTCGACGAGCAGCTCGAGCACCTCCTCGACCCCCATGCCGGTCTTGCCCGAGATGCGCTTGATCTGGTCCGCGTCCTCTCCCAGGAGCTCGGCGACCTCGGCCGCGACGCGCTCGGGCTCGGCGCCGGGCAGGTCGATCTTGTTCAGGCACGGGATCAGCTCGAGGCCTGCGTCGACCGCGAGGTAGGTGTTCGCGAGCGTCTGCGCCTCCACGCCCTGGGAGGCGTCGACGACGAGCAGCGCGCCCTCGCAGGCCGCCAGCGAGCGCGAGACCTCGTAGGTGAAGTCGACATGCCCCGGGGTGTCGATCAGATGGAACTGGTAGGTCTCGCCGTCGAGTCTGGACTCGTAGAAGACACGGACGGCCTGCGACTTGATCGTGATGCCCCGCTCGCGCTCGAGCTCCATCGAGTCCAGCAGCTGCTCGCGCATCTGCCGCGGGTCCACGGTCTGGGTCATCTCGAGGATGCGGTCGGCCAGCGTCGACTTCCCGTGGTCGATGTGGGCGATGATGGAGAAGTTGCGGATGCGGCTCTGATCGACGGCCATGCGTGGGCTGGAGGGTAGTTGGCCGCGGCCCCGCTCTCGCGTGGCGCGGTGCGCGCGGAGGCCGTGGCGCCGTGCGCGCTCAGGCGGCGCGGCGGGCGCGCAGGCGGGCGAGGACGAAGCGCTCGATGCGCTGGGCCTCCTCCACGCGCAGCAGCAGCGCCGCGCCGGCGTAGGCGGTGGCCGCGAGGGCCGCGGCGCCGCCGACCGCGATGACCTGCGCGACGAACGCATCCCCGAGCAGCTCCTCAAGCGCAGCGTGACCCGCCCACGTGATGGTGCCCATCAACACGGACGCCGCGATGATCTGCGCAAGCGCCCGTAGCGTCGCGGCGCCTTCGAGGTCGCCGCCGAGCAGCCGCCGCAGGACGACGTACTGGCCCAGCATCATCCCGAGGCTCGCCACCGCGGTGCCGATCACGACGCCGGCGATGCCCAGCGGCCGGTACAGCAGCAGCGACACGACGGTGTTGATGGCGAGGTTGCCCGCGGCCAGCCGCGTCGGCAGCCACGGCTCCTGCAGCGAGAAGAAGGTCCGCGTCAGCAGGAGGTTCGCGCCGGCGAAGGGCAGCGAGAAGGAGAACCAGAACAGCGCCAGGGCCACCGCGTCGGTCGAGGCCGGCCCGAACTCGCCGCGCTGGTAGAGCAGCCGCACGATCGGCTCGGCGAGCACGGCGGAGAAGACGGCGGCCGGGAACAGCAGCAGGAAGATCTGGCGCAGGCCGGTGCCCATCGTGCGGCGCAGGCCGTCGAGGTCGCGGCGGGCGGCCAGCCGGGAGAGGGTCGGGAACAGGACGGTGGCCACCGCGACGGAGAACATGCCCTGCGGCAGCATGTACACGCGGAAGGCGGCGTCGATCGCCGCGGGCGTCTGCTCGGAGATCAGCGCGCCGATGATCGAGTTGATCAGCAGGTCGAAGTTGATGATCCCAAGGCCGATCGTCACCGGAAGCATGAGGACCAGAACGCGACGCACCAGCGGGTCGCGCAGCGAGAAGGACGGCACGAGCCGGAAGTCCAGGCGCCGCAGGCCCGGGAGCGCGACGGCCAGCTGCAGCACGGTGCCGACGAGCACCCCGATCGCGTAGGCGTAGATGCGGTCGTCGCCCTCGAAGAGGCCATGCAGCGCCACGAGCGTGGCGATGATCGCCGCGTTCCACAGCAGCGGGGCCAGGGCCGGGACCGAGAACTGCCCGTAGGCGTTGAGGATCCCGACGACCAGCCCGTTGATCCCGAGCAGCACGACGATCGGGAACATCACCTGCGACAGGCCGACGGTCAGCTCGACTAGCCCTTGATCGAACTTGTCCCCGGGCAGGAACAGCGGCATCACCGTGCCCGCGCCGAGGATGAACAGGGCGGTGATCGCCCCGAGCGCGGCGATGATGACCAGCAGCAGCGTCGAGGCGAGGCGGAAGGCGTCGGGCCGGCGGTCCTTCTCCAGCAGCTCGGTGAACACCGGGACGAAGGCCGACGACAGCGCCGCGTCGGCGACCAGTCCGCGGATCAGGTTCGGGACCTGGAAGGCGACGGTGAACGCCGAGGCGGCGCCCGTCGTTCCGAAGTACCCGCGGGCGACGACCTCGCGAATCAGCCCGGCGATGCGTGACAACCCCGTTGCGACCGAGAAGATCGCGGTGTTCCGCGCGACGCCCCGGGTGTCCCGGGGCGCTGGCGCGGCGCCCTCCGCAGCCGCGGCGGCCGCAGGGTCGTCCCCGGAGACGGGTGCGACGGAGTGCAGATCCGGCATCGCGGCGGCACTCTAGGCGGCGCGTCCGCCGACCGCCTGGCGGAGCCGAGGCGCACGGTCGCCGGCACGCACGAGCCGCTATCCTCCGCCGTCGTCTATGGCCAACATCGCATCCCAGAAGAAGCGCATCCTCCGTACCGAGCGCGAGCGCCTCGAGAACCGCCGCTACACCTCGACCGTCAAGACGTACTTCCGTCGCCTCGAGGACGCGGTCGCCGCCGGCGATGACGCCGTCACCGACGTCGAGCACCGCCGGCTCGTCCAGACGATCGACAAGGCCGTCAAGCGCGGCGCGCTGCACCGCAACACGGGCGCCCGCAAGAAGTCCCGCGCCGCCCGCGTCCGCGCCGGCGCCACGGGATAGCCCACCGCCGGCCGACTGCCGGCCGTATGTCAGTGGTCCCGCCGGCCCGGTCCGGCCCGTCGTCGCGCGTTGGCTGATGGCGCCGGGCGCGTGTGTCGTTGCGGGATCGCTCTCGGCCCCACGCGGCAGCTCTTGCCCGCCGCCTACGCGGCGATCACCGCGAGCGTCCGCAGCGCCGCCGTGTCCTCCGAGACGTCGGACATGCCGCGCGAGGCCAGCTCGAGCGCCGCAAGCGCCTCGATCGACGCCCGCAGCGCGGGCGCGTCGGTCCCCCGCGCCTCCCTGATCCGCCGATCCGCGGCCCACGGCGCCATCTTGAGCGCGGCCTTCACCTGAGCCGGAGACTCGCCGGCCTCCAGGCGCACGGCGACCGCGAGCACCTCGCGCAGCCTCCGGGCCACCAGCGGCACCAGCCGCGGCAGCGACTCCCCCTGCTCACGCAGCTCGAGGAACGCGTGCATCGCGCGCTTGTGCTCGCGAGCCACGAGCGCGTCGATCAGGCCCCACACCTGCCGCTCGGCTGACGGCGCCGCCACCGCGGCGACCGCCTCCTCCCCCAGCCGCGCCCCTGGCCCATGCTCGAGGGCGAGCTTCTCCAGCTCGCGCGAGAGCCGCTGCTGGCGCTCGCCGACGGCATCCACGAGCGCCCGCGCTCCGGCGTTGTCGAGCGTCAGCTTGAGCTTCGCGGCCTCGGCGACAACCCAGCGCGGCAGGTCCTTGGCCTTGAGCATCACCTCCTCGCCGACCACTCCGCCGTTCTTCCTGACGGCGTCGACGAGTGCCGCGGACGTCTTGGTCCGCGTGTCGTCGCGGCCGAAGAACGCGATCGTCGTTGCCGGGTCCATCGCCTTGAGCGCCGGCAGGACGTGGGCCTTGACGTCGGCGTCCTTCCAGCGCTCCACGCCGTCGACGACGAGGAAGCGGTGGCCGATCGAGAACGTCATCGCGCGCAGCGCCGCCGCCACCGCATCCGGTGCCGCGGCGTCGCCCTCGAACGCCTCGACGCCCTGCGCCCCGGCCTCCTGCTCGGCCTTGCGCCGCAGGTTGGCGCGGCGCTCGCCGATGCGACCGTGGTCGTCGCCGTAGACGAGGTAGGCGGGCTTCCAGGCGCTCATGGCGGCGAGTCTAGGCGTGGGCGCGGACCTCCCAGCGCCCGGGCGCGGTCAGGTCGAGACGGACAGTGCCGTCACGGTCTGTCCGCACGACGACGGGCACGCGAGCCAGGGCAGCGAGCGTTGAGGGCGCCGGATGGCCGTAGGTGTTCTCGGCACCGACCTCGATGCCCGCTATGCGTGGCCGGAGCCGGTCGAGGACGGCCGGCAGCCCGGGATCGGCGCTGCCGTGGTGGGAGACCTTCAGCACGTCGACGGGCCGCAGCTCGAGCTGTGACAGCACCCCGGACTCCGCGTCGGCGGTCAACAGCGCGCGCGCTCCGCGCGCCTCGACCTCGAGCACGACGGCTCGATCGTTCGGTTCGGCTCCGGCGTGCAGCGCAGGCGCCTCAGGCCGGGGCCAGAGGACGCGGAGCCGCAGCCCGCCGAGCCGCAGCTCCTGGCCGGCGCGTGCGGCTATCAGCCGGACGCCACGCGTCCCCGCGGCGACTGCCATCGCATCGCCGCCGGGCGTCGGCACGCCGTCTCGTCCGTCGAGGATCAGGCTCACCGGCAGTGCCAAGACGACGGCCGCCGCGCCGCCTTCGTGATCGGCCGACGCATGCGTGGCGACGAAGAGGTCGAGCCGTCGCACGCCGGCCCGTCGCAGCAGCTCGACGATGCCCGCTTCCGGCAGCCCCGCGTCGACGAGGACCGACCGCTCGCCGTCCTGGACGAGGGTGGCGTCCCCCTGGCCGACGTCGAGGAACGTCACGCGAAGTCCCGGGGGCGCGCCCGCGGGCGATGCGGGCGAAGGCGTCAGCCCGATCCACAGCGCCGCGCCGACGACCGCGGCGACCGGTGCCCTCCGCCGAACGCGCCGCGACGCCGCCGCGACCAGGATCGCGGCGACCACCGCCGACACGAGCCACGGTCCGACCTCGACGACGGCGCCAGGTGCTGCGGCCGCGGTCGTCGCCACCCAGGAGAGGAAGCCGAGCGGGAAGCCCGCCAGCGCGTCGAGCCCGTCCACCGCCACGCCCGCCGCCGCGGCCACCGGCCCTCCGAGCGCGAAGAGCTGGCCGACGGCCGCGGCGACGACTCCGAGCCACATCACGGGGGCGACGGCCGGCGCTGCCAGCACGTTGGCGGGTATCGCGACCAGCGACGCCTCCCCGAAGTGTGCGGCGATCACCGGCGCCGTCGCCAGCGTCGCGGCCGCGGTCATCGCGGTCACCTCGGCCAGCGCGCGCGGAGCGCCCCGACGCGTCAACGCGAGCCGCCAGCGCGGGGCGAGCACCAGGAGGGACACCACCGCGACGAAGCTGAGCTGCCACCCGGGCTCCTCCGCGGCGCGCGGGTCGATGGCCAGGGTCACCGCTGCCGCCAGACCGAGCGCGTACCAGCGCGACGCGGGCCGCCCGACCAGCCCCGCCGCCACCGCGGCGGCACCCATGATCCCCGCGCGCTGGATCGACGCGCCGCCACCGGCCAGCGGGACGTAGATCACGATGAGGACGAGGACCAGCCAGAGCCGACCGGTGAGACCGAGGCCGAGCGCCGTCCCGAGCGCCATCGCGAGTGCGGCGAGCAGGACGACGTTCGTGCCGCTGGCCGCCACGAGATGGCTCAGACCGGCCGCGCGAAACGCCTCCCGCGTCTCGTCGGGCAGGGCGTCGTCCTGGCCGAGGACCATTCCCCGCAGCAGACCGGCCGCCGTCGGTGGAAGGCCCCGGTCGAGCGCGAGCTCAGCCCGCGTCCGCACGCCGTCCAGGACGCCGGCCGCTCCGTCTCGTCGTCCGACCACGACGGCTCGGGCCGAGCGCAGCTCGGCGTGGGCGCGAACGAGCGTCGCGAACTCTCCGGGCGCCCGCAGCCCGCCGTCGATCGCAAGCAGCGTCCCGACGGCCGGCAGGGCACTTCCCGTCGCCCGCGCGACGCGCAGCAGCACCGGCTCCCCGCGGAGCTCGACCAGGGCCGACCATCCGCCGTAGCGCGAGCGCCGCGGCGCCTCCTGCACCTCCACGCGCACCGACACCGACCTGCCGAGCTCGGGACCGAGCCGGGTGCGCTCGAGCGCCCCGGCCCGGGCATCGCCGATGGCCGACCCCAGGAGAGCGGCGACCGCGGCGACCATGGCGAGCGGCGCGGCGCGGCGCAGGACGGCGGCAGGGACGGCGCGCGACCCGTCGGAGCCCGAGGGCTCCGCGTCGGGTCGTGAAGGCTCCACGTCGTCTTCACGCCCTGTTGCATCGCCGTGCCGACGCGCAGCGAGGGCGAGCAGGGCGGCGACGCCCAGCGCTCCGGCCGCGAGCACCGCGGCCGCTGCCGGCGCACGCGGTCCGCACAGCAGGCCCACCACGAGCGCGAAGAGCGCGACGTGCAGCGGGCGGGCGGCGACGCTCACCGCCAGCGGCACGACGCGGCTCCGGGCTCGAGCAAGGCTGGCGCGAACCAGCAGCCCGGATCGCCCGGTCATGTCACGACCTGGGCGCGCATCGCCTCGAGCGTCTTCGGGCCGATGCCGGAGACCTGCATGAGGTCCTCGACGGCCTTGAACGGACCGTTCTGCGTGCGCCACTCGATGATCTTCGCCGCGATGGCGGGACCCACGCCGTTGAGCACCTCGAGCTGCGTCGCGTCGGCCTGGTTGACGTTGACGGTCGCGGCGGCCGGCGAGCCGCCGGCCGCCGCGCCACCCGGGCCCGGCGTCGACGTGGCGGCGCCCGCTGCGGCCGGCGCCGTCCCGGCTCCCGCCGCCGCCGTCGCCGCCGATGCCGCCGCAGCACCGTTCCGGCCGCGGCGCGCGACGAGCACCTGCTGGCCGTCGGTCACCTTTGCCGCGAGGTTGAGGACGTCGAGATCGGCGCCGGCGCGCCCGCCGCCGGCTTCGGTGAGGGCATCGCGGACGCGCGCGCCGGCCGGCAGGTCGTACACGCCGGGGCGCCGGACCGCGCCGGCCACGTGCACGAGCAGTCGCTCCGTCTCGGTGGTGACCTCGACGTCGCCGCTGCCCAGCGCGCCGGACGCACCCGACGCGCCGCCGCCCGCCGTCCCGGGCTCTGCCTGCGCGGTGAACCCACCCGGCGGCACCGCACCCGGGACTCCCGGGCCCGCATCCGCGCGCAGGGCGCGGCCGCCGAGCAGCACGACGAGCACCACGGCGACGAGGTAGACGGCGAACTGACGGCGGCTGATCTCGGTCACGAGCCGAGGCTAGGCGCGAACCGCGTGACGGCTCTGCGTCGAACTGCACCAACTCTGCGCAGTCATCGCGACAGATGACGCGTGCCCCGGCTCACCGCGTCCTGCGAGCTGTCAGCGTGACTCACATTCGACGCATGACGATGTTGACGAGCTTCCCGGGGACCACGATCTCCTTGACGACCTCGCCCCCGGCGAGCTGCGCCTTGGCGTTCGGGGCGCCGTGCGCGAGGGCCTTGAGCTCCTCGTGGCTTGCGTCGCTCGGCGCGGGCACGCGGTCACGGAGCTTCCCGTTGACCTGGACGACGAGCTCGAAGGTCGGCAGCTCGAGGAACCGCGGGTCCGCGACGGGCCACGGCGTCTCCCACACGCGTTCTCCGGTCAGCAGGTGATAGGCGTCGGCGGCGACGTGCGGCGCGAAGCCGAACACGAGCGAGGCGGCGGTGGCGAGCGCGTAGCGCAGCGCCTCGGGATCGCGGTTGCCGCTCTCGTTGAACTCCTTCGAGCAGACGTTGACGAGCTGCATCACGCGTGCGATCGCCGCGTTGAAGGCGAAGCGCCCGGTCATCGCCCGCGTGACCTCCTCGATGGCCACGTTCGCCGCGCGCACGAGATCGAGGCCCGGGCCCTCCGGCGCCTCTGGCCGCCCCGCGCCGTCTCCCGCTCCCTCTGCCGCCGCCGCCGCGAGACGCCACAGCTTCGAGAGGAAGTCGGCCACGCCGTTGATGCCGGTGTCCGACCAGTCCGCGTCCTTGTCGGGCGGGCCGATGAAGAGGATGTACGCGCGCGCCGTGTCGGCCCCGTAGCGGGCGACGATCTCCTGCGGCGAGACGACGTTGCCGCGCGACTTGGACATCTTCGCGCCGTCCTTGGTGATCATCCCCTGCGTGAAGAGCCGGGCGAAGGGCTCCTGCACGTCGAGGTGCCCGAGGTCCGCGAGCGCCTTGGTGAAGAAGCGGGCGTAGAGCAGGTGCAGGATCGCGTGCTCGACGCCGCCGATGTACTGGTCGACGGGCGCCCACCGCGCGAGGGCCTCCGGATCCCACGGCGCCTGGTCGTTGTGCGGGTCGGTGTAGCGCAGGAAGTACCAGGAGGAGTCGACGAACGTGTCCATCGTGTCGGTCTCGCGCTTCGCGGGCCCGTCGCAGCGGGGACAGCCGACGTTCACCCAGTCCTCGGCGGCGGCCAGCGGCGAACGCCCCTTGGGCGCGTAGTCCTCCACGTCGGGCAGCACCACGGGCAGCTCGTCCAAGGGCACGGGCACCGTCCCGCAGGCCGGGCAGTGGACGATCGGGATCGGGCACCCCCAGTAGCGCTGGCGCGACAGCAGCCAGTCGCGCAGGCGGTAGTTCGTGGAGGCGGAGCCCTTGCCCTGCTCGTCCAGCCAGGCGACGATCTGCTCGAGCGCCGTGCGGTTGTGCGCGCCGTCGAAGTCGGGGTGCGAGTTGACGAGGATCCCGTCTCCGGCGTAGGGAAGCCCTTCCTCGTCTGCGTCCGGGTCGCTTCCCTCGACGACGCGGCGGATCGGCAGGTCGTAGGCCTTCGCGAAGGCGTAGTCGCGCCCGTCGTGCCCGGGGACGGCCATGATCGCGCCCGTGCCGTACTCCATGAGCACGTAGCCGGCGACGTACATCGGGATCGCCTCCCCGTTGACCGGGTTGACGACGTGGCGTCCGAGGAAGACGCCGGTCTTCGGCTTGTCGGCGGCCTCGCGCGTCTCGTTGGACTCTGTGAGCGCACGGTTGACGTACTCGCGGACGGCATCCTCCTGGCCCGTGCCCGCCGCCAGCCGGTCGAGATCGGGATGCTCGGGGGCCATGACGAAGAACGTCGCCCCGAAGAGCGTGTCGGGCCGGGTCGTGAAGACTGCGTAGTCGAGCTCGAGCTCGGCGCAGCGGAACGTGACCTCGGCTCCCGTCGAGCGTCCGATCCAGTTGCGCTGCATCGTCTTGACGTGCTCGGGCCACTCGATCGTCCCGAGGTCGTCGAGCAGCCGGTCGGCGTAGTCGGTGATGCGGAAGAACCACTGCTCGAGCTGGCGCGCCTCCACCTCGCTGCCGCAGCGCTCGCAGCGGCCGTCGACGACCTGCTCGTTGGCGAGCACCGTGGCGTCCTGCGGGCACCAGTTGACCACCGCGTCCTTGCGGTAGGCGAGGCCGTGCTCGAAGAGCTGCAGGAAGATCCACTGCGTCCAGCGGTAGTACTCCGGGTCGCACGTGGCGAGCTCGCGCGACCAGTCGATGGAGATGCCCCACTCGCGGAACTGCCGGCGGAAGGAGGTGATCGCCGCGGCCGTCGAGTCGCGGGGGTGCTGCCCGGTCTTGATCGCGTGGTTCTCGGCGGGCAGTCCGAAGGCGTCGTAACCCATCGGGTTCAGGACCCGCCGCCCCGTGCGACGGTGAAAATGGGCGACGGCGTCCCCGACGGCGTAGACCTTCAGATGGCCGATGTGCGGCTCACCGCTGGGGTACGGGAGCATCACGAGGACGTAGGAGGTGTCCGCGGCACTCAGGTCATTCGAGACCTCCCAGGTGCGCTCGTCGGCCCACACGCGCTGCCAGCGGGGCTCGATCTCCTGGGGGTCGTAGCGATGCTCGGCCATGGGCGGCTGAGCATAGAGTCAGCCCCGTCGGTCTCTTCGGGGCGCGATGACGGGCT
>Ga0136633_1001871_pt1 | contig 15053 bp, 17 predicted proteins | sample AntDrymeUQ832206_2_FD_105494 | JGI IMG/M metagenome (GOLD analysis project Ga0136633, IMG submission 105494) | Polar desert sand microbial communities from Dry Valleys, Antarctica - metaG UQ83 (22.06) | ecosystem: Environmental > Terrestrial > Soil > Desert | place: Antarctica: Dry Valley... | reverse complement strand
GTCGTCGAGGGCGTCGGGCGCCGGCACCACTCTCACCTCGAGGCCGGCTTGAGCCAGCAGGGGGCCGAGCCGGCCGATAGGAGCGGTGGGTTGTTGCTGGATGACCAGAACGACGGGCCGCAGCGCTAATCCTCCGGAGTCACATAGGCGGCGGACAGGCCCCCGTCGACGAGGAAAGTCGAGGCGGTCACATAGGAGGAGTCGTCCGAGGCGAGGAACAGCGCCGCCTGTGCGATCTCGCGGGAGCGTGCAAGACGGCCTAGTGGGAGGTGAACCTCACGGCGGGCGCGGGCTTGGGGATCGCTCTCGAACAAACGCGTGAGCAGCGGCGTCTCCACCGGGCCCGGGCACAGCGCGTTGACCCGCACGCCGCGGCGGGCAAACTCGACGCCCATCTCCCGGCTCATCGCGAGCACCGCACCCTTGGAGGCCGTATATGCGACCTGCGACGTGGCCGAGCCCATCAGCGCCACGAATGAGGCGACGTTGATGACAGAGCCTCCCCCGCGCTCGAGCAAGTAGGGAATGCCGTGCTTGCAGCACAGATAGACACCGGCGGCATTGACGTTCAGCACCTTGTGCCACATCTCCCGCGGGGTATCGAGCACGGATTCGTCGCCCGCCGGCATGATTCCGGCATTGTTGTAGAGGATGTCGATCCCGCCGTAGCGCTCCGCGGTGACCCGATACATGGCCATGACGCTGTCCTCGTCGGAGACGTCTGAGTTGAAAAAGAACGCGTCGGAACACTCTGCTGCGGTCTTCTCCCCCGCGATTCTATCGACGTCGGCGATGCACAGCCGGGCGCCCTCGTCGGAAAACAGCAGGGCTGCCTCCCGCCCGATGCCCGCCGCGGCCCCCGTTATCACGCACACCTTCCCTTCCAAACGGCCTTCCAACCGCCCCACTTAGTGCACCTCCCCGTAAATACGCTCGCATTCGAGCGCCCCTGCATCCCCGCTCGCGTCGTTACTCATCGCTCACGTACCCTCCGGGTACGCTCACTCCTCGCGCCTAGCGACCGGGGCGCAGTGACGCTCTCGGTGCTGACCGTATTTCCGGTGCGGAGCACCTAGTGATCGCCTCCGTCCCGTTTCGACGCTGCCCTGATCCTTGCCTCTGCCACCAGGGCCTCGAACAGACGCCGGTCTTCCGACACCTCCGGGTGCCACAGAACGCCGATGGCGGAGCCATCCTGCACCTCGATGCCTTCGACGAGCCCGTCCTCGGCCCAGGCAACCGCCCGCAACCCCGCTCCCAGCCGCCGGGGACCCTGGTGGTGGTGTGAGTGCACCGGGGCACGTTCCCCCAGCAGCCGTCCCAGCGAGCAGTCCGGAGCGACGGTCACATCGTGCTCGGCGAGCTGTCCGGGCTGCTCGAGGTGCAGGGTGCCGGGCAGATCCTGATCGAGGTCGCCGCCCAGCACCACGTTCAGGAGCTGCATGCCGCGGCAGATACCGAGCAGGGGCGTCCTCGACTCTAGCGCGGCCTTCATCAGAGCGACCTCGGAGGAGTCCCGTTGCATGCGAGCGGCGGTGATGTCCGGCTCGGGCTCGGCCCCATAGAGGTCGGGGTCGAGGTCGGGGCCACCGGAAAAGATGATGCCGTCGAGCGCGGCCACCGTCTCAGGGGCCGCGTCGGCACAGGGCGGCAGCAGCAGCGCTCTCCCCCCTGCCTGTTGCACCGCGACGACGTAGTCGAAGGGCAACAACGCGGCAAGCGTCTCCCACACCCCCCAGCACGCGCTGTCGACGTAGGTGGTGATTCCGATAAGCGGTCTCAATCACGTCCCCCGGTAACAGGTGGCGCCGGCCGCGCCTCAAACGGACTCGCATTGTCGCCGCTGCGGTTGCGCTTGGCAAGCTTGCGCCCCATCCCATAGGCTGCCTTGGCATCAGCGCCCGGGTGCGATCACCGGCGTCGCTTCTAAAGAAGGGGTGGGGTTTGGATTCGTCCAAGACGGTTGCCGTGAAGGATCTGGCCGAGATGGTTCAGGCAGGGGACATCGATACGGTCCTGTGCGTGTTCGTCGACATGCAGGGGCGCTTCATGGGAAAGCGGGTGACCGGCAGCTACTTCCTAGACGACATCCTCGGCGAGGAAGGCCTGCACGCCTGCCTCTACCTCGTGACCGTGGACATGGACATGGAACCGCTGCCCGGATACGAGTACGCCAACTGGGGAACCGGCTACGGCGATTTCCGCATGGTCCCCGACTTGGGTTCTCTTCGAGTCATCCCGTGGCTAGACAAGACCGCGCTGGTTATCTGCGACCTCTACAACGAGCATTCGGAGGAGGAGGTCGCCGTTTCGCCTCGCCAGATCCTGAAGCGTCAGATCAATCGTGCCAAGGAGATGGGCTATAGCTTCGGAGCAGCCACCGAGCTCGAGTTCTATCTCTTCAAGGACGGATTCGACGACGCCAACGCGCGCGGCTACCAGAACCTAACCCCCCACTCTCCCTATATCCAGGACTACCACATCCTGCAGACGACCAAGGATGAGTGGATCATCCGGCAGATCCGCAACGGCATGGCAGAAGCGGGGATCCCGGTCGAGTTCTCCAAGGGTGAGTTCGGGCGCGGTCAGCACGAGATCAACATTCGCTACTCGGATCCTCTTGAAACATGCGACTGGCATTCGATCTACAAGAACGGAGTCAAGGAGATCGCCGCGCTCAACGGTGTCTCGGTGACGTTCATGGCGAAGTGGTCGATGGCTGAGGCGGGATCCTCCTGTCACATCCACTCGAGTGTGTGGGATGCGGACGGCTCGCGCTCGTTGATGTGGGACTCAGACGACAAGGACCACATGTCTGCGACCTTCCGCCATTACCTGGGCGGTTTGATGTCCACGACGCGCGAGCTGTCGTGGATGTTCGCCCCCAACGTCAACTCCTTCAAGCGTTTTCAGGCCGAGTCATGGGCACCCACGGCCATCGCAGTGGGCGCGGACAATCGCACCTGTGGCTTTCGTCTCGTCGGGGAGGATCAGGGCTTTCGCATCGAATCGCGCATCCCGGGAGCAGACGTCAACCCTTACCTCGCTTTCGCCGCCACCATCGCCGGAGGCTTGCACGGCATCGAGAACAAGATCGATGCTCCCACCGTGTTTCGGGGCAACGCCTACGAGGCGGAGGAGCTCGAAAGAGTACCGACCTCTCTGCACGAAGCAGTGGATGCGTTCGCCGGCAGTCAGGTCGCTCGCGCCGCGTTCGGTGACTTCGTGTTCAAGCACCTGCTCAACACCGCCCGGCAGGAGCAGTTGATCTTCGACAACCAGGTCGTGACGGACTGGGAGCTGCAGCGTTACTTCGAACGCTGCTGACATGAACGACCGACTGCTCGACGAGTTGTTCGAGTTTCTGCGCATCCCCTCCATATCGACCGGCGGCGGCGACGTGCGTGCTCTGAAGGAAGCCGCCGAATGGGTCTGCGCGCGCGTGACGGATGCCGGAGGAAGCGCTTCGCTGCAGGGTGACGGCGGGAATCCTGTAGCCGTGGGCCAGCTGTCCTCTTCGCGCAAGGGTGCCCCCACCGTGCTCATCTACGGCCACTACGACGTTCAGGGCGTCGACCCGATCGACGAGTGGAGCTCGGATCCGTTTGTGCCCGAGCTAAGAGACGGACGCATTTATGCACGCGGGGCCTCGGACGACAAGGGGAACTTCCTGCCGCTGCTCCATGTTGCCTGCAACCTCGCCCGCGACGGAGAGCTGCCGGTAAACGTGCGAGTGGTGGTAGAGGGCGAGGAGGAGGCGGGTGGGGCGACCGTCGAAGCGTGGTTCAAAGACGACGAGCGCGGCGCCGACGCGGCGATCGTCTTCGACTCGGGGATGGTCGATCAAGACACCCCGGCGATCACCGTCAGTGTGAGGGGCATCGTCTCGGTGCAGGTGAGGGTGCGGACCGCGCGCCGCAACCTCCACTCGGGGATGTACGGGGGATCGGTCCTCAATGCGGTCCATGTGCTCCAAACGATGCTCGCGGGGGCGCTGCCGCATCCGTCGGGACGCCTGCCCGAGAAGCTGCGCGAGGGCGCGGTCCCGCCCTCGGACGAGGAGGTCGCGTCGTGGGATGCTCTGCCGCCGGGCAAGGTCATGCTGTCGGAGGCTGGCGGGCGGCCTCTCGACGAGAGCTCGGGGGCCGAGTACTACCTCCGTAACGGGTCGGACTCCTCGCTCGACGTCAACGGGATCTACGGCGGCGATCCCGACAACGCACGCACGATCGTGCCGGCGACCGCGCGCGCAAATCTCACGATGCGCCTGGCTCCCGGCCAGGACGCGCAGGAGATGGGAGCGCGCCTCGAGCACCTGCTGCGTTCGGGAGCACCCGCGGGGGCCGAAGTCGAGCTTGCCATGGCTACGGCGGCGCCGGCATTGTTCGATTCTGCCTCCGAGGCGCTGGTGCGCGGCCGGGAAGCCATCGCGTCGGCCACCGGAAGGCCGGTGGCGCTGGTGCGCTCGGGGGGATCGATCCCGATTCTTGCCCTGTTCGCCGAGCGCAATATCCAGACCATCGTCTCGGGCTTCGCTCTCTCCGGGGATCAAATCCACGCTCCCGATGAGAGCTACCGCGTCGACAGCCTCCGGCTCGGTGAGCGCGCCTCGCACGAGCTCTACTCGGCCTTGGCGACACTGGAGCCCTCGTGAGCTCGAATCCGCGAGGACCGGCCACGAAAGTGAGGCGAAACTTTCTCCTAGCCGCCCTGGTTCTGGCTGTTGCGGCGACGGTGATCCTGATATTTCTGCCACTCGCCTCGGCGGTCGAATCTACGAACGGAACGACGACGTTCACGACACTGCCGGAGCAGGAGGGCAACGGCGTCATCTCCGTGCTGCTCATCCCAGTGATTATCACGGCCGTCGCTTTGATCATGGACCGCTCCCGTTACGCATATTTTGCGCGCATGGCGGCCGCCTGCATCATGTCGATCGGCTCGCTCGTGAGCCTTGGCTCGATCGGGATCTTCTACATCCCGGCGGCCGGAGCCTCGGTCACTGCGGCGCTACGGCGCAACTAAAGGGTGTCCCCGGCAGCCCACCCGAGGCCGCTTCCAGGAAACCATTCCCCTGGGTTCGGGTCTGAGGCTTGGTAGGAAACGAAGGCCATGGGCGCGTTTTGTACCAAAGTACGTCGCGATTCAGTACCTCATTAGCGAGGCGGCCGGTTCCCCCTGCGGCGCACTGCAACGGCCGACAGCGCCTCCAGCACCACTCGGTGGGCGGCCATCGCAGTGATGCCGGCGTGGTCGTAAGGCGGTGACACCTCGACGACCTCCATGCCGGCCAGGTCCTTTTCGAGCGCCAGTCGCCTGACCGCGCGCAACAGTTCCCGCGTCGCCATGCCCCCGGGCTCGGGAGTACCGGTTCCCGGCGCAAAGGCGGGGTCGAGAACATCGATGTCGACGGACAGAAAGAGGGCCGAGGCATCGGAGATCTCCTCGAGCACGCCGTCTATCACCGACTCGATGCCCCGCTCGATCACTTCCTCCATGCGATGCCAGCGCACTCCCGCAGAGCGCGCCCACTCGAACTCTTCGGGGAAGGGCCAGTAGCCGCGCAGACCGACCTGCACGAGGCGATGGCCGGGAATGACCTGGTCGTCGACAAGATGCCGGAAGGGGGTGCCGTGCGACCACTTGACGTCCCAGATCTCGGTCGCGGTGTCGGCGTGAGTGTCAAACTGCACGACCGCGATGTCGGGATTGTGAGCCGCGACCGCGGCGATATCGGGGTAGGCGATCGAGTGGTCTCCGCCGAGCACGACCGTGATCGGCCCCGTCTCGAGCACGGCCGAAACCGAGGCTTGCAGCGCCTCGAGGCTCGCGACCCCGTGGCCCGGAAAGACCGGGGAGTCGCCGTGGTCGACGATTACCAGCTCGGAGAAAGGATCGATCGCCAGGTCCATGTGCCAGGCTGCGGGCTCGCCGCCTCCGTCGACCGCAAGGCGGATCTCCCGGGGGCCGAAGCGAGTGCCGGGCCGGTGCGAAACCATGTCGTCCATCGGCGCCCCGACTATCACGACGTCGGCCGTTCCCAGCTCAGCCACATCGAGCACGAGGGGGACCTTCTGGAAGGTGGGGCCTCCGGAGTAGGCGGGCTCTGAGGGGCGATTGACCAGCACCGGTCCATCTTTTCAGCGCCGGTCCCATCGACTTGGATTTGCCCGAGCCACATCGTCGAGTGGTGGAATTTGGTTGCTCTGCAACCACTGATGACCACTCGGCCGAAAAGTCCGGAATACAGTCCGGGCGTGGCTACCCTTGTGACTCTTCACGCCCATCCTGACGACGAGGCGATCGCCTGCGGAGGCACGATCGCGAAAGCCGTGGCCGAGGGCCATCGCGTAGTGCTGGTGGTCGCCACCAAGGGCGAGAACGGCGAGGTGGCCGAGGGCTTCCTGCGTCCGGGCGAGACGCTCGCCGAGCGCCGGGTGAAGGAACAGAAGGAGGCGTGCCGCATCCTCGGAATCGCGAGGCTGGAATGGCTCGGCTACGTCGACTCGGGGATGATGGGCACGCCTGAAAACGACGCTCCCGAGTCCTTCTGGAGCGCCGACATCGAGGCGGCAACCGCCCGCTTGGCGGCGATTCTCGAGGACGAGCCTGCAGACATCCTCACTCACTACGATCCCGCCGGGACCTACAACCACCCGGACCACATCCAGTGCCACCGCGTAGGTCTGAGGGCGGCGGAGCTGGCGGGAACAGCGCGCCTCTACGAGTCGGTGGTGAATCGAGACCACATCCAGGAAGGTCTGGCCCGGCTTTCAGAGGAGGAGCTACAAAGGGTGCAGGAGGGCGGCCTCGACCCCGCCGAGCTCGATGAGCTGGGCGTGTCCGCGTCCGAGATAACTACGGCGGTCGACGTGCGCGACTACCTCGGCATCAAGCGCTCGGCGATGGCGGCACACGCAAGCCAGATCTCGGATACCTCCTTCTTTCTCGCCATGCCGCCCCCGTTGTTCGAGCAGTCCTTCGGCACCGAGTGGTTCATCCGCCGGGCTGCGGGCGATAACGCGGAGACCAGCCTGTTCGAAGGGAACTGACGTGGACGAGATGAACACTCAAGAGACGAGGGAGTTCCTGCGCGCCGGTACGCGCACGGGCAAGCTCGCCACCGTCTCCGCCGACGGGAGCCCCCACGTGGCTCCGATCTGGTTCGAGCTCGACGACGACGGCAACCTCTTTTTCACCACTGGTGCGAACACCGTCAAGGGGCGCAACCTGCGGCGCGAGCCACGCCTGTCGCTGTGCGTGGACGACGAGCACCCGCCGTTTGCGCACGTCGTCCTGTTCGGAGTCGCCGAGATCTCCGAAGACCGCAACGAGCTGCTGAAGTGGGCGACGCGCGTCGGGGGCCGCTACATGGGCGCGGACCAGGCGGAGGAATTCGGCCGTCGCAACGCGGTCGAGGGGGAGCTGCTGGTGCGGGTGACACCGAGCAAGATCGTCGCCCTGCGCAACATCGCCGACTAGAGCCCGCCCCCCGCTCAGTCGGCGTGCCGCTCGAGGAACTCGTAGACCTCGGTCAGATCGACTCCTGGAAAGGTGCCGGCCGGCAGCGCCGCCAGCACGTGGCTGTGCGGGCGAGGCGCCGGCCACGCCATCCCGTCCCAGCGGCGAGCCAGGTCCGCTGGCGGGCGCTTGCAGCAGGGCAGATCTGGACAGCCCGACCTCACCCTGCGCGTGGTCTGGCCGCCCCGGAAATAGCGGGAGTGCTCGAACGTGGTGCCGATGGTGACGGCGTGGCTTGGGTTGCGGCCGGACTCCAGGTAGGTCAGGCTCCAGTAGGGGCCCGCCGGCGTCTCGGTGTGCTGACTGTAGAGGGAAAACTTGTGCGCGGAGCTGAACGCCGCCGCCGGCCCCCACTTGCGACACAGAAGCTGTCCTTCGATGGCACCGTCCGGATCGGTCGGAAAGGGGATCCCATCGTTCTCGTACGCCTTCCACACCACGCCCTTGTCGTCTGAACGCATGAAGTGGACGGGAAGCCCGAGGTGGCGAGTGGCCAGGTTCGTGAAGCGGTGGGCCGACATCTCATAGGAGACCGAGAACCGTTCCTCGATCTCCTCCAACCCCAGGTCATGATCGCTCTTGGCCTGCTTCAGCATCGGGATGACGGCGGGCTCGGGCACCAGTACCGCTCCGGCGAAGTAGTTCGCCTCCACACGCTGGCGTAGGAACTCCCCGAAATCGCGCGGGTGCTCGTGCCGCAGGACCAGCTGCCCGAGGCTCTGGAGCACCACCGATCCGGCGAGCCGGGCGCCGAGACGGTCCCGTTGGGGGATGTAGATGCGGTGCTGGTGGTGTTCGGTGAGCGAGCGGACCGACTCGGGCAGATCGGGGACCGCATGAATCGAGAAGCCGTAGTGAGCGGCCAGCTCGGTGACCAGGCGGCGCGTTATGGGCCCGGTCGAGTAGCTCACTGCGGCCAGCGCCGCGGCGGCCTCGGCCTCTATCTCGGGGAAGTAGTTGCTGCGCGCTCGCATCTCCTTTCTGAGAGCGGCATTGGCCTTGCGCGCCCCTTCGGGAGTCTCGGCCCGCACCTGCCCCCGGTGCTTGGCCTCGTCGAACAGCCGCACGAGGGCGTCGAGAACGGCGGTGGGCATTCGGGTGGAAGGAGTCAGGGCCGGGAGCTTGAGCGCGTCGCTCCAGAGTGGGTCCGCCTGCGCCCTCTGGAGAGCGATCTCGAGCTCGTCGCGGCGCGAGGCGGGCCGGGGCTCGATCAGCTCAGTCGGCGAAACCGAGAGTGCGGCCCCCAGCGCGTTGATGAGCGTCAGCGTGGGCTCACGGCGGCCGGTCTCGATTTGGGACAGGTATGGGGCGCCCTTACCCACCGCCCGCCCCAGCTCCTTGAGCGTAAGGCCGGCCTCGCGGCGGAGGTGCCGGAGCCTGCGCCCGAAGACGAGCGGATCAAGCTGAGAACTTTTGCTTGAAGAATCTATCTGTGAACTTTCGACCATATTTTCAGCATACAGAGTCAAGAGAGGGTGGCAATCTGTAATAAGTCGGGGATTTGGCTAGGAGCCTGAGCGAAAGGGGAACGCCGGGATGCAGGGAAACGGGAGTGACCGGGTGGAGAGAAACGGAAGTGACCGGGTGGAGAGAAACGGAAGGGACGGGGTGGAGAGAAACGGAAGGGGCGGGGTGCAAGCAAACCGAACGGGCCACCTCTTGGGGAACGGAACGGGGAATGGAACGGTCCCGGCCGCAACAAATGGCGCGAGCCTTATCGAAGGTGACGCGGAATGGGGCTCGGAGCGGTGGCGGGGAATCCGCCGTGACTACTCGAGCCGGGAAGTTAACCGCCTTCGTGGAACGGTCCAGATCGAGCACACCCTCGCTCGACTCGGCGCCGAGAGGCTGTGGGACCTGCTCAACTCGGAGGATTACATCGCGGCCCTTGGGGCCGTCACCGGAAACCAGGCGGTACAGATGGTCAAGGCGGGCCTGCAGGCGATCTACGTAAGCGGCTGGCAGGTGGCGGGGGATTCGAACCTGTCTGAGCAGGTCTATCCCGATCAGAGCCTGTACCCCTCGAACAGCGGTCCCGCACTGGTACGCAGGATCAACAACGCGCTGCGGCGGGCGGATCAGATCGACTGCGTCGAGGGCAACAACGAACGTCACTGGTTGGTGCCCATCGTGGCCGACGCGGAGGCCGGTTTCGGGGGGCCGCTGAACTCTTTCGAGTTGATGAAGCAGATGATCGAAGCCGGGGTCGCCGCGGTGCACTTCGAGGACCAGCTCACGTCCGAGAAGAAGTGCGGTCACATGGGCGGCAAAGTCCTGATACCGACTTCGCAGCACATCAAGACGCTCACCGCCGCGCGCCTCGCGACCGACGTTCTGGGCGTGCCGACGTTGGTCATGGCGCGCACGGACTCGTTGGGGGCCGCGCTGTTGACGAGCGACATCGACGAGCGCGACCGGCCTTTCCTCACCGGAGAGCGGACCCCGGAGGGCTTCTACGTGGTCAAGCCTGGAATCGCGGCCCCCATCAGCCGAGGCCTGGCCTTCGCCCCCTATTGCGACCTGTTGTGGATGGAGACCTCGACTCCTGATTTGGAGGAAGCGCGCATCTTCGCCGAGGCCATTCACCGGGAGCACCCCGGCAAGCTGCTTGCCTACAACTGCTCGCCGTCGTTCAATTGGCGGCGCCACCTCGACGACGAGACCATCGCCAAGTTCCAGCGCGAGTTGGGGGCGATGGGCTATCGCTTCCAGTTCGTCACCCTGGCCGGGTTCCACGCGCTCAACTCGTCGATGTTCGATCTCGCGCACGGCTATGCCGAAAGGGGCATGAGCGCCTACGTGGGCCTCCAGGAGCGGGAGTTCGAGCTCGAGCCGGCAGGCTACACCGCCACCAAGCACCAACGAGAGGTCGGCGCAGGCTACTTCGACGAGGTTGCGCGGGTCATCGCCGGTGGCAACAGCTCAACACTGGCGCTCGAAGGCTCGACCGAGGAGGAGCAGTTCTACTCCGAGGCGGTGCACGCCGCTACTTGAGTTGCTGACGTGTCTCTCCGGCCCCCTCTCCAGCACAAGGAGGGGGCCGGAGAGATAGGAGCGTCGCTACAGGGACGCTAGCTCGAAACCTTCCTTCAGCAGAGCGTCGCCCATTCGCTCATCAAGGGTCACGACCTCGAGCATCTCCGGGTGGCCTTCCGCGGCCACGATCGCCGCCGCAACCTGGAGGGCATCGGCGGTACGAAGGTCGTGGACGCGCAGAAGCCGGCGTACAGTGCGGCGAACCGCCTCCGCCGGTTGTATCTCGTGCCATGACCCCTTCAGCGCCTCCAGCCGCCGCAGCGCCTGGATAACTGCCCGGGCCGGCAACTCCTCACGGCGCTCTCGCCGCGACAACGCAGAGGCGCATTCGAGCTCGGTCCCCCACCACACGATCAGACTTGGATCATGCTGGTAGGCACGCTGCACGTCGCCGGTTGAAGCCTCCATGACCACCAAGGGCACAATGGCCGAGGCATCCCAGAATCTCAGCGGCCTTCTCGCCTCTCATCGAGCAAGGCGGCGAGCACGCTTTCCTCCGTAGCAGGGGGATCCGTCGCAACGATGAGCTCCACGGGCTCACCCGAACCGGCCCTGAGGATTCCCCGGCGTTGGAGCCGCTCCAGCCTGCCCTTGAATTCGTCGTCATCGGAAGACAGCGCGGGCTCGAGCTTCGCCACGGGCCGGCCGCGTTCCACGATCAGCACCGTTTCGCCGCTCCGTACGTAATCAATAAGTGCGCTAAGCCCGTTTTTTACCTCTGTGATTGTGGCCACTTTCATGTGGCTATTATAGCCGTCTTACTATATCCATACAAGCCCCCTACGAGACGGGGACATACTCTTCGTACACTTCGGGGAAGCGGTCGGAATCAGTGCAGTCACGACGGGCTCCCGGTGAAAGATGTCCGCCGCCCTTGAAAAAGTACCGACCGCCGAGGGCATGGAGCAGCGCCGACCCCGACCACACTCGGTACTGCTCGACCTCGGTGACATCGGGCAGCTTGGAAGAGATCCAGGCGATTGCACCCGCAAACCACCCCTCGCGTTGCCACGGCGCCAGCCGCAGCCCGGCCGCCCCGTCTTTCGCCAAACCACTGCACAACGGCCGCTCGCTCTTACTTATCGGCGAAGTCGAGTTGAAGAAGGGCTCGCTCGTCGCACCATTCGCCCACTTGCGGCGGCCGCTGCGTGAGGTTCTGAGTGAAGAAGATGGCATGGCCCGAGCCTTCGTCTGCGTCGCTGTATTCGACGAACACCCTTCGCAGGAGGACGATGTCAACTCCGAAGCGCTCTCGAGCTTCGGCGGCGACACCGGTTACAAGGAATCGTTCTCCGAACGGTCCGGTGCGATCACGTGTGGGAGCGCCCAGCCGGTGTCGGCCTCTAGGAGAAGAACGGAGCGGCCGGAGGGATAATCGGGAACGACGAGGTGCAGGACGAACGCCATCGCACAATAAGCTAGTGGCTGGGGTGGGCAGTGGTTTTCCCACTCTGTCTTCACCTGGGGGTTGAGGTTCCCGTAACGCTGCGGGAACGACCGCCTGTAAGGATGAGGCGATGACCACTCGCACCGGCGCGCGCCTCGCCTGGACGACGTTCGGGCTCGTCGCCGTCTCGTTCGTGGCCTCCGTGGTTGCGTTTGCCCTCGCCTCCCGGGCCGGCGCGGTCCCAAGTGGAGAGGTGGTCGGGATCGCCCTCCTCCTTACCATGATGTTCTCTTTTCCCGTCGTCGGGGTGCTGGTCGCAGCGCGCGAGCCCGGCAACGCGATCGGCTGGTTGCTCCTTGCGATCGGCCTCGTCTGGGAGCTCTGGGGCGGCGTGGCCGGGACCTACGTCATCTGGGGATTCGACATCGACCCGGGATCCGTGCCGCGACCCGACCTCGTCGCCGCGCTTACGTCCTCGATTTGGGTTCCCGGACTGGGGCTGATCGGGACCTTCCTCATACTGTTGTTCCCGGACGGAAGGTTACCGACGCCGCGCTGGAGGCCTGTTGCGTGGCTCTGCGGGCTCGTGCTGCTCCTCTTGACCGTCCTGATCCCTCTCGCACCCTCTCCGCTGAACGAGCTGGGAGACGACTCCTTGCCGCGCATCCCCAACCCCCTGGGGGTGGAAGCGCTGGGACCCTTTTACGACGGGCCTTTCTATGCCTTGCTCCTACTGCTGCCACTTTGCATCCTGGCGTGCGCGGTAAGCTTGATCCGGCGCTTCCGCCGCTCCCGCGGCCAGGAGCGACTCCAGCTGAAGTGGCTCGCAACCGGAGCGGCGATTACTGCGTCTTTCTATTTCGTCGCCATCGTGGCCGGCACCCTCACGCCGGTGGCGAGGGCCTCGGAGGAGCCTGGCTGGCTGACCGTCCTGAACAATATTTCGTTGTTCTCGTTCCTGCTCATTCCCGCGGCGGTGGGGGCCGCAATCCTGCGCCACAGGCTCTACGACATCGACGTGATCATCAATCGCGCGCTGGTTTACGGCGCGCTCACGGCCGTGCTGGCGCTGGTCTACGTCGGGGGAGTCGTAGGCGTCGGCGGGGCTGTGCGGGAGGTCGGCGGACAGGAAAGCAACAGCTTCGCCGTGGCCGCCTCGACTCTCGCGGTCGCCGCCTTGTTCCGCCCCGCTCGGGGCCGCGTCCAGGCCTTCATCGACCGGCGCTTCTACCGCAGCCGTTACGACGCAGCCCGCACCGTCGAGGAGTTCTCTCGCCGTGTCCGCGATGAGGTCACGCTGGACACCGTTACCTCGGACCTCCTGATGGCGGTGAACGAAACCGTCCAGCCGGAGCACGCGTCGCTGTGGCTGCGGAGGGGAACACCCTGAGGCACGGCCTGTGCGGTGGGCACCGGGTATCATCTCCTACGGCCTGAGAAGCGCCCCCTTAGCTCAGACGGCAGAGCGTCTCCATGGTAAGGAAGGATATGGTAGCGGTGTGCAAAAGTGCAGGTCAGGCGCTATTTACTGGAGCCTAACCGGCATGAGGAGACGCTGTAAACGTCAGAGGCGCAGAGCCTCGATCCGTGTCGAGCTTGTGGCGAGCACGAAGAGGCGATTCTCTGCGGCAGCCTTCTGTCCGCCGCTCATTGGCCGGCCCCCTTGGTTGGCCTGGGCCCCCTCTTACGTGGCGTTGACGGCCGGGGCCTCCATATTCCGCTTCGCTGTCCCTGGAACAGTCTCTAGCCATGCGAGCTGGCGCTCCTGCCAAACCTCGACCACCTTGGCGGAGCAGCGAGTCCCCTCGCCATCGTCGGCAGAGACATAGTCCCCTGGGTGGGGCCAAGAAGCAACAGGCAGCCTGTCTAGGAGGGCAGGAACCTGCCCTCGCTCATCCTCCATGCTGAAATCCACTTGTAAAGTCATTTCATCTCACCTAGTCCACCACATTTAGAAAGTCATTCACATCTCATCTAGTTACTAGGATGCGGGTTTTCCTTGGGTTCGTCAAATAGCCCCATCAGGCGCTCCAGTTCCTCCTCGGATGGCTTTCCGGAAAACATCAGGGTCAAGTGGGGAGCGCGACCGCTCCTTTCAAGCGAGAAGCCCGCTTCCCTCAGCTTACCCAGGGTGCTGGTTCTCATCCAACCGCTCTTATGGTTTGTTTGTAATGCCACCTCGTCCTCAGTCATATCGTTTTCTCCGGAGAAGGACAATCCGTAATACTCCCGGTACCTATAGCAAGTTTCGGCACTCCTCGCGAGATCCTTGACGAAGCCTTTCGCGAATCGAATGACGATCGTGTCGTCTCGGAGGGGAGGTTGCTGCGCCATCCAAGAAGCCTTACACCTCTGTCGAGTGGGTCGGAAAGTGTGGCAGCAGCCCCTACGTCATTCACCAGCGGCGCTGTACGCCATGCATGTAATTCGCTTTCTGTAATTCTGGGCTACTCTGGCAGTCGTAGGGCTATCGAGGGATAGGAGCCCAAGTTGGATCAGGTCGTAAGAATTGGCCAGGCGCAGGAAGGAGATGCAGCCATGCCCATCAAGCCGGTAGTTGGAGCGAGTCTCGAGGCCCGCTGGGGCGTTTCGGCCCCTCCCAAGGTTTACGACTGGTGGATGCGGTTGGAGGAGGCGACCCAACCAGGCGAACCATGGTTCGGGTATTTGTACAAGGGCGACGACCTTCTCGGAGTCGATTTGGACCATGACCCGGTGAACGTTTTCCTAACCATGTGGGGTGCAATAGAGCCTCCTAGGAGCTAGAGGAGGTTCCGCCGGGGCTCCTTGCGTTCTATCCCACCACCTGCCCGTAACGTGCGCCCCGCTTGCGCTGGACCCGCCTTATCGGAGTGAGCGATGTAGCCGGGCGATCAAAGTCTTTGTCCCAGCCGTACACGGGGGCGTGGAAGTTGACGATGATGGGACGACCGCCCCTCACCGTGCTGAGAGTCAATCTGAGGTGCTTCTGACTCTTTGAGACAAACTCGGTTAGAAATAACCAACCAAGACCGGGTCCGCTCCAATGTCACTTCCGTTGCTGCTTTCGATGGTACGCGATGCGTCTCGTACGCGCATGGAGGATCCCTTCGCGCCGCGCCTTGCGGAT
>Ga0136633_1001870_pt1 | contig 15055 bp, 17 predicted proteins | sample AntDrymeUQ832206_2_FD_105494 | JGI IMG/M metagenome (GOLD analysis project Ga0136633, IMG submission 105494) | Polar desert sand microbial communities from Dry Valleys, Antarctica - metaG UQ83 (22.06) | ecosystem: Environmental > Terrestrial > Soil > Desert | place: Antarctica: Dry Valley... | reverse complement strand
GGTGACGTCAACGGCCGCTCGCTGCTGACGCACTCAGGCAAGTACCAGGCGCGGATCGCCGCCGACCACATCCTCGGCGCGGACGTCGCGGCCGTCACCGACGGTCCGGGCGCGCCGCGCGTGATCTTCACCGACCCGCAGATCGCCGCCGTCGGCCTGACGCTCGAAGCCGCACGCCAGGCGGGTATCGCCGCCGGCGCGATCGACCTGCCGACGTCGGCCACCGCCGGCGCGAGCTTCTACGGTCGCGGCGCGCCCGGCACGACACGCTTTGTCGTCGACAGTGACCGCGGGGTCCTCGTCGGCGCGACATTCGTCGGCGCCGAGATTGCCGAGTTGCTGCACGCAGCGACGATCGCGGTCGTGGCGGAGGTCGCGCTGACGACGCTCGCGCACGCGATAGCGTCGTTTCCGACCCGCAGCGAGCTGTGGCTGAAGTTCTTGGAGGCCTACGAGCAGCAGCACGGCCACTCCGTGCACACCCTGAGCGCACTCGCGCTACGCACATGAACGGGAGACGGCAATGAGAGCTGTTTACAACGGCGTCACGATCGCCGACAGCGACGACACGATCCTCGTCGAGGGCAACCACTACTTCCCGGCCGACAGCATCCGCTGGGAGCACTTGTCGTCGTCGCGCTCACACAGCGTCTGTCCGTGGAAAGGGATCGCCAGCTATTACAACGTCAGCGTCGACGGGAGCGATGACAGCGGCGCGGCCTGGACATACCGCCAGCCGTTTCCGTGGATCCGCAAGATCCGCAACCACGTGGCCTTCTGGGGCCCGGTGCAGATCCGCGCATGAGGCGACCGAGCCGCGCGCGCGGAAGCCACACCCAGCGAAGCAGCCCGGCAGGGCCCGCGCGACAGCGGCCTTCGCCGGCCTGTGCGCTCATTCGTGCGGCGCGTGGCCCTCGACAAGTGCGCGAAGGCTCTCCAGGCCGTCGCGGCAGACCTGCGCGAACGTCCGATCGAGCTTGACGGCGGTCTCGGCGTCGAGCGCGACGAACCTTGAGCTGTTGAACCACGCGACACGAGCGGCGTCCCGAGACGATCGTTCACGGACACCCCGGGCGCCGGATCGCGAAGCCCGGCCTTGCCTGGGCGACAGATGTAACGCTACGCGTGTACTCATCAATGTAATGCGCTACCGCGAGGCCGACGCTGAGCCGGGTCGCGTGGACCTCGCGACCCAGATTGTCGCGATCCATCCAACTTCGGTCGAGTTCAGGCGTTGTCGGCATATGGGACTTCGCGAACCTGCCGATCAGGTCACCATCAGTCAGCGCTCGCATATGCATGCAGTCGGCGACACCGACGAGCGGACACTGTTCGCGCGCGTGGCCGCGAGCGGGGACGCCCGCGCCCGCGAACTGCTCGTTCAGCGCTACCTGCCGCTGGCGCGCTCGGTGGCGCGCCGCTACCAGCGCTCGCAAGAGCCGTTCGAGGATCTGCTTCAGGTCGCCTCGGTCGGCCTGATCAACGCGATCGACCGCTACGACGCCGACCGCGAGATCGCGTTCTCCTCCTTTGCCGTGCCGACGATCCTCGGCGAGGTCAAGCGCCACTTTCGCGACCGCACGTGGGCGGTGCGCGTGCCCCGCGACCTCAAGGAGCTGTCGCTGCGCGTCGACAAGGTCGTCGGCCAGCTGGCCGAGACGCTGCACTGTCAGCCGACCGTCGCACAGGTCGCCGCCGCCCTCGGCGTTCAGGAGGAGGAGGTGCTCGAGGCGATGCAGGCCGGCGGCGCCCACCGCGCCGTGTCGTTCGACATGCCGGCCGGCGGCGACGAGGACGCCGCGACGATCGCCGATCTGATCGGCGTCGACGAGCATGGCTTCGAGGGCGCAGAGCAGCGTGCGACGCTCAAGACGCTGCTCGCGGCGATCACCTCGCGCGAGCGCGACGTCCTGCGGCTGCGCTTCGAGCAGGACATGACGCAGGCCGAGATCGGCGCGGAACTGGGCATGAGCCAGATGCAGGTCTCGCGCATCATCCGTCACGCGATCGTCCGGCTGCGCGACGCGGCGACCGAGGTGTCAGCGGCGTAGCGGCGCTGCGGCGTACGCGATCAGCGCGCCGCTCGCCGCAGGCGCGACACCGACCAACCCACGAACGGTCCCAGCGTCCGCGAGAAGGTCCGGGTCATGTGCCCGATGTCCCTGATGACGAGCGCCCCGCCGATGACCGGCGGGCAGAACTCCTCGTCGCACATCAGCGGCGTCAGGTCGATGACCCTGACGCGGTCGGTCCGGTCCTGGTTGGCCGCGATCGCCTCGAGGTCGCGCAGCAGCGCCCTGCTGCGCGGCCGCCGGCAGCGCACGGCCGGGTTGCGCCGCCTGGCGACGGCCGCCGACACGCAGTCCGCGGTGTCCGAACGGCTGTGCGGCACGTCGCGCAGGACGTACACCTCGCGCACCGATGACGGCAGCGCCTTCCAGGCGCGCAGGTAGCCGTCGATCTTCGTGTCGCGCCGGCTCTGTCCGGGCACCGCCTGGACGCCGGAGCTGGCGTTGGCCGAGACGAACACGGAGTCGACCTCGCGGTGGTTTCGCAGCCAGCGCAGAACGCCGCGCGTCCAGCCTTTGCAGCGGTCGTGGCTCGTCGTCTTGGCGAGCGTGAACGGACACAGGTTGCGGTTGATCGAGATGCCGTGCCAGCGGCGCTTGCGGGCGACGTAGGCGAGCGCCGCGCGCCAGTGCGTGGCGTGGCTGTCACCGATCAGCGCGACCGACCGCCGGGCGTCGCTGCGCGGGGGCCCGAACGCGCAGGCCGGCGGTTCGGCAGGCCTGATGCGCGCACACGGCTCACTGGGCTCCAGCGGCGCCTGAAACGGGGTCGGAATCGCGATCCGGTTGAGCTTGGGATTGACGCACGGCCGCTCCGGGTCGCGCGCGGCGGCGCCGAAGCACTTCGGCATCGGCGCGCCGCGCTCGCCGCCTCGTTGCGCCGGCGCTTCGGCCGCCAGCCCGACGGCCAGCGCCGTCAGCACGGCGAGCAAGCCGGCGCGCGCTCTGCCGGGCGCGCGTCTCACGCCAGCCGTGCCCTTGCCGGGGGTGGCAGCGGGTCATAGCGCGGCAAGAGCTCGGGCACCGGCAACACGATGACGCCTTCGCGCGGATCGCCGACCCACGAGCCACCGCCGTTGGCCAGCGTGTACGCGGCATACGCCGCCGCGCAGGCGTCGAGCTCGTCGAGGGTGCGGTGCCACAGGCCACCGTCGGTGTCGACGACGCCGCGTGCCTGCAGCGCCTTGATGCGCTCCTGCAGGCCCCACGGCGTGCGCTTGGGCGCGGGGCGATGGCCGATCATCGAGCAGAACACGGCATCAGGGTACGTCTCGCAGAGGCGCCCGAAGCCCAGTGCGCCCGGCTCGACGCGGCCCTCCAGCGCGCCGTGAGCCTCGGGAGTGAACAGCCCAAGCGCCGCGAGCGCCACGAAGAGCTCGAAGCCGAGGCCGATCCAGCGCTCCCACGAGGCGAGCGCCTGCGTCGGCGCCGGCACGGGATACAACGGCAGCCGGCGGCGAAACAGCAGCGCGTCGCAGACACGATGGCGCTCAAAGCGGCCGTCGGGCAGACCAAGCTGGGCGCGGCGCGGCTGGCCCGCGGCGAGCAGGTCGAGGCGGTGCCCGGAGGGCGCGTCGACGGCGGCCACAGCCTCGCCGCCGAAGCCGAGCACCGTGCGCGCCACGGATTCGACGTCGCCCGACTCATAGAACGTCGCGACGAGCTCGAGCCCGTCGCCGCCGCGTCGCTCGTGCAGCGTGCACAGCTGCTGATGCGACGGCGTTCCCGAGACGTCGATGCCGCAGTAACGCACGGCTCAGGCTGCGAGGCGCCCCAGCCGCTGCACGGCCTCGAGCAGTCGGTCGTCGGGCGTCGTCAGGGAGATGCGAAAGAACCCCTCGCCGTTGGGGCCGTACGCGCCGCCGGGCGAGATCACGACGCCGGCCTCTTCGAGGACGTGCTCGCAGTAGGCCGCGGAGCTCTCAAAGCCCGCGGGAACCGGCGCCCACACATAGATCGTCGCCTTCGGCGCCTTGACGTCGACGCCGATGTCGCGCAGCGCGTTGACGACGAGGTCGCGGCGGCGGGTGTAGAGGGCGTTCATCTCGCGCTTGTCACCATCGGCATCAGGGCTCAGCGCGGCGATGCCGGCGAGCTGGACGGCCTCGTAGAGCCCCGAGTCGATGTTCGTCTTCAGGCGCCAGTAGTGGTCGATCGCCGAGGCGTTGCCGACGATCGCCGCGCAGCGCCAGCCCGTCATGTTGTAGCCCTTGGACCACGAGAAGACCTCGACGCCGACATCCTTGGCGCCTGGCGTGGCGAGGAACGACGGCGCTCGGTAACCGTCGAAGGTCGTCTCGGAATAGGCGTTGTCGCTGACGGCGAGGATGTCGTTGGCGGCGCAGAACGCCGCCGCCTCGGCGAAGAACCCGTCGCGCACGATCGCGCCCGTCGGGTTGTTCGGATAGTTGAAGAACATGAGCTTCGCCCGTGCTCGGTCGGCCTCCGAGATGGCGGACAGGTCCGGCGTGAAGCCGTGCTCGGGCTGTAGGGGCATGAGCACCGGATCGGCGCCTGCGATGATCGGCCCGCCGGTGTAGACCGGATAGCCGGGATCGGCCGACAGCGCGGCGTCGCCCGGGTCCAGAAACGCGAGGTTGAGGTTGAATATGCACTCCTTCGCGCCGATTGCAGGCATCACCTCCGTCTCCGCATCGAGCTCGACGTCGAAGCGGCGCATGTAGAAGTCCGAGACCGCCTCGCGAAAGTCCTTGCGCCCGCGGTTGGATGGATAGCGGTGCGTCTCGGGCTCGGTGATCGCCTCCTGCATCGCCTCGACCACGAGCGCGGGCGTCGGGCGGTCGGGATCGCCGATCCCCAGCGAGATGACGTCGACGCCCTGCGCCTTCTTCGCGGCGATCTTGCGCTCGAGCTCGGCGAACAGGTAGGGCGGGATGCGGTCCAGGCGGCGGCTGGGCTTCACAGGCTCTCCAGGTGGATTCGGAAGTCGTCGGCGAGCTGGCCCCGGTACACCGGAACCGCCCAGCCGCTGAGCGTGTAGTGCAGATCCTCCTCGACCTCGATGACGAGCTCGCCGCCGTCGAGGCGGACCGTCACCGGCGAGTCTCCGCCGCGCAGCACGTAGGCGACGGCGGCGCCGCTGGCGCCGGTGCCCGAGGACATCGTCTCCCCCACCCCGCGCTCGTAGATCCGCGCGCGGATGACGCCGGGCTCGATCTCGGCGAACCAGCTGACGTTCGTGCGGTTGGGAAACAGCTCGTGGCCCATGATCGCCGCGCCGATCGCCGGCAGGTCGAGCGCCTCGAGCTCGGCGACGTCGGGCACGTGGATCGCGCACTGCGGGTTGCCGACCTGGACGTGCTGAAAGCGCCACGCGCGCCCCTGGGCCTTCAGCGTGCCCGCCCCGCCGGCGCCACCGGACGGAAAGTCCGCCGAGGCCGTGCGCGCGCGGCCCATGTCCAGCGTGCAGGTCGTCTCGCCCGTGATGTGCGGGCGGATCTCGCCGGCGGCGGTCTGGATCGAGAAGCGATCGGAGTCCGTCCAGCCGCTGCGGCGCAGGTACATGACCGCCTCACGCGCGCCGTTGCCCGACAGCTCGGCCTCCGACCCGTCCGGGTTGAAGATCCGCAGGAGCGCGACGAAGCCCGGCTCGTGCGGCTCGCCGAGCAGCAGGATGCCGTCCGAGCCGACGCCGAGGTGCGGGTCGCAGATGCGCATGATGCGCGGCGCGGTGAGCGCGAACGGGAGCAGGCGCTCCTCGAAGATGAGGTAGTCGTTGCCCAGCGCCTGCCACTTCTCGAAAACGATCGCGGTCATGCGGGCGCGGAGTCTATGGCCGCCGCCACGTCCTCCGGCGCGCGCCCGGCGATGTCGACGAGCTCGACGCCGGGCAGCTTGCGCATCCACGTCAGCTGGCGGCGCGCGTAGTTGCGCGTGCGGCGCTTCATCGCCTCGACGTCGCCGGTCAGCAGCTGCTCGAAGCCGAGCGCGACGCGCGCGGTCGCCGACGCGCCGGCGGCGTGCGCCCGGCGCACCTCGTCGGCGGCGCCGGCCGCGAGCATCGCGTCGACGCGCGCCTCGATGCGCGCGTAGAGCTGCTCGCGGTCACGCACGAGGCCGACGAGGCGGGTCGGGTGCCGCGTGTCGGAGGTCCACAGGCGGTTGGGCCCCTGCGGCTGTTCGAGCAGCCCCTGGTCGAGCAGTTCGAGCGCGCGCACGATGCGGTGGCGGTCGTGAGGATCGATCGGCTCCGCGGCCCACGGCGCCTCGCGCGCGAGGTGCGCATGCAGCGCCGCGGGGCCGCGAGCCGCGAGCTGTGCCTCCCAGCGCTCGCGCACGCCCTGCCGGGGCGGCGGGCGCAGGGTCAGCTCGGCGAGCGCGGCGCGCAGGTACAGGCCCGTGCCTCCGACGACGATCGGTGTGGCGCCCTCGCTCAGCAGTCCGTCGATCTCGGCATGCGCGAGCGCGGCGTACTCCGCCACCGAGAAGCGCCGGCCGACGGGCAGAAAGGCGATCAGGCGGTGCTCGAGGCACGCGCGCTGCGCCGCATCGGGCGCGCCCGTGAGGACCTGGAGGCCGGCGTAGACCTGCAGCGCGTCGGCCGAGACGGCGACCGGCCGCTCGCCGCGCGCGCGCAGCCGTTCGGCGAGCGCGATCGCGACCTCGGTCTTGCCGACACCGGTGGGGCCGAAGAGCGCGAGCACGTGGGCTGCCATCGAGCCAGTATGCGCGGCGGGCGCGCGGAGGACTCGCCGCGCCGCGGCGGCCGGCTGCCCGGGCCGGCTTGACGGCGCGCGCCGCGGTGAGCGACGATCGCCCCATGACCTCGAAGGCGGGCTACTGGCTCGGCGCCGGCCTCATGGTCCTGGCTGTCGTCGGCGCGATCCTGTGGGTCGCCTCGTCCGCCGCCGAGGGGCTGCGGACCGTCGACGACTTTCAGCGCGTGCCGGTTCCCGGCACGGAGACCGTCCAGCTCGAGGATCGCAAGCTCGTGATCTACGTCGAGGGTCCCGGCGTCGACGAGATCCGGCCGGACGTCCGCTTCGCGATCTTCGACGCGCGCACCGAGCAGCGGCTGCGGATCGCGCCCTACAGCGGGTCGCTGACGTACTCGTTCAGCCGCAGCGGCGCCGCTGTGGCGACCGTCACGCCGCCGCGCTCCGGCGATTACGTGGTGCGCACCCAGGGACGCAGCGAGATCTCGGGCTTCGACCTCGCGATCGGCGAGAGCATCGCCGGCAGGATCCTGCGCACGATCCTCGGCGCCCTCGTCATCGGCGGCGTGCTCGGCCTGGGTGGGACGGGCCTGATCGTCGCAACCTCCGTGCGACGCGGGCGGCTCAAGCGCACGCCGCTCGCGGACAGCCGGTCGCCGCAGGCCGCGCCGGGAGCCGGGGGCCTGCCATGACCCCCAAGATGGGCGGATTGATTGGCATAGGCGCCTCGCGGGTGCGGCCGAGCCCGCCATGGTCGCGCGATATCGTCACAGCCCTCCATGACGGTGCGCATCGCGTGCGGGTTGTCGACCGCCTCCGACCCTCGTGCCGGCGCCCTCGAGGCGGCGGCCTCCGTCGCTGCCGAACTGCACGAGGCCACCATCGATCTCGCGGTCGTGTTCGCGTCGGGCGCCCATCTGGCCGACCCCGAGGCGACGATCGAGGGCGTCCACGACATGCTCGCGCCAGACATCCTGATCGGCTGCGGGGCCGGCGGAATCGTCGGCGCGGGACGCGAGATCGAGGGCGGCACCGCGGTCACCGTCTGGGCCGCGTCGTTCGAGGACGGTGTCGTGTCGACGTTCCACGCCGAGGTCCAGGAGGTCGAGGACGGCGTGGCGATCCGCGGTGTCCCCGACCTCAGCGGCGCCGGCGGCGCGATCCTGCTGCCCGACCCGTATACGTTTCCGACCGATGCCGTGCTGGCCGAGCTGCATGCGCGCTCGCCCGGCGTGGCCGTGCTCGGCGGCGTCTCCAGTGCCCGCACGCTGCGCGGTGAGGCGGCGTTGTTTCTCGGCGAGGAGGTCGTCACGGGCGGCGCCGTCGGCGTGCGCTTCGACGGCATCGAGCTGTTGCCGTGCGTCTCGCAGGGCGCGACGCCGATCGGGCCCGAGCTGACGATCACGCAGGGCGAGGGGCGCATCATCCAGCAGCTCGCGGGGCGCCCGGCGCTGGCCGCGCTGCGGTCGGTCATCGAGGAGCTCGGCGACGACGAGCGCCGCATCCTCGCCGAGGGCATGCTGCTGGGGATCGTCGTCGAGCAGGGCCGGCCGGACTATCTGCACGGCGACTTTCTCGTGCGCAGCGTCCTGGGCGGCGACCCGGAGACGGGCACGATCGCCGTCGGCGCGCCGATCGCCTCCGGCCAGGTCGTGCGCGTGCACGCGCGTGATGCCGCGTCGGCCGATCGCGACCTGCACGACGCGCTCGGGCTGCGCCGGCAGGCGCTCGGCTCCGACGTGCCCGCGGGGGCCTTGATGTTCACCTGCGCCGGCCGCGGGCGCGGGATGTTCGGCGTCCGCGATCACGACACGGCGACGCTCACGGCCGAGCTCGGCGCCATACCGACGGCGGGGTTCTTCGCCGCCGGGGAGATCGGGCCGGTCGGCGGCGAGAGCTTCCTGCACGGCTTCACCGCGACCGTGGCAGTGTTCGCGTCATGAACATCAGCGGACGCACCGCCCTCGTCACGGGCGCCAGCGGGGGATTGGGCCAGGCGATCGCACGCTCGCTGGCCGGCGCGGGGGCGCAGCTCGTGCTGTCAGGACGGCGCGGGGACGTGCTCGAGGGGCTGGCGAGCGAGCTCGGCGCGCAGGTCGCCCCGGCGGATCTGTCCGATCCGGACGCGGTCCGCTCGCTCGCTGCCGCGCACGCCGACGTCGACATCCTCGTCGCCAACGCCGGGCTGCCGGCATCCGGCCGCTTGGCGTCCTTCTCCGAGGAGCAGATCGACCGCGCGCTGGACGTCAACCTGCGCGCGCCGATGGTGCTGGCGCACGCGCTCGCGCCGGCCATGGTCGCCCGCCGCAGCGGCCACATCGTCTTGATGTCGTCGCTGTCGGGCAAGGCCGCTGCGGCCGGCAGCTCGATCTACAGCGCGACGAAGTTCGGCCTGCGCGGCTTCGCGGGAGCGCTGCGCGCCGAGCTGCATGGCAGCGGCGTCGGCGTGTCGGCGATCTTTCCCGGTTTCATCCGCGACGCGGGGATGTTCCAGGACGCCGGCGTCACGCTGCCGCGCGGCACCGGAACCAAGACGCCCGAGCAGGTCGCGAGCGCCACGCTGCGCGCGATCGAGCGCGACCGCGGCGAGGTCGACGTCGCGCCGCTGGCGCTGAAGCTCGGGGCGACGATCAGCGGCATCGCACCCGAGCTTGTGGCGACCGTCACGCGGCGGGCGGGTGGCGACGAGGTCGCGGCGCAGTTCGAGGCGGGGCAGCTCGACAAGCGCTAGCGCCGCGGTGTTTGGCGGTGCTCGGTAGGGTTCTGCGACCGCCGCGATGAGCGCTGCTGATCCACCGATCATTCCGAGTACCCGCGGCGATGTGCTGACGGCGATTTCCGATGGGATGGTCGCGTTGCTGAAGGAGTTTTATGGCCTTGGGCCGTCGCGCGCGAAGTCCTACTATCAGGACGACCTCGTCGTCTGTCTGCTGCGCGGTGGTTTTTCGCAGGTTGAGCAGACGCTGCTTGAGGGTGGTCGCGGTTCGGCGGTGATCGAGCAGCGCATGGAGTTTCAGGATCTCATGCGCGAACGCTTCGAAGCTGTGATCAAAGCCGCGACCGGTCGTGACGTGATCGGGTTCATGAGCGGCAATCAGCAGGGCCCGGACATCATGTGCGAGGTCTTCATTCTGGCTCCGACTGACCTGCTCGACGACAACGGGGCGGCCGCCCAGCCCGCGCCGGCGGCCTGACGCTCCCCGGTTCGGGGTGCGTGGCGCGGGCGCGCGCGACGTCCTCGCGCGTCGCTTGATTGTGTCGTGCTGATGAATGCTGCTGGTGTACGCGCGACCGGTGTGTATCCTCAACGGGCAGAGGGCATGAAGGTGAGGTCGGCGCCTCCCGATAATGGGGCGCGGGCAACATGATTCTGACTTCCGAGGTCTGATGGTTTCCCCGACTCCGGAGTCCCAATGCCCAAACCGCTTGCATACGGCAATCTGAGCACCAGTCGCCCCGTCGATGGTGCGCGGGCGCGGACCGACGCTCCGTCACGGACTGCGGGCCGCGCGACGAGCTGTCTGCATCTCGCTGCACCGGCAGGCGACGCGCGCCGCCGATCGCGCGCGCAGGACGCGCTGGCGGCCGGTCAGCTCACGATCCGCTCCGAGCGCCATGACCGCACGCACGTGATCGCCGTGGTCGGTGAGCTCGACGTCGCCACCGCGCAGCGCGTCGACGACGAGCTGCAGGCGGTCGAGGCAACCGATGTCGAGCAGGTCATCGTTGACCTTGCGGGCCTGACGTTCGTCGATAGCAGCGGCGTGCACATCATCGCTCGAGCCGAGGCGCGTTGCAGGACAACGGCCAAGCGGCTGGGACTGCGTCCCGGCCCACCGCAGATTCAGCGCGTCTTCGCGCTCGCCGGCGCCGACAGCTTGCCCTTCGCCGCATGACCGGGTCGGCGACGGCGGCAGACCCCGCCGCGGTTGGCCAGGCGACCCGCGAGCTCGTCGACATCGTGACCCGGGCGCAGCGGCTGGGCTTCTGTCACTGGCGTCTAGCGACCGCGCTGGGCGCTTTACCGCACCAACTCGCGCTCATCGAGCACCTCCCCGGCCGGGCATGACCCTCCCATCAGGAGCTCATCGACATCGCTCAGCTGATCTCAGAACCTTGCGCTGCGCGGCCAAGTTGAGCACCCGCAGCGCCGTGCGGGGCCACCCGTCTTCGGTCGCTTTCGATCGCACCCGCGGTTGGCCGTGGCGTCGGCACTGACCCGGACGATCTCGTCGGAGATCGCCGCCCTGTACGCGCGGGTGTACGGGCACGATCGCACGACTGCGACGACCTACATCAACGACAACGTCGTGCTGTGCGTTTTGGAGAACATCCTCACCGAGCACGAGGCAACGCTGATCGACGCCGGCTCGAGCGCTGTGGTCATCGACAGGCGCGTCGCATTTCAGACCGACACCCAGGACGAGTTCACCGCCGCCGTCGAACGGCTGACGCACCGCCGCGTCGTCGCGTTCATGAGCGCCAACCAGACCGCTCCCGGCGTCGCGGCCGAGCTGTTCTTCCTCGACGCAACCCCGCTCGCCGCAGCAACAAGCCTCACATGAGCACCCCCACACACGCAGCCCGCAGCGCGGGCGACGACAACGAGGTCATGGCAAACGTCAAGGCCGGATCCGTCGCCGCGCTCGGCGTGCTGTATGACCGCTACTGCGACCGGGCCTACCGGATCGCACGATCGGTCTGTGGCGACGACGGCCGCGCCCAAGAAGCCGTCCAGGAGACCTTCATCTCGATCTGGACGACCCACGGGACCTATCAGCAGCGCGGCAACGTCGCTGCGTGGGTGCTGACGATCGCGCGTCACCGAGCGATCGACATCGCTCGCCGCAACGCCCCGCACGCCGCGCACCGCGCCAGCGACAACCGCCTGCACACGCTGCCCGCGCCCGCCAACGTCGCCGAACTCGTCGGCGGACGCGCCGAAGCGCACGATCTGCGGGGGTTGCTGGCCCAACTCCCCGACGCGCAGCGAGAAGTCATCACACTCGCCTTCTACGGCCAGCTGACCCACACGGAGATCGCCGAGCACCTGCAGCTGCCCGCGGGCACCGTCAAGGGACGCATGCGCCTGGGCCTGCAACGACTACGCGGCGACATCGACCGTGTCGCTTCCTAGAAGGCCCCGCCCCCCGTCCCCCGCGCACCCTCGAAATAAACGTGAACCGGTCGGCGCACCCCATCCGCAGTAGCCAATATGAGCATCCTTAACGAACGCCTCATCACGATCGAGGAAAAGCTGCACGGCCTGCTGGTCCGTCACGCCATCAAGGCACTGCGAATCACCGTCGGCGCGATCTTCCTGGGCTTCGGAGTGCTGAAGTTCTTCCCCGACGTCAGCCCCGCCCAAGGCCTGGCGATCAAGACGATCGACCTGCTGACGTTCGGCCTGATCCCCTGGGAAGCCGGGATCGTCGCGATCGCCACGCTGGAATGCTTCATCGGGATCTGCCTACTCGCCAACCGCTGGATGCGCGTCGCAGTCTGGCTGCTCGTCGTCCAGTTCATCGGGATTCTCGCTCCCCTCGTGCTCCTCACCGGACGCCTGTTCAGCGGCCCGCACCACGCACCCACGCTCGAAGGCCAATACGTCCTCAAAGACATCATCCTCGTCGCCGCCGGCATGGCGATCGCCGCCGGCACGTTCCGCGGCGGGCGCCTGATCCGCGACCAGCCCGCAGTCCCCGACACCCCGCCGGCACCGACCGCCAAACCGGCTGACGAACCCGACGCCAGCCACAAACTGCCGATCGTCCTCAGCGCCGCCGCCGGCGAACGCACCGTCCAAGACGTCTGCGACGAACACCACATCCCCCAAAGCACGTACCACGCATGGCGCACCGCCACCTCCCACGGAGCGATGTGTGAGGCGGGCTGCGTTGCCGTGGGAGCGTCTGCGTCGGGGGCGGCCGCGAACCGTGGCGATCAAGACCCGTAGGCCGGTTTCGCCTGCGAGGATGTCGAGCATGGCGGATACACCTGCGGGTCCCGCCGATGCGCCTGGGCCGTGTCTCCCGCGCCCGGCCGTTGCGTCCGATCTCGGGTTCGTTCGCAGGCCGATGGTGCGCTGGTTTGATCCTCACCAGCTCATCGACACGGCTGTCCGGGTGATGCTCTCGGGCATGTTCAGCTCCTACGCTGACAGCCGGGAGCTGCAGGCGCGCGAGCCGGCCGATGTTCCGGATCGCTCTGGGCATGCGGATCTGTGGCTTGACTATGTCGCCGACCTCGGCGACGGCTGGAACTCGACGTATACCGTGGCCAGGCTCCTGGCCGCCGACGAGCTCGAGCTTGACTGGGGCGGTGAAACGCACCACACCGAGCGCGGGCGCCTGCTCGTCATGGGAGGTGACGCGGTCTACCCGGTGCCCAAAGCCTCCGAGTATGAGAATCGTATGCTCGGCCCGTACCGGTCGGCGCTGCCATGCGCTCACAAGGAAGCTCCTGAGCTGTTCGCGATCCCGGGTAGCCACGACTGGTATGACGGGCTGGTCAACTTCACCAGCATCTTCTGCCGCAACCGCTGGATCGGCGGATGGAGCACACTGCAGCGCCGAAGCTATTTCGCGCTCAAGCTCCCCCACGGCTGGTGGCTGTGGGGCATCGACATCCAGTTCGGGGCATCCGTCGACGAAGTCCAGCTGCAGTACTTCGCCGATGTCGCCGCCGACCAGCTGCAACCTGAAGACCGCGTCATCCTGTGCATGTCCAAGGAGGTCGAGAGCGGTCGCAAGGAGGCCGAGGTGCATTCCGAACTGGATGTGGAGTATCTCGAGCGCGAGATCATCCAGCCCAGCGGTGCCCGGCTGTTGCTGTACCTCAAGAGCGGAAAGCACTACTACTCGCGCTATGAAGAGAAGGACGGCCCGCGCCACCACATCGAGTCAGGTGGCGGCGGCGCCTTCTTGCATCCGACCCACAATCTGCCCGCCGAGCGCATCGATCTCCCCGGCACAGATGTAGCCACCACCTACCGCCAAGCCGGCACCTATCCGTCGGCGGCGGTCTCGAAGCGGCTGCGCAAGCGCATCTGGCTGGTTCCGGCCTTCAACCTTCCCCTGGCCGCTGTCTTCGGCACTGTCCAAGTGCTGTTGGCGTTCATGCTGAGCTTGCATCTGCAAGAGCGCCATCTGTCGCTTGGCGTCGGCGACCTGCTGCAGGCCATGTGGGAGAGCCCGACCGCCTTTCTGCTCAGCCTGCTTGCGCTGGCGTCGCTGGTCGGGATGGTGCGTTTCGCCCACGACGCCAGCGGGATCGGCCGAGTACTGCTCGGGCTAGCCCATTCGACGCTACAGGTAGCGAGCGTCGCCGGGGTCATGCTCGCCGCCTCGTACCTGTCCTCCACCCTCGGGCTCGAGGGCGTGTGGTCCCTGCTCGTCTTTCTCGGCCTCGTTTGGCTGCTGGGCGGCATCTCGGGAATGGTCGGCATGGCCGGCTACCTCTGGGTGACCGGCTGCCTTGGCTTTCACAACACCGAAGCCTACGCGCCCCTGCACCATCAAGACCTCAAGCATTTTCGGGGCTCCGAGGGTGATCGTAGGTGACCGGTGACCTGGATTGTGCCGCTGCGTAGCGCTTCTTTGCGTCGGCGCGTGCTGTGTAGGTCGGGCACGCCCTGCAAAGGGGCAGTTTGCGCGCAGCGCAACCCTTGAGAGCGAGAATCAGCGAAGCGCTGGCGGGCGGTCAAGAGCGGCCCGGCAGGGCCGAGCGTCAGCGAGCCGCGTAGCGGCGCTCTTGACGGCCCGCCCGCGCGCAGCTACTGGGTGGCGGGGAGGCGACGCGCAGCCGCCTGGGTTCGTCGCTGTTTGCCAGCTGCGAGCAGGCGCGTAGGCGACGCGCACGGGATCAGACCGTAGGTTCGCGGCTTCTGACAGTCCGAACCTGGAGGTCGTCGCCCATGCGCGTCACGAGCGCATTCTCTCGTTTGCTTGTTCTGTCCGGCGTGTGGGTGCGCTCGGTCTGCTTTGAGCCCGACCGGGTCGCGGTCACCGTCGCTGTGCGCCGCACCCGACTTCGCTGCCCGAAGTGCGCGTACTGCACGCGCCATCGCGAGAGCCGCCAGCATCACGACTCGGTCTGGCGGCATCTTGATCTTGGGGTCTGGCGCCTTGAGGTTCATGCCCGACTGCGGCGGCTGCGCTGTCCCGAGCACGGCGTGCTGGTCGAGGCTGTCCCGTTCGCCCGCGACGGCGCCAGGTTCACGCGCGACTTCGAGGATCTCGTGGCGTGGTTGGCGACCAAGACCGACAAGACCGCGATCACCAGGCTGGTGCGGATCGACTGGCAGACGGT
>Ga0136633_1001869_pt1 | contig 15055 bp, 9 predicted proteins | sample AntDrymeUQ832206_2_FD_105494 | JGI IMG/M metagenome (GOLD analysis project Ga0136633, IMG submission 105494) | Polar desert sand microbial communities from Dry Valleys, Antarctica - metaG UQ83 (22.06) | ecosystem: Environmental > Terrestrial > Soil > Desert | place: Antarctica: Dry Valley... | reverse complement strand
CGTGTAGGTCGATTTGAGATCACACGAGGCGTCGAACTTCGTCGGGTCGCCCGCGTGTGGCCTCACGTCGCGCGGGACGCACGGGACATCGTTGACGTAGGACCCCCGGATCTCGGTTGTCGTTGTCTTCGGCGGGGGCGCCGGCTTGGCCTGCGCCACCCCGCCGCCGGTGAGAGGGCCGCCGCTCACCAGCGCGATGGCCACCATGGTGACGGTGAGCGCTTGGAACATTCGCTTCGACATCTGGACTCCCCGTAAGTTCCGGCGGTGAATCCGCCGGGTGCACTCGCACGGTCGCATCGCCCGACCGCGGGAGGATCACACGAAAGGTGGAGATATCTCGGCGCGCGGCGGTCAGGTACGACTGTGCGCGAGTGCTGTCAACTCGGAGCGGTTGGCCACGTCGAGCTTGGCGAACACGTGCACGAGATGCGCTTTGACCGTGGCCACCGTGATGAAGAGCTGCGCCGCCACCTCGGCGTTGCGCAAGCCCTCGCTCACCAGCTTCACGACTTCGATCTCGGTCGGCGTGAGGCTGGACCAGCCGGCGACTGATCGCCGCCGCGCGCCTCGCCCTCGTTGGGCGTAACCGGCGGCGGCGTCGATGGTCATGGCGTCACCTTCGGCCACGGCCGCCGCCAGCGCGTCGGCACCCATCGCCTCTTCGAGGATTGCGAGATCGGCCTCGCGACGCGGTCGATCGGCGGGCGGCACGGGTGTGCGCAGCCGCCCGCGCTCCGCCGATGCTGCGCCGTAGAGCCGGGCCGCTTCGAGATGGCGACGGGTCAGCGTGGCGAGGTGAGCGACGAACTCGAGCGCGGTGACGGCAAGGACCTGATCGCCGATCGTGACGGCGCCAGTGAGCGCGACGTCGGCCGCGGCACGCGCTCGTTCAACGTCGTCGGTGAGCATTGCGACCTCCGCCTCCGCGAGCGCCGCAGAGGGCCGAGCGCCGGCGCCCAACGGGCGGGTGGTCCACCCCTCGAGGCGCGCGGCGAGGTCCGAGGCTGCTTTCGCGTCACCTTCGCTCACTGTGAGCCGCGTCCTGGCCAGACAGAGCTCAGGAAAGATCGGGAGGCCGATCATCTCGGAGAGTGTGCACGCGCGATCCAGGACGTCCGCGGCGGCGTTGTCCCCCCGGTCGCGGAGGCTGAGGCCGTCCGCCCACAGCGCGATTGCCACCCCGAACATGCTGTTGACCGCTTCCGACCTCGCGTTCGCCTCCAGGGCTGCTGCCGCCGCTTGGTCGTAGTGGCCGCGCAATCCCAGGATTCGGGCACTGATCGCCAACACGACAGGGCCGACAAGCTCATCGTGGAGCACCGTGGCGACCTCGGTGGCGGCGGCACAATGCGCCATCGCGGCGTCGAGGTCGCCCTGGGCGTACGCAGCCAGCGCCGCGCTCGTGCACGCGCGGCCGTGCATCTGGGGGTTGCCGTTCGCTTCGGCGACCGAGATCATCCCCTCGGCCGACTCCCGCATCAGCCCGCGGTCTCCCGCCAGCCAGGCGGCAAGCACCAGACCGCCCAGGGTGTCGATCTCGAAGTAGGCATCGCCGACGGCCTGATGCATGCGGAGCGCTTCGTGGAGTGCCTCGGTCGGATCGATGGCCCCGGTGAAGATACTGCCGTAGCCAAGGACGTTCTTGGCCCGCCCGATGGCCCGCGCATCACCGGCCTGCTCGGCGAGCTCGAGTGCTTGTTCGTGGTGGTTTTCGGTCACTGACATGGGGTCGGCGTAGAAGAGGAGATCGGCGAGCGAGATCAGCGCCAGGGCCCGGCTTGCCGGTTCGCCCCCGGGGAGGGCCAATGCTTCGGTCAGGCGGGCGGCGCCCTCGTCGGCCCGGTACCGCTGCCAGAACAGCCACAGCGCGTGCGCCATGCGGATGGCCTGGTCGGTACGGCCCTGCTGGATGCGCCAGTCGAGTGCGCTGCGGAGGTTGTCGATCTCCTGGTCGAGCTCGGCGAGCGCGGCGAGCATGCCGGGGCCTTCGAGCGCTGGTGCCAACGTATGCGCCATCGCGCCGAAGTAGTCGGCGTGCCGTTCGCGTACAGCCTCGACCTCGCCGGCGGCAATCAGTTTCGTCATCGCGAACTGGCGCATGGTCTCGAGCATCGTGAACCGGCCGGAACCCCGGTCCTCCTCCAGCACGACCAGCGACTTGTCGACCAGTGCGCTCAACCCGTCGAGCACGCCCCACTGCTCCGCGGCAAGGGCCGGGGCGACCGCCTCGGCCGCCGCGAGGTCGAACCCACCGGCGAACACCGCCAGGCGCGCGAACAGGGTGCGCTCGTCATCGTCGAGCAGCGAGTAGCTCCACTCGAGCGAGGCTTCGAGCGTGCGGTGGCGCGGCAACGCCGCGGCGCGGCCACCCGTGAGGAGCGCAAACCGGTCCTTGAGCTGATCAGCGATCAGCCTGGGCGACAACGCGCGCGAGCGGGCCGCGGCCAACTCGATGGCCAGCGGGATGCCGTCGAGTCTCCGACAGATCTCGGCGACAGCATCTCGATTGCCCTCATCGAGCCGGAAGGTGGAACGGGTGGCTTGTGCCCGTTCCACGAAAAGACGAATGGCCTCGCTCGGTACCCCTTCGACCTCCTCGCTCACGGTCCCGGGGAGGGACAACGACGGCACCCGCCACGTCATCTCCCCTTCGACACCGAGCGGCTCACGGCTGGTCGCCACCACCGTCAGCCGAGGACAGGCCCGGACTAGCCGGTCGACCATCGCGGCGCACGCATCGGTGAGGTGTTCGCAGTTGTCGAGCACGAGGAGCGACACCGAGGGCGCGAGCCGAGCCGTCACGGTCTGCTCGAGGCTCTGTTGCGGGATCAGCGAGACGCCGATCGCCTCCGCGACCGCGGCAGGCACCAGCGCGGGATCGGCGAGCGGAGCCATGTCCGCGATCCACACTCCATCGGGGTAGCGGTCGACGACGGCTGCCGCCAACTGGAGGCTGAGCCGCGTCTTGCCACATCCTCCCGGTCCTGTGAGCGTGAGCAGGTGGGTGTCGGCGACCAATGCCGTCAGCGTGCCCATCTCGGCTGTCCGGCCGACGAAGCTCGTCAGCTGGAGCGGCAGGTTGTTGGCCACCCCGTCGAGTGATCGAAGCCCCGAGGGCGTGCTTGAGCGGCCGGCAGCAACCAACTCGAGCACATGCTCCGGCCGGCTGAGGTCGCGCGGTCGAGGCGCGCCGCGATCCTCGAGCGTCGCCGAGGCCCCGAGCGCGTCGTGCACGACGTCGCCCGCCCCCCGCGACAGCAACACCTGACCCGCGACCGCCAAAGACAGCACCCGCAGCACCCGGCGCCATGACGGATCGGCCACATCGCCCACAGCGTCATCGACGGAATCGAGCGCCCACCGGCTGATAGGCGCGTCGTCGCCGTCGACGGGCTCCTGCAACCTCAGTACACACGCCAATGCGTCTCGGGCGTGTTCGAAGATCGCGGCGAACTCACCTCGCTGCGCCGCGTCGCAGGGCTTCCCGCCACTCGAGCGAACGAGATCGACAAAGCGTTCATCCATGAGGTCGAGGCGAGCTTCGGCTGCGTCGTCGCCGGGAGCGCGTTCCGCCGACCCCGCGAGCAGCATCACAGGAACCACGTGCCGGACAGCCATGCGCACCACTGTGGTGCGCGACCCACCGACAGAGCATCCACCGAACGGTTGATGCTTGACGTTGGCGACGAGGTGCGGCCAGCTCCAACGCTCCGGCACCCAGACCACGCGGTGGCTCGTGTACTCAACGCGCGACTCGAGGCCTTGCGCGGTCCTGTCACTCGGCAATCCCCTCATCGGCGTGGTCGTGAGGGCATTCTGTCGCGTGCGTCGTGCTGTGCCGCCGATCCGATCGGCTATGCCGCTTGTTGGAGGAGTACGGCGACGACGTAGTCGAGGTCGAGCCGGTCGCCGTTGGTGGTGGGCGGCAGGGTGGTCGCGCAGATGGTGCTGTCGGGGTCGAGTCCGTTGGCGGGCTGCCAGGGCAGTGGCTGGAGGTGCCGGATGGGTACGCCGTCGGCGGTGGTCACGTCCAGTGTCCGGTCGGGGTGCAGGACGAGGGTGAAGCCTTGGCTGTGCACGATCGTGTGGTGCCGGCTGCAGAGCAGGACTGTGTTGGCAAGTCCCAGCGCGCCGCCACCGAACGGCACGAAGCCAAGCCCGCTCAACCCGACCAGAACCGCGCTGAGTGGGCCGTCGTGTGGGTAGCCAGTGGTAGCGCTGATGACACCTGCAAGGACCCATGCGCCAACGCCTGTCACCATCGTCCTGAGGCAGCGCGAGCGATATCTGGCGAGCCCCGCACGGGTCTCTGGGTCATCGAGTGCGGTCGAGGTCACGGACCAAGTATCGCTAGCGGGACCGGGGGCGTTCCTCACCTTCACCCGCGGGCATTGAGCCGGACGGGCTGGCGCGCGAGATGATCGCGCTCAGTCAGGTTCGGGCCCTTCGAGCGGCTTCGACCTTCGAGTGGCTAGTTGGCCCGTCCGACGATGGCCACGTCGATCCGCACGCTCTCCACCGCGTTGCCGATGCTCACCCATAATCCGGTCCCCGGCAGGTCGTACACCCGCGATGCGCCGTGGGCAGCGCCCAGGGTGAACCGGTCGAGGAGGTAGAGGGGCCCGCCGGCGTCACCGTAGATGATCATCTCGACGTCCGCGCAGCCCGGCGCGTTGAGCTCTGTCGAACAGGACAGCGACATCCGCACCGCGCGCACGGTGCGGACATCCACATGGCCGGTTGAGTACGACGATCCCCTCCGCAGGCTGGTGTTCAGGAGCGCCCGGGTGAGGTCTCCGCTGGCCATCGCGCCCGAAGTTTCGAGACGCACCGTGTTGGCGGCCGGGTCGATCCGCACGGTGTTGTCGGAGAGCGTCACCGGCGGCAGCGACGTCACGCCAACTGTCCCCGTGACAGCGGGCAGCGAGGAGACGCTCACCGGGCCCCCGAGGTTGACTGTCGGGCTGTTCGTCACCGCGATCCCGCCGGTCACCGGGACCGGATCGCCCGCATCGTTGATGACCCGCACCGATTCCGGGGTGGGCACCGCCGAGACCGGTGTGGCGCTGGAGAACACCGCCACGACGCCCGCCGCCGTCACGATCGTTGCCACCGTTGCCTTGGTGTGACGCATAACTTTCCCCTATCGATCATTGAGCGTGGGCGCGCCACGAGACCGCGGCGCCGGTTATGCCAATCCGCAAAGCTGTCGCGAACGTCCTAGGGCACTGATGGGCGAGTGGGGGCGAGGCCGCGCTCGCCCGCCGCGATCTTCAGGACTGTGTAGTGGTCAGTCTTGACGGTGAGGTAGGCAAGGTTTGTCACGAGGATGCTGTTGCGGGTGAAGGAAACGGAGCTCGGGCAATCAAGGCCCACTCCCGTGCCGGCGGCGTCAGGACCCCAAGATCGCACCAGGGTGCCGTCCGGGCTGACCACCTGCAGCTCGTTGGTGAGGCAGTCGGAGAGGTAGATCGATCCGCTCGCGGCGATGGCGAACCCCTGCGGGGCGGCGCCGGGCTTGCTCGTGAAGAACCGCACTGCGGGGCCGGCACTGCCGTCCCGATGGACCGCCAGGTGGAACAGACCGCCGCGACCTCCGCCGTCAGGTACGGTCGTCGGCCCGAAGACCGTCGCCGTCGTCGAGACCACGACGGCGCCGCGGGCGTCGAAGGCGATCCCGTTCGGCCCGAAAGGAGAGATGAACTGGGCGTCTTGGCTCCAGATCTCGACCCGGCGGGTACGCGGACGGATTCGGAAGATCGTGCCCTGCTGGAGGTCGGTGACGTACAGGTTCCCGGCGGGGTCGAAAGCCAGCACGTCCGGAAACGGGATGGAGTCCGTGCCGCCGCTGTTGTCGCACCACTGGCCCAGCGGGTCACCGGGAGCCACCGGCGCACATGCCGGAAGGTCGGGCATCGGCGCGTAGGTCTCCTGACGGCCGGTCCGCAGGTTGATTCGAAGCACACGGGGCGGGGCGAAGTCGGCGACGTAGAGCCGGCCGGCGGCGTCCTGCGCCATGCCCAATAGGCCGTGGTTGTTGGCCACGTCCTGTCCGGTGATGGTGAACGTCCGGAGCAGGTGGCCGTTCGGGGCCAGCTGGTAGATCACGCTGGCAGGTTCGCCGCTATTGCTGTCGATGCCCTTGTTGGTGGTGACGTAGACGTTGCCGTCTTTCCCGACCATCGAGTTGTCCGGGTGCCCGGGCAGGGCGGGCAGCTGGGCGAACACGTTGTCGGCGTTCGCGTTTGCCGTCGCCATCAGCGCGGTACCGGTGAGCAGACTGAGGACCGCTGCAGCCCGGACAACCCACAAGCTGCGCGACAATTGGGTGCGAACGATATGGCTGTTGGACCTCATGGTCGGCTCCACCTCGGGTGACGAAAAGAACCGCGCGTCGGTTCGTGGGTGACGATGGAGCAGACCCCTGCAAATCCACTGCAATCCCGGCTGGTCGTTCATCCCTGAGCCGCGTCCGACACCGGTGCCCACTGCTCCCAGGTCCGTAGCCGGGCCTCGTAGTCGGCCCGCATGAGGTCCAGCCCACCTGTTCCCAGGAGTAGCCGCAACGGAGGGTCCTCCGCATCGACGACAGCCAGGATGGCGTCCGCCGTGGCGTTCGGGTCCCCCTGCTTGAACGCTGCGAAGTCGACAGCGAGCTGGGCTCTGAGCCCGTCGTACGCCGCTATGGGGGTGCTGTGGACGGCCGAGATTCCACCCCAGTCGGTGGCGTAGCCCATCGGTTCGACGAGGGTGGTGTGGATCCCGAAGCCGGCGAGCTCAGCTGCCAGGGCCTGGCTCAGTCCTTCGAGCGCCCACTTCGTCGCGTTGTAGAGCCCCAGCGTCGGGAAGGCGGTCGTGCCGCTGATCGATGACACCTGCAGGATGTGCCCGCGGCCCTGTGCACGCAGGATCGGGATCGCCGCCTGAGTGACCCACAAGGCGCCAAACATGTTGGTCTCGAACTGCGCCCGTGCTTCGTCCTCGGTCACCTCCTCGACGGTGCCGAAGAGGCCGTAACCGGCGTTGTTGACCACCACGTCCAGATGACCGAAGTGTGCATAGGCCACGGCCAGCGTCGACTGGACGGCTGCCCTGTCCGTGACGTCCAGCCTGAGCGGGAGCACGGCTTCGCCGAACTCCTCACGCAGTGCGCGCAGCGTGGCGATGTCCCGGGCGGTGGCGACCACCTGGTCGCCACGGGACAGCGCCGCCCTGGCCCACACGCGACCGAAGCCGCGAGAGCTGCCAGTGATGAACCAGACCTTGGGCTGCATGAGCGGAGCTCCGTTCGCTGAGACGACGACAACCGGATATCGGCTGCGGCGCAGCATCGGCACTGGCTCTGCAAGGTCCCTGCAAGCCGTGCGGGGTCAACGGCCCAGGCGGGTGAGGAGCTCGTCGCAGCGTGCCAGGCTCGGCGTGAGCTCCATTGCGTCGAGCGCTGACCGCACTGAGGAGAGGACCTCTCCCGCACGCCCGTCCCCCCGCGCGATCAGGGCTTCCCCCAGGTCAAGTCTGGTCTGCGCCTCGTCGAAGCGGGCATCCATCGCCGACCATCTCGACGCGGCGAGCTCGAGGTCACCCACGGCATCCTGCCCCACGGCTAAGGCGAGCAGGCCGCGGACGGTGGCGTGCAATGCATCGGCCAGTGGTGTGCCGCCGAGCTCCACGCTGTTCAGCTGGGCGGTGAGGTGCGGCGCCCGAGCCCGTCGTGCCGTTCGAATCAGTCGGGGGAGCAGCTCCACAGCTCCGTCGCGTTCGGCGAAGCGACGCAGGTCGCCGAGCTGGGACAGGTGCGCGATCGCCGCAGACAGGTCCTCTGCATCAAGCGCCGCGGTGGCCAGCACGAGGGCCGAGCCGAGCACGTGCCGCAGGTCGCCCTGGTCAGCGGGAGGAGTGGACCGGACTTTGTCCAGGCTAGGTCCATCTAGTTCGCCGAGGTCGGCGAGGGCCAGCGCCCGCTGCACCACGACCCAGCGTGGCTGCGCGTCCGTCCCCACGTCGACGTGGTCGGCGAGCTCGACAAGCTCACGCAGCCGGCCCAGCTCTGCCAGCACGCGCAGCTTTTCCGCCTCGCTGTAGGAGATGAGATAGGAAAGGCCGCGAGTGGTGGCGAACTCGTCAACGTCGTGCCGCGCCTCGAGCTCGGCTAGCGGTCCGCGCAGGTGGTGCAGCGCACCGGCTTGCCACAGCCGCAACCCGACGGCGATCGAGTAGTTGGCTGCGCGAACGTGTGCCAGCCGGATCGCATGGGCGATCTCCTCAAGCCCATCGGCGTCACCGAGCGCCGCGCGGGCCCGACCGCGGACGCCGTGGGCGACCCACGCGCTGCTGGCGATGCCCAGGTCCGCCGCCATGGCGATGGCCGGCTCGACCGTCTCGCGTGCTGAGCGCATCGAGGTGGGTGTCTGCTCCATCACCAACGACATCCCGATGACGCCAAGCGCTTGCACGACCTCCGGGCCAGGTGGGAAGTCCGCCACGATCGCCCTCATCGCGTCGATCGCGGGTGTCAGGTCGCGCCCCAACCCGAACAGGGCGTTCAGCAGGTACATTCCCGCGTCGACGCGGAGCGATTCGCGGGTGGACCCACATGCTGAGAGCACGGCTTGCAAGATGGCCGCCGCCTCCTCGAAGCGGCGGGCGTCGAACAGTGCGGTCCCGTATAGCAGCTGAATGCGCCCTGCTTCCCCGGCATCGGTCAGGCTGGCTGCCCGTTCGAGCAGCGTCACCGCGGACGCGGTGTCCAGCCCGAGTGCACGCTCGCCGGCGACCCAGGCGTACCGAGCTGCGAGCGGCCGGGCCTGATCTGCGAGGTCGGGCAGAGCTGCGGTCGTAGCCAGGTCGTACGCCGCCAGTGCGTGGTGCGCCAGCATCGCCGCGTCATCCTCCGGCCGGCTCGTCGATGCCTCCCACCAACTGAGCACCGCGAAGTGACGTCGGGCGCGGTCTGGTCGCAGCAGCCGGTCGTAGGCGACCTCGCGCACGAGCTCGTGCGTGAACGTGAAGCATTCCGCGCCGATGCGGTCCTCTACCGGAGCGGCGGCGATGAACTCGCGTCGGCCAAGCTCCGCCAGCGCGGTCGCGACGCGTTCGGGGGCCCGGTCGCCGGCGGCGATGACCGCACCGGGCCAGAAGGTCGCGCCGACCACTGCCGCGTCCTGAAGGACTGCGCGATGCTCAGGGGCAAGGGAGTCGATGCGTGCGGAGATCACCGCGTGCAGCGTCCCCGGCGGCGCGGGGCCGCCCAGTGTTAGGCCGGACCCGACAGCGCGGACCAGCTCCCGGGCATACAGCGGCACGCCGGCCGCGCTCCGGATCACCCTGTCGCGAAGCTCATCCGCGATCGTCACCCCAGGTCCGGATCGCCGGCTGAGGTGCTCGACCAGAAGGGAAATCTGATCGTCGGCCAGGCGACTCAGGTGCAGCACGTCCACGGTCGAGGAACCCACCCCCAAGGCGGGTCGGCCGACGAGCACCTCGGGGCGCGCCGTCGTGACGACGAGCACCGGGGTGTCCCCGGCGCAGAGCAGCAGGTGATCGAGGAAGTCGAAGAGCACGTCGTCCGCCCAGTGGACATCCTCGATGACGAGCAGCACCGGCTGCTCGTTCGCCGTGGCGATGAGGGCACGACACCACTCGGCGAGCAGCGCCTCTCGGCTCGGTGCTCCGGCGAGATCCCCCCACAGCGCCGACAGCAGCTCGAGCCCGCTCTGCCCGTGCGCCTGGCAGCCGACCCGCTTAACCACCCCGGTGGCGCCGGTCTGGACCACCCGGCAGAACTCGCTCAGCAAGCGGGTCTTGCCGACACCTGGTTCGGCCAGCACGGACACCCAGGAGGGAGACGAGTGGGTGCGGACCGACCTGAGTGCATCGACCAGCAGACTCAGCTCCTGATCCCGACCGACCAGATCCGGCTCGTTCGCCGTGGTCCCTGCTGGGGCCAGACCGGTCACCTTCCAACCGTTCGGCACCTGCTCGGTGAGCATCACGGCGCCGCAGACATCCCGGGTCCGGTCGTCGATCACGACTTCGCCCGGTGCGGCGATCCTGGCCAGCTCCCGGGCCGATGCTGTAATGCCGCCGATCGGAGCGGCGTTGGGATCAGCGGTCACGACCGCGACGCCCGTGGCCACCCCGATCCCGATGGTGGTTGAGGCGCTGAGGATGTCGAGGCCGGTCGCAGCTGCGCGGACCGGGTCTTGGTCGTGAGCGGTCTCGGCGCCGAACACCGCGACGAACTGACCGCTGGCAGCGCTGCACACCATGCCCCCGTGGTCATCGACGCATCGGGCGGCCAGGGCCTGCAGCAGCTGACTGCGGCTCGCGGCGTCCTCCGGGTCGGTGTCGATCGCATAGTCGTCCGCGACGAGGACAGACACCAGCCGTCGTTCCGACGGCGACGACGCGATCGTCGCCCCCGCTCGCACCGGGACGGGGTCCAGGACGCGGTCCTGCGTAAGGACCAAGCGTTCCAGATGGCGCAGGGCCTCCCCTGGTTCGACACCTAGTTCCTCGACCAGGTAGCCCCGGGCCCGGTGGTACGTGGCCAGCGCGTCGGCTTGTCGCCGGTCCCGGTACATCGCCCGCATGAGCAGTCCCCAGAGCGTCTCGCGACTCGGGTGCTCGGTGGTCAGCAGCTCGAGCTCAGCCACCAGGCCGGCGGAGACTCCGCGTCCGAGGTCGGCTTCGATCCGGCACTGGACGGCGGTGAGCCGGAGCTCGTCCAACCGCCGGCCCTCCTGCAGGAGCGACTCGCAGTCGGCGAACTCGCCGTACGCCGGTCCTCGCCACATCGTCAAGCCGCGCTGCAGCAATAACGCGGCCTCCTCGAACTCGTCCCGGCCCAAGGCGGCCAGGCCGGCCGACACCCAGTCGGCGAACGATCCCGCGTCCACCTGGGCGCGGTCGATGGCGAGCCGGTACCCACCAGGGCCGGTGCGCACGAGGTCCCGCGAGGGCAGCGAGCGGCGCAGCCTGGCCATGTGCGACTGCAAGGTGGCGCTGGTGGCTGCGGGGGGCGAGTCGCCCCAGAGTCCGTCGACGAGGCTGCTGGTGCTGACGTCTAACGCTGCCCGCGCGGCCAGCAGAGCCAGCAACCTCCGCGGCAGCGGGCCGGCGATCTCAACCGGTTGCCCGTCGTGGGTCACCTCGAGCGTGCCCAGCACCTGCACCTGCACCTGCACCTGCACCTGCACCTGCACCGCCTCAGCCTGTCACGGGTTGCAGAGCTCTTGCAGCACGCACGGGCATCATCGACGTATGGCAGCTGATCTCACCGACCGCGTCGCGCTCGTCACCGGGGGCGGCAGCGGCATTGGACGCGCGAGCGCCCTCGCCTTCGCGCGCGCCGGCGCGAAGGTGGCAGTTGCCGGCCGACGGCTTGAGTCTCTCGACGAGACCGTCGCCGACATCGTCCGCGAAGGCGGCGAGGCGTTCGCCGTCGCGACGGATATTTCCGTGGAGGCGGAGGTCGTGACGATGGTCCAGGCAACCGTGGCGCGTTTCGGGGCCCTGCACCTTGCCGCCAACGTCGCCGGCTGCGTGGGAGGGACCAGCCTGGTAGACCTCGGCGTCGAGGAGTTCGACGAGGTTATCGGCGTGAACCTCCGCGGGACCTTCCTGTGCCTGAAGCACGAGGTCCGGGCCATGCTCGCGTCGGGAGGTGGCGCCGTCGTGAACGTCTCATCGGTGAGCGCGATGCGCGGGGGGTCGGTCCACTACTCCGCGAGCAAGGCCGGCGTCGAGGGCCTGAGCAGGGCGGCCGCCGGTGAGTGCGCCGAGCTGGGGATCCGCGTCAACGCGCTGCGCGCGGGCATCTTCGAGACCCCGATGCTGAGAGGGATCATCGTCGACGCAACCGACCCGGCGGAGATGGAACGGGAGTACGTCGAGTCCAATCCGATGAAGCGCATTGCCGACCCGGCCGAGGCAGCCGCTGCCATCGTCTGGCTCTGCTCGCCCGCTGCTTCCTTCGTGACCGGGACCTGCATGGAGGTGGACGGCGGCCAGATGTCCCACTGGTAGGGCCTGCTTGTGCCGATAACCTGCGAGATCACATCGGTGCCCCCGGCAGGATTCGAACCTGCGCTTCTACCTCCGGAGGGTAGCGCTCTATCCCCTGAGCTACGGGGGCCAGGGTGCAGGCACGATACCTCAGCCGGGCGGTAGCCTCCGCAGGTGGCTACTCGCGTACTGGTCGTCGACGACGACGCCGTCATCCGTCAGCTGGTGAGCGTCAACCTCGAGCTTGAGGGCTTCGAGGTCTTCACTGCCGAGGACGGTCAGGACGCGCTCGACAAGGTCGTCGAGGTCAATCCGGTCGTCATCACCCTGGACATCATGATGCCGCGTCTCGACGGCTGGGAGACTGCCGCCCGGCTGCGCGAGGACGTGCGCACCGCGCACATCAAGGTGGTTCTGCTCAGCGCCCGCGCCCAGGAGGCAGACCTCCGTCGCGGCAAGGGCCTCGGCGTCGATGCTTACCTCACCAAGCCGTTCGACCCCGACGAGCTGATCGAGACGGTACGGCGGCTCGCCGAAGAAACCTCCTGACGGACGCTCGCACGCGCACGGTAGCCTCGCCGCATGACGCCGTCGGAGCTCGCTGAGAGCGTGCGCGCCGCCGTTCGCCGCGCGGTCGACGCCGGCGAGCTGGATGTCGATGTCCCCGAGACCGTCGTCATCGAGCGGCCCAAGGTGCGCGACCACGGCGACTACGCGACCAATGTCGCCCTCCAGCTTGCGAAGGCGTCGGGGCGGCCGCCGCGCGAGGTGGCCGAGATCGTCGCGACGCGGCTGCGCACTGATCCTGGCGTCAAGAGCGTGGATGTCGCCGGGCCCGGCTTCCTCAACCTCCGGTTGTCCGGCGGCGCGCTCGGCGAGGTGGCCCGCCAGGTCATTGCCGCGGGTCCGGCGTACGGCGGCAATGACCGCGCCTCCGGTCAGAGCGTCAACCTCGAGTTCGTCAGCGCCAACCCGACGGGGCCGATTCACCTAGGCAGCACTCGCTGGGCAGCGGTGGGCGACTCGCTCGCTCGGCTGTTGCAGGCGAGTGGCGCGAAGGTCACCCGTGAGTACTACTTCAACGACCATGGCGCGCAGATTGACCGCTTCGCGGGGTCCCTGCTCGCCGCCGCGCGAGGCCAGGCCGCGCCCCAAGACGGCTACGGCGGCGCCTACATCGCCGAGATTGCCGCGAGGGTCCTCGAGCTGGAGCCCGATGCCCTGGAGAAGGCCGACCCGCAGGAGGTCTTCCGGTCCCACGGCGTGCAGCTGATGTTCGACGAGATCAAGCAGTCCTTGGCTGATTTCGGCGTCGACTTCGACGTCTACTTCCACGAGAACCACCTGCACGAGACAGGGGCGGTGGAGCGCGCGGTCGACCGGCTGCGGTCGATGGGTCACATGTACGAGCAAGACGGCGCCCACTGGCTGCGCACGACCACCTTTGGCGACGACAAGGACCGCGTCGTCATCAAGAGCGACGGTGTTCCGGCGTACATCTCCGGCGATCTGGCCTACTACCTGGACAAGCGTGAGCGTGGCTTCGATCGGGTCGTGATCATGCTCGGCGCCGACCACCACGGGTACATCGGTCGGCTGATGGCGATGTGCGCGGCGTTCGGTGACACTCCCGGCGTCAACCTCGAGATCCTCATCGGTCAGCTCGTCAACCTGCTCCGCGACGGCCAGCCGCTGAAGATGAGCAAGCGCGCCGGAACAGTCATCACTCTTGTCGACCTCGTTGAGGCGATCGGGGTCGATGCGGCGCGCTACGCGCTCGCCCGATCCAGCGCCGATTCGGTCCTCGACATCGATCTCGACGTGTGGTCGCGACAGAGCAGTGACAACCCGGTGTTCTACGTGCAGTACGCCGCTACCAGGGCTGCCTCCGTCTTGCGCAACGCAGCGGAGCTCGGCCTGCTGGTCGATGCTGATGCCGACGTCTCATTGCTGAGTGACCCACGTGAAGTCGATCTGCTGCTTGCGTTGGCCGAACTGCCGCAGGTCGTCGCGACCGCAGCAGAGCTGCGCGAGCCGCACCGGGTGGCCCGGTATCTCGAGGAGAAGGTCGCCCGATCGGCACAGCGCTTTTGGGACGAGTGTCAGGTGCTGCCCAAGGGTGACGAGCAGGTCGCAGTCACGACCGCGCCGCGACTGCTGCTCTGGCAGGCCACGCGCATCGTGTTGGAGAACGGGCTCGGTCTCCTCGGCGTCAGCGCCCCGGAGCGGATGTGACCGGGATCATCGCCAGCCCTGACCTCGTGCCGTCGGTCTGGCCCTGCACCGCCACGCGCAACGCCGACGGTGCGTTGGAGATCGGCGGGCTCGACGTCCGCCACCTCGCCGACCAGTACGCCACACCGTTGCTCGTGCTCGACGAAGAGGATCTTCGCCGGCGGTGCCGGGCGTGGCGCGACGCGTTCGACGGCTGGCCGGCTGGCGCTGATGTCGCCTACGCGGGGAAGGCCCTGCTCACCAAGGGCGTGGTGCGCGTGATCGCCGAGGAGGGTCTTGGGCTCGACGTCTGCACCGGCGGCGAGCTAGGGGTGGCCATGGCAGCGGACTTCCCCGCCGACAGGATCTGGTTCCACGGCAACAACAAGTCGGTTGCCGAGCTGGATCGTGCGGTTCGCTGCGGCGTGAGAACTGTGGTGATCGACTCGTTCGAAGAGATCGGTCGGCTGGCGACGGTGGCCGCTGGAGCGGACGTACGTCAGCGGGTCTACGTGCGGGTGACACCCGGTGTCGAGGCGCACACCCACGAGTACGTGCAGACCGGTCAGGAGGACCAGAAGTTCGGGTTCTCGCTCGCGTCGGGTGCGGCGATCGAGGCGTGTCGGAGAGTGGTCCGCGAGAGCGCGCTGCAACTCGTGGGCATCCATTGCCACATCGGGTCGCACATCTTCGATACCCATGGCTTCTCGTTGGCTGCGCACCGGATGGTCGAGCTGCTCGCCGCAGTACGGGACGAGCATGGAATGGAGCTGCCGGAGCTCGACCTCGGTGGCGGACACGGGATTGCCTACACCGCCGCAGACGACCCGAT
>Ga0136633_1001868_pt1 | contig 15061 bp, 15 predicted proteins | sample AntDrymeUQ832206_2_FD_105494 | JGI IMG/M metagenome (GOLD analysis project Ga0136633, IMG submission 105494) | Polar desert sand microbial communities from Dry Valleys, Antarctica - metaG UQ83 (22.06) | ecosystem: Environmental > Terrestrial > Soil > Desert | place: Antarctica: Dry Valley... | reverse complement strand
TGCCTTCTACTACCTGCGCGTCATCGTCTACATGTACATGCGCGATCCCGAGCCCGAGCCCGCGCCCATTGACACCTCACCCTTCGGTTCGGTGGCGCTCGCGCTCTCGGTGGCCGGCGTGATCGCGCTCGGGATCTTCCCGGGCGCCGTCCTCCGCTTCCTCGAGGAGTCCGCGGCCAGCCTGTTCTGACGCCGATGGCCAGCGCCGAAGCGCGAGTGGACGCCGACCTCGTCGCGGCCGCCGCCGCACTGCTTGGCGACCGGCGCCTGATCATCGCCACCAATCGCGGTCCGGTCAGCTTCGCCACCGCCGCCGATGGCTCGCTGCGTCCACGGCGCGGGTCCGGTGGTCTCGTCACCGCCCTCAGCCATGTCGGCCGGCACGTGCCGATCACCTGGGTCGCGGCGGCCATGAGCGAGGGGGATCGGCGCGCCGCGGCCGATCCGAAGCTCCTGCGCGGTGTCGCCGGCGAGGGCGACTCGATCCGGCTGCGCTTCGCGACGGTCGAGCGATCGGTCTACGAGCAGGCCTACAACGTGATCGCCAACCCGTTCCTGTGGTTTCTCCAGCACCAGATGTGGAACCTCCCCGAGCGGCCGATCATCGACGCCGGCACCATGCGCGCCTGGGAGCGCGGCTACGTGCACCTCAACGAGGCTTTCGCGCGCGCCGTCCTGGCCCAGACGCGTGGCGACCGGTCGCCGCGGATCATGCTGCACGACTACCATCTCTACCTCGCCGCCGAGCCGATCCGCCGCGCCCGTCCGGGCGCCGTCCTCAGCCACTTCACCCACATCCCGTGGCCGCCCTCATCGATCTGGCTGACCATCGCACCGCCCATCCGCGAGGGCATCGCCCGGGGCCTGCTCGCCAACGACGTGGTCGGCTTCCAGACCGAGCGCTACGCGCACAACTTCCTGCGCATGGTGGAGTCCTTCGTGCCTGAGGCGACGGTCGATTACAGGGCACGCTCCGTCAGGCACCGGCGCCGCACGATCCACGTGCGGCACTATCCGATCAGCATCGACGTCGACGCCACGCGCCGAGTGGCGTCGACACGGGCCGCCCGCCGCCGCGCCGACCAGCTGATGGGCGGGACGCGCGAGCAGATCGTCGTGCGCGTCGACCGGCTGGAACCGTCGAAGAACATCCTGCGCGGCTTCCTCGCCTACGAGGCGCTCCTCCAGCGCCAACCCCGTCTGCGCGGCCACATCAGCTTCCTGGCATTCCTGGTTCCGTCGCGCACCGGGCTGCGCGAGTACGGCGACTATGGGCGCCAGGTGCAGAGCGCGGTCGACCGCATCAACGCCCGCTTCGGGCGAGCCGGCTGGAGGCCGGTGCAGCTCTTCTACGAGAACGACTACGCCCAGGCGCTGGCCGGCCTCTCGATCGCCGATGTCGTGCTCGTCAACCCGCTGGTCGATGGCATGAACCTCGTCGCCAAGGAAGCGGTGGTCGTCTCGCAGCGCGACGCCGTCCTGGTCCTGTCCGAGACCGCTGGCGCATTCGACCAGATGGCCGATGGCGTCCTGGCGGTCGCCCCGGCCGACGTCGTCGGCACCGCCGATGCCCTCGCCACCGCGCTGGCCATGCCGGCCAAGGAGCGCGCCAGGCGGCTCGCGAAGCTGCGCCGTGGCGTCGAGCGCGAGGACATCACCTGGTGGCTTCGCCGCCAGCTGGAGGACCTCGCCAAGCTCACGAGCTGAGGCTCCGCGGCGCCGGAGTTGCGCCCGCGCAGCTCATAGGGATCGCGCGAGCGCGGCGAGGAAGGCGGCAGCCTCCACCGGATCCGACAGGATCGCGTCGGAGGCATCGACCACCGCCTCCGACACCTCGTGATCGGCGCCTCCCACGCCGATGATCGCGCCGCGCAGGGTTCCTGCCTTCCGCAGCTCGGCCACGGCGCGGAACATGTCGACGTCGGTGATGTCGTCGCCCATGACCACCACGCCGCGCAGGCCGAAGCGCTCGACGATGGAATGGACGGCGGTGCCCTTGTCACCCAAGCCCATCGGTCGCAGCTCCACGATCATCCGCCCATGGCCAATCCGGAAGCCGTGCTCCTCCACGTCGCCCAGCGCGCCCAGGATGGCCAGCAGCATGGCGCGTGGATCGGGCGCATTCCGGAAGTGGACCGATGCGGTGCTGCCCTTGTCCTCGACCTCAACGCCGGGGAGCTTCGGAACACGCGAGAGCACGGTCTCGAGCCCCGCACGAACCGATGACGCCTCGGGCGACCTGATCGGGTCGTCACTGCCAGGCTTCAGCCACTCCGTGCCGTGGTTGCCGGCGATGAGGAGGCCGGGCACGCCGGTCATGCGGCGCGCGTCCAACGGCGCGCGGCCCGTGACGATCGCCACCACCGCCAGGCGCTCGGCCAGCGCCGCCAGGGGGCCATCGGCCCCATCGACCAGCCGTGCCAATGAGGGGTCCGAGACGATGGGCGAGAGCGTGCCGTCGAAATCGGCCAGCAGGCCGGCGGGCGCATCGGCCAAGGCGTCGCGCGCCAGCGCCAGGGCTCGCGCCAGCGTTGCGCCGGTGCTGCGGCTAGACTCGCGCACGTGAAGCGTCTCTCCTCCTGGGCGCTCCCGATCATCCTGGGGGTGGCGGGGGTCGCCCTCATTATCGTCGGGTCGCTCGACCCCGACGCCGATCCCGCACCCAGCCTGCTGCCCATCGCCACCGCGACCCCGGTGGCGCAGGCATCGCCCACCGAGGAGCCGAGCGAGGCGGCGAGCGACGCGCCGAGCGCCAGCCCAAGCGCGGAGCCAACGGCGTCGCCCACCCCGACGCCGCTGCCGGAGAGCGTCACGGCGGCCCAGCTCGAGGTGCCGTCGGTCGGCATCAACGTCGCCGTGAGGCAATCGACCAGCGCCCAGACCGATAACTTCCCGCCCTCGGATGCCGCCTACATCCTGCGCGCCGGCCACCAGCCCGGGCGCAACACGAACTCGTACATCTTCGCGCACGCGCTGAACACGCTCTTCAAGCCGCTCTGGAACGTGCAGATCGGCGCTGAGGTGCTGGTGCGCATGTCCGACGATTCGATCCTGCGCTACGTGGTGACCGAGGTGCGACCCAACGTGGCCTGCCCGGATCCGGCTGCCACGACCAACAACCCGCCGGACCCGCCGCTGGCGCTCCAGATCCACGACGACTGCGAGGAGGGGGCGTTCTGGACCCAGCCGACCGAGTACGAGCGGCTCACGCTCCAGACCTCGCAGGGCTATAACCGCAACTGGGGCGAGCTGGTGATCATCGCCGAGCCCGTCGGCTGAACACGAACCAGGCCGGGACGAGCGTGACCAGCGCGACCCCCAGTGCAATCCCGAAGATGAGGCGCAGGACCCCGGCCGACTCGCCCTGCGACCACGCCTCCAGCAGGCCAACCAGCGCCAGTGAGACCTGCGGGTTTACCCCGACGAACTCTGGCCGGCCCAGCTCCACCACCAGCGCCTCCCGCCGCACCGGGTCGGTGATGAGCGCCGAGAGCTCGTCGATCCGGTTCTGGCCAATGGAGGTCAGCAGCGCCAGGCCCACGCTCATGCCGATGGTGCGTGTCACCTGGAGCATGGCGCTGGCGACGCCATAGGCTCGGGCCCCCGCGGCCTCGACCGCCACGGTCGCCCGCGGCGAGACCGTGAGCCCGAAGCCAACACCGAAGACGGCCAGGTCACGCACCAACCGATCAAGATCGGTCTCGACCGCCCAGCCCATGGCCAGCCACAGCCCCACAGAGCTGACGGCAACCCCAGCCAACGTCACGATCCGTTCACCGGCCAAGCCGGTCAAGAGCCCACCTGACACAGCGCCGCCGGCGATGGCCAGGGTCAACGCGGTGAGCGCTGTCGCCGACGCAGCGTCACTGCCGAACAGGACCCGGTTGACGAAGACCGGGCCGCCGATGACCGCCGTGGCGAGCGTGTATCCGGTGAGCAGGCTGACCCCGTTCGCAGCGCTGAAGGCGCGGTCAGCGAAGAGGCGCAGATCGACCAGGGGCGAGGGGGAGCGCAGCTCCACCCGGGCAAAGGCGGCGAACGCGAGCGCCGAGGCCACCACGCCGCCCAGCACCAGCGGATCGGTCCAGCCGGATGAGCCGGAAATGGTGATGGCGCCGATTCCGGCAGTGAGGGCCAGGCTCAGCAGCAGCGCACCGCCCAAGTCGAGGCCGGCCCGCACCCGAGGCGTCTCGATCCCGCCGGCGACGACGTAGATGAGGAGCAGGGTGATGATCCCGATCGGCACGTTGAGCAGGAAGATCCACTGCCAGTTGGCCATGTCGAGGCCGGGGATGGGGAGCGCGAAGTTGAGGAGCACCCAGGCCCCGTAGGCCGGACCAATGGCCATGCCGATGTAGGTCGCGGCCCCCTCCACCCCCAGCGCGGTGGCGCGCGCGCGCCCGCTGAAGAGGTGGCTGGCGAGGGCCATCGAGAGCGGCACCAGCGCGCCGCCGCCGAATCCCTGCACCACCCGCGAGACGATGAGCCAGGTCAGCCCGTCGTCGGGTCCGGCGAAGCGCGACAGCCCGGCGCCGGCTGAGCCCATGACGAACAGCAGCAGCGCGGCGACGTAGAGGCGCCGCGCGCCCCACAGGTCGGCGCCGCGCCCGGCCAACGGCATGGCCACCACGTAGGCCAGCAGGTAGGCGTTGATGATCCAGCTCACGCGACCCAGATCGGCCCATCCGCCGAAGTCGGCCACGATCGACGGTAGGGCAATCGCGACCACCATCAGCTCCGCGCCGCCCAGCAGGACGCCCAGGCTGGCGAAGACGAGCGCCGCCCAGGCCGCGATCGGGTGCATCCGAACGCTCACAGCTCGGCGCGCTTCATCGCCACGCGGGCTGCAGCGAGCAGGACGGCTGCCAGGAACAGACCGATGCCGGCCGCGCGCAGCGCGGCCGGAAGGACGGCATCGCCTCCTGCCACCCAGGGCAGAGCAAGGTAGGCGCCGGCAGGAGTCCACGATCCCGCGACGGGCACGAGCAGGCCAGCGGCCGCCACCGCGGAGCAGATTGCGCTGGCGCTGACGGCCGCGATCGACGGCTTAGCCACGGTGCCCGCCACCAGCCCGAGGCCGATGGCCGCCCAGGTGGCGGCCAGGATGGCGAATGCCACCGAGGCGTAGCCGGTGGCATCCAGCCCCAGCGGGGTGGTCGAGGCGGCCAGCCAGCCCAGGGTCGCGCCGCCGATCAGCCCGACCGCGGTGACAGCGGCGATCGCTCCGAACCAGCCGAGCAGGTAGGTGCCACGGGACACGGAGCGGGTCATGAGCCATCCCGCGCGCCCGCTGGCGCGCTCTTCGGCCAGCGTCCATGCCGCCAGCGCGGATGTCACGGTCGTGGCGATACCGAAGCCCACCGCCAGCCGTTCGAACGACACGGCAGCGGGAGCCGGCAGCAGGGCGACGACGGAACCCACTCCGGTGAATGCCACCAGCACGACGAGCAACCGGAACGTGATCCACAGCTCACGCAGCGCGAGCCGGGTGACGGTTCCGACCTGGCTCACCGCCGTTGGGCCGCTGCGGCCCGACTGTCCGCCAGCGCCCCGATGCCCCGCATGGAGAGCGGCAGCCCCGCCGTCTCGAGGTCCGCGATGCGGGCCATGAGCGCGACCCTGCCCTCGCGCAGGAGCGCCACGTGGCTGGCGAAGCCCGCCTCGCTGGCCGGATAGCGGCTGGCCAGGACAATGGTGCGTCGCGGGCCGGGCAATCGCAGAAGCCGTGCGCGCTCGTGCGTCTCGAGGGCGCGCAGCGGTTCGTCCAGGAGCAGTACCTCCGGATCGGCGATCAGCGCCGCGGCAAGTCCGGTGCGCTGAAGAAGAGGCGGCCCGCCGCGGTGAACCGGGCGGTCGACAGCCTCGGGCGGAATGCGCGCCCAGGCCAACGCGCCGCCAATGCGTCGCGCGGATTCGGCCCGCGGCAGCTCCAGGAGCCCCGCCGCCAGGGTCAGCGCCTCGCGTGGCGTCATCCAGGCGTGGATTCCCGGCTCCGGCCCCAGATGGGCAATGCGGCGGCCCCACCCGTCGGGCGAGGAATCGACCAGGCCGGCGATCTCGACCCGCCCGCGATCCGGCGGGCTCAGGCCGGCGAGCACCCGCACCAGAGCTGAGGCACTTGCAGCGGGTTCCGAAACGACCAGCAGACGCATGCCGACCGGCACGAACAGGGAGCATCGGCAGAGCAGGCGGCCACGCGTCAGATCCGTGCAGGTGATGGCGGACGGGCCGAGGAGTCGGTTCGACGGCGCGCCCCACAGCGCATCGGGAGTCGAGCTGGTCAGCGACGCACCTCCTCATGGGCCGCTCCGATCGGCCGGGGCCGATGCTAGCAGACAGCCTTGACAAATCCGGCGCGCCCTATATCATAAGGATTCCTACATATAAATCCGCATTTGATAAAGAAGCGCTCGTGATGCAGTCAGCGTCGGAAACCCCCGCGGAGCAGGATCTGCGGCGGTTGCGGACCCTCTACCGTGCCCTTGGCGACGCAACTCGCCTGCGCGTCATCGGCCTGTTGGCCGAAATCGGTCCTATGCCGGTGAACGAGCTCTCGTCGCGCGTGGTCCTCTCGCAGCCGCTCATCAGCTGGCATCTGCGCATCCTTCGGCTTGCGGGCCTGGTTGACACCCAGCGCCGGGGACGCACGACCATCTGCCGCCTGCGCAGCGCCGCCTTCGAGGAGCTGCACGACGCCGAGGCGCGGCTGATCGGCGGGACGGCGGGTGTGGCACAGCGCGGCAGCGCGCCCGGGACGGTGCCGGATGTCAGTTAGCGGAGAACGCGCCCACGACCTGCGCCGCGGCGACTCCGTCCTGCCGAAGTGGGTCAAGGACGCCGGCCGCGCCATCCTGGCGCCAATCGTGCGCCTCGCGATCGCCCTGCACCTCACCCCCAACACCATCACCGTCATCGGTCTCGTCATCACCCTGATCGCATCGGTGCTCGTGGCCAACGGCATGCTCCTGGTCGGGGCGGCCATCCTCACCGCCGGCTCGCTGCTCGACGCGGTCGACGGAGCCCTCGCGCGTGCGCAGGGCAGCGGAACCGCCTTCGGCAGCTTCCTGGATTCCACCCTGGATCGCGCCAGCGAGGCGATCCTGTTCATCGGCATCGGCGCCTGGCTGCTCGCCAGCCTGGCCGATCCGACCTGGCCCGTGATCGGGCTCATGGTTGCGCTGGCCGGCTCGTTCCTGGTGAGCTACTCGCATGCCCGCGCGCAGGGCATCGGCCTGGCAGCCAACGTCGGGCTGGCCCCGCGTACCGAGCGCCTGGTGCTCGTCATCGCCGGCGTGGCGCTGGCCGGGCTCGGCTTCAGCGTCGGACTCATCGGTGCCATTGGCATCCTCGCCGCATTGACCGTGGTGACCGTCATTCAACGCATATGGCACGTCTGGCGCCTGAGCCAGGCGTCGCAATCGAACGCTGAGGAGACCTGATCAAGGTGGCATCCAGTAACGGCAAGTCCGCCCGTAACGGCAAATCCGCCAGCAATGCTCATCGGCCAAGCGACGGCAAAGTGCGCGTCGCCATCGTCGGCGTCGGCAACTGCGCCAGCAGCCTGGTCCAGGGCCGCTACCACTACGCCGATGCGAGGGACGCAGACTTCATCCCCGGCCTCATGCACGTCAACCTGGGCGGATACCACGTCCGCGACATCGAGTTCGTCGCGGCTTTCGACGTTGATCGCAACAAGGTCGGCAAGGACCTGTCGGAGGCGATCTTCAGCGAGCCGAACAACACCTTCACCTTCGCCGCGGTTCCGGATCTCGGCGTCCCCGTCGAGCGCGGCATGACCCACGACGGCCTCGGCAAGTACCTGTCCCAGATCATCGAGAAGGCGCCCGGCCCGACGGCCGACATCGTGAACATCCTGCGGGAGCGCAAGGTTGACGTCATGGTCAGCTACCTGCCGGTCGGCAGCGAGCAGGCCACGAAGTGGTACGCCGAGCAGGCGATCCAGGCCGGGGTCGCCTTCGTCAACGCCATCCCGGTCTTCATCGGCCGTGAGCCGTATTGGCAGCGGCGCTTCGCGGAAGCGGGCCTGCCGGTCATCGGCGACGACATCAAGTCGCAGGTGGGTGCCACCATCACGCACCGCGTGTTGACCCGTCTGTTCATGGACCGCGGCGTGCGGATCGACCGCACTTATCAGCTGAACTTCGGCGGCAACACCGACTTTCTCAACATGCTCGAGCGCGAGCGCCTGGAGTCGAAGAAGATCAGCAAGACCAACGCGGTCACCTCGATGATCGACTATGAGATCGGCGAGGACAACGTCCACGTCGGCCCTTCGGACTACGTGCCGTGGCTCAAGGACCGCAAGTGGTGCCACATCCGCATGGAGGGCACGACCTTCGGCGACGTCCCGCTCAACCTTGAGCTCAAGCTCGAGGTCTGGGACAGCCCCAACAGCGCCGGCGTCATCACCGATGCCATCCGCTGCGCCAAGCTGGGTCTCGACCGCGGCCTGGCCGGCACACTCGTTGCGCCCAGCTCGTACTTCATGAAGTCACCGCCCATGCAGATCCACGACGACATCGCCCACAACCGTGTCGAGGACTTCATCCGCGGCGACGACAACGAGACCCTCGTCGGCACCGAGAAGGTCGCACCGCGCAGGACGAAGAAGCTCTCGACGCACAGCACGAAGGCCAAGGCCAGGGCAGCCGCGCCCGAAGTGGCCTAGCGTCACCAGGGCGAAAACGGGATCCGGTTGCGCTCAGTGCACCGATCTACCAAGCGCGGCTCGATTCAGCTGGGTTTCGCCGCTATCGATGCCGGAAGTTGTATCCACACGCAATTCTTGATCGAAACATGGTCCTCGTTGGTCGTTGGGTGCGCTCAGCGCAACACACCGCCGAGGAGCGAGCACAGCGAGCGCATGCAGCACCGTGGTCACCGATAATTCTCCTGTGATGGTTGTCACGAGACTGGTGCTTGCCGCGGGCCGCTCCTTGAGCCGATCGCCGTCGGCGCCCCAGCGGGCCGTTCCCGACCGCGGTGTCCTGCAGCCGACGGAGCGCAAGCGGGAGCTGGTCACCTACTGGCTGTATCGCGCCGCGGAGCGCGTCATCAACGCGGTGCCGCGTGGGCTGGTCATGCCGGCGGCGGCGGCGGTCGGAAACCTGGCCTACGACCTCGCCGGGTCGAAGCAGCGGCTCATCCACCAGAACCTGGCCCACCCCATGGGCCTCGACGCCGACGATCGACGGGTGAAGGCCGCCGCGCGGCGCGCCTTCCGAAACTATGCCAAGTACCTCGTCGACATGATGCGCATCGGCGAGCTGACCGAGGCCCAGGGTGCGGAGCTGGTGGGCCTGGACAACGTCGAGCTGCTGAAGCAGGCACGCGCCGAGGGAAAGGGCGTCCTGCTGTGCACCGTTCACGTGGGTGGCATGGACCTCATCGGTCCGGCCATGCGGGTGCACGGCGAGGCCCTGCACGTGGTCGCCGACGACACGACCTACGGCCGCCTGTATGACCACATGGCCGCGGCGCGCGCCCGCCAGGGCATCTTCCTCATCGGCTGGCGCAACCTGCGTGGCCTCTTCCGGGCGCTGCGCGAGGAAGCCAACATGGTGCTCTTCTGTGATGGCGGCTATCGCGTCGGCGACGTGCCGGTCGAGTTCTGCGGCGAGGCGACCACCTTCCCTCTGGGTCCGGCCACGCTGGCCGCCAAGACCGGCGCGCCCATGATGCCCGTCGCCTGCCGCCGCGTCGTCGGCGACCGCTTCGTGGCCCGTGGACTGCCGCTCGTCCACTGCGCGAGCACCGAACCGGCCGAGATTCAACGCGCCACGCAGGCCGTCGCGCACTCGCTGGCGGGGGTGATCGCCGAGGACCCGGGACAGTGGTACATGTTCCGGCCGGTCTGGCCACAGACCGATGCGGACCGCGCGCAGGCGCGCGCCGCGCTCGCCGCGGCCCGCCGCGGCGACGACTGGACGAAAATCACGGCGTGATCCTGCGCATAGGACTCGAGATCGCCGATCGGATCGTCGCCGCACTTCCCTCGCGCCTGGCCTACGCCGTGGCGGACGTCGCCGGTGATGCCTGGCACCGGCTGGCGCCCGGCCGGCGGAGGCTCGTGGAGGCCAACCTGGCGCGCGTGTGCGCGGCGACCGGACGCCCGACGCGGGGCCGGCCCTTCACGGCGCTCGTCCGCTCCGCGTTCCGTAACCACGCCCGCTACTACGTCGAGCTGCTGCGCACGCCGCACTACCGCCCTGACCGCATCCACGAGATGGTGGAGGTTCCCGAATGGGACGAGATCGGTGCCGCGATCGCCGTCAGGCCAACGATCCTCGTCAGCTCGCATCTCGGCAACTTCGAGCCGTTTGGCGTTTACCTGGCAGCGCGGGGGATTCGCGCGCTGTCACCCATCGAGGAGATCGAGCCCCGAGCCCTGTTCGAGTTCCTGTCCGCCCGCCGGGGAGGCGGCGCCGTGGAGCTTGTTCCGCTGAGCGGGGCGGCCAAGCCGATGCGCCGCCGCCTGCGCGAGGGCGGCGTGGTGGGCATCATCGGGGATCGCGCGCTCCCCGGCGGCGCCACGCACCCGGTGGCGATGTTCGGCCATGCCACCACCATCCCGATGGGACCCGCCACGCTGGCGGTCATGCATGGCGCCACGGTGGTCATCGGTCGCTGCCTGCGCATCGGTCCGGACCGGTTCCGGGCCGAGGGCCAACGGATGGAGATGCCCAACTCCGGCGACCGCGGAGCCGATAGCGCCACCTTGGCGGAGCGCATGGCGGCGCGCTTCGAGCGCGACATCGGTGAGGCGCCGGAGCAGTGGTGGGGCGCTTTTCAGCCATACTGGCCGGACCTGACCTCGTGACCCGCGCCGGTGGCCGGCTGGGCAAGGCGGACATGCATCTTCATACGCTGTACTCGGACGGCACCGCATCGGTCCAGGAGCTGCTGGACCACGTCGAGCAGCGCACTGATCTGGACCTCATTGCCGTGACCGATCACGAGCGGATCGACGGTGCCGTGCGCGCGCGCGAACTGCATGCCGCCGGTGAGTACTCGTTCGAGCTTGTGCTTGGCGAGGAGGTCACGACCCGTCGCGGACACGTCCTGGCGCTCTTCATCAGCGAGCGCATCCCGGCGCTGCGCCCCCTGCCCGAGACCCTCGAGCGCATCCACGACCAGGGCGGCATCGCCATCGCGGCGCATCCCATGGCCCCGCTCACGCCATCACTGGGCACGCGCTCGCTCCTGGCTGCGCAGAGCGCCACGGACGCGCACCACCGTCTGGACGCCATCGAGCTCATGAACCCGTCGGCAGCCGGTCGCGGTCGGCGAGGGGAACGCGAGCGCCTCAACCGTGAGGTCCTGCACCTGGGGGCGGTGGGAAACTCGGACGCCCACGTGCTCGATGGGGTCGGGACGGCATGGACCTGGTTTCCGGGGGCATCGGCCGCGGACTACCGTGCTGCCATCGAGGAGCGCACGACGCGTCCCGACGGTCGGTATTGGAGCAACCTCCGCAATCTCGACGTGTATCGGCAGCAGCTCATCGCCAAGGCGAGGCACCTGCGCCATACTCTGCGGCCAACGGGAGAGTGGCGGTGACAAGGGCGTCATTGGTCGACGCCCCTCGCGAGGGGCGTGGCCCGCTCAAGATCGGCATCGTGAGCCCGTACGGGTATCCGCACCCCGGCGGGGTCAACGAGCACGTGCGCTTCACGTACGAGGCCATGACCGGCATGGGCCACGACGTCTGGATCATCACCAGCAAGTACGGGCGTGAGCGCGAGAGCGAGGGGCACGTCATCCGACTTGGCACGGGATGGGCAGCGCCGGCCAACGGTTCGGTCGGGCGCGTCACCCTGGGCCTACGGTTCAAGAAGCAGGCCCGCGAGGTCCTGGAGGAGCACGAGTTCGACGTCCTCCACTTCCATGAGCCGTTCGTGCCGTTCCTGTCGCCCACCGTGCTCGATCAATCGAGCACGGTGAACATCGCCACCTTTCACGCCTTCGGCGGCTTCAGCCCGTCGTACTGGATCGGCAGGCGCTTCGCCGGGCATCTCGCGGCGAAGCTGGGCGGGCGGATCGCCGTATCGGGCGCGGCGCGGCACTTCATCAACCGCTACTTCCCGGGCGACTACCAGATCATCCCGAACGGCGTCGACATGGACCGATTCACCAGTGCCCAGCCGTTCGAGGCGCTCCGCGACGGGCGCACGCTCAACATCCTGTTCGTCGGGCGGCTGGAAGAGCGCAAGGGGCTCATCCACCTGCTCAAGGCGTACCATCGGCTGCGCAAGCGCAAGGTCGATGCCCGACTGCTGGTGATCGGCGCCGGCCCGAAGCTGCGCGAGTACAAGCGCTTCGTGGGCCTGCGCGGCATCCGCGACGTCGAGTTCCTGGGGCGGGTGTCTGACGCCGAGAAGGTGCGCTACTTCGCCAGCGCCGACATCTACTGCGCGCCCAACACCGGTCAGGAGTCGTTCGGCATCGTCCTGCTGGAGGCGATGGCTGCCGGCGTCCCGATCGTGGCATCCGACATCCATGGCTTCAAGCGCGTGGTCGAACGGAACGTGCAGGGGCTGCTGGTGGAGCCCCGGAACCCGCGGGCATTGGCGGCCGCGCTGTACGCGCTGGCACGCGATCCCGACATGCGCCACGAGATGGGCGACGCGGGGCGCGTGCGCGCCCCGGAATTCACCTGGGACCGCGTGACGGAGCGGATCGTCGACTACTACTACGAGGTCCGCGAGCGTGTCCTGGCCACGGGCAGGTAGGTATTCGCAACCGATTCGGTACGGATGGCGCAGGCCCGCAACTTACATGGGCTTGCGCCAGGCGGTGCCACGCTCGGTGACGGCAAAGCCGAATGACTCGTACAGGCGCAGCGCGCCGGACGGGTTGTCGGCATCCACGCCCAGGGCAGCGGTGTCCATCCCGCGCTCAGCCAGCAGGTGCAGCGAACGAACGATGAGCCCGCCGGCGATACCACGCCTGCGCCAGGCGCGCCGCGTGAAGACACTGTCGAGCCAGCCGCGACGCAGGCCGGTTGCCTCGTTTTCGTGTGGATAGATCGTGTTGAGCGAACCGGCGACCACCTCGTCGCCGTCCCAGGCCACGACCCACAGCGACGGATCGAAGTCGGGCGAGTCGCGATGGCGCAGGAACGCCTCCTCCGACTCGTCATGTCCGCCCCAGTGGTCGCGGAAGGCCTCGATGTCCGCCTTCCAGACGGCGCGCAGATGGTCGTCGGTCACGCGGCGCACCTCGATGCCCGCGGGCAACGGCTTGATGGCCGGCAGGTCGCTATCGATCCGCGGTCGCTCCATGTCGAAGAACCAGCGCGCCGGCTGGTAGCCGGTGGCCGCGACCAGCGCATTCGCTCCGGCATTGCGGCCCTGTGTGAAGACGCCCAGCACCCGAGGCCGGTCGGTGTCGTGCGTGGCGGCCAGGTTCGCCGCCTGGCGCTCTCCATCGGTGGCCAGCGCGTGGCCGATGCCGCGGCGCCGCCACGCCGGATCGACGGCACCGCGGCCACGATACTCGCGCACGCCATCGGTGGCATCGACCCAATCACGCTGGGCGTGGCCGACCATCGTGCCGTTGACCTCGGCGATCGTGACGTCGCGCGCCGGGTTGAACTGCTCGGACACGTGCCCGAACCAGGCGACCTGCTCGGCCACCGTCTCGCGATAACTGAGGCCATCGGCCTCCCATTCTGCGTTCTGGATCCGGACCATCTCCGGGAGGTCGGCCTCGCCGGCATATGGCCGGATGACGAGGCCCGGGATCTCGGCCGCCGCAGCGGCCGCATCGGTCTGCATTGAGGTTCCTCCATCCATCAGCCGACTCGCTTGAGCTTGCCGGTGCGCTTCGCATAGCGCTCAGCGATGCCGAACATGTAGACGCCGAGCGGGATGAGCACGATGCCCATCACCACCAGCGGCCACACGTTGTGGAGCAGCTCGGTGACCGGCGTGCCGTGGATGAGCCCACCGCGGATCCCATTGAGCACATACGTGCCGGGGGAGAACTGCGAGACGAACTGCATCCACTCGGGGAGCACGTCGGTCGTGTAGTAGACCCCGCTGAAGAGCAGGATGATCGACTGGATCACGAAGACCATCTGGTCGCCGCGCTCCACGTAGAGCAGGGGTAGGATGGCCGCCATCATCCCGACCCCCACGAAGCTCAACGAGCCCAGCAGGATGAAGACGCCGGCGGTCACGAAGTTGCCGCCGGTGAACTCGAGGTCGAAGAAGAGGATCATCACCACGAGGATGATGACCATCTGGATGAGGGCGTAGGCAACGGCGAAGAAGGTCGAGCCGACCAGCTGGGTGTAGCGCCGGATGGGCGCCATGAAAGTGTACTCGAGCGTCCCCTCCCAGCGCTCCCAGGTCACCGTCTCGCCGATGAACCCGAACACGATGGAGAGGTAGTTCCAGAAGATGGTGCCGATCACCAGGACCTGGAGCAGGCCGGGATCGTCCTGGGCAACGCCGATGAACGCGACCGCCAGCGCGGCCGCGATCGAGTACACCAGCCAGGCCACCTCCCAGCCCCAGTACCGCTTGGTCAGGTTGAAGTTGCGCTCCACGAAGGCGAAGCTCGCCCGCAGCTCGCGCGTAGCGATCGTCATCGGTCCGTCTCTCTCACTCAGTCGTCGTCCTTGTCCTCGTCGACATCGTCGTCGAGGCTCTTGCCGGTGAAGGTCATGAACACGCTCTCCAGCGTCGGCTCCTTGCCGTAATCACGTTCGACCATCGTCATCAGCTCGCCTGGCGTCCCCTCGGCCACCATGCGGCCATCGTTGATGAGCGCGATGCGGTCACACAGCCGCTCGGCCTCGGCGAGGTCGTGCGTCGTCAGCAAGATCGTCGCGTCGTGCGTGTCGCGCACCTCCTCGATGAAGGTCTGCACGTCGAGCTTCGAACGCGGGTCGAGCCCGGTCGTCGGCTCGTCGAGCAGGAGCACCGTCGGACTGGTCAGCAGCGCGCGCGCGATAGCCACCTTCTGCTGCATCCCGCGGCTCATCTGCTCGAGCGGTCGGCTCAGGCGCTTCTCGCCGATGCCCAGGCGGGCA